>JGI12048J13642_10160598_pt1 | contig 19268 bp, 15 predicted proteins | sample ElkSlonscriptome_16_FD_13642 | JGI IMG/M metagenome (IMG submission 13642)
CATGGTCGGTGTTGCGACCGGCAGGCTGCTGGCTGGGGTCTGAATAAAACTTGCGGCATGTAGACATTATACAAGTACTCATCTTATCCATTGCAGGAACACAGAAAGGAGTCATCAACGATGCTAAACGAAAAAATGAATGGTGAATTGAGCAAGCAGATCAATGCTGAAATGTTTTCATCCTATCTCTATCTGTCCATGAGTGGCTGGTTCGAGTCCAAAGGGCTCAGTGGCTTTGCCAGCTGGATGCGCATTCAGGCGAAAGAGGAAACCTTTCACGCCGAAAAACTTTACGATTATGTTTATGAGCGCGGCGGCAGAGTTGTACTTGGAGCTATCGATCAGCCGGAATCTGAGTGGTCTTCAGCTCTGGAAATATTTGAAGGAGCCCTGAAGCATGAAGAGATGATATCTGGAATGATAAATGATCTCGTCAATATCTCCATTGAAGAAAAGGATCATGCCACCAACAATTTCCTTCAATGGTTTGTCGCTGAGCAGGTTGAGGAAGAGGCCAGTGCCCAGGCGGTGGTAGATAAGCTCAAGCTCATCGGCGATGGATCGGGTATGTTCGTTCTTGATCAGGAGATGGGGAAGCGCACCTTTGTCGCGGAGGAGTAGATTCCGGGCAGCCGATGTGAGATATATCCTGCAAAAGTAGTTAGCGGGACTGTGGTTTTCATGTCAACGAAGTGCCGGTGTTTGCCGGCCGTATCGTACCCTTAGGTAGCACACTGAGGTAGCATATTATGGACATCGATTGGGCGTATATGCGTAAAGGTTGAACTTCCTGTAAAAAAGCCTGGGGGGCTTTTGAAAAGAGAAAAATGGATATCAATGAGCAGGTCAACGCTGCCAAGGATACCATCGGCGGGGACGCTGTGTGGGATGTGCTCAGGGACGCGGAGAGGATAGTTGTTGCCAGTGGTCGAAAAACAACCACATTCGATCCCATCCGTGACAGGGAAGAGATTCTCGAAAAAGTTAAGGGGCGTACCGGCAACCTGCGGGCACCGACGGTACGAATCGCCGGCACCTTTTATGTTGGGTTCAATGAAGAAATGTATAGAGGTGCAATAGGCTGAGTGACGGGCGGATATATAGGGATTCTATCCGCCCGTGGCCGGGCCTCTCGGAGGCAGTGTTAACTAGGAATGGTCGGTAAGGTATTTTTTAACGCCTTCCGCCGTAGGTTTCATTGCCTCTTCACCCTGTTGCCAGTTGGCCGGACAGACGTCGCCGTGTTGTTCGGTAAACTGCAGGGCATGGAGCAGGCGTAACGCTTCGTTGACGCTTCTGCCCAAGGGAAGGTCGTTGATTACCATGTGGCGGACGATACCGTCGCGGTCGATGAGAAAGAGCCCTCTCAGAGCAACCCCTGCGTCCAGAAGTACACCGTAGCTTTGCGAGATAGACTTGTCGAGGTCAGCTACCAGGGGATAGCTGATATTGCCGATGCCGCCCTCGTTGACAGGAGTATTTTTCCAGGCATAATGTGAATACTGTGAGTCAACCGAGACGCCAATGAGTTGGCAGTTGTGTTTTTCAAATTCGGTTACGGCCTTGTCGAATGCCAGTATCTCAGAAGGGCAGACAAAGGTGAAGTTGAGTGGATAGAAAAAAAGTATCACGTACCTGCCACGAAAATCCGAGAGTCTGAAGTCTTCTTTAAAGGTGTTGTCGGGCATGATGGCTGTTGCAGTGAAATCAGGTGCATCCTTGGTTACCATTGCGATCTCCTCATAGAGTTAGTGTCTTTCCGGGGCAGTGTCACGCATGGGCCATACCCTCTCTGGATTAATGATAATTATTATCGCATCTTCCAACTATAATACCGGGCCAAATCATGTCAACGAAGGGCGATGGGTTTTAGGGGGGATATCTGGTAGTCAGGAGGCGGTTCAGGACCCATCGCCGGAACCCTTTGGACTGGCGGAGAGAGGCGAGGCGACGACAACGCGGCCCTGGGAGTTTCTTCTTGTAGATCCCTGCTCCTGATAACGCTCATCAGGAGCTTGTCTGTCATACTCACCGGGCAGTTGAGTGTTTGCGCACAATCTGTTTGGCGGGAATGAGGGCTGTTGCCGTCGCTGCGACGATGTTGCCGGCCACGCCAGGACCGTCTCCAGCTACGTAGAGTCCTTGGATTTTGGTTTCGAGCTGATTGTCGGTTTCTACCTGGGTGGCGAAGAATTTGATTTCAGGGGCGTAGAGTAATGTTTCATCATTGGCGACCCCGGGGACGACCTGGTTCAGCTGGTCGAGGCCGTCGACCAGGTTGGTGAGAATGCGTTCGGGCAGTGCCATGGCGATATCGCCGCAGGTAACGTTTTTAAGGGTGGGTTCGATATAGCTGTTTTTTACCCGTCTCCAGGTTGAACGCCGTCCACGTTTGAGGTCACCGTAGCGTTGGAGGATGGGCTTGCCGCCGCCGATGATCGAAGCCAGCTTGCCGATCGATTCGCCATAGGCCTGGTTGTCCTCGACGGGATCGGTCAGCACCACCTTGGAGAGAAAGGCGAAGTTGGCGTTTGCCGATTTTTTATCCATATAGGCATGCCCATTGACACAGACAAAGTCCTGATAGTTTTCCAGGGCGACATAGCCACCGAGGTTGGTACAGAAAGTGCGTGTCTGATCGTCGAATCGGCTTGTGCGGATGAAAAAGGTGGGGTCGTAGATAACCGAACAGAGATCCTGCATTATCTCATTGTGCACCTCGACTCGTACGCCGACTTCTATGCCCCGCTGGGAGAGCTGGATGTCGTATTTTCTGGCAATATTTCCTATCCATTCCGCGCCCACCCTGCCGGGGGCGACAATGACATTGTCGGCCTTGTAGGTGCCCTTGGCGGTGACGACTCCACGTACCTTTAAGTCTTCGACCAAGATGTCGAGAACTTCTTCGGAATGGTGGAAGATGACGCCCTGATTTTCAACATATTCGGCCAGCTTGGCGATATGGTTGGGCAGGTTGTCGCTGCCCAGATGTTTCTGCTTGATGAGAAGCAGCTCTATGCCGTTCTTGCGCGCCTCCTTGCGAAGTTCCAGGGCTTTGTCCATATCGGTCGGGTAGACCGGCCCGTCCATATTGAAACGGTTGTAAATGGACTCGGTCTCATCAATCAAAGCCTTTGCCTCGGAGAGTTCCATAAACTGCAGTAAATTCGATTTGCCCAGTTTGTGGATGAAATTGAGCTTGCCATCGGAGAAGAGCCCGGCTCCGCCGATACCGCAGAGAATATTGCATGGCTGGCATTTGATGCAGCCCTTGTCGCCTATGGGGCAGGTGCGCTTCAGTGGTGCCTTGCCTTTTTCCAGCAGCAGCACCTTCAGATTGGAATTTTCGCCGAGATAGTAGGCGGCGAAGAGGCCCGCTGGGCCTCCTCCGACGATTATCACATCATAGTGACAGTTTTTTCTGGCAGTACTCATATCACAAAAAAGAAAATATCATATCCCAACCGGCGGCAGGTAGCTGCTTCCAATCGGTACGGTTTTTTAAAAGAAGCTGCATGGACAAGGTGCAGTGACCACTTACATCAGCAGTATTTACAGTTGCGGCGCAAGGTTCCTTATTTATCTCCAGATGCCGCTTTCTCGGTCTTTTCCGCTTTGCTGACAGCCGGTTCGTCGAGACCGTAGGCGGCGCGAACCTTCTGTTCGATCTCCGCGGTCATTTCCGCTTGCTCACTTAAAAACCTTTTGGCATTTTCGCGGCCCTGACCGATGCGTTCGCCATTATAAGAATACCAGGCACCGCTCTTGTCGATGATGTCGAGATCGACCGCCAGATCGAGCATGTCCCCAATCCTGGAGATGCCTTCGCCGAAGATGATGTCGAATTCGACAATCTTAAATGGTGGAGCGACTTTGTTCTTGACGACTTTGACCTTGGTGCGGTTGCCGATAACCTCCTGGGCGTCCTTGATTTGTCCGATTTTGCGGATATCGAGCCGCAGGGACGAATAAAATTTCAAAGCGTTGCCGCCGGTGGTGGTTTCCGGGTTGCCGAACATAACGCCTATCTTCATACGAATCTGGTTGATGAAGATCAGAACAGTGTGACTTCTGTTGAGCACGCCTGTAAATTTGCGCATGGCATGCGACATCAGCCTGGCCTGCAGCCCGACGTGGGAGTCGCCGACATTGCCGTCGATTTCCGCCTTGGGGACCAGCGCCGCCACCGAGTCGACGACAATGATGTCGACGCCGCCGGAGCGGATCAGTATCTCGGCTATCTCCAATGCCTGTTCGCCAAAGTCGGGTTGAGAAACGAGCAGGTTGTCGACATCGACACCGAGACGCTCAGCATAGTTGGTGTCGAGAGCGTGTTCGGCGTCTATGAATGCCGCCGTTCCGCCAAGCCTTTGCGCCTCGGCCACAGCATGCAGGGCCAGCGTGGTTTTGCCCGAGGACTCCGGGCCGTAAATTTCGGTGACGCGGCCTTTGGGGAGACCACCGACACCTAAGGCGATATCCAGACTCAGCGTCCCCGTGGGGATAACCGGTATTTTTTCCAGGACGTGGGTGCCGAGGCGCATGATCGAGCCTTTGCCGAACTGTCGCTGAATTTGACTGATTGCATTATCAACACTGCTTGCTTTATTGCCGCTGGAAGCTGCCATTGTAGTCTCCTGAAAGGGGAAAATGTCTATTTGTCATTAAAGGGTACCTTGAATAATAGGGATTTTCGCTCAAGGTCGAGGCGTGTCAGGAAATTTTACCGGAGGCATATACTTAATATTCCAAAGATAAAGTTTTTGGACACAACGAAGAGATTGAGTGAAAAGGCCATTTTTCAAGGTGGCCTAAAGTAGGTTCAACAGGTATCGTCGTAGTTTGTCCAGAGCCGTCATGGCCGTCAGTTCACGGATCTGTTCGCGGCTGCCATCGAACAGGTAATGGGCGATGGTGGTTGCCGCCGGCATCGCCATCCCGATATAGACGGTACCGACGGGCTTTTGCTCCGAACCGCCGCCGGGGCCGGCGATGCCGGTGACGGACAGAGACACTCCGGCACCGGTGCTTTGGCGAATGGACTCGGCCATTGTCCGGGCGACCTCGGGGCTGACTGCTCCGTGTTTCCGAAGCATTTCTTCTGAAATGCCAAGAAAGCTCTGCTTCATGCTGTTGGCATAGGAGGTAATGCCACCCAAGAAATAGCCGGAACTGCCAGGCACCTTGGTAAGCTTGTGGGCAAGCAAGCCTCCGGTACAGCTCTCAGCCACAGCGAGGGTAAATTTATTTTGTGTCAGCAGTCGTCCTACCACGGTTTCCATTGTGTCCTGGTTTTTGCCGTACACCACTTCGCCAAGCTGGGCGTAGATCGATTTGCTTGTCTGCGAGAGGATAGTATTGCAAAGGTCGCAGGGCTTTTTTCTGATGGTCAGGGAGATGTGCAATTCCGGGAAAACGGGATAGTAGCCGATCTTCACGGCTTTGTCGAGGTTGAGGGAGGCTAACTTCTCATTGACTTCAACCTCGTTCATATTGAAAACCCGCAGCATTTTTTGCCTCATGCCCTTTGCCGGGTCGGCGTACCAGGTGGTCAGGCGGGGGAGAACCTGTTCCACCATAAGCTGCTCCATCTGGCTGGGTACGCCGGGGAGAAAGAAAATCGGTTTACCGCTGTGGACCAACTGGTAGCCGGCCATTCTCGCTGCCGGGTTGAGAGCCTCGGCACCCTTTGGCAGCCATGCCAGTTTTTCCAGAGGGCTTAAGGGATTGCCGGATATCGCGTTGAGATGTGTACGGATCTGCGAGAGAATTTCCAGATTGGGCATGGTCGGTCTGTCCAGGGCAATGGAAACCGCCTCGGTGGTGCGGTCGTCGTCGGTGCTGCCGAGGCCGCCGGTGACTATGACAAAATCAACGCGGTCGATGGCACGCTTCAAGGCCTCGCCGATCAGCTCGGCGGTATCGCCTATGGTGTGCATGGCGTAGATCTCGTAGCCGGCGTCGAAGAGATGACGAGCGGCGAAGCCGCTGGTGGTATTGAAGATGCGGCCCGATGTCAGCTCGTCGCCTATGGCAATTATTTCACCTTTCATCGCTATTTCGGAAGAACTCTTCCGTAAGTGCCTCTATCATGAATTTTTAGCAGTTCGACGTCGACGATTTGGTTTTTCAGTTTGTTTTCACCGGCAACTTGAACCGGTATGTAATTGTCGGTAAAACCCTTGAGCATACCCGAGGCATCTCTGGCGTTTTCTATCAGCATTTTTCGTGTAGTGCCGATGTATTTCCGGTAATAGCTCCGCTTCTTGGCTTCACCGAGATTGCGCAGTCGGGCTACCCGCTCATTTTTTACCGGGCGGGGCACCTGATCGTCAAAGTCGGCGGCTGGTGTTCCAGGACGTCGGGAATAGGGAAAGACATGGAGATAGGTGTATTCGAGTTCTTCCAGAAAAGAATATGCGTGTGAAAAGTGCCTGTCCGTTTCTCCTGGAAATCCTGCCAGAATATCCAAACCTACGGCGACGTCCTCGATTGCATTCCGGCAGGTTTCAACTATGGTCTTGAAGCGACTCGTGGAATAACGTCGGTTCATGCGCAAGAGTATATCATCGGCTCCGCTCTGTAAAGGAATATGTATGTGCGGCATGAAATTGTTATTGAGAACCATGGTTTCAATCAAAGTTTCTGATATTTCCAGTGGCTCTATTGAGCTGAGACGAAAACGGACATCGCCTGCCATACGACAGAGCCGATTCATAATGTCGGCGATATCGGTTTTTTCGGCAAGGTCTGCACCGTAGTTGCCCACATGTATTCCGGTCACGACGATCTCCCGGTAGCCATGCCGGAAAAAAGTATCGGCCTGGCGTAATACCTCTTCACTCGACAGGCTCCTGCTTCTGCCCCTGGTATAGGGGACGATGCAATAGGAGCAGAAGGCGCTGCAACCATCCTGTATGCGCAGATAGGCTCGCGTGCGGCCCTTGAAACGATGAAGGGGCAGCGGCGATATTTCAACGGCTTCATCGGCGGGGTCCCGCAAAAGGATGTGGTTGTGATCGGGAGCCGCCGCGGCCTGGATGAGATCGTGTTTGTCGGCATTGCCGACGATGCAAAAGGACCTGCCTTCGAGTTCTTCCATGGCACTGATCTCTTGGGAGGCCAACTGGGCGTAACAGCCGGTGATGACCACCCGTGCCTGGCGGTTGCGGCGGAGGGTCCTGCGGATTGCCTGACGTGACTGGCTGCCGGCCTTGGCTGTAACCGCACAGGTATTAATGACGACGATATCGGCCTCGTCCGTGGTCGACTCTATTGCATATCCCAACTCCTGAAAACCTGAAATAAACGAGGCCGTTTCGTATTGATTGACCTTGCAGCCAAAGGTGGTGAAGGCGACTTTTTTCATAAAATACACTATCCCAAAAGCGAAGTTACCTCACTATCGTGCCAGCACCAAGCACCTCATCATCTCGATAGAGGACACCGAATTGGCCGGGGCTTACGGCCCGCTGTGCCCTGCTGAAACGAAGATGCATTCTGCCATTTGCAGCCGGTTGCAGTTCCGCCGCTTCGCCGGTATGGGTGGAACGGATCTTTACCTGAAAAGGCTGGGTCAGAGATGGTCTGCGGCCTGCTGTCCAGTGCAGATCGTCGAGGAAAAGATCCCGGGTGTACAATTCATCCTCGCCACCGACTATAACCTGGTTGAGCTGGGCATCAATTCCCACAACATACAGGGGCAGGGCCGCGGATATGCCAAGGCCGCGCCGCTGACCGATGGTGTAGTTGCCTATTCCGGTATGGTGACCCAGTACCGTGCCGTCGGTGGCCATTATAGCGCCGGGTATGAAGGCAAAGCGCTGCCGCAGATACTCGCCGATCTTGCGATCCTGGAGGAAACAGACATCCTGGCTTTCACTGCCCCGGAAAGAGGTAAAGCCGCACTCCTCAACATAGCTGTAGAGACTCTCTTTGATATATCCGCCCAGGGGAAAGATAATTCTGGAAAGTTGCGACTGGTGGAGCCGAGAGAGAAAGTAGGACTGATCCTTGGTCGCGTCAGCTCCTTTATAGAGACGGAAACCGTACTCCGATTGCTCCAGCCTGGCATAATGACCGGTCGCCATTTTTTCCATGCCGGCCTCGACGACGGCATTGAGGAGCAGACCGAATTTTATTTCGGCGTTGCAGACAACGCAGGGGTTTGGTGTCAATCCCCGACGGTAGGAAGAGTCGAAATAGTTGAGAACGCACCGTTCAAAGGCGTCTGCCAGATCGACGATGTGAAGGGGGATGCCCAGTGTATCAGCAACACCACGAACCCGTGCAATGTGTTGTTCGATATCAGGTTGTGCCAATTGCATAAAGAAGCCGGTAACAGTATAGTGCTTCTTCAGCAAGAGGGCTGCAGCGGTGGAATCGACGCCTCCGCTCAGAGCAACGCCTACCCGTAATTTTTTCACATAACTCCTCTTCTGCTGTCCACTGACGACGGGATTACTATCGCCGAACAAAAGTATACACTCTACTCAAAAATGACGAAAAAGAAAAGATGCAAAGGAGGGCTTCCGGTTCTACCGGAGCTGCTGGCGCCTGCAGGCAACCTGGAAAAACTGGTGACGGCGGTACACTACGGAGCCGATGCTGTCTATCTCGCCGGTAAAAGCTTGAGTCTGCGGGCGGCGGCCGGGAATTTCTCGGAGGAGGAAATGGCGCAGGGCATCACGTTTGCCCACACCCACGGCTGCAAAGTGTATGTAGCGGTCAATGTCCTCGCCCATAACGACGACATGAAAGGACTGGAGGAGTATCTGCAGACACTTTCGGCCCATGAGATCGATGGCCTCATTGTCGCCGATCCCGGTATTCTTGCCATTGCCGCAAAAACGACACCCCATATCCCCATTCATCTCTCCACCCAGGCCAATGTCACCAACTCTGCCGCGGCCCGTTTCTGGTTTGACCAGGGAATTTCAAGGATCAATCTGGCCAGGGAGCTGTGTCATGAGGAAATCGTTGCCATCCGTGATCGGACCAGCGGAGAAATCGAGGTCTTTGTCCACGGCGCTCTGTGTATTTCCTATTCAGGACGATGCATGCTCTCAAATTATCTGACGGCACGCGACGCCAACAGAGGCGACTGTTCGCACCCCTGCAGATACAGCTATCAGCTTGTCGAGGAAAAAAGGCCGGGACAGTTTTTTGCGGTGGAAGAGGACAGCAGGGGAACCTATATCTTCAACTCCAAGGATCTCTGCCTGCTGCCGAGGCTGCCGCAGCTCCTGGCCGCCGGTGTCGATTCGCTCAAGATCGAAGGCCGGATGAAATCGATCTTCTATGTCGGCGGTGTGGTACGCATCTACCGAGCCGCCCTTGACTATCTGGCCGGCCTGCCTCTCGCCGCCTGGAAAGATCCCGAGACCATCATTCTTCCGGCACAGCTGTTGGAGGAGGTACGGAAGATAGGTACCAGGGCCACAACAGAAAACTTTTTTTTGGGCAAGCCGACGGCAGAGGATATGCTCTACGAAACGTCTCGGGCGGAACAGACAGTGGAACCGGTGGCGGTAATACGAGATGGCGGTCCTACGCCGCTTGTGGAGATACGGAACCGTTTGCGGGTCGGCGAGCTCATTGAATATATGGGCAGGGGAATGGTCTTGCAGCCTGTTGTTGTCGAAGCAATGTACAGTGAGAAAAAAGAACACCACCCTGTTGCCAATCCTGGCAACAGGGTCTACCTGCACACCCGTCCGGAGCTCAAAGACTGCGAAGTCCACGGCATACTGCGCCGCCGGCGCAACCCCACGAAGCCCGTGAGTTGAGATGATCAAGGGCGGTGCTTTTTTTTCAATCTTCTCACTACCAGATACGTAAGGTTGTGTAGCTGTGTACCACGTAATTTCAACGAGCAGCGAATCGGAATAGATCTTTCCCCGGGGCACCATACGTCCATCCCTGGCTGCAGACACTCATGAAAAGAGAACCCCTGCTTCTGCCGAAATGGGTAAGCTGAGTGCGAGGGGTAATAAAATCTGTCAATGGACAAACGGTTACACTCCCGATCTCCCTAAAAATGTTCTTCAACTCGTGGTGCCATTCATAAACGACAAAGCGTCGCCTGCAGTACATGTAATGTTAAGATTAACTGCGAATTACCGAGCCCTGGGGGTGAAATCCGGACCGCGCTGTGGCATTCGGCATGACGAAACATTCCCTGGCAAGAATAGTTCCCGGATTGGTCACCGAGTTGCATCCCGTCTGACAGTTATCGCCTAATATCGCCCCGAATTTCTTTCTGCCGGTGTCGATGAGTGTTCCGTCACTGTCAATGTGAATATTGCCGTCGATAAATCGAAGATTGGCGAATTTCGTTCCGGCGCCGAGATTGGTATTATTGCCAAGGATAGAGTCGCCAATATAGTTGAAATGACCGGCCTTGGCATCGTCGAGGAAGATGGAGTGCTTGATTTCAGTGGTATGGCCAAGCACGCAGCCTCTTCCGGAAACGATATGGCCCCGGAGATAGGCACCCTGTCGTATTTCGTTGCAGTCGCCTATGACCACAGGCGCTTTGATCATGGCGCCGCTTTCGATGAGTACCCCCTTGCCGATGGCAATTTCGTTGCCGGAAAAACAGGAGCCGGCCATGAGCACCGAGGCGCCGGCGAGAAGCTCACCGCCGAGCGAGACCTGCAGTTTGCCCTTGGTGGTGTCGCCGAATACGAGGATTGCCTCGTCGCCGGCGAGGATATCCCCGTTATGAAGGATCAGTGTGCGATCGAGTGGAACGTTGTTTTTAAAGACACTGGTGTAAAGGGGCTCGAAAGGATACTGCCTGAGGTATTCTTTGAGGTTGTTGAGGGGCTCCCAGACATACTCTCCGGCCTGGAAAAGTTGCGGGTGTAAGTTAGAGGTCAGATCGAAAAATGATTCTGTTGTAAGCATTTCTCAACTCCCGTGGGTGGTTTGTTGTGGCAATCTGGAGAAATAGTGTAAATATGGTGGAAAAGCGCCAAGAGATCAAGAAAAAAGAATTTTTCGGTCAATCAGGCAGACCGGGTCGTCTTGACTTACCGGTTCTGAATGTTTAGCTTAAGCCAACTTTTTAATACAATGAGATGGTGGAATATATACCATGGAAAAAGAGGCTTGGTAAGAAAAGCCTTATTGCCATGGAGCTATTCTCACTCGGCGATGTTCACCGTTTCGGCAGCAGCAGAGACGGTTCAATGTATATACCTTTCAGGAGGTTTTTGTGGAATTCAATGATTCATTAAGTATAGGGATGGACGACTTTTCCAACAGTGAGGATGTGCAGATACCTGAGATGCTGCCTATGATGGCGGTGCGTGACGTGGTTGTTTTCAACTACATGATCATCCCGCTGTTTGTCGGTCGTCCCGGCTCTGTCGAAGCCGTTAACGAGGCGCTGGCGGCAAACAAGCTGCTGATGCTGGTAACCCAGAAAGACGCGACCAAAGATGACCCTGAAATCGAGGACCTCTATGAGATCGGCATGGTCTGCATGGTCATGCGCACGCTCAAACTGCCGGACGGCAGACTCAAGGTGCTGGTACAGGCCATATCCAAGGCTCGCATCAAGGAATTCGTCCGCACCGAACCCTCCTATCAGGTGAAAATCGAGGAAATCGAGGAGACGGAAACCACCGATATAACCGTAGAGATCGAGGCTCTGATGCGAACCGTCAGGGAACAGACCGAAAAAATCATGTCGCTGCGGGGAATTCTTTCCGCCGATCTTATGATGATAATAAACAACATCGAAGATCCCGGTCGCCTCGCCGACCTGGTCGGCTCCAACCTCCGCTTGAAGGTCGTCGAATCGCAGTCCATTCTCGAAGAGATCGACCCGGTCGAAAGACTCAAGCTCGTCAGCGAACTGCTGGGAAAGGAACTCGAGGTTTCCACCGTCCAGGCCAAAATTCAAAACGACGCCAAGGAGGAAATGAGCAAGTCTCAGAGGGAATATTATCTCCGCGAGCAGCTGCATGCACTGCAGAAGGAGCTCGGCGACACCGATGAGCGTCTTCAGGAAATCGAGGAACTGGAGCACAGGCTGAAAAAGACCAAGATGCCCAAATCAGTGCGAAAAGAGGCGCAAAAACAGCTCTCCAGGATGGAAATGATGCACCCCGATTCCTCCGAGGCCACTATAATCAGAACCTATATCGACTGGATTCTCGACGTACCCTGGAAGAAATCCAGCAAGGATGTCCTCGATCTCATTTCCGCCAAGAAAGTGCTCGATGAGGATCACTACGGTCTGGAGAGGGTCAAGGAGAGGATTCTCGAATATTTGGCGGTGCGCAAACTCAACAAATCGACCAAGGGGCCGATACTCTGCTTTGTTGGCCCTCCAGGTGTCGGAAAAACCTCCCTGGGACAGTCTATCGCCAGAGCCATGGGCAGGAAGTTTCACAGGATATCTTTGGGGGGTATGCGTGATGAGGCGGAAATACGTGGCCACAGAAGAACGTATATCGGCGCCATGCCCGGTCGAATCATCCAGGGATTGAAGACGGCCAACTCCAACAATCCTGTTTTCATGATGGATGAGATCGACAAGATCGGTTCAGACTATCGTGGCGATCCTTCCTCGGCTCTGCTCGAAGTTCTCGATCCGGAACAGAATTTCGAATTCTCAGACCATTATCTCAATCTGCCCTTCGATCTCTCCAAGGTGATGTTTATAACCACTGCCAATATGAGCGATACCATTCCCGGACCGTTGCTCGACCGGATGGAGGTCATTCGCCTGTCGGGCTATACTCTTGAAGAGAAGACGGTCATAGCCAACCGCTATCTCCTTCCCCGGCAATTGTCGGAAAACGGCATAAAGACCAGTCATATCCGTATAGAAGATGAAACGATCAAGCATATGATCACTCACTACACCTACGAGGCCGGTCTGCGCAACCTCGAGCGGGAAATCGGCAAAGTGTGTCGGAAAATCGCCCGTAAGATCGCCGAAGGCGGCCGCGGTCCCTATAGGGTGTCGATAAATACCATCGACAAATATCTCGGTCCGCCTAAAAACATACCTGAATCCGAGCAGGAAACACTGGATCAGCCCGGTCTGGCCACGGGGCTTGCCTGGACAGAGGTCGGCGGGGAGATACTGCAGATAGAAGCCAACCTGATGCCTGGTAAGGGCAAGCTTATTCTCACCGGCCAGCTTGGAGAAGTCATGAAGGAATCGGCTCAGGCAGCCTTGACCTATTGCCGCAGCCGCAGCAAGGATCTCAAGGTGGAGCCAAGTTATTTCGACGAAATCGACATCCATGTCCATGTGCCGGCAGGCGCTATCCCCAAGGACGGCCCTTCCGCCGGTATTACCATGGCCACGGCTCTGTACTCGGCTATAATAGATACCAAGGTGATGAAGAAACTGGCCATGACCGGCGAAATTACCCTGCGCGGCAGAGTTCTGCCTATTGGCGGTCTCAAAGAAAAGGCCCTGGCGGCCCTGCGCGCCGATATCAGAAAGGTCATCATCCCGGAGCAGAACAAGAAAGACCTGGCCGATATTCCCGATGAAATCCGTAAGAAAATGCAGTTCATGCCGGTGAAGAATATGGATGACATCGTCGCTCTGGCATTTCCCAAGTCGGCGAGCAAGACGGCCAAAAAGCCTTCGAAAAAGAAATCTGCATAAATTTATCGTGAGTGAGTTGCAGAGTTCTGGAACGACACCGGCCACAGGCTGTGGTGTGAAAGTCTTTGCCGGTGTGGCGCTATCCGGCTGCTGTCTTCTTCTTGCCCTCTTTCTCTGGCTGGCCGCCTACGCCAATACGCCCGGCCCCGGAACCCAGGAGGAAGCGGTGGTTCTCATTCCCATGGGGGCGTCGTTTACCTCCATTGCCTCGATCCTGGCTGAGGAAGGAATAATCCGGGAGGATATTCGCTTTCAGCTGCTGGCTCGGCTCCATGGTATGGCGGACAGGATCCGCGCCGGTGAGCTTGTGCTCAATCGAGGAGCAAAACCGCTCGAGGTCCTCAAGCAGCTGGGCACGGCCAGAGTCGTGCAGCATCCGGTGACCGTGGCCGAGGGGCTGAATATAAAGGAAGTCGCCGCCATATTCGCCTCTGGAGGCTGGTGCGGGCAGCAGGAATTTCTGGCCTTAACCGGCGATGCCGATTTCATCAAGACCCTGGGCCTAGGTGAAGTTGATAATCTCGAAGGGTATCTCTATCCAGATACCTATTATCTTACGAAAATTCCCGCCGTCGACGCCAAAAAAATCATGGCCATGATGGTAGGCCGATTCTTTGAGGTCTGGAAGAGCCTCCAAACCGGCGGCGCTGATCGTCATAGAACCGTCATTCTCGCTTCAATCGTTGAAAAGGAGACGGCTGACCCTGCGGAGCGTCCACGTATTGCCTCGGTTTTTCTCAACAGACTGGAGAGGGGCATGCGTCTGCAGTCCGATCCCACGGTTATTTACGGTGTCGAAGGCTTCGCCGGTAATATCACCCGGGAGGACCTTAAACGACCAACTCCTTACAATACCTACGTAATCAAAGGCCTGCCGGCGGGGCCCATCTGCAATCCCGGAAGGGAGGCTCTGGCGGCGGTGCTCAAGCCCGTGGCTGAACAGTACCTTTACTTCGTTTCCAGAAATGATGGTACCCATCAATTTTCAAAAACCTTGCGTGAACACAACCGGGCAGTCTATAAGTATCAGAAGAGAAAACAGCAGTAGAACCCGTTTATCCCTGTTATTGGATTACCCCGGAGATCGTAGTGTCAGGGGTCGCGGGTGAGCGGAGACAAAAGGCATTAGGCGGCCTACGATGGCAGGTGCCTGTGGACACCTGAAAACTGATTGAATTCTCGAAAATGATGGGATAATTATGAGAATTGTTCTGGTAGGAAATTGAGGTACAGATATTCCAGGCATGACGCTAGCCGCGCAACAGATGGCGCCGCCGGTGTTGAGAGCCGCATCACAATGGTAATGAAGTGAAGATAGCACTTGTCCAGACAAATCCGATCATAGGCGATTTCAACTACAACTGCGCCGTAATCCTCGATTACGCTCGCAAAGCCTATGAAACGGGATGCTGCTTGGCGGTCTTTCCGGAAATGGCTGTTTCCGGGTATCCGCCTCAGGATCTGCTTGAGCGCGCCGCTTTTGTCAGCCGGCAGTGGCAGGCCGTTGTCGAACTCGTCGACGCACTTCCGCCGATTGACGTACTCTTCGGTTGTTTTGAAGAGAGCAGCGTGCCGCGAAGCAAGAAACTCTACAATTCAGCCATTGGTGCTCGAAATGGCGAAATCGTTTTCCGGGCGCGAAAGCAGCTTCTGCCCACCTATGATGTCTTCGATGAGACGCGCTACTTCGTTCCAGGCGCGATTCCGCCGGTCTACCGGGTAGAAGATGTGAGTTTCGGTGTAACCGTCTGCGAGGATATATGGCACACTGAAATAGCCGACTACGACCGGGATCCGGTGGCCCTGCTGGTGGAGACTCTTGAAGGTACGGGGAGCCGTCTGGATGCAATACTCAACATATCGGCTTCGCCCTTCCAGAGAAACAAGGAGACGCAGAAGCAGACCATGTTTGCAGAGTTCTGCCGCCGTCACGATCTGCCGCTGCTGTATGTCAACCAGGTCGGCGGTCAGGATTCACTTCTCTTTGACGGCCGCAGTCTAGCGATGGATCGGACGGGAAAACTTTGTGCCAAAGCTGCCGGTTTTGAAGAGGATATGCTATTCGTCGACAGCACCGACTGGCGAGGGTCATTCTCCGGTCCTGGTGTGGATGATGAGATTGCTTCGGTCTACAAGGCTCTGGTAATGGGCACACGTGATTACCTTAACAAGAGCGGTTTTCGCAGTGCGGTCCTCGGCCTCTCGGGAGGTATCGATTCGGCCCTTACCGCCGCCATCGCCGTCGATGCTCTCGGAGCGGACAATGTCCAGGCCGTGGCCCTGCCTTCGGAATATAGTTCGCCAGACTCTGAGGAAGACGCCTGCAGATTGGCAGAGGCCCTTGGCTGCCGCTATGATGTCGTCCCCATCACCTCCCTTTTCAAAACCTTTAACGATACCCTGTCTCCATACTTTGCCTCGTTGCCCGAGGACGTCACTGAACAGAATATCCAGGCGCGGATCCGCGGCAATCTGCTCATGGCCTTTTCCAACAAGTTTGGCTCGCTGCTGCTGGCGACCGGCAATAAAAGCGAGATGGCGGTGGGGTACTGCACGCTCTATGGCGACATGAGCGGTGGGCTGGCCGTTATTGCCGATGTACCCAAGCAACTGGTCTATGAGCTCGCATCTTATGTCAACAGGAAAAAAAGCATCATCCCCGAGCGTATTATAACCAAGCCGCCCACTGCCGAACTCAAACCGGACCAGCGCGACCAGGACGATCTCCCCCCCTATGAGGTGCTGGACTGTATTCTTGTCCTTCACCTCGAAGAAGGACTGGGGGTCTCCCAGATCATCGAAAAGGGCTATGACGAGGTACTGGTACGAGATGTGCTGCGCAGGATCAGGCTCAACGAATACAAGAGAAAACAGGCGCCGCTGGGATTGAAGGTGACCAGCAAGGCTTTCGGCTATGGCAGAAGATTTCCCAATGTTCAAAATTTCCAGGGTTGAAGTGAAACCGGGGGGACGGTCATAAGTATAGTTACGGGCAACACCGAAGGATTGAAAAAAAGCCAGCTCAAGCAGCTGACCCGCCTGGCCGGAAAACGGGTTCCCCGGGCAGAGATAATCAGCCCGGAAATAAGCCGCAGTCTCTGCCAGCTTTCCTCCGAACTGAATCGTCAGATAGGTCTTCTCGTCCATCGCTCGGGAAAAATCGAGATGCTGATCGTCGGCACACATTCGTCTATCCTTATCCCTTCAATTGCCCATATTCGTACTGCCGGGGGCAGGCTGCGCGGACTGCGGCTGATACATACTCACCTTGCCGGCGAGAAGATCAGCGACGAGGATTTGATGGATCTTCTCTTTCTCCGACTCGATGTGTTAACTGTTCTGCAGGTGAGCGACGACGGTTTGCCGGGTAAGCTGCAAAGCGTGCATTTGTTGCCGGGAGAACAGGATGGCAGCAGCTGGAGCTTCCTCGATCCGGTTCATCCCAGCGCTCAGAAAGATTCCTTCGAAGAGTTGATAACCTCGCTTGAGGCGGAATTTACGCGATCGAGCGCCGCGCAGAAGATAAACGGCGGAGCGGATCGTGCCATTCTTATCAGTGTCAGCACCGAGATCAAAAGCGTGGCCGAGGAATCGATGGCGGAATTGGCGGAACTGGCCCGCTCTGACAACGTCGAGGTGCTCGATACCATTGTCCAGCGACGCAAAAAGATCAATCCGCGCTTCATCCTAGGCAAGGGCAAGCTTGCCGAGATAATGATACGCTCCCTGCAGCTCGATGCCAACCTCCTGATTTTCAACCAGGAACTCAATCCCTCGCAGATACGCTCCATCACCGACTTTACAGATCTTCGGGTCATCGACAGGACCCAGCTGATACTCGATATCTTCGCCAATCGGGCGATGAGTCGCGAGGGCAAGCTGCAGATTGAAATGGCGCAGCTGAAATACATGCTGCCGAGGCTTTCGTCGCGTGATGACGCTCTTTCCCGTCTCACCGGCGGTATCGGCGCCCGGGGACCAGGCGAGACCAAGCTGGAGATCGATAGGCGGAGAATCAACGATCGTCTGGCGCGATTGGCCCGGGAGCTGAAGAACGTCGGCAGGCAGCGCTACAGACGGAGGTCGAAGCGGCGGAAAAACGATCTTCCCGTGCTGTCGCTTGTCGGCTATACCAATGCCGGCAAATCAACCCTGCTGAACACGCTCACCGACAGCAACATCATGGCCGAGGACAAGCTTTTCGCCACCCTTGACCCCACCAGCAGAAGGCTGCGTTTTCCCGAGGATGTCGAAGTGATCATCACTGACACCGTCGGTTTTATCCGGCATCTTCCCGAGGAACTGCTTCAGGCATTCAAGGCTACGTTGGAAGAGCTGCAGGAGGCCGATCTGCTGGTCCACGTCATCGATGTATCCAGTCCCGCCTTCAGGGAGCATATACTGGTCGTCGACAAACTCCTGCAGGAACTCGATCTGGCAGATATACCTACTTTGAAGGTCTTCAACAAAAGCGATAGACTGGAAAACGGAGATGCGGTGTACGGCGAGCTGCGCCAGGAAGGAGTCGTGGTCAGCGCCCTGGATAAAACCACCCTGCAGCCGTTTCTCATGGAGGCGCAGCGACTGATGGGCAAATCGCTTGCACGAAAAGCCTCGTGAGAGTTTCTGATAGGTCTCCTGCTGCTGTCAAAAGTGGGAAAGAGGAGATTAGAAACGCAGGTAAAATCCCAGATCCTTCTCAAACGCTTCTATATCGTCAAACTCACCACCGATGTAGTGACCATCGACATTTTTAATAGTGATAACTTTTTGAATATCAGTGCGTTTTTTATTATCGAGCTGAAAGCTGACTCTGACTTTTTGACCGGGCTTCAGCGGGTGAGAGCCGCTCACAGAAAAACCGATGGTAAAGCCGATACCATTTTTAGATATATTCAGTACATTGAGTCTGCCTTTGCCCACTCCCGGAGGGATCATGATATAGGTTCCCTCAAGGTTGGTTTCCTTGCGGTAGGTTTTTCGGTAATCAAGCAGAACTGTAAACTGGTGGCGGCAGCTGCAACGGACCTTGATGGTATGCTTCCGGTTTCGGTATTTACTCGCTTCGATGTTTCTGGATTTATTGCATTTCGGACAGGTGATAGTGGCTGTGCTTTCACGTGTGACGAATGATTTGACTATTTCCATGTTATCCTGTACTGGAACTATTCGTATTCTCTCCAGGCGATTTCATATTCAAAAGCGGAGATACGCTCCTGCAGGTCGGCGCATATGTTCTCTTTTTTTGATTATACATCGTCCGAACTCTTTCTGTAAAGGCGAAGAGTTGTCAGGCCGACGTGTGCTGCAATCCCCTGATTGGCAGTAGCCATCGTTTATGGCTCTCTTCTGTATATCACCAAAAGAACAAATAGCAAAATATTTATGTAATGTATTTCAAGACTATACTGGCATTGGCTGAAAAGCCTAGCAGGCCATCCCGAAAAACACTGCGGGAGTGTCGCAAGGTTTCTGTGTCGATCGGCCGGATGCTTTTTTCAGGGAGAGTCGAGAAGAGAATATGAAATACTGCCGGTCGCAGCGGCAGCGTTTGAAGGAATGGTGGAAAATGGGGGCTGTGCATATCATATGCTGCAGGTGAGTCGGGCACCAGGGACCGATCATC
>JGI12048J13642_10489193_pt1 | contig 19260 bp, 16 predicted proteins | sample ElkSlonscriptome_16_FD_13642 | JGI IMG/M metagenome (IMG submission 13642)
ATGGCTAAAACAATAATTGTTTCCAACAGACTCCCTGTAAGAATAGAAAAAGAAGAAGAGAAGATTCTATACAAGCCAAGCGAAGGCGGGCTTGCAACGGGTCTGGGTTCTATTTACAAAGAAGGAAACAATATTTGGATAGGCTGGCCTGGTGCATCTTTTGAAACAGATAGCCTGAAAGAAGAAGTTACTGAAGGGCTGAAAAAAGAAAATATGCGCCCGGTGTTCTTAACTGCAAATGAAATTGAAGAATTTTACCTCGGCTTCAGCAATCAGACATTGTGGCCTGTTTGTCACTATTTTGTTCAGTACATAGACTACGATCAGAAATACTGGGAAAGCTATAAACGGGTAAATGAAAAATTTGCAGAAGTAATTTCTGAGAATTTAGAACCGAACGATGTGGTTTGGGTACATGATTATCAGCTTATGCTGGTACCGCAAATGCTGCGAAGCCAGATGCCCGATATTACGGTTGGCTTTTTTCAGCACATCCCCTTTCCGTCTTATGAAGTTTTCAGAACCTTACCGTGGCGAAGGGAGCTACTTGAAGGAATACTTGGTTCAGACTATATAGCTTATCATACTTATGATGATATGCGGCACTTTTTGAGTTGTGTTCATCGCCTTGTAGGCTTGCCTTACGAAGGTAGCCAGGTAGAGCTTGAAGATCGCTTAGTCTCCGTAGATTCACTTCCCATGGGGATTGATTACGAAAAATATGCTGAAAATGCCCGCCACCCCGAATCTATAGAGCGCGAAAAGAGATATAGAGAATCACTAGGAGACCAGCGCTTGATTCTCTCTATGGATCGGCTTGATTATTCAAAGGGAATTACCAAGCGATTAGAAGCATTTGATAAATTTTTAGAAGTTCATTCAGAATACCTTGAAAAGATTTCCCTGCTATTAATTGTCGTGCCTTCACGCGATAAGGTTCCGAACTATAAAGAACTCAAGGAACAAGTTGATGAACTGGTAGGAAAAATCAATAGTAAATACGGCAGGATGAGCTGGACACCGATTCATTACTTCTACAGAAGCTACCCATTCAGAGCACTAGGAGCTTTTTACAGAATGTGCGATGTTGCCATGATTACACCGCTTAGAGATGGAATGAATTTGGTATGTAAAGAGTATATCGCTTCGCGGGTAGATGATGATGGCGTGCTTATTTTAAGCGAAATGGCCGGTTCTTCAAAAGAGCTTTCTGATGCTATTTTGGTAAATCCAAATGATCAGGATCAGTTGATTTCAGCTTTAAAAGAAGCTTTAGAAATGCCTGAAGAAAAGCAAAAGCACCATATGCGTGCTATGAAAAAAACCATTGCCAAGTACGATATTTTCAATTGGGTAAAGTTGTTTTTTGAAAATCTGGAAGATGCGCGCAAGCAGCGAGATCACATGAACACCTTGCAGCTGGAAGGAGAGCGGAGAGGAGTACTAAAAAACGCATATGCCAAAGCAGACACCAGACTTCTTCTGCTCGATTATGATGGTACACTCGTAGAATTCAATAAAGATCCTGAGGCCTGTGCTCCAGATGATGATTTGAAGAATACCTTGACTCATCTGGCAAAAGACGAAAAGAATACGGTTGTTGTCATTAGCGGAAGAAGGAAAGAAACGCTAGGCAGCTGGTTATCAGAAGTGCCAATTACCCTCGTTGCTGAGCATGGTATTTGGACTAAACAACATGGGGCAGAATGGATTCGCGATTCTAAAATCGATGACAGTACCTGGAAAGATGAAGCCAGAGAGATTATGGAATTTTATGTGGATAGAACACCGGGCTCTTTTGTGGAAGAAAAATCTTATGCCATTGCCTGGCATTATCGAAAAGTGGAAAAAGGACTGGGAGAAGTACGCATGAGCGAGTTGCGCAGTCACCTGAAACATATGATGTCTGGAAAGCACTGCCAGGTGCTCGATGGCGACTACGTAATTGAACTCAAACCCGACTCTGTAAATAAAGGTCAGGTGGCCCTGGAATACTTTAAAGAAATTAAGGCGTCTTTTAATCTATGTATAGGTGACGATGTTACGGATGAATCAATGTTTGAAGTTTTACCGGAAGAAGTGTTTACCGTGCGGGTTGGTGGAGGAAAAAGCAGTGCTCGCTTCGCTTTGAAATCTGTCACAGACACACGCAATCTCTTAGACTCTCTAGTCAGAGAGTCCTAAGAAACTCGGTTTATTTAATCGGTTGTTAATTCTTGCAGCAGCATTAACCAGCCCCACATGACTGTAGGCCTGAGGAAAATTACCCCACATGGAACCATCACGGGCATCAATATCTTCGCTCAGTAAACCGAGATGGTTCGAGAAACTTACTAATTCTTCGAATGCCTCCATAGACTCATCAATTCTTCCCACGCATGCCAAAGCTTCGGCGTACCAGAAGCCACAAATTAAAAAGGTTGACTCAGGTAAACCGAAATCGTCGAGGGCGCTATATCTGTAGAATAAACCTTTTCCCACCTTGAGTTCACTTTCTAATGCCTTTAGATGATCTGCTGCCAATTTAGAATCGTGTGGAATATAACCCATGATAATCATTTGTAGTGTGCTGGCATCCATATGATTAATACCTTCTCCAACAGTATAGGCATTGCGTTTCGGGTTATAACAGTTTTCCATATGCTGAGCAGCTTTATCAGCAAGTGTTTTAGCTCGTTTTGCCAGTTTCTTATAGCCGAGTCTAATTGCAATATGCATGGCTGCATGGCTCCCTGCCCATTGAAATAAATTTGAGTAGGCGTGTCTGTAAGCTTTGCTCCTAAACTCCCAGATTCCCGCATCTTTCTCGTCAATGGTCATTTCAATTTTATCCAAAACTGTTTCAACCAGGTTTATGTCCATGGCTCCCGGATGATTTCTAAATCTTTCATCCAGATAAAGGGGCAAAATAGCCAGTAAAATTTGCCCGTATACATCATTCTGTATATGCGTGTAGGCATCATTGCCTTTCCTTACAGGCTTGTTACCAAGGTATCCTTCCAGGTTGAGTTCTGTTTCCGTGAGAATTGATTCCCCTGTTACGCTGTATAATGGTTGAACCCTGTTTCCATTGGGCATCGGAATATTTGTAATAAATGAAAAGTACTTTTCCATTTCTTCAAAGTGACCGATGTTGTTGAAAGCATTCAAGGTGTAGTAAGAATCTCTCATCCAGCAGAAGCGATAATCCCAATTTCTGGTGCTATTCGGAAACTCTGGCAACGATGTTGTTGGAGCGGCTATTATGGCACCTGTATCTTCGTATTGGCAAATTTTCAAAGCTAGTGCAGAGCGAATAACTTCGCTCTGATACAACATTCCAATACTTGTAGATTTAACCCAGCGTTCCCAATAGTTTTTTGTGCGATTTAAGAATGATTGAGTGGTTTCCTGAAGCGCCCCTTCAAGCGGAACTCCATAAGTTAAGATCATGTAGCAGGGCTGTCGCAGTACGAAAGTAGACTCATCAAGGATGTAGTTCAAAGGGATATCAGTCGTCAACCTCAGCGCTTCTCCCAACCCTGAAAAGCGAAGGTGATTGCTACCGCGTTCTATTTCGGGTTCCAGGCTACCGTATTCGCCAACGGGCTTACAAGCTACTTTTACTCGTGGGTATCCACTCAGGGGTTCAATTTTCCGAATGAGCATTTGAGGCCTGTAATAGCGATCATTTTGCATAAATCTCGGTGCAAAATCAGTAACGCAATACGAACCTTCGTTCGTTGTAATTTCAGTCCTTAGAATATTAGTGTTGGGAATATAGGATTGCTCACTATTGCTCTTTTCTGAATCGGGCTTAATACTGAATTCGCCTCCTTTGTCGCCTGCGATTAACTTCCCGAAAACGAAACTGCTATCGAATTTGGGCAAGCACATCCATTCTATATTCGTGTCTTTCCCTATTAATGCCAGATAGGCACAATTTCCTATCAAACCCAAGTCGTAAGCGTGTCGTTTCTTCATAAGGAGCCCTAAGTGTTAAATGTACAATATGATATTAAAACAAAAAGAATGGCCAAAAATGTTTAAGGGGGCGAAATTATCTTTTCTTGTAAATTGGGACTGTGCTACACGGTTCGCCAAACATAAGCGACTTCACCACAGGTTTGAGAGCTGATGTGATGTATCCGAAAGCTGCGTAATCAATGAGCTCATCTCCGCATCCTTTAATAATAATTCTTTCGTCCTTATAATTTTTAGGATTCAAGTTCTGAATGGCTCTTATAATGAGTTGCTTCCGAAATTCTTCGGGAGTTCCGAAAAACAGTTCTTCTGCAACACCGGTTAACTCAGATGCGATCAGCATAAACGCCCAATTAGGTACAATGGCATCTGCACTGCAGTGAATGGATACAAGAGCATCCTTGTATTTCTCCCAGTCATTGGTTTTAATAAACTCTCGAAATTCTTTTTCGCGAAGCGCAAAGCCTTGCCAAAGATGATCTTTTATATCCAGTTCATGAATGGTTTCTTTGGGCACGAAAGAGCTAATTTCGAGTGTAACAAGACCGCTTTTGGCTACTTTATTTTCTATCGGTTCAGTGCTCATTTTACATGAATCCAAGTTCCAATTGTGCTTCTTCGCTCATCATATCCTTATCCCAGGGCGGATCAAAAGTAATTTCAACTTTCGCCGATTTAATTTGAGAAAGGCTTGCAACTTTCTGCTCTACTTCTGCCGGAAGTGATTCCGCTACAGGGCAGGACGGAGATGTCAAAGTCATATCAATTTTTACATCGAGATCGTCATTTATATCGATGTTGTAAATTAGCCCTAGTTCGTACACATCAACCGGTATTTCCGGATCGTATACTGTTTTAAGGACAGATATGATCATTTCTTCTAAATCTCTTTTTATCATGTATCCTGCAGTTTTGCCTGAAGGGCTATTGCGTAAAGTTTCATTTGCTTAATCATAGAAACCAATCCATTTGATCTGGTGGGTGAAAGATGCTCCTTCAAACCAATTTCATTGATAAATGCCAGATCGGCATCAACTATATTTTTTGGCTCTTGGTTATTCAGTACCCTGATCATAAGTGCAATAATACCCTTGGTAATGACGGCATCACTATCCGCCGTAAACTTAATTTTATCACCGTCCAACTCTGCGTGCAACCATACCTGCGATTGGCAGCCCTTGATCAAATGATCTTTAGTTTTATACTCTTCTTCAATTATAGGAAGGTTCTTGCCTAAATCAATCAGGTGTTCGTATTTCTCCATCCACTCTGGAAAGAAAGAGAACTCGTCAACTATTTCTTTTTCAATTTCCTGAATAGTGTCTGTCATTACTTTAGCATTTTCACGGCGCGTTTAACAGCTGCATCCATTTTGTATATTTCTTCTTCCGTATTGTAAACTGCAAAAGAAGCACGCACAGTTCCTGGAATTCCAAATTTATCCATCAGTGGCTGCGTGCAATGATGCCCGGTTCTTACAGCTATTCCAAGTTTGTCCAAAATCGTTCCGAGGTCAGTTGGGTGTACACCGTCTATATTAAAAGAAACAACGCTCGCTTTGTTTGCTGCAGTTCCATAAAACTTTATTCCATCGATTTTACGGAGCACTTCCTGAGCCTTCCTTAACAAATGATCTTCAATTTGAAAGATGTTGTCATATCCCACGGATTCAATAAATCTTACCGCTTCTGCTATACCTATTGCTCCAGCAATATTTGGAGTTCCCGCTTCAAATTTAAAAGGCAAGTCGTTGTAAGTAGTTTTCTCAAAGCTCACATCTTTGATCATCTCACCACCGGTTTGGTAGGGGGGTAGCTGTTCGAGCACTTCAGACTTTCCATATAAAACCCCTATTCCAGTAGGGCCGTACATTTTATGTCCCGAAATGACATAGAAGTCGCAATCTATATCGCAAACGTTAATATTCAGGTGAGGAGAAGACTGAGCACCATCAATTAGGGTAAGTGCTCCCTTTTCCCGAGCCATCTGACAAATTTTCTTAACCGGGTTCGTAGTGCCCAGTGTATTAGAAACGTGTACTATGCTTACAATCTTGGTTTTTTCCGTCAGTTTTTTCTCAAAGTCACCTAAGTCAAGCGAGCCATCTTCCAATACCTTGCAAACTACCAGGCTTGCTCCTGTCCGTTCAGCGGCTACTTGCCAGGGAACAATATTAGAGTGATGCTCCATTTCGCTGATCAGGATTTCATCACCTTCGCCGAGTTCAGCTACACTGAGCCCATGGGCCACCAGGTTAATTCCTTCAGTGGTTCCTTTGGTAAATACAATTTCTTTGGTGGATTTGGCATTTAGAAATTGCCTGAGTATTTCACGAGACTCTTCAAATTTGGCTGTGGCAATTTGACTGAGGGTATGAATTCCCCTATGCACATTACTGTGCTCCTCCGTATAGTATTTTTCTAGAGATTTTATTACCCGGATAGGCTTTTGAGAAGATGCAGCATTATCAAAGTACACCAGATCCTGATCCAATATTTTCCTTTTCAGGATTGGGAATTGCGACCTGATTTGATCCATATCTACTGTTGTTTCCTTACTCTCCGTTGCTGACTCCACTTAACTTTTCTTTGATTGCTTTTTCTACGTATCCTCTTAAATTATCATTAACCATCTCAGCCAGAACATCTTCCGCAAAAGCATTCACTAATAAAATGCGCGAATTTCTTTCAGATATTCCTCTTGACATTAGGTAAAATAAAGCTTCGTCGTCCATTTGACCGGTAGTTGATCCATGGCTACACTTTACATCATCTGCGTAAATCTCTAATTCTGGTTTTGAGTTGATCGTGGCGAAATCGCTCAATAATACATTGCCATTGCTCTGAAAAGCATTGGTTTTTTGGGCATCTTGTCTTACAAAGACCTTTCCGTTAAACACGCCTGTGGATTTATCCATCATTACACCCCTGTACAGTTCATTAGACTCACAGTGTGCCACTTTGTGATCAATTATGGTATGATTATCTACATGCTCCTTTTCTGATGGGATGTAAATTCCATTCAGATTAGCTTCGCTATTTTTCCCGTTAATATTGACAATCGTGTTATTCCTTACCCAGTTTCCGCTCAGTGTGAACGTGTTTTGGGTAAAGCGACTATCCTTATCTTGATTAACAATAGTTTGATTGTGTAAAAAACTTTCGCCCTTACCTTCCTGAATCAGGTCAAGTCCCAACTCGGCATTTCTTCCTACCTGGTATCTTGAAAAAGAATTCGAAAATGTGCTTGATCCACGATGTACGTGGTACTCATTTAACTTGAGGGATGCACCCTCTTCCAGAACAACCTCCATATAGGGTTGAGAAATAATATTCTCTCCCTGAAAAATATGGACAATACTAACAACCTGATCCACCACTTCATTTTTCATCAAGTGGAGCTTGTAGGTTTTTTGGGGTAGGAGTTGGTTCAGATCGGCTAGAGGGTTGAAGGGGCTAGACAGCTCATCCACACTACTACCCTCTGCAGACGACAATTTCGGTAATCCTTCCTGAGATGAAAACTTTTCTGAGTAATTGCCATTTATGAACACCAATCTGGGGCCGTTTCCAAGACTCGCAGGTAAGTTTAATTCTTCAGGTAAATCTGATGAAAATTGCCAGTTTGTTTTTTCTACTGCACGCGTAGGTGTATATTTCCAATACTCGTCTCTTCGGGTTGGAAAACGAAAATCTCCCAATTTTTTGATAAGAGAAGATGCGTTTACTTCGTTAATCTGAGAGTACGATTTAGCTAGCTCACTAAAAGGAGCTAAGGTATTTTTGCTTTCTACAATTTCCATTTTAAGCCGAAACCTTTTCTCGTTCGTTTTTAATCCAGTCGTATCCTTTCTCTTCTAATTCAAGCGCTAAAGATTTATCACCTGACTTTACAATTTTTCCATCAAATAATACGTGCACAAAATCTGGCACGATGTAGTCTAGCAATCTCTGGTAGTGAGTTACAACGATAAAGGAGCGCTCTTTAGATCTCAAGGTATTCACTCCGTTGGCAACAATCTTAAGGGCGTCGATATCGAGCCCGCTATCCGTTTCATCCAAAATGCCAAGAGTAGGTTCCAACATGGCCATTTGAAATATTTCATTTCTTTTTTTCTCTCCTCCAGAAAAGCCTTCGTTCACACTTCTGTTGGTTAACTTGTTGTCCAACTCAACCAAAGAAGCTTTATCTTTTACCATCTGTAAGAATTCTTTGGCAGTAATGGGCTCCTCGCCTCTTGCTTCTCTCCTTTCGTTAATAGCCGCCTTGAGAAAGTTTATATTACTCACTCCGGGTATTTCCACGGGATATTGAAAGGCCAGGAACAAGCCAAGGTGAGATCTCTCATCCGGACCTAATTCAAGAAGATCTTTTCCTTGAAATGTGATGCTTCCATCGGTTACATCAAAGTCTTCGTTACCTGCCAAAACAGATGCCAGGGTGCTTTTTCCAGACCCGTTTGGGCCCATGATGGCATGTACTTCGCCCGGTTTAACTTCGAGGTCTAGCCCCTTTATTATTTTCTTGCCTTCTATTTCGGCATGCAGGTTTGTTATATTGAGCATTTATTGTCTGATTTAAGGTTTTTATCCTACACTTCCTTCAAGGGAAATGGCTAATAATTTTTGAGCTTCCACGGCAAATTCCATGGGTAGATTATTGAGTACTTCTTTGCAGTATCCATTTACTATTAGGCTAATAGCTTTCTCTTCGCTTATTCCTCGTTGTAAGCAATAGAATATCTGGTCTTCTCCGATTTTAGAAGTAGTTGCTTCGTGTTCCACTTTCGCCGTGCTATTCGATGCTTCTATGTAAGGAAAGGTATGCGCACCACAGCGATCGCCCATGAGCAAAGAATCGCATTGCGAAAAGTTTCGCGCATTTGTTGCACCCTTGTTGATTTTCACCAAACCGCGATAAGAGTTATTGCTCACCCCGGCAGATATACCTTTTGAAATAATGGTGCTTTTTGTATTCTTCCCAATATGAATCATTTTGGTTCCGGTGTCTGCTTGCTGATGATTGTTCGTTACAGCCACTGAATAAAATTCACCAATTGAATTATCACCTTTAAGAATGCACGATGGGTATTTCCACGTCACTGCCGATCCTGTTTCAACCTGTGTCCAGGAAATTTTCGAGTTTTTCTCGCAAAGACCGCGCTTGGTAACGAAATTGTAAATACCACCTTTTCCTTCTTCGTTTCCGGGATACCAGTTTTGTACGGTTGAGTACTTTATTTCTGCATCGTCCAGTGCAATAAGTTCTACTACGGCTGCGTGCAGCTGATTTTCATCTCGCATGGGAGCTGTACACCCTTCCAGATAACTCACATAACTACCTTTGTCAGCTACCACAAGTGTTCTTTCAAATTGCCCGGTTTGCGCTTCGTTTATTCTAAAATAGGTGCTTAGCTCCATGGGGCATTTTACTCCTTTCGGTATGTAGGCAAAAGATCCATCGGTAAAAACCGCGCTATTCAGCGCAGCATAGAAATTATCTTTCTTGGGAACAACTGTACCCATATATTTCCTTACCAAATCGGGGTACTTTTGCACTGCTTCGCTGAAGGAGCAGAAAATAATACCGAGTTCGGCCAACTTTTCTTTAAAAGAAGTAGCAACCGAAACACTGTCCATTACCACATCAACAGCCACGCCGGTTAATCTTTTTTGCTCTTCTATAGAGATGCCGAGTTTTTTAAAAGTCTCAAGCAATTCCGGATCTACTTCGTTCAGACTGTTTAGTTTCTTTTTGGGCTTGGGAGCTGCGTAATAGTGAATGTCCTGAAAATTGGGCTTTTCATAATTCACGTGAGCCCAGTCTGGCTCTTTCATCTCTGTCCAAACTTTGTAAGACTCAAGTCGAAAGTTAAGTAACCATTCCGGCTCGTTTTTCTTCGCAGAAATCAGCCTGATAGTATCTTCATTGAGCCCCTTAGGTGCTTTGTCTGACTCTATATTTGTGGTAAATCCGTATTTGTATTCTTTACGGGTTACCTCTTTTAATAATTCTTCTTCTGAAGCCATAATATCTTTTAAATTGAGAAGCTTTCGCCACAACCACAAGTTCTATTGGCGTTCGGGTTAATAAATGTAAAACCCTTGCCATTCAAGCCACCCGAAAAATCTAATTCTGTACCTATCAAATACAGGTAGCTTTTTTTGTCTACAACGATCTTTACTCCGTTGTCTTCAAACACTTTGTCATCGTCGCTGAGCTTGTCGTCAAAATCTAATTCATACATCAATCCACTACACCCTCCTCCTTTAACGCCAACTCTGATAAAGGCCTGTTCACTGTGATTGTGTTCTTTAATCAATCTTTGAACTTCATTCTTAGCGGTATCTCTTACTATGATCATCGTACATTAAACATTAGGCGGGCTGAAAAGTTTCTGCCCTTAATGGGTTATTTAGATTTCTTCTAAATTAGGAAATCTTCCGCAAAAATACCGAAGAAAGAAATGGTAAACAAACTGCACGGGTACAGTTTGAATATATGTTGATAGTCAGAAACTATTAATAACCACTACCTTTGCAGTCCAAATCTGAAAAAACGGTATGAAGCGCACAGAATTGAGTGAATTAGGCGAGTTTGGTCTAATCAAATATCTAGGAGAAAAGCTAAAGCCTAGTCATACAAATACTGTAAAATCAATAGGCGATGATGCAGCAGTTGTGAGAAGTGGCGAGAATTTCATTTTGATGAGCACTGACATGCTCATAGAAGGCGTGCATTTTGATTTGAGCTACGCCCCGCTAAAACACCTCGGATACAAAGCGGCCATTGTCAATTTTTCTGACATCTATGCCATGAATGGTAAACCCACTCAAATAATGGTTTCATTAGGTTTGAGTAATCGCTTCTCTTTGGAAGCGGTAGAAGAACTCTATGCGGGAATTAAACTGGCTTGTGAATTATACGGAGTAGATATCGTTGGAGGTGATACGGTGAGCTCAGGATCGGGTTTAATTTTAAACATTGCGGTTTACGGAGAAGTGAAGGAAGAAAACATCGCTTACAGAAATGGCGCAAAGCACAATGATCTACTTGTTGTTTCGGGAGATTTAGGTGCGGCTTACATGGGCCTGCAGATTCTAGAAAGAGAGAAAGCTGTATTTCAATCCACTCCCGGTGTGCAGCCCGATTTAGAAGGGAACGATTATATATTGGAAAGACAGCTTAAACCGGAAGCGCGCAAAGACGTTGTAGAAATGCTTCAAAAGCTGGGTGTTAAACCAACATCTATGATTGATATCTCAGATGGATTGGCATCGGAAGTACTCCACCTTTCAGACCAAAGCGATGTGGGTTTTGTTGTTTATGATGAAAAGCTGCCAATTGATCCAACTGTTATAACGGCCGCTGAAGAGTTTAAATTAGACCCGAGCTTGTGTGCATTGAATGGGGGTGAAGATTATGAATTGCTGTTTACGGTAGATCAATCAGATTTCGAAAAACTCAAGGGAAGTCCTCACTTTTCTTTTATTGGACACGCTGTGGAAGGGAGTAAAAATCAACTTGTGGCGAGAGATGGAACAAGTCATGAACTAACAGCTCAGGGCTGGGATGCATTTATGGAGAAGCAGGAGGGCCAATCATAAAATATCTTTTTCCGGAGCTTTCTCTTGCAAAATGCTTTGTAGGCTTTTTTCTGTTATATGAGATTCTGCCCAGGATAAAAAGTCAAAGTATTCAAGGGCAATTTGCTCATATTTATTGCCGGCAATTTTTTCCAGTTTCTTTAGAAAATTAGCGAAAAGTGCATTTTGCTCTGCCGGGGGCTCCGAACCGAGGTCTTGCATAAGTTCAATGAAAAGATCTTCAAACTTATATTTTCTTTTCCGGGTTTTCAGGTACCGCTTAAGGCTTTTCATGGAGTGGGAAACAACATCCATATTCCCCATTTCATAATGCACGAGTATGTGAAATATTTGACCGAAGCAATATTGATCCTCAGACTGCTCAATATTTATGGAGTTCAGAAGTCTGTTATTCCAGTGAAGAGCTTTGCGATGGTTTCCAACTATAAAATGCAAAGTTGAAATCGAGTGATAAAATGCTGCTTTTCTAACTTCACTTAGCTTTTCTTCCCATTTTGAAAGTTCCTTTTCGACCGTGCTCAGTAGTTTTTCTGCTCTCTCCTCATCTGCGGTAATATTTAAAATAGCTAATTCAAGGCTAAAGGTGTTTGTAAAGACGCGAAGTTCAAGGTCTTTATTTACTTTACTCTTAAGCACTTTAGGTAGATTTCTACTTCGGTTGAGATATTTGTCAGACTCTGCTAACTTGTTGAGTTTTGCGCAAACGTATATAAGATTAGTCAGGACGGAAATATAAATAGACGGTTCGTCTTTTACCAGCTGCAAATGCTGATCCATCAGGTCTACATTAGCTTTCAGAGAACTGTAGGTGAGAGGGTAATTGCCAATGGCGAAGTAATATGCACTCTTTGTGTGATTTCTTAGAAATGCCGCTTCAAAACTATCATTTTGGGAACTCCCAATTTTTTCCACGTTTTTTAATAGCGGGAGTAGTTTTTGTGCATTCTGTTTATCGCGAACTTGTCCCTTGGTGAAAAGTTGCTGAAAGAGGTTGCTTTTTGCCTCCCAAAGCTGCATTTCAACACTCAAGATCTCAAGAAGTTTGCGCTCCTGAGTAAGGAGACCTTTGGAAGAAAGGTTTTTAGCACCTTCATAATTCTGTAATTCCAGTAATCTTTTCTGACGTTTGATAATTTGAAGTAATGCCGGCCACTTTTCATATTTCAGGGCCAGCTTGCTTGCAGTGCTTAAAATCTTTGCGCATTGCCCGTAGAGAGCTTTTTGAAAAAGAATTTCAGAATAGTGAATGTATTGGTTGATCTCGGCTTCTGAAGTGTCTTGAGCGTAGAACGCGTCAAGTGATTTTAATATCTGGTGGTAAAGCCTGTTTTTAGCAATTGAGAAGTGTTTGGTAAAGGAACTTCCTTTGAAGGCCTTCATTATTTTTGATTCATCGTATTCTCTTTGACCGTCAATTTCATCAAACAACTGCACGTATTGTTTTTGATTTGACGAGCTATGTCTATTAGAGAACAATTTGAAATAGCGCTTTTCAGCACTTGTAAGAGAATGAATAAGTTCGTGAAGGGTACTTGAAGCCTTATTAGACACGTAAATTAAATTCTTTTATCAGGTTAGGGTAAAAGCTCTAATCTACGGAAAAGGGTAACAGAAAATAAAAAATTCGCAAGGGGAGCTTGCGAATCAGAGATGTTAAAATATGCGAATTAATTTATTTATCAGGATTTCTATCCTCGTCTTCTTCATCATCGTCATCATTGATGTCTACTTCATCTCCAATTCCATTTTCTCTGACAAAATCTGCATTGCTTCGGGTAGAGGCATCACCTTTCCTGTTTTGAATACCCGTATCATCAATAGCTCTTATTTCGCCGCTGTTATCAGACGGGGCTTCTAGCTCATCTTTAGCGCATGATGCAACAAAAACGGCTACGAGCAGAATAAAAACGATATGTGCTATTTTTTTCAAAGACATAATCCGAACAGTAAAAGTAAGAAAACTTATTCAATTATTCAAGACTTGCTCTAAATGGTTGGTTTGGTTACTTATGTCAACTTCCATTGGGATTTTTATTATCACCCTGGTTCCCTTGACCATGCCGTTTCCATTCATGATCTCAATGGGACCTTCTATTTGATATTTAAGCCCTGTCATGCGACGGTAAAGAGCCATTCTATCCTGCGTTATAGTCATGCCTTTAGACGTGTGGCCATCCTGTGTAGTTGGCTTATTACTTAAGCTGGTATTTATTCCAATGCCATTATCTTCTATAATAATCAGCACATTAGTGTCTTCTCTTTCGATTGATATATTAATGTAGCCAATGTGCTTTGAAGGTAAGATTCCATGCCAAATACTGTTTTCAAGAAAGGGTTGAAGCATCATGGCAGGAATAAAGACGGCTGCTGTATTGAGACCTTTTTCGGTTTCGATCTCGTAGTCAAACCGTCCTTGAAAGCGCATTTTCTCCAAATCCAGATAGAGTTCCAATCGCTCAATTTCATCCTTCAGGCTTGTTTCGTTTTCCTGGCTGCTGTCAAGATTTTTTCTGATCAATTTCGCAAAACTCGTTAGGTATCGGTTTGCAGATTTCCTGTCTTGCAGGTTTATATAGTACTGAATTGAGTTTAAGGCATTGAAAATAAAGTGGCGATTCATATTTGAATTGAGCGATTGTGACTCTAATTGCATAAGTTTAGATTGAAACTGCAGCTTCAGGTTCGCTCGTTTTTCTTCTTCCTTTAATATTCGAGCTCTGTATGCCCAGAATAAGATAGCTGTTAGGGTGATTCCGCAGATGGTAAAAAACCACCAGGTTAAATAAAAAGGAGGGGTAATAGAAAAATCAAATGATGTACGTGTGCGTTTTCCGGGGTTTTCAAGTGTAAAAGACTCTATTTCCAATTCGTAATCGCCATGAGGCAAATATGCATAGTTCACACTTTTGCTTTTGGTTGGTCCAATCCATTCATTATCAGTGCCATTAAGCCTGTATCGATACCTTACCTTCTTGGGATTGCTCAAGTGAATACCTACATAGTTAAATGTTAGATTATTTTTATTGTAGGGAATCTGCGCATTGACGGGAAGTCCGGTAAGATCAGAAATACTATCTGTATAATACGCCCAATTAGGTTCCTGAAAGAATAGATCAATGTTGGAGATACTAATTTCAGGAGGGTAATTTTGACCTCTTGCCAGGTTTCTGGGATCAAACCTCACGGTACCGGATGTCGTTCCAAACCAAACGTAAATTCCATCGAAATAACTGGAGTTTTGATTGGACTCCATGCTGGGAAGGCCTTCGTACTCACTGAAGTGGAAAATTGAATATTCTTTTTCTGTATTCGAATTAATGGAGTAAAGTCCGTGATTGGTTCCTGCGAGGAGTACCCCAAAAGGAAGGCTCTCCAGAAAATTTACATTGGCTGTGGCCCTGTCTCCACCGATATTAATTTTTTTAATATTCTCGAGGTTTAGGTCGCAATTGAATAAGCCTTCTGAGGTACCTATCCAGAGTTTTTCTCGATGGGTTGCCAGGCAGTAAACGGCTATTTCTCTTTCAGAAGGAAGGTCTAACTCAATCATTTCCTCGCCATACATCTTAAAAACCAAGCCGGTAGCCCCAACATAGATTGAGTTCCCTTCAGAGATTATTGATCTCACATTTGTTCCCTTGAAATGAGAAGATGCATTGTAAACCCTTTCTATTTCTCCGCTATTTTTCAAAATAGCAAAGCCCTCTTCTGAACCTAAATAAACCTTGTTATTGAATGCATGCAAGGCAGTTATTTCGTCACCTGGCAAACCATCGTCGGAGGTAAGAACCTTGAGTTGATTCCCTTTTTCAATTGCTAAACCCTGCGATGTTCCCAACCATAGAGATCTATAGGTGCGCTCTATACTCCAAATAGTCTGTGATGGCAGATTATCATTGAAACGATAGGGGGTAAATTCGTTGCCGTCGTAAACCTCCAAACCGTTGTCGTAGCTTCCAAAAAGTAATTTATTGGAGTAATAACCAGAAATACTCGTCATTAAGTCAGAGTGCATGCCATCCCGTGTGCTGAATAGAACGAATGCTGAGCCTGCCTTTTGGAATAATCCCTGTCCATCTGTCCCAATCCAAAGGTTTTGCTCACGATCAGTTCCGAGAGACTTTATATTGTTGTATGAAAGGCCCTTTGCGGCCTTGTAGGACAGATCTTGAAGATTGAGTTCAAAAAGGCCGTATTTGGAGCCCATCCAGATGTATCCTTCCCTTGTTTGAACAAGTGATCTTACATGGTTTGTGGGAAAGCCCCGATCGAAATCTAATTGGTATACTTCTCCACCTGTTAAGAGAAGAACTCCATCTCCAAACGTGCTGACTACCAAACTCCCCGATTTGGTAACTAAAATATCGCTAACACTGGTTCTATTCAGAATACTGTCTCTGAATGCAACTAGATTTCCGGCTCTCCAGCTTATTAAGCCGCCTCGCGATCCGATGAGCATATCTCCTTCAGATGTGAGCTTAAGATCTCTAATGTATCCATTTGGCAATCCGTCAGCTTCCGAAATAGAGCTGAACTCTCCGTCGTTGTATATTAGAATTCCATCTCCGTTTAACCCGATCCAAAGCCTTCCGAGATCATCTTCAGCAAGTGCGAGAATTTTACTGCTTTCATATCCGGTAGGAAGGGGAATTTTTTCTAACTCATTATCTACTACTCTACTTAGGCTTCCGCTTGTGCCAATCCAAAAATAGTTGCTTCCCTGAAAAAGTGAGTTAATAGTTCTGTTTGGCAATCCGTTCTCAACAGAATAATTTTTAAAAGAATACCCATCGTATCTGCTCAGGCCATTCAAGGTTCCTAGCCATAAGTAGCCATGGCTATCCTGGGCAATAGCGCGTACCTGGGATTGTGCCAATCCGTCTTGCGTGGAGAATTGAAGATAGTGTGCCCTTTGACCAAAATACAAGAGAGGCCAAAAAGCGATGAGCAGCAATAAAAATCGTTTGAACATAAACTACATTCCGGAAATTCTATCTAGAAAGGACTGTAATTTTCTTCTGGCAATGGGTACGTACTTTCCGTTACTCATTACAGCTGAGTTTCCATCAATTCGGTTAAAGCCTTTTAAATGGTCTCGCATATTTATTATGTGAGATTTATGCGTTCGGAAAAAAATCAGTGGGCTCAGTTTGTCTTCGTATACTTTAATGTTTTTACTGCTGAGTATCTTTTTTTCGCCATCAAGGTAAATCATTGTATAGCTTTCAGAAGCTTCCAGGTGGATAATTTCGTCGTAGGATATAATTTCATACCCTTCTCTCATCGGAATGGCTATGCGTTCTTGAGAAGAAGAGTTGGCAGAGCTGTTAATTAATTCGCGAATTTTATCTAATGAATTTGAGCCTTTGCTCTCTACTTTTCCAATGGCGGTCTGAAGATCGTCTATATTGATGGGTTTTTCAAGGTAATCAACGGCCTGCGATTTTAGTGCGTCCAGAGCATATTCTCTATGCGCAGTTGTAAAGATTACTGACATCTCGTGGTTGCCGAGACTATTTAAAAGTTCGAGGCCATTTTCGCGAGGCATCTGAACATCTAGAAATAATACATCTGGCTTAAGATTCGCAACGTGATTTCTCGCCTCATCGGCATCAGCTGCTGTTTCAGTTTGGAGAATGGCCGGACAGTACTCCTTGATCATAAGCTTAAGGTTGTCTCGGCAGAACTGTTCGTCATCAACAATTAGAGCCTTCATACTTGGTGGTTTTACAACAAGTTAAGAATAAGTTAACAGAGAAAATTGGCTATTGAGTCAACTGATGTTTCTGATGAGTGAAATGATGTGCACTTTGATTTAAGGCAATTCAGAAATCTTATTTACCAGGGTTTTTTTCCGCTCTCGCGAAACGGGGAGCGATACTCCATTCTTCAGAAGAATAGATTGTTCATTGCCGCGTAAAATCTCGGTTATGTCAAGCATATTGACGATGTATGACTTGTGAACGCGGTAGAAGTTTTGAGGAAGAAGGGTTTCATAGGTCTTTAAGGTCCGGGTATCCAAATAATGACTTTTATCCTTAAAGTGGAGAATAGCACAGTTTCCACTTCCTTCCAGATGGGTTATATCAGCTGTGTCTACAATCTTAATTCCCTTGCTGTGATGAATTCTGATTCTTTTGGTTGTATCCTTTTCAAGGATTTCTTCTTCGAGTTTCCTGATGCTCTTCTGATAGGATTCAAATCCGTCTGTGTCAGCTTTGTCAGAACGAGTTCTTTCGGTAATGCGCCGAACGGTTTCTACAAGTTCGGTTTCATCAATGGGCTTTAGGATATAATGCAAGGCCTGTTCTTCAAAAGCGCGAATGGCATAGTCTTTAAAGGCGGTGACAAAAACCACATGAAACTTTTCGCCGTGTAATTGCTCCAACAATTCAAAGCCTTCTGCACCGGATGGCATTCTAATATCCAGAAATATCAAGTCGGGCTTTTTGGCGTAAAATAATTCCAAGCCAGATTCTACACCATCTGCCGTTCCAACAATAGAAATTACCGGACAGTGGTCTTCAATCATAAACCGCAGATTCTCGCGTGCTGGCAATTCGTCGTCAATGATGATGGCCTGTATCTTACCTGTTTCCTTATTCATTTTGTGCAATATCGGAGTATTTTTCTCCGCTTATGAACTGAGTTAATCCGTTAATATAAGCAGCATCTCTAAATCGAAGGTATAAGATTACTTTAATACTGCATTTAAAAAATAAGCCTATGAACACACAGTTACTCCAACCAAAGAATTCCAAAAACCAAAATGGAACTTTTCCATTTGAAGTGCTTAATCTCAAATGGATCTTCATAGATAGATAATAGGTGATTGGTTTTATTTAATCCAGAAAAACTCCCGGTTAAGGGAGTTTTTTTATGCCCAAAATAAAGCACTTCGTAGATGGCATTCTCAGATTTGTCGGGTATTCAGCTCCAAAACGTAACTCCCTGAAAATCTTGACGTAAACACCTGTAATCCTTAAGCTTATTATTATGTTCAAAGCAGATGAGATTATTAAGATTCAAATTCATGGAAATAAATCTTCCATGACTATTGAATACGAACCTACAACAGAGAGAACCATCTACGATGTGTGCGATTTGAACGGCAGGATCGTTAAAACAGGGTCCATAGAAGAAAAGATTACTGAAATAGATACTTCAGATCTCGGCAGTTCAAATTACATCCTTCTTGTATTGGATGGCGATAAAGTAACCAGCAGAAAATTCAAGCTGAGTGCCTAGGCCATTAAAGCTTCAATTTCTTCAATCTCCAGCGGAATGTCCGCCATCAGGTCTTTGTAACCACTTTCGGTTATAATAATATCATTCTCCAGCCTAATTCCGATATTTTCTTCGCGAATATAAATTCCCGGTTCAACCGTAAATGCCATTCCCGCTCTTATGGGTTCATGCCAGAGCCCTACATCGTGCACATCTAATCCAATAAAATGCGAAGTGCCATGCATAAAGTACTTCTTGTATGCGGGCCAATTAGCATCCTGATTTTTTATATCCTCCTTCGTAAGTAAACCGAGCTTTAACAGTTCATCTTCCATTAATTTCCCCACTTTTTTGTGGTAGTCGCCAAGAAGAACCCCGGGCTTTAAGAGTTTCATAGACTTTTTCATGACTCTCAAAACAGCATTGTAAACGTCCTTTTGGCGGTCGGTGAACTTTCCATTTA
>JGI12048J13642_10711139_pt1 | contig 19250 bp, 16 predicted proteins | sample ElkSlonscriptome_16_FD_13642 | JGI IMG/M metagenome (IMG submission 13642)
TTTTTAAGCAGATCGACAGGACTGCCGAAAGGCTCAGAAAAAAATCAAAAGTACTGGTGGTAATCGGAATCGGGGGCTCATACCTGGGTGCCAAGGCAGTCAATGATGCGCTGTCGGACAGTTTCGACATGTTCAGGAATGATCCGGAAGATCCGCTCATGATATTCGCTGGCCACCAGATCGGGGAAGATTACATGCATGAGCTGATGCAACTCCTCGACCAGGTGGATTATTCAATTGTTGTCATCTCTAAATCCGGGACAACCACCGAGCCTGCACTCGCATTCAGGTTGCTGAGGGAGCACCTTGTAAACAAAGTCGGTGCTGAAGAGGCGGTTTCAAGGATCGTTGCCATCACAGATGCAAATAAGGGAGCCCTGAGGAAACTAGCCGACCGGGAAGGATATGAAACGTATGTGATACCGGACAATGTCGGGGGAAGGTTTTCCGTGCTGACACCGGTGGGTCTCATCCCCCTTGCCATATGTGGCTTTGATATCAGGGAACTGGTAAAAGGAGCTGCAGACATGGAACAAAAAACCTCGGGCAGCGCATCACTGAAAGAAAACCCTGCCGCTTTATATGCCGCAACCAGGAATGCCCTTTACAGGAAGGGGAAAAAGATCGAGATCCTCGTCAACTATCATCCTAAACTTCATTACGTAGCCGAGTGGTGGAAACAACTCTATGGAGAATCAGAGGGCAAGGAGGGCAAAGGAATCTTTCCGGCAGCAGTAGACAACTCCTCTGACCTCCACTCAATGGGACAGTATATCCAGGAGGGCGAACGCATTTTGTTCGAGACTGTCATCTCTGTCGAAGAAACCGAACATGATATCAAGGTTCCTGAAGAAAGAGAAGATCTGGACGGACTGAATTACCTTGCTGGTAAGAAGATCGACGATGTAAATAAGATGGCTGAGCTTGGAACAGCACTGGCACATATTGACGGTGAGGTACCCAACCTGAAGATCAGCATTCCAAAGCTCAATGCCTATTACCTGGGACAATTGATGTACTTTTTTGAAATGGCGTGCGGGATCAGCGGTTATATGCTGAATGTGAATCCGTTTAACCAGCCTGGCGTGGAAGCATATAAGAAAAACATGTTCGCACTGCTTGAAAAACCCGGATTCGAGGAAGAGACCAAAAACATTAAAAAAAGAATCTGATCGAACAAAGTCCTGCAGGCAATGTTCTAAGACCGGGAATAATCCCCGGTCTATTTTTATGATAAAATTCCTTGAAAATCTGAGTCCGACCGTCAAGGGAATTGGACTTGCATTTCTTGCCACGCTAGGCATGGCAAATGTCTATGTATTCTCAAAAGCCGCGCTGCTTGAGGTCAATTTTTTCCAGTTCCAGTTCTTCTGGTTTGCATTTGCACTGCTGTGGAATGGCATCTATATCTCTACCACCGGGTTGATAAGAAAGATCCCTGAACTGGAAAAACGATCTGTCCTCAACCTGGTTATCCTCGGAATTCTAGAGCTTAGCGCAGCAACCACCATGTTTCTCTCAATACAGCTGGCAGAGAATCCGGCAATCGTATCCTTCCTTTCCAATGCCACCCCGATATTTGTGACACTGCTGGGTATTCGGTTCCTGGGAGAAAGGTTCAACACCATTGAGGCCATCGGCATCCTGCTTACAATAGGTGGTGTAGTGATGATCACATATACGCGTGACATGACCCTTGAACAGTTTTTTGGTGATGGAAGTGGCTGGATTCTTCTCTCCTCACTTTTCCTATCTATCAGTATTGTCTTTGCAAAGAAAAATATCAAAAAACTTCATCCAAGCATCCTGACGATCAACAGGGTGGTCTACCTGTTTTTGTTCGGACTTATCTCTGTACTGATCCGTCAGGATACACTGCTTATTCCGAAAACTGCGATCTTCAATATGATTGCAGGTTCCATCCTGGGACCTTTTCTCACCGGACTGGCGATGTATTCAGCATTAAAGTTCATCGAAGCTTCCCGCACCATGATCATCCAGGCGACACGTGGATTGTTCGTGCTGATTGGTTCCATGATCTACCTCTCCATAGTGCCAACCTACCTGCAGGTATTTGGCGGGATCGTGACCATTCTGGGTGTAATCATCATGACATGGGGAAAGATCAGGAAAAGGTCGGTAAAAAGAAAGCGGGGTCCGATCGAACCCCGCTCATAACCAATCTAATTAAACCAACCAACTACCATGAAAAGTTCTTAACTGATCTTGATGGATTTCGGTCCCTGTTTGATCGATTCTTCCTTCATGGGAAGATGAATCTTCAGGATTCCATCAACATGTTCTGCCTTGATTCCCTCCTGGTCAATTCGCTCGTCAAGTACAAACCTGCGGCTGAATGAGGTGAAATTAAACTCGCGGCGTGTATAGTGCTTGTCGTTTTCCTTCTCCTCCTGTTCTTTGTTTGCTGAAACAGTGAGAATATCCTCCTCTACATTGATCTTGAAATCTTTCTTCGATAAACCTGCTGCCGCCACATCAATCCGGTAACCATCTTTTTCTTCCATGATGTTTACTGCGGGTGTTGAGGCATAATTCTTTCCGTAATACTTACTGGGAACAAGGTCGTTGAAAAAATCATCCCTGTAAACGGGGCTGTACATCTTATTATACTTTGCTATCATTTTTTTGTCCTCCAAATTTTAGTTTGACTTAATTTCTGTAATCCTATGGTCAATTCCTGTGCCGAAACATTCTAAATGTCATTATGGCATTGTTTTTGAAAATAATGTGTCATTGTGTCATATTGCAAAGTGTGTTGGCTGACACGCTCTCCTCAAAACAATGTGCAAATCCAAAAGAGATACGGTGAATGAAAAATAGGTGATAAAGGCTGGTGGAGCGAATCCCGGCATCTGGAGATCCGTAAACAGCCTCATCGGGAAGATACCTTGGAGACTGAGGTAGCGATGCTGATCCCGAGTTTTGCAAGAAAGTCAATCTTGTAAGGCTTTACAATACTGAATGTAGCCAGCTCAATGACACCAAGAACCTCATCGTCCAGAACGACAGGTACGAGAATGAGAGTCGACGGGAGGTCTTCCCCCATGCCGGATCGTATGCGAATGTAGTCTTCAGGCACATCTGTAATCACAATTCGCTGTTTTTCCAGCGCGCATCTCCCCACAAGTCCTTCACCAGGCATAAAATCCTTTTTCATTTTCTTCTCACGGTCAAATGCCCAGGCCCCCAGCATGGAATACACTGTCACTCCACCGGATTCTTTTCGCACAAAAAAACCTCCGGCTTCCATTTCGGTGTATTTTACCAGTTCACGGATAAACAGGTTTGAAATTTCCTCTGTTTGCTGATCAATATCCCTGAGAAGCTCACCAAATTTTGCGAGTCCGCGGGAAGCCCAGTTCTGCTGTTCATCAAGCTTCCTTCGTTTCTCCATTTCAAGGCTTGAATCCATGATGCTCTCCCGTAGCTTTTCAATGGCAAGTCCCAGGTGATCACGTTCAGATAATGGCTGAAATTCCAATTCTGTATTTCCGCTGGCGAGTTTTTCAGCAATTCTCCTGATCTCCAGGATTCTGTTCCGGTGAGCAGAGAGTATTTCTTCGAACTGCCTGAATTCCGCGCCTGTGATCTGTTTCATTTCAATCTCGTCGTCACCATATACAAGATCCTCAAGTCTGTTTTTAAGCTGATGCAGTGGGGCATAGACTGCAAAATGCAAATAGATATTCAACCCGACCAGGAGTACAATTGCAGCTATGGAGAGTATCAGTATCTCATTCCCCATGGTATGTCGATTCACAAGTATCAGGATGAGCAATACAACGATCATCACTGATATGATCAGCCCCGGGATCAGTATGGAATATTTTCTTTTCATGGTGTGTCAACCACATAAATTTAAAATTTTTCACCGAATTTGTCCCTCGTAGCATCAGCAAGTTGATCAAGTGCTGATTTCAATACCGCCCTTGGGGTCCCGATATTCATCCGCATATATTGTGTACCGCCCTCTCCAAACCGGGGTCCGTCAACGAATCCGATCCTGGCCTCCTTTACCATAAATTTCATAAGTTCCTTGTCATCCAGCCCCAGTATGCCAAAGTTGATCCATGCAAGATAAGTAGCTTCAAGCGGTGAGACCGTGATCCCGGGAAGTATTTCAGAAAGGTATTTCTTCAGGAAATCATAGTTACCTTCCAGGTATTCAAGCAATTGGCCCAGCCACTCATCGCCCTCCCGGTACGCGGCCTCCAGGGCTGTAAAGCCAAATATGTTTCCACCTCCGACATGAATATCCTCGAGAATCTTCTCATAAACCTTTTTCAGTTTCGGGTCCTCGATCACTACTGCGGATGTATGTAGCCCGGCCAGGTTGAATGTTTTGCTTGGTGCGATGCATGTAATTGTCCTGGAAGCGATCTCCTTACCCAGGCTGGCCAGGGGTATGTGCCTGTTGCCGAACAATAAAAGGTCCGAATGAATCTCGTCGCTCAGTACGAGCACATTGTATTTGATGGCGAGGGTCGCAAGCATTTCAAGTTCCTGTTTTGTCCAGGCCCTTCCGACAGGATTGTGCGGGTGACAGAACATCATCAGCTTTACGCCCGAGCTGAACTTTTCCTCCAGGTCGGAAAAATCTATGGAATAAACTCCATTTTGGTCTACCAGTTGATTATTTACCAAGACCCTTCCATGATTCGTAATGGCATTGAAAAATGGAAAATATACCGGTGACTGGACAAGGATCTTGTCACCTGGATTGGTATACCCGAGCACGCTTAATACCAGGGCAGGCACCACTCCAGGACTGAAATCGATTTTATCGGGCTTCACCTTCCAGCCATGACGTCGTTCCAGCCATGCAGAGATGGTTTCAAAAAAGCGGGGCGGTCTTACCGTGTAACCATATACAGGGTGTTCTGCCCGGCCGACCACTGCTTCCCGTACAAATTCAGGTACTTCGAAATCCATGTCTGCCACCCACATCGGAATGATGTCATCCGATCCAAAAAGCGGTTGGAGAATATCATATTTCACAGAGTCGGTCCCCCTGCGATCGATCACCTTATCAAAATTATATTTCATTGTCATACCATCTTTTCAGGATTCATAAAATGCCTCCACACCGGGGTATCTCATAGATTCCGACGCCTTTTCGGGAGACAGCATAAAGTATTCTACTTCTGATTCAGAGCAAAGCACCTCCCTGCTGTTGTATAACTTCACCTCAATGGTGGCGGTCCTGCTGTTCGTCGCTTTCAGCCGGGCCCTTAGCTTTACAGGCCCTTCATCAAGGTACACCGGCTTTCTGAACCTTGTGGACAACCTGGATGTAACACCTCCCGTCTTTGCCTTGACAAAAACCACCCAGCTGGCAATTTCATCCATCAGGGTAGATTGGATCCCTCCGTGCAGGATATTAAAATAACCCTGGAATTGGTGGCCGGGAGTCCACGTGGAGATCACCTCGTCACCATCCTCGTAAAACTCCATCCTTAATCCATGGTGATTGCTTTCGCTGCAGCCAAAACAATGGTAGGCGGGCATTTGATCAAATGGATTATTCAGCTTTTTCATGTTTCCGTGATTTACCCAAATTTTCAAATTTAATATTTATAAATTGCGCCATTGCAAAATTATCACTGTTATTTCAATGATGGTCCGCCCAAAAAAACACCTGGGACAGCATTTCCTCACAGATCCGGCGATCGCTGCAAGGATCGTGGAGTTGCTGCCTTCGGTCAATGAAATGACGGTAATGGAAGTGGGACCAGGCACCGGTATCCTGACAGGTATAATCATGGAGAAGATCCCCGGCTCTCTCGTAGCGGTGGAAATTGACCCGGAATCGGCAAGCTACCTGGTCCAGAAATATCCCGCAATCGCAGGCAGTTTGATCAGGGAAGACTTCCTGAAACTGGGCGAGGAACACTTCAATGTGCCGGAACTGCATATCATCGGCAACTTTCCTTACAACATTTCGAGCCAGATATTTTTTAAGGTCCTCGGGCAGAGGGATCATGTAAGGTCTGTAGTGTGTATGATACAAAAGGAGGTGGCAGACAGGATCATTGCCCCGCCCGGATCCAGGACCTATGGGATTCTCTCTGTTCTGCTACAGGCCTTTTACAAGGTGGAACACGGGTTCAATGTAAAACCAGGTTCCTTTCATCCCCCTCCTAAAGTATCCTCATCTGTCATAAAACTCACCAGGAATGAGACACAGGAGCTGGACTGCAACGAAGAACTCTTTTTCCGGGTGGTGAAAACCACCTTTCAGCAACGGCGAAAAACCATCCGTAACTCCATCAAAACAATTTTACTAACTTTGGGGGACGAATCTCCGCTGCTCTCAAAAAGACCTGAGCAGCTAGGTGTTGCGGAATTTGTAACATTGACGAATTTTGTTTCATCACGAATGTGAGTCTCTAAAGTGCTTGGATCATGAAGCTGGAACTGACCCGGGAATATATTAGCGAACTGCGTGCCATCATTGAAGCAAGGGATGACAAGACAGCCCTTGCCATGATGGAGGACCTGCATCCGGCCGACATTGCAGAGATATACAGCGAACTCAGCACCGAGGAATCCAAGTACCTGTATATGGTGCTTGATCCGGAAGTCGCCTCAGATGTCCTTGTAGAGCTTGAAGAGGATGACAGGGAACGCTTTCTGAGGGCGCTGCCAGCTGAAGAGATCGCAAGTCAGTTCATCAACAACATGGACTCCGATGATGCCGCTGACGTGATCTCAGACCTTGATGATGCTGTGAAGCAGGAGGTACTGAAACACATCAAGGACGTTGAGCAGGCTGGTGATATCGTTGATCTGTTGTCCTATGATGAAGATTCTGCAGGCGGACTGATGGCCAAGGAATTGATCAAGGTCAATGAAAATTGGAGCCTGACAACCTGCTTGCGGGAGATGAGGAAACAGGCTGAAGAGGTGGACGATCTGTTCTATGTTTATGTTGTGAATGATGACAATATACTCACCGGCATCGTCTCGCTCAAGGCAATGCTGATCGCAACCGGAAGCACAATTGTGAAAGAGATCTATGAAAAAGATGTGCATTTCGTGCGGACAGATGCACCAGGTGAGGAAGTGGCACAGATCATGGAAAAATACGACCTGGTTGTGTTGCCCGTTGTTGACAGCATAGGTCGGCTACTGGGGAGAATTACCATTGATGATATCGTGGATGTGATCAGGGACGAGGCAGAAAAGGATTACCAGATGGCCTCGGGTATCTCTTCTGATGTAGAGACAACAGACTCTCCGATCCGTCTGTCCCGGGCAAGACTGCCCTGGCTGATCATCGGACTGATCGGTGGAATACTTGTCGCGGCACTGATCTCCCAGTTTGAGGGCGACATCAAGTTAAACCCCGAAATGGCATTTTTCATTCCGCTGATTGCTGCCATGGCCGGAAATGTTGGAATCCAGTCATCCGCAATCATTGTACAGGGACTTGCCAGCAACAGTCTCGGACTGGAAAGCACCTTTAAAAAACTGGTGAAGGAATTTGTTGTCGCGCTGATGAACGGCCTGATCCTTTCCATTTTGCTGCTGATCTATAACCTCGCTATGAACCAGGGCCTTGCTCTCACTTATACAGTAAGCATCTCACTGTTCGTGGTAATCATTTTTGCTGCGATTTTTGGCACGCTCATCCCATTATTACTCAACAACATGAAGCTGGATCCAGCATTGGCCACAGGTCCATTTATCACTACCACCAATGACATCATGGGGTTGTTCATCTATTTTCTTATGGGAAGGGTGCTGTACGATGTGTTCCTGGTTTAGAAGGTTGTATTGATCGCCACCACGGGATTCATCCTGGCCGCCTGCCAGGCAGGAGCAAATCCGCTTATAAGTCCTATTCCTGAAGAGATACCCATTCCAAGCAGGATATTACCGAGGGTGAGGTACATGGTGAAGTCTCCACCGGAAAGGTTGATCAGCACAACGATCAACCCGATAATAAGCAGCCCTGCGATTCCTCCGACCATGGACAGGATGATCGATTCGATCAGGAATTCCATCATAATGAAATAGTTTTTTGCCCCTATCGCCTTCTGGATCCCAATGATGTGGGTTCGCTCCTTCACAGAGACAAACATGATATTGGCAATCCCGAACCCGCCTACAATGATGGAGAACATACCGATAAACAGACCTGCAATGTTGATTACCTTGAACAGCTGGTCCAGCCTGTTGCTGATCAGGCTGGTCTTGTTCAGCGCGAAATTATCTTCATCCATGGGCTTCAGTCTGCGCGTCGACCGCAACAATGAAGTTAGCTCTGCCGAAAGATCATCAATCCCAACTCCCTCCTTTGCCTTGACCCATATCTGGGGGTTGGCACTTTCGCGCCGGATATCCACAATATTCCGCATAAAATGTATCGGTAATAGCACCAATTCATCCAGGTTATTATCGTCAAAGGTGCCTTTCCCCTCTTTCTCAGTCACTCCGATCACGGTGACCTTGAATCCACCCACTTTGATCTCCTTCCCCACTGCGTCACTACCCTCAAAGATCTCATCGGCCAGCACACTCCCAACAACTGCGATATTCCTGCCTCCCCTGATCTCAAATGGTGAAAAATATCTCCCCCTCTCAATCTCAAAAGAGCGTATCTCCTGGAAACCATCAGTGGCTCCCATGATCGTTACATCCTCAGCCCTGTTATTCCGGTAAGTCACAATTCGTGAAGTTGCTGCCACAAGACAGGCTTCTTCTGCAAGGTGTGAATTCTCCCTGATATATTCATTTTCCTCGAGCGTTACCATCGGACGGTTCAGGTATTTCCACCATGGATATTCCTGCTCACCTTCCTCTGGTGCCCACGGCCATTTCTGTATGTAGATCACATCATCTCCGAGTGATGAGACACTCTTCCTGATATTGATCTCCAGGGAATCAACTGCTGTAAAAACCGAGATGATCGCAAAGATTCCAATAGTGATTCCGAGCAGGGTCAGGGCGGACCTGAGCCTGTTCCCCCGGAATGTCTGAAACGCCATTACCAGGCTTTCCCAAAACAACCTGAAAATAATCATGATACCAATGTTAGGAACTAGAAAAAGGATTGTTAATTTTGCACCGTAAATTTATGCAAGATAAAACTTTCGTTGCAACTTTACGTAAGCTTGATCAACATGCATAATTTGAGTACATTCACAACTCCTTTATTATTAACTCGATCAATGATTAAATATTCTGTATGAGCACACCAAAAAAAATACGATCAGCGCTTATTTCAGTATTCTACAAAGACAACCTGGAAAAAATCGTAAAAAAACTCGCTGATCTGAATGTAGATATTTATTCCACCGGCGGCACCCAGCAATTTATTGAAAAACAGGGCGTAAAGGTGACCGCGGTAGAAGAACTCACCGGCTACCCCTCCATATTAGGCGGACGAGTTAAAACCCTTCATCCCAAGGTTTTTGGCGGCATTCTATCCAGGAGAGATCTGCCGGGAGATGTTGAACAATCGTCGGAATACGAGATCCCCGGCATCGACCTCGTGATCGTCGACCTCTACCCCTTTGAAGAGACCCTCTCCTCCGGGGCTTCTCATGATGACATTATTGAAAAAATTGACATCGGGGGCATATCGCTGATCAGGGCCGCTGCGAAAAATTACAATGATGTCCTGGTTGTGTCTTCAAGGAATCAATACGGTGAACTGCTTGAACTGCTTGAAAAAAAGAACGGGGAATCTTCGCTGGAAGAGAGAAAAACATTTGCAAAAGAGGCCTTCAATGTCTCATCTCACTACGACAGTCAGATCTTTGGTTTTTTTGATGAAGACAATGGCAGTGCCCTGAAGATCAGCGTTGGAGAATCTAAAAAACTAAGGTACGGGGAGAATCCTCATCAGGAGGGGACCTTCCATGGCAATTTCGAAAAAATGTTTGAACAGCTGTGGGGTAAGGAGATCTCCTACAATAACCTGCTCGATATTGATGCCGCAGTCGGACTGATCAATGACTTCAGTGATACCACCTTTGCAATTCTGAAACACAACAATGCCTGCGGCATCGCCACAAGAAATAACCTGACACAGGCTTGGAAGGACGCACTTGCCGGCGACCCGGTCTCTGCTTTCGGGGGGATCCTTGTCGCCAACAAGGTAATTGACGCGGCAACTGCCGAAGAGATGAACAAGATCTTCTTCGAAGTCTCTATCGCACCAGGGTATGACAAAGATGCACTTGAGATCCTGAAAGCTAAGAAAAACAGGATTCTCCTGATTCTTAAAGATGGCACCCTGCAGGAGAAAAACACCCGGACAGTCCTGAATGGATTTATCAGTCAGGACAGGGATGCGAAAACGGAAGAGGCAGACGAGCTCAAAGTGGTTACAAAAACAGCACCGGATAATGGCCAGACAGAGGACCTGCTATTTGCAAATAAACTGGTGAAACATACGAAATCCAATGCCATTGTCCTGGCCCGTGGAAAACAACTCCTCGCCTCAGGCGTCGGGCAGACTTCAAGGGTTGATGCACTGGAACAGGCCATTGCCAAAGCAAAACATTTTAAATTTGACCTGGAGGGCGCGGTCATGGCGTCGGATGCCTTTTTCCCCTTTCCCGACTGTGTTGAAATCGCAGATAAGGCAGGGATCACTTCGGTGATCCAGCCAGGAGGATCAGTAAGAGACCAGGATTCGATAGACTATTGTGATGCACATGGTATGAGCATGGTCACCACGGGATACAGACATTTTAAACATTAATTACAATCAGATAAATGGGATTTTTTTCATTTCAGCAGGAACTGGCGATTGACCTTGGAACAGCCAATACGATCATTATCCATAATGACAAGGTGGTGGTAAATGAACCATCCATTGTGGCAATTGATCAACATACAGGGAAATTGATCGCCATCGGGGAGAAGGCACGGCAGATGCACGGCAAGACCCATGAGAATATCAAAACAATTCGTCCGCTCAGGGATGGCGTGATCGCCGACTTTCATGCGGCAGAGCAGATGATCAGGGGGATGATCAAAATGATCAACCAGCGCAAAAAACTCTTTACACCCTCACTGAAAATGGTGGTGTGTATACCATCAGGCAGTACTGAGGTTGAGCGAAGAGCAGTCAGGGACTCCTCCGAGCACGCAGGCGGAAGGGATGTATATATGATCTACGAACCCATGGCTGCAGCCATCGGAATCGGCCTCGACGTGGAAGCACCTGAAGGATGTATGGTAGTGGATATCGGAGGCGGAACAAGTGAGATCGCCGTGATCGCACTTGGTGGCATCGTCTGCAATCAATCCATCAGGATTGCCGGGGATGGATTTACTGGTGATATCCAGACTTATATGCGGCACCAGCACAACATCAAGATCGGAGAGCGAACCGCTGAGGAGATCAAGATCAACGTAGGAAGTGCCCTGCCGGAACTTACAGATCCGCCTTCTGATTTCAATGTACGCGGTCCCAACCTGATGACGGCAATGCCTATTGAGATACCGATCTCTTACCAGGAGATTGCACACTGCCTGGATAAATCACTATCCAAAATTGAAACTGCGATCCTTTCTGTACTTGAACAAACACCTCCGGAACTGTATGCAGATATCGTGTCAAAAGGCATTTATCTTGCAGGTGGAGGAGCCCTGCTAAGAGGACTCGATAAAAGATTCAGCGATAAAATCTCCATCCCCTTTCATATCGCAGAGGATCCACTCCAGGCAGTTGCAAGGGGTACCGGAATTGCCCTCAAGAATGTGGACAAATATCCCTTCCTTATGAAATAGAGATCCGTCGTGAATTATGAGAGGACTACTGTGGCTGCTTAGAAAATATAATTATATCCTGGTCTTCATATTTCTTGAGACCGTGGCGATTATATTACTGAGCAATCACAATCTCTACCAGCATTCTATCCTGGTCAATGCAAACCGGGAGATCACCGGGAACCTCTATGAAAGCATCGAAGGTGCAAGGGAATACCTCAACCTGAGGCAGAATAATGAAATACTCGTCAGGGAAAATGCAAGACTCAGGAACAGGCTGGAAAGACTTGAAAATTCAATTCCTGATTCCCTCAGCATGGACTTTACAACCGGCAACTATTTCTACACCCCGGCAAAAATCGTGCACAGCACACATTTCAAACAGTTTAATTACCTGACAATTAACAAAGGACGAAAGCAGGGCGTAACGCGTGACATGGCGGTGATCGGGGAAGAAGGAATCGTTGGGATCGTCCTGGAAAGCTCTGCCAACTTTGCCACGGTGTTACCGGTGATCAACCGTGATTTCAGACTCAGTGCCAAGATCAGAAAAAGTGACTTTACCGGGATCCTTCAATGGGAAGGTGCATCTCACCTGGTCGCCAACCTGAACGAGATTCCTTACCATGCCGAACCAGCCATTGGAGACACCATTGTTACCAGCGGCTACTCGGCAGTTTTTCCTGAAGGATTGTTTGTTGGTACGATCAGGGAATTTGCACTTGAGGAAGGAAATTTCTATAGGATATATGTGGATCTTGGAACCGATTTTCAGCGACTGTTTTACGTGAATGTGATCAATAACTTCTACCGCAAGGAACAGGTGGAGCTGGAAAATAACAGAGAGTGATGATCAGAATTGTAGCCAGGAATATAATCAGATTTTTCGTCGTGATCCTGATCCAGGTACTCGTCCTGGACAATGTGCTCCTTGGCGGATACCTGAACCCTTACTTCTACATTCTCTTTATCCTGCTACTGCCCTTTGAAACTCCGCGCTGGCTGCTGCTTGTGGCCGGTTTCCTGCTTGGTATTAGTATCGATCTTTTCACAAACACCCTGGGAATGCATACCGCTGCGACAGTATTCCTGGCATTTGTAAGACCCTGGGTTCTCAGTTTGTTTGCCCCCAGGGATGGATATGAACCAGACAGCTTTCCCCGGATCCACTACTACGGATTGAGCTGGTTTGCAGCCTATGCCGCCATTCTCACATTTCTCCATCACTTTGTACTGTTCTATATCGAGGTTTTCCACTTTCAGTATTTTTTCAGTACCTTACTCCGGGTCCTGCTGAGCACGATCCTGACCACTTCAACCATCATACTGAGCCAGTATTTTATTTTCAGGAAATAGATGAATTTCTACGATAACAGAAGATATGTATTTATTGTCTTCACGATCCTTTTCGGCCTCGTGTTTATCGTACGCCTGTTTCTTTTACAGGTGGTAGATACCTCCTACAAGGTTTCAGCAGAAAACAACTCCCAAAGCCATGTGGTCATGTACCCTGCCAGGGGATTGATCTATGACAGGAACGGGGAATTACTGGTTTCCAACCAGGCTGCATATGATATCATGGTAGTCCCGAACAATGTACGGCAGTTCGATACCACTGAATTTTGTTCAATCCTCGGAATCACACAGGAGGGTCTGCTGGAAAGGATGAACAGGGCAAAAGATTACTCCTGGAGGGTCAGGTCGGTATTCATGAAACAGGTGAGCTTTGATGTTGCAGCTGTCCTTCAGGAAAAAATGTTCAAGTACCCAGGATTCTCGCTGCAATCCAGGACACTGCGTAAATATTCACGCCCCGTCGCATCACATATCCTGGGCTATATCGGTGAAGTGGACAAGGGAATCCTGGAAAACAATGAGTACTACGCCATGGGTGACTACATTGGAGTCATCGGGATTGAGAAATCCTACGAAGAGGTACTGCGCGGCGAAAAAGGGCTGAAAATCTACCTGAAAGATGTACACAACAGGATCATCGGCTCCTACGAGGAGGGAAAATATGACCGGCCCGTTAAGGTGGGCAAGAACATGACGATCTCCCTGGATGCCGACCTTCAGGAATATGGCGAACAGTTGATGCAGAAATTTGTCGGCAGTATTGTTGCCATCGAACCCTCTTCGGGAGAGATCCTTTCTATGGTGAGCTCCCCCACCGTCGACCCGAACCTTTTGGTGGGACGCAACCTGGGAGAAACCATCAGGAGATTGTCGGCCGATACCCTGAACCCGCTCTTCAATCGAGCACTCATGGCTCAATACCCTCCGGGCTCAACCTTTAAAACCATCAATGCGCTGGTCGGACTGCAGGAAAGAGTAATACGCAACCAGACATCCTACTACTGCGATTATGGATACTACTACCGCGGGATCCATGTCGGATGCCACTCTCACAAGGCTCCACTTGACCTGATCGGTGGTATTCAACACTCTTGCAACACCTATTTCTGCAATGTATTCAGAAGAATAATGGAGAATCCTGCATATGCGAATACGGAGGAGGCTTTCAACCACTGGCGGAATCATATAATGTCGTTTGGATTTGGTGAAAAACTGGGATCGGATTTTACCAATGAACTAAAGGGGAATATTCCAACAGCAGCATACTACGACAGGTATTATACCAGCGGACACTGGAACTTTCTGACGATCATTTCCATGGCGATCGGACAGGGTGAATTGCTGATCACCCCGCTGCAGATGGCCAACATGACCGCCACGATTGCAAATCGAGGCTGGTATTATATCCCCCATCTCGCCACCGGAATCGAGGGGGACATGGATATCGATACCAAATACCTGGAAAAAAACATGACCACCATCGATTCAGCATATTACAGTCCGATCGTCGAAGGCATGGCCCTGGCTGTCAATGGAGGACCTGGCTCTACTGCAAGGATTGCACGTATCCCAGATATCACGGTGTGCGGCAAAACCGGTACTGCCCAGAATCCGCATGGAGAGGATCACTCCATTTTTATTGCATTTGCACCCAAAGATGATCCCAAAATCGCACTGGCAGTATACGTGGAAAACGAAGGATTCGGAGGGACATGGGCCGCCCCGATCGCCAGCCTGATGATAGAAAAATACCTGACAGACAATATCAAACGTACCTGGCTGGAACAATATGTACGCAGGGGAAATACGAAAAAAGAGCAGGAGGAAACGAACGAATAATGGTTAGAAGAAACAATATCGTTGCAAATGTTGACTGGATCACCATCTTTTTATGGACCTTGCTGGTCGTATTCGGGTGGATGAATATTTATTCAGCCAATATCATGAACGGAGATGGCTCAGTTATCGACTTCTCCCAGCGGTATGGCAAACAGTTTATCTGGATCGGGGTATCTGTGCTGTTGATCGTCATCATCTTTATCCTCGATGCCAAACTTTTTTCATTTTTTGCCTACCTGCTTTACGGGCTCATGATCCTGATGCTGATTGCTGTATTCCTTTTTGGAAAGGAGATCAACGGTGCCCGCTCCTGGTTCGCGATCGGAGGTTTCCAGTTCCAACCCTCTGAATTTGCCAAACCATTTACCGCACTTGCGCTGGCAAGACTGCTCTCTTCTCATGGTTTTACTTTGAAGGATTTACGGTCCCTCATACTCGCCGGTATTATCATCTTCACTCCTGCATTACTGATCCTGATCCAGCCCGACATGGGCTCAACAATGGTCTATTTTGCCTTCCTTCTGGTGTTGTACAGGGAAGGATTCTCCCAAAACATCATGATCCTGGGGGCCAGCCTGGCCATACTGTTCATCCTTACTCTCCTGATAGATAATAGTATCATCATACTTGCCATATGGCTTATTGGACTGATCCTGTTCAGGATCTTCTCGGAACCTAAGAAAGTATTCCTTGGAATGCTGATTCCGGGGGCAGCCATTTTTGGCATCGTCTTCCTCGGCAACCTGTTACTGGAAAAAAACCTGGCTGTTTACACCATCAGCCTCATCTCCTTTATTGCCATATGTTTCGTCATACTCATCATCTCCCTCCGGGCAAGAAATCCAGGGATGCTCAAGATCCTTGCCGGAATGTTCATTGCTGTACTTTTTGTGATCTCGGTTGATTATGCCATGAATAATATCCTCAAGGAGCACCAGCAACAAAGGATCTATGTTACCCTCGGAATGGAGGATGATCCGCAAGGGGTCGGTTACAATGTAAACCAATCCAAGATCGCCATCGGCTCTGGTGGCTTTTCCGGGAAAGGCTTCTTGAATGGCACACAAACAAAATTACAATTTGTCCCCGAACAAAGTACCGACTTTATCTTCTGCACCGTAGGTGAGGAATGGGGATTCCTGGGTACAGCATTGGTAGTGATCCTCTTTGTAATACTGATCACAAGACTCGTACTGCTTGCAGAACGACAACGGTCACATTTTAGCCGGATCTTCGGGTACGGACTGATCTCGGTGCTGCTGGTCCATTTTATTGTAAACATCGGGATGACCATAGGATTGCTTCCGGTGATCGGAATCCCGCTCCCCTTCTTCTCCTACGGGGGATCCTCCATGCTTGCCTTTACACTGTTCCTTTTTGTCTTTTTAAAGCTGGATTCAAACCGACTTGAATTGCTGAGATAGGCCACTTTTCTGCTATAGAACATGGGATACTAAGCCTCTGTATTTAATGCCGTTGAAGATGGTCTGCAGAGCTGACAGGCGCCCTTACATTGACTTTCACTATATATTGTAGTAACTTTTCGTACCTTTGCATCCCCTCGATAAAAAATTCACTGGAACTATTTTGCCTATGACGGATTACAAAGCATATAACAGTAGAAATTTCAAGGAGATCCCCCAAATTTCAAGGCTGAGTGATGAGCAACAGAAAGCCATTGGGATTGTTTCCCAGGTATTGCCATTTAAAACAAACAATTACGTGGTGGATGAGCTGATCGACTGGGATCATTTCGAGGAAGACCCGATGTTCATCCTGAACTTTCCCCAGAAAGAGATGCTCTCCGGTTACGATTTCAGTGAGATCACCAATTTGATCGACCGGGATGCACCGAAAAGTGAGATTTCCCGTTATGTGAACAATGTCAGGCTGAAGATGAACCCCCATCCTGCCGGACAGCTCGAACACAATATCCCTACCCTCAATGGTGAAAAAGTACAGGGGATCCAACACAAGTATCGTGAAACCATGCTGTTTTTCCCATCACAGGGACAGACCTGCCATGCATATTGCACTTTCTGTTTCCGGTGGCCCCAGTTTACAGGTATGGGTGACATCAAATTTGGCATGAAACAGGCGGACGTGATGGTGGAATATCTGAAAGAAAATCCTGAGATCACAGACGTATTGATCACCGGCGGAGACCCCATGATTATGAAGGCCGGGATCCTGGGAAGGTATATTAACGCGATCATCGATGCTGACCTCCCGCAGATTAAGACCATCAGGATCGGCACGAAATCACTCTCATTCTGGCCCTACAAATACCTTACAGATGATGATTCGCAGGAAACACTTGACCTGTTTAAAAAAGTATCAGATAATGGGATCCACCTTGCATTGATGGCCCATTTCAATCACTACCGTGAACTGGAAACAGAGGCCGTTGAAAATGCAGTGGAGAGGATTCGGCAGACAGGTGCGCAGATTAGAACCCAGTCCCCACTCATGAATCACATCAATGCTTCCGCTGATGTTTGGGCAAAGATGTGGAGGAAGCAGGTTGACCTGGGAATGATCCCCTATTACATGTTCATGGCAAGGGATACAGGTGCACAGGATTATTTCGGTGTCAATATGAAAAAATCCCTGGATATCTTCAGGGAAGCCTACCAGCAGGTAAGCGGGATCTGCAGAACCGTGCGGGGCCCCTCGATGTCAGCAGGCCCAGGGAAAGTCCAGGTAGCCGGGATTACCGAGATCAACAATGAAAAGTTATATGTGCTGAATTTCATCCAGGGAAGACATCCTGATTGGGTGAACCGACCGTTCTTCGCAAAATATGATCCGAACGCATTGTGGTTGAACGATCTTCAGCCTGCTTTCGGCGAGAAAGAATTCTTTTTCGAAGAGGAGTACAGGAAATTACTGAAGATAAACAAGCTGCCCGGGAGATCCCTCTCTTCGGAAGACCTTCAGTCAGCATAACAATCACCGGAAGGATCCACCTGGGTCTTAATATCAATCCCATATTTTCCCTCAATGAAATCAATGATCAGTGGGAAAAATTCGCTGAACTCAGCGCTGAATTCATCATACTCATCCCTGAGTCGCTCAATGGCAAAAGCTGTATGATCCGGTAAACTTGTATTGGCCGACATACGGTCCAGTACCAGTTCGATCCCATCCACGGTTTGGTAGGCAAGCATCCAGTTGTTCTCAAGGAATGTTGGGAACCACACCTTGATCCCCTGGGGCAAAGTTTTGTAATTCCGTTTCAGCAGTGCATAGGTCCTGTCTACATATTCCCGCAGCGGAATCCCGCAATAATTCATCCAGGTGCTGGCCAGGAAATGATCATAAAAAATATCAACGATCACACCTGCATATTTACGGTACCGCTCCATCAGCCTCATCCGGCTACTGCGTGTGATCGAATGGGTGTCGGTGAAAGAATCAATGTCACGGTGTATAAGGATTCCTTTCCTGACCTTCTCCGGCAAATGCACGTAATTCTTTCCCTTCACATAATCGCCCATAAAATTACCGACAATGATCTCCTCATTGCATCCTGAAAGATATGTATGGGCAAGAAAATTCATCAGCTTGGATATTCCACGGTTTGCGCGGCAATATATTCTAAAACGTCATAACTCTGGTGTTAATACCCCAAAAGTTATTCCATATATAACAAAACTTTTCAAATCACGATTCTTCATTGTTCACCTGCACATGTAATATACTGATTTTTTGTGAATTGCCCGCAAAACCTTTTGTTCAGCATCTTTTAGAGTGTCAGACCCCCTTTTCATTAAATTTGTTCATGATCAAACACTAAAACCATACATCTATGTCAAAAAAACGAGTCATTATTATTGGTGCTGCAGGAAGAGATTTCCATAATTTCAACACCCATTTCAGGGACAATAATAATTTTGAAGTGGTTGCCTTTACAGCTGCCCAGATCCCGGATATCGACGGGCGGAAATATCCAAAAGAGCTGGCAGGTTCACTTTACCCCGAGGGCATACCCATCTTCGCAGAGGAAGAACTGACCAGGCTGATCGCAGAACTCAAAGTCGACACCTGTGTGTTTTCATACAGTGACCTTCCCTACGAAAAAGTCATGAATATCAGTGCGCAGGTGAACGCAGCCGGTGCAAACTTCGAACTGCTCGGGACAAAAGATACCATGATCACCAGCGAAAAACCGGTCATCGCCGTCGGGGCCGTCCGCACAGGCTGCGGAAAAAGTCAGACCTCCAGGAGGATCATAGAACTGTTGATGAATAAAGGTCTCCGCGTGGTGGCCATCAGACACCCGATGCCATACGGGGACCTCG
>JGI12048J13642_10101330_pt1 | contig 19203 bp, 15 predicted proteins | sample ElkSlonscriptome_16_FD_13642 | JGI IMG/M metagenome (IMG submission 13642)
AGCGAATGTGAGCTAAGTAAATGTGAGCTAACATCACCAGACGTCATCATGCGGCAGCAGTCAAACAACAGCAGTCAAATAACAGCAGTTAGACAACATCAGTTAAACAACAGCAGTTAAACAATATACAGTAATAAACATGGTGCAATAACAGCAGGGCGTGATGGATTGTGCAAGGGGGCGCTAAAACACGGTGTCAGAAACACGGTGTCAGCAATACAGCAGTCACAGCCCAGCTACTATCGAGCTTACTGTTGCACAGGCACGTTGGCAATAAATACCAAGTGGTCGTCGCGGCGTTCTAGGGTGACGTCGTAGTCGGTGTCCTCGAGCGGAAAATACTTTTTGATGACTTCGATGAGTTCTTCTTGCAATTCTTCCATCTTGCCCGGTGCAAACTGGGCGCGGTCATAGGCGAGCATGAGTTGCAAGCGTTGTTTGACCTTATCTTTACTACTTGGTTTTTTTAAAAAATTAAACATTAACTACCCCCAAAAAGCTTACGTAACCCAGAAAAAAGCGTGGGATTACCCTCAAAGGATGGGAAGGGTGCGTCTTCGCCACGCATGCGCTTGGCAACATCGCGAAATGCTGAACCTGCGCTTTGTTTGTGCGTGTCACTCAAGCTTGCAGGATTACCGATGTTGGTGGATACCAGTATTTTTTCATCTTCTGGAATGATACCGATGAGTTTGACGCCGAGAATCTCTAAAATGTCATCAACTTCTAACATATCACCACGTTTGACCATTTCGGGTCGGATGCGGTTAACAATAAGTTTGACTTCTTCGATGCCCCGCGCTTCAAGGAGGCCAATAATGCGGTCAGCATCGCGCACGCTCGAGACTTCCGGGTTAACGATAACCAGTGCGCCAGTAGCGGCACTAGCAGCGGTTTGAAAACCCGTTTCGATGCCAGCAGGGCTGTCGATCAACACCCGATCAAAGCCTTCTTCTTCTAGTAGTTGGCGCACGGTTTCTTGCATGTGTTCTTCGCTGAGTGCTGTTTTGTCGCGGGTTTGCGAAGCAGCCAACAAATACAAGTGTTCCACGCGCTTGTCACGAATGAGGGCTTGTTTGAGGCGGCATTTGCCTTCAAAGACGTCAATCAGATCAAAGACGACCCGACCTTCTAAGCCCATGACCACATCGAGGTTGCGCAGTCCCACGTCGGTGTCAATGACGGCAACTTTGTCCCCGAGTTGGGCAACAGCAGCGCCGACGTTGGCCGTTGCGGTGGTCTTACCGACGCCACCTTTTCCAGACGTTATCACGATTGCTTTGGCATTCACGGTTTCAGACTCCTTGGTTTCTATTTTCAAATGCTGTTTTCAGATGCTTTGTAAGATACTAAGGCATGTAGTAAAGCGTGCTCGAGGTATCCAGGCATATTCACTTCGCACACTCACTTCATACATTTACTTCATACATTTACTTCGCACACTCACTTTGTACGTCGCCCGACAACTGCAAGTTAGGCATGATTAGCCCTCTGTCAGCAGGCAAAGTGACAAGCAACATAGCTTGTTGTGCGTTTCAGCATACCCGAAACAAGATATAGCTTAACTGTGACAGAGATGAATTGTACAAGTTGCACGTGAGTCGTTGCTCGAGCCACCAATATTGGCACACTTTAGCAACCTAACACGCATTCAGCAAGGTGCTGACACCACAAAATCGTCAGTCGTGGCACAGTTCAGCGCCTCATGGTGAAGATGGTAGCCCGCTAGTTCGCCAACAGTGTCACAACAACGTCACCTTGGTTACTTGCATCATCAACTACCCTGTATCAACCACCCTGTCAAATGTTTCAATATGAGGGTCATGCACTAAGCGGTTGCCGTCGCAGTCAGGTTCTTCGTTTTCTTCCAACTCAATTTCAAACTGGCCTTCGTGCGTGTAGCTGTAGTCACCCTGTAAAAAGTCTGTCCGAGAGGTGACGGTGTAAATGCCGCTACTTAGTCGTTGGGTGTCTTTGTCGTCAAGTTCCCAGGTGTCATTATCATACCCCCCTAGCTGACCAAAAACACCAGCAAAGCCGGGACCTTCAGTAAACGCACTATAAATCCTTGGAGACGTTAGGTCATAGCCGAGGTTATGTTCATTTGAAGCCCGAGCGCGTCTTCGTATATCAACTTTAGGTGCATCTTCATAAGAGCTAGGAACATTCAAACCCGCCTCACACACATGCTCAATGATGTGCGTGCCAACGACAGGTACGTTATCAAGCTCAGTGGATTTATCGAGGATAGATGTACCGTTGGCCTTGAGTTCAGCCTCCACTTCCCGATTCTCAATGACAAAGTTTCGCTCAATGATAGTGACTGTGGGAGGGTCTCCAAGTGTTTCTGGCGGTGTGGTGACGGTTGCTTTGAGTGTGTACGTTCCGGGTTCAATAGCCTCAACAGGCTCGCGGTAGATAACTAACCCGTCTTCTTGCGTAACAACCCCACTACCCGCATCAATGCCTTCAAACACAACATCATCAGCGGTGAGAACATCACCATCAGGCACGACGATTTTGATGTCTGTATCAAGCTGGGGTGCACGCTCTTCGCCATCTGGCACGCTTTCACCAAAGGTGCTACCGTCTTTTTCTTCGGTGATTTCGACTTCTGTGTCACCGTCTAGTCTGTCGATGAGGTAGAACCTAGTAGGAAGACAATTTACTTTTACAACTACAGCTTTATAGCCTTCTGCTATGAATCGAGGGGGCTTGGAATTAGGGTCATCAGGGCGGAGGTCTGCTTCGTAAGGTTCAATTTCAATGATAAATTCATGTTTCTTGCCAGGTTCACACGTGACTTCAAAACTAGTCTCTACACTAGAATTTCCACTAGGATTCTCTTCATATTCACCCGAAAGCGTATGTGTAATGCCCTCGGGTGAAGGTATGGGATAAAGCCCAGTGTGGTTTTTGATAAGACTTGCGGAAGGCATAGTAATAGAGCTATCTAGCAACTCAGAGGATAGGGAGTAGGTATCCAAGACACCATAATCTTTGTGACCGCTAATCTGGTAATCAACTTCAACACAGCCTTCATTGATGATGTCAAATGTGCGTACAAATTTTTGGTTTTCGTAGGTAGCATTAAGTTCAAACAGGCTTCTGTTAACCCGCAAGACAGGGTCACCTATTCTGAACCGTGCTGTATTAAAGTGACCCATTTGCTCACTAGCGTGAGAATCTAATAGCCGTATGAGTGTAAAAGCAGAGTACGCACTACTAAAGCGGTTGATATATCTAGTTACGGCCGTACTAACTGCTCTTTTTACAGATTCTTCATCGAAGCTAAGCCTATTTAAAAACATCTTTAATACAAATTCTGCAGCCCCGTCTTGACAAAAGGGTTCTAATAATAATGTTTCAAACAAACCAGCAATAGTTTGAACCATTGACTCGATATCTCCACTATCTGCATAATCTGCAAGACTCCTAATAGTGTCGAGGGTCATCACTGATCCAAAAGTGATTTGTAATTGACCAATGATACACGCTTTTTCTTCGTCTGATAGATCTATGGGAAGAAAACTCACAGCTAAGTCAGCGAATTCGTAGAGTCCAAGGGATATGTTGTAGGCTTGAGCTTCTCCTCCCCAAGCAGAGGCGACCATGTCGTAATAAACGCAGTTTTGGTTGTTTCCCGGAAGAGATGTGAATTCTGTCAACTGTGTTGAAGAAATCGCCCCTGTGGTGATAAACCCCAGGAGTACCTGGGGTGAACCAATGAATGCTGATTGCACAAAGTTGTCTTCTGTGCCTAGCTCTGATAAATCGTAAATGTAGTGAGTCGTTAAATCACGGTCAACTTCGTAGGCATAGTAATTAAAACCCATAACACTTGCGTTTCTGACCTCGACGACACTGCGATCGTAATCAGGATGCCGTATGTCAATACCATCCCGTCTGACAACCAGTTGGGTTTCAATAGCATTCGAAGTTGGTTGTGATTGAGGTTTCGGGGTACCATCTGGATAGAGAAATTCATCAATAAGGTCAAGTGCGATTTCGTCTGTCCAAGCGTAATACTCATTACTTCGAGGGTCTTCTTCAAGAGAGGGGAGGTAACCAACCTCTTGGAAGAGAGAAACGAGATCGGGAAATCTAGGGTGTTGGTCAACAGCGTTGTAAATGCGAATCCATGTTTCATCGTCTCGAAGATTACGTAAGAGTGGATGAGCTATCATGACTTCAGCACGTGCTGAGTTTTCGTGAGAGAAAATAAGACGATTGCGCAGTGATGGGCGCACAAAATCGATGGCAACAAGTTTTGATGTAGTATCGATTAAATACACACGGCTATTTAATGGATTTCCATTTCCGCCAGCATAGATATCGGAGTAAACATTAACAAGACCTTGTTGAATAAGCCCTTGAGGGCTTGTAATATCTGTGACGGCACCAGGACCAGCATCAAGAAAAACAATATTTGATTGCGTAAGCTCATCTACGATTTCGTAGGCGAACTCCACAGTAACGACTTCAAAAGTATTTGTGTCTGCTTGCGCCAACACCACCTCCCCAAACTGCCCTTGTGTTGCTTGCCCAGTTGTGTTGGTTGTGCTAGTTGCCCCCACCACCATCCCCATATTGAACGGACTTGTCAGGGCTAACGTGACTGTGGTTAAAAGCGTGTAATTTATGTTGTCATCAGATTGAAAGACGTCAACACGATCCTCCTTCTTCTCAAGACGTACCCATACAGGGTTATTTGCACCACGTGCATCATGAACGGTTTGCGTATCACCTCCTTGAATCACTTGCAGTTGATTGTCTTTAACACCAACAAAGACAAAGGGACTGTTGTTGTTATTGTCTGCTCGCACCATCAAACCAGCATCTTCTGTGGCAGTGAGTAGCCTTGCGGTTAGGGTAGCATCCGCTTGTTGTTGCTGATACACAAAATGCAGGTTACTCAGTGGTTCTGGGGCTGGGTTGGGTACAGGAGAAAGCACACTGGCTAACGTGAAGGTGTCTGTGGTGTCGCCATAACTGGAACTGCTGTAAAACGAGGCTGGGTTGTCGGTGATGTCTGTTCGTAACCACCCTGTTGGTTTGTCATCATCGCTGGAAAATGGGTAGACCGCAGGTTTAATGCAGCATGCCTGAGGGACTATGTTTATGCGATAGGGGTGAGGTTGGCGTATTTGAGCGCTAGTTTTTTTGCCCCAACTTTGCTGTCTTCGAACACCACGGTAATTTCAGCCCTTGGCCCTTGCCCCGATACACCTACAACTGTGCCTTTACCAAACTTGGGATGGGTGACTTTTTCACCGCCGCGCAAGACACCATCTTTGGCTGACACTGAGGAATTGGCATTGTTGGTGTTGGCGGGGCTGACTTGCATGCGTGGGGGACGCCAAGTGTCGCGGCCAAATTTGCTCAAGTTGGCGGATTGCATGGGTTGCCCCAAAATGTCAATATCTTCTAATAAATCCTTGGGAACATCATCAAAAAAACGGCTCGGGCGAGCAAATTCGCTGCGCCCAAAGGTCATTCGTGACTCGCTATGAACGAGAAATAAGGCTTCTTGCGCCCTAGTGATGCCTACATATAAAAGTCTGCGTTCTTCTTCAATTTCTTGCAAACTGCCCGTCGATGAACGGTGTGGCATAAGGTTTTCTTCAAGTCCAACGAGGAACACCACAGGAAACTCTAATCCTTTGGCGTTGTGCAATGTCATGAGGGTTACGGCTTCGTCCGCTACTTCACCGTTGACGGCTTTCACAGCACGGTCATCAACGCTAGCGAGCAAAGCGGCTTCGTCCAAAAACTCCCCCACAGTACCACCGACGTCTTTTTCCCACTCGGCAATGGCGTTGAGCAGTTCATCGAGGTTTTCTAGGCGTCCTTGGGCGTCAAAACTGTTTTCGTCTTTCAGAGCTTGCAAGTAACCACTTTGGTCAAACACACTTTTGAGAAATTGCCCCGCAGGCAAACTCACAGCGGCATCACTGAGGTCGTCCATCATCTCGACAAACTCGGCAATGCGCTTGACTGCGGGCGTACCTTTGAGAATGTCATCGGCTTGGCGCAAGGCGTCTACAAAACGGGCATTGTTGGCGACTGCCCAACGGTTGAGGTTGTCTTCGCTGGTTTTGCCGATGCCACGTTTGGGGCGGTTTAGAATGCGCCGCAGTGACACATCATCAGTAGGGTTTAAAGCAGCCCGCGCATACGACAAGATGTCTTTAACCTCACGGCGTTCGTAAAAACCCACGCCACCGATAATTTTGCTGGGGATGCTGGCACGGCGCAAAGATTCTTCTAGCACCCGCGATTGGGCGTTGGTGCGGTACAAAACAGCAATATCGTTAAATCCAAGGTCACGTTCGGCCATGACGCTTTCGATTTGCCGCGCCACAAAGTCTGCTTCGTTGCGCTGGTCGTGCGCCCGGTAAACTTTGACTTTGCTGCCTTCGCCTTTAACGGGGGTGAGGGTTTTTTCTAGACGTTCGGCGTTCACTTGAATGAGGGCGTTGGCAACTGATAAGACGCTACCGACACTGCGGTAGTTAAGCTCGAGGCGATACACATCCGCGTCTTGATAATCGCGCTTAAAGTCCAAAATATTGCGCACGTCCGCACCACGAAACGCATAAATGCTCTGATCGGGGTCACCAACGACCATCAAGTTGTGATATTTGCTGGCGAGTTGGTGGGTGAGGCGGTACTGGGCTGTGTTGGTGTCTTGATACTCGTCTACGTGAATGAACACCGCCCGCTGTTGCACTTTGTCAAGCACGTCGGGGTGTTCATCAAAAAGCTCGACTGTGCGCATCAAAATGTCGTTAAAGTCCACCGCGTTGCTGCTTTTGAGTTTGGCTTGATAGAGCCGAAAGCCTTCAATGAGGGCGTCCAAACGCAAGCCAGCGATCATGCTGCCGAAGGTGGTTTCTGCTTCTTGGGCGAGTCTATCTGCTGACCACAAATTTGACTTTGCCCGGTCAATAATGGCACGCAGGACTCTGGGGTTGGCGTCTTTGAGGTGAACGCGTTCCATGACGTCTTGCAGTACGTCGAGTTGGTCGCTGGTGTCGTAAATGACGAACCCGGGTTGCAGACCAATCAGTTCGCCGTAAGTGCGTAGTACTCGCAAACAAGCTGAGTGGAAGGTACTCACCCACAGGTCTTTGGCAGGCGCACCAATCAATTCTTGCACCCGTTCTTTAAGCTCGCCGGCGGCTTTGTTGGTAAATGTCACCGCCAAAATCTCCGTTGGGAATACCTCGTGTTCTGCCATTAAATAAGCAATGCGTTGCACCACGGTGCGGGTTTTGCCTGAGCCTGCACCGGCAATGACCAGCGCAGGGCCGTCGTAGTGCAAGACGGCATCTTTTTGGGCGTCGTTGAGGTTGGCGAGTAAGGTTTCATTTACGGCAGCTTCAGACACAACACGCAATCGTACCGCTCCTCGAGCCACTGCGGTGTTGGCTAGTGGGCGTCGTGTGTGCGGGTAGTCTGAATATATTTAGATACTTGTAAGCAACCACGCCAGCAACCCCCCGAGTACGCCATACGCCAAACAAATCCCTAACGTGCGCCGCAAAATCGTGCCTTCTTCACCCGTTAACGCCACCGTGGCACTAGCGGCAATGATGTTGTGGGGACAAATGATATTGCCCACAGCAGCCCCAAAACACTGCGCCCCTAAGATCAAAAGTGGCGGCAAGTCAAGGTTGCGAGCGGTGACCAGTTGAAAGTCAGTAAAGAGAATGTTAGACGCTGTGGCTGAACCCGTCACAAAGGTACCGAGCACGCCCACAAACGGCGCAAGTAGGGGCCAGACACCCCCAAGGGCAGCAGCGGCACTCGTCGCCAACGTGTCGATCATGGTGGCGTGCACCATCAAACGTGACAAACTGAGCATGATGAACAGTGCCAACGCCACTTTGAGTAGTTGCTTGGCGGCTGCCCCCAAAGACGCAGCTACATCACTTTGAGGGGCACGTTGCCACAGTGCTCCCAAGAAAAAACTGGCGAACAGTAACGTGCCAGGGTGGTAGAGGACTTGCATACTGCCAGAGAAGGTGCCTGCGAGCGTCCACTCGAGCGCCACTTGTTGCAACACCTCACCGACGGGCGCAATCAACCGCGTCGCCACCACAAAGATGACCAATAGCAAGTAAGGGGACGCCGCCCTGACAATTTGACGGGCGTTTAATGAACTGGTATCAGCGGGGGTATCGGCTGCCACGTTGTCAGGTTTAAACCGCGTCCACAGGGTAATAAATATACCTGCGCCAACCAATGCACCCGCTAGGCTGGGCAGTTCAGGACCGATAAAGCGGGCAATGACATAGTAAGGTAGCAAAAAACACGCCGCCGCAATGAGCGTCCACGGCCACAGATAACGCCGCCCTGCTATCCCGAGGGCTCGGCGGATGAGGAGCATGGTCATGATTGTAATAAACACACCCAAAATTCCGTGAAATTGCGCCACTGCGGTAGCAAGTTCGCGTCCGCTAAATTCTGTAGCGGCAAGTTGCGGCAAGATGGGCGTACCGACTGCCCCAAACGACACGCCCACAGAATGCCCAACCAAAGCGATAGTCACCGCATCGATTTTGCGAAAGCCTGCGCTCACCAAAAAAGGTGCTGCTAGGGCGGCTGAAGTGCCAAAACCCGCTGCCCCTTCAATAAATAGCGAAAAAAACCACGCCACAAGCAGGGCGACGACACCAAGGTCGCTCGAGACCCGTCCGAGGGCTACCCGCAAAGTCTCGAGCGCCCCGGTGCGCTGTTGCAACTGATAAATGGCCAATGCTGGCAAAATAATCCACAAAATCGCTATCGTCGTAAACCCGGCTTCAGCGGCGACCCCAGCAAGTGCCCCCAAACTTCCGAGTGCCGGATAAATTTGCTGACCAAAACCAAACACAGCTAGCGCCAAGGTGACTGCCAAGGCGAGGCCTACGCCGCCTGCTTTAGCAGCCGACCAACGCACCCCCAACATCAACCCCAAAATAACCAACAGCGGTGAGCCTGCAGCAACAGTTAGTGCAAATGTCATAGCCCCGATGATAACGCACCTTTGGTTGGCTTTTTTCAAGTGGTTGGCTTTTTTCAAGTGGCTGGCTTTTTTCAATGACGCGAGAACACGGGCACGGAGACACAGAGATATTATTGCTGCTTGACCCGCATGAAAACTTATCTGTATAGTGAACGAGACGTAAAAAAATTTGTGACGAGGCAAAAGCCTCACCGAAAGGAACTACCATGAGACGATTGTTGTTCGTTACGGCTCTATTGTGCCTTGCTGTGGCAAGTGCCCAAACCATCGGGGTGAGTTGGTCGAATTTTCAAGAAGAACGCTGGCGCACTGACGAAGCTGCGATTATAGCTGCCATCGAAGAACTTGGTGCCGAGTACATCAGTGCAGACGCGCAAAGTTCACCAGAAAAACAACTGGCTGACGTAGAAAGTTTAATTACTCGAGGGGCTGATGCGTTAATTATCCTCGCCCAAGACGTTGATGCTGTATTGCCCGCTGTCAGCCGCGCCCAAGCCGAAGGTATTCCGGTGGTCGGTTATGACCGTTTGATTGAAGCTGAAGATGTGTTCTACCTGACATTCGATAACGTCGAAGTGGGCAGATTGCAAGCTCGAGCTGTCTTCGATGTGCAACCCGAAGGCAACTACGTGTTCATCAAAGGTAGCCCCACTGACCCCAACGCCGACTTTTTGCACGCTGGTCAGCTTGAAGTGTTGCAAGACGCCATCGACAGCGGTGCGGTTACGGTAGTGGGCGAACAATACACCGACGGTTGGCTCCCTGAAAACGCTCAACGCAACATGGAGCAAATCTTAACTGCCAATAACAACGAAGTGGATGCAGTCGTAGCCTCTAACGACGGTACCGCTGGCGGCGTGGTGGCTGCCCTTACTGCTCAAGGTCTCGAGGGTTTACCTGTATCGGGTCAAGACGGCGACCAAGCGGCACTTAACCGCGTCGCACGTGGTTTGCAAACGGTGAGTGTCTGGAAAGATGCCCGCGACTTGGGTGACGCGGCTGCGCGCATTGCAGTAGCCCTTGCCAACGGCGACGACATTGCGAGTATCGAAGGTCTGCCTGAAGTGACCACTTGGACAAACGGCCCCCGTGGTGTGGAAATGGATGCCATTTTGCTCGAGCCCGTGCCTGTTACTTTTGATAACCTAAATGCGGTCATCGATGCTGGTTGGATTACCCAAGAAGACGTGTGCGCAGGCGTCGATGCTGCTAATGCCCCCGCTGCTTGCCAGTAAACATCTTGTGAAATAATTTCTGAGTCGCCCGCTTGGGCGGCTTTTTTTGTGTGTGGTAACTAGCGTTAGCGTAAAATGATAGCGTTTACCGCGTGGCTAAAAAACTCGAGCAAACCCCGCTGTCGTGGGTGTAAACGGTTTGGTAAAGAGGTGTGTTGTGAAATTAGGTGAGGTATGACAAAGATAACCCAGCAAACGACCAACCCTCCAGCAGAAGAAGGAAGACTGGCTCGAGTGCAAGCGTGGTTGCGGGTGCTCGAGCTAGACGTGCGCCTCCTTGGCATGATTGGTGCGTTGCTCATTATCTGGATAGGGTTTCATGTGCTGTCCGATGGCGTGTTTATTACCCCGCGTAACCTTTACAACTTAGCCGAGCAAACCAGTGTGGTGGCCATTATTGCAACAGGCATGGTACTGGTGATTGTGACGCGCAATATCGACTTGTCAGTGGGGTCGCTGTTGGGTTTTTTGGGGATGGTGATGGCGTTTGTGCAAGCGGAAGTGTTTGCCGTCGACGTCAGTTGGAACTGGTGGGTGACACTCCTAATTGGTCTGGCTGTCGGTGCTGCAGTGGGCGCGTTTCAAGGTTGGTGGATTGCCTATCAGGGCGTGCCTGCGTTTATTGTCACCCTAGCGGGGTTGCTCATTTTTCGCGGGGGCGCGTGGCTGGTAACACAAGGGCGCACGGTAGCCCCCTTAAACAGTACCTTTCAACTGTTGGGGGGCGGCATCGCTGGCTCGATTGGGGCGTTTTGGAGTTGGGTCTTGGGGTTAGTGGGCATTGCTTTGTTGGTAGGTAATCGCCTGTTCACGCGGCAGCGGCGGCAGCGTTTGGGCTTTCCCAACAAACCCCTGTGGGCAGAACTCATTACCACGGGTGCCATTGTCGCATTAGTGCTGGCGTTTGTCATGGTCATGAACGCCTACACCCGCCCCCGTTCAGATATTCCTAGGGGCATTCCTGTGCCTGTACTTATCATGCTTGGTATCGCGGTGATTATGAGTGCGCTGGTGCGTCTCACCAAATTCGGGCGTTATGTGTTTGCCCTCGGTGGCAACCCCGAAGCCGCCAAACTGGCGGGCATCAACACCAAATTGGTGACGCTAATGATTTTTGTGATTATGGGGATGCTTTGTGCTGTCGCAGGAGCGGTTGCCTCGGCTCGCTTGAACGCAGGAGCGAACGCCACAGGGACGCTTACCGAACTGTATGTTATTGCCGCAACCGTCATTGGTGGCACGTCGCTCGCAGGCGGAGCTGGCACGATTATCGGGGCGATTTTGGGGGCGGTGGTGATGCAGAGTCTGCAAAGTGGCATGGTGCTCTTGGGTGTGCAAAGCCCTTTGCAACAGGTCATTGTGGGGTTTGTGCTCATTGTGGCGGTGTGGATTGATACCCGTTATCGCCGGGGCGCGGGGTTGAGTGATGATTAGCCGTCAGCAATATTCACCCACGCAGGTATCATCTCGTGTGTCACTTCGGTGTAGGTTGTGCCGATTTGCGTTGCTTTGGGAAGTAGCAGCTCGAGCCACCTCACGGCTTCCCCCTAAACTGCTTCCCACCTCACTGCTTCCCTTTTCAACCGACCCTATCCCTGACAGCATCAAGGAGGTTTGCCGTGGCTAGCCCACTCGTTGAAATGACCCACATCTCCAAGTATTTCGGCGGCGTCCATGCCCTAGAAGACGTCAGCATCGACTTGTACGCAGGTGAAGTCATGGGCATCGTTGGACACAACGGCGCGGGTAAGTCCACGCTCATCAAAGTGCTGTCTGGGGCGCAACCAGCTGATTCGGGCGACATTTGCATAAACGGGCAGCCTGCTCGCATTCGCAGCCCCCGCGATGCCAAAGCCTACGGCATTGAGACGATTTATCAGCAACTGGCACTAGCAGACAACTTGCCTGCACCTGCCAACGTCTTTTTGGGGCGCGAAATCATGACGCCTGCAGGCACCCTTGATGATGCCACCATGGAAGCAGAAACCCGCAAAGTGCTGACCCGCTTAGACCTCAAGATTCAGTCGCTCAAAGACAACGTCAAACACCTGTCTGGTGGGCAGCGGCAAGCAGTGGCCATTGGGCGGGCCATTTATTTTGACGCCAAAGTGCTCATCATGGACGAACCTACGGCGGCACTCGGGCCACAAGAAACCACCAAAGTGGGTCAGCTCATTCAGCAACTCAAAAAAGAAGGTATTGGCATTTTTCTTATCAGCCATGATATTCACGACGTGTTTGATTTGTGCGATCGTATTTCGGTGCTCAGTAACGGGCGCTTGGTAGCGACATATCCGGTGCGTGATGTCAGTAAAGATGATGTTTTGAGCATGATTATTTTGGGGCAGGTGCCGGAGACCTTGCGGGCGCTCGAGCGCCCCTGACTTGCAACACTTATCTACTAGACATTTGTTCACTAGATGTGTCGATTGTGAGAGGATAGGCGGCTTCGTATGACGGGTGAGGAAGCTAAGAGGCTCGAGTAACACCCTAAAACATACGTCCTACATGAAGCTTACTTCATTGAGCTAACAATCGCCGCCCGTTGACAGTGCCTGTCAAATTGGATACACTTGCTATGCAACCTCAACAAAAGAAAAGGAGAAGTCAATGAAAACGTTTACGCGTTGGCTTTGCCTGCTGATCGTCGTTAGTGTGTTAGCGGCACCCGCAGCAGCGCAAGAAGAACACCCCTTAGCAGGACAATCCATCGATATGGCCATTTTGGGTATCGGCGGTTGGCTCCCGAGCAGCTTAGGCGCTGAAATGGCACAAGAGTTGTTTGCGCCTTATGCGGCTGAAAACTTCGGTTACGAAGTGTCGTTTAGCTTTGCAGATGCGCCTTTCTCGCAACTTTTCCAGCGGGCAGCCGCGTCTCTTTCGACCCGTTCCAACGAGTTCAACATCATCATCAGCGATAGCCAGTGGCTTGGGGCGTTTGCTGAACCCGGTTGGATCGTCAACATGAACGAGGTTATTGCTGAAAATCCCGAACTCGACATCGACTGGTACAACCCCATCGTGGTGAGCACCTACATGACCTATCCGGACGGCACTGACCAACTCTGGGGACTGCCCCAAGAGGGTGACGTGATGGTGTTATTCGTGCGTCAAGACTTGCTTACCGACCCCGCTGAGCGTGAAGCGTTCACTGCTGAATATGGGTTTGAGCTTCCGCAGACGTTTGAAGACTGGGAAGACGTCACCATGACCGAGTACGAGCAAATCGCTGCCTTCTTTACCCGTCCCGATGATGGTTTGTACGGCAGTGCCAAACAATATGCTCGCGAATACGACTATGCGTCGATGAACTTGTATCCGTTTATGTTTTCTCTCGGTGGCGACATCTGGGATCCCTCGAGCGGTCAAATCGAAGGCATCTTAGATAGCGACGTTAACGCTGACGCTATGGTCTGGAACAAGCGCATGCTCGACTATATGCCACCGGGTGCCACCAACTACGGCATCGGTGAAATTGTTGATATCTTTGCGCAAGGCCAAGTGGCAACCGCTTTCCAGTGGGCTGCTGTGGGTCTTAGTATGATCACCGAAGAAACCGCCGACGACGTGCTCGTTGTGCCGCCGCCTCTCTTTGAGCGGGCTGATGGTTCTTTGGATCGCACCTACTCGATGGGTGGGCAGCCTTGGGTGATCAACGCTTACAACACGCCTGAGCAAATGCGTGTAGCAGAAGACTTCCTCAAGTGGTGGTATTTGCCAGAAACGCAGCTCGAGTTCGCCCGTCGTGGTGGTAACCCGACTGACGCACAAACCCTGAACCGCGACGACTTTGACGAGATTAACCCTTGGAACCGCGCTTACCGCTACATGCTCCAAGATGACCGTGCTCGTGACTTCTGGCACGAACCAAGCTACTCGGAAATGCTCTCGATTCAACAAGAAGGCTTCACTGCCTACACCGCTGGTCAAGTAGATGATGCTGCCAACGTGCTCAAGTGGATTGCTTGCCAACAACAAGAAATTCTCTTTGATTCTGGTCGCACTGACATTGAACCCTCTAACGAGTGCCGCCGCGTTCGTTTGCGCTAAGTTGTAACTGTCATGAAGTGAGTGGGTATCTACCTGCTCACTTTTTTGCTGTTTGCTGGTCATGTTTATCCCCGTCTGTTGCCATGTCACCGCCCGTCTGTTGCCATGTCACCGTACGTTACGTTTATGTAGCCCTGTGTTTAGCCGGGGCTTCATGTAGCCCTGTCGTGCAGCAGACAGCTGACAGAATAGATTACAGAGCAGACCTCCCCCTAGCCTTACAATTACCTGTAACTTTTTACACGCAATTGCTCGTGGTGACCCGCAACGTTAACGCTCACACCGTTCACACGGCTAGGCGGCATCACTACTATATCCGCAGCAATTTCGCAACAAAACTCACCTAGTGCAAAGGAGTGATTATGGCTTCGACGTCGATGTCACGCCCACAAGCCCCATCGCAACGTGCCAAATGGCACCAACGCCTCAACGACCCCAAGGTGCTTGCTGTGCTGCTTATCAGTCCCGCGATGTTGTTTTTCTTTATCTGGAACGTGATTCCGGTGCTGTGGCTCGTGGGGTTGAGTTTTTATCGCTACTCGCCCAAGTTCGGGCGACCACCGAGTTTTATTGGCATCGGTAACTACGAAGATCTGTTTTTTGACTTTAGTGCTTGGGAAAGTTTGTCGCGTACCTTCATTTGGGTGCTACTTAGTGTCGGCATCGAAACGGTGTTGGGGATTATCTTGGGGATCCTCTTTTGGGGTAGTGATAAACTCCCGGGCAGGCGTTTGGCGCTCACCTTGCTGTTTACGCCCATGTTGCTCACACCTGTGTCGGTAGGGGCGTTTTATCAATATATTTATGAGCCAACGTTTGGGATTCTCAACTATTTTTTGAGTTTCTTCGGTACCAATATCGACTTTCTCGGCAACCGCAATTGGGCGTTTGCGTCGGTGCTTGCTGTTGACGTGTGGATGTGGACGCCGTTTATGATCTTGATTACCTTAGCGGCGCTCGGGTCTGTGCCTAAAGCGGAGCTCGAGGCGGCTGCCATTGACCGGTTGCCGTGGTTACAGCGTTTTTGGCACATTATCTTGCCAAGGTCCAAATTCATCTTGATGCTTGGGGTGCTGCTACGCACCATTGAGTCATTTAAGACGATGGATTTGATTCACCTGATGACCCAAGGAGGCCCTGGTAACGCTACGGATCTGATTGCCATTTCGCTTTATCGCACCGCGTTTGACAGTTTGCAGATGGGTGAGTCGGCGACACTAGCACTTATTTTGCTACTTACGGCTATCGCGTTTACCTCAATTTACCTGTATATTCTCAACCTCAGCAAACGTGAACAGGAGATTGCCCTATGAAAGCCAAAACCTCGTGGCGCACCAAGGCTTACTACGGCGTGTTATGGCTTGTCGCGTTACTTTTTTTCTTGCCCGTGCTGTGGATTATTCTCAGTTCGTTCAAAGATCTAAACGGCATTTTGGCGCGGCCACCGCAGTTTATCTTTACGCCTTCACTAGCAAACTACCGCGAACTATTTAGCATCCCCGAAATGGTACGGGACCTTCGCAACAGCGTGATTATCTCAATTTCGGCGTTATTTATTGCGTTGGTAGTGGCCTACTTGGCTGCCTATAGTTTTTCGCGTTTTAGACCTGCGGGTACTGACCTGTTTATGTTTTTGCTGTTGTCCATTCGCATGGTGCCGGCGGCGGCAGTCGTCGTGCCGGTGTTTCTTATGTATACGGCGTTTGGTTGGAAGGGTACGTGGGGTGGGGTGATTTTGTATTACGCCATGTTCAGTATTCCCTTCTCGGTGTGGATTCTCAAAGGGTTTATTGACGGGGTGTCGCCTAAGTTCGATGAGACGGCGCTAGTGAATGGTGGCTCGAGGTGGCACGTCATCACCAAGGTCATTTTGCCGCAGGTGCGCCCGGGGTTGATTGCGGCGTTTATCTTCAATTTGATCTTCGTGTGGAACGAATTTTTGTTCAACTTTATTGTCAGTAGTGCTAGTACCGAAACCATCCCGGTGCTGCTCGCGACCAACCTTTACTCTGATGGTGGTTTGAACTGGACGTTTATGACTTCGCTGACGACGCTGTATATGATTCCGCCGATTGTGTTTATCTTTTTCTTCCAGCGCTACTTGCTAGTTGGGATGACCTTCGGCACGGTGCGAGGTGAAGTGTGAGCGCCCAAACCGCCAACACAGACATCTCTAAAGACATCTCTAAAGACATCACTAAAGATATTGCTAGTGAAGTACCCAAGCGCAAAAAACGCACCTTTGCATCGACTATGCAGACGCTACTGGTGTTTGTGATGCTGGCCAGTTTTGCCATGATCACTCAGCAGCTCGAGGTCTTTTTCACCGTTGGCGAAGTGGAAATTGATTTGGGTTTGTTACTTTACCAAATTGGCCTAGGGACGCTTATCTTCTCATCGCTGTTGCAGATTGCCTTTGGTAACATTCCGCCCGGTGCCAGTTTCGGCAAAACCATGCGTATTCTTGGTATCGCCATTGCCATTATCGCTGCTGTGTTTGTAATCGGTATCTTGCTAGCGCGGCCACTTACGGAGATGGGTAGTTGATGAGTAAGACCATAGATAGCGCCAAACCCATCGTCGAATTTCAGCAGGTTAGTAAGCAGTTTGGCCGTAATACCCTTTTTGACGACCTGAATGCCCAAATTACTAGTGGGCGTTTTAGTGTGATCTTCGGTGCGCCAGCTTCAGGTAAGTCCACGCTGTTGCGCATTCTCACCGGGCTCGATAAACCCTCGAGCGGCCAAGTTTTCTTGCGCGGCAAAGACGCTACCAACATTCCTGCTGGCGAACGCAACATCGGCTACGTGCCGCAAACGTTTGCTTTATATCCGCACTACAGCGTCTTTGACAATATCGCTTATCCGTTGCGCTTAAACCGCATGGCCCAAGAAGACATCAACCCTATCGTGCAACGTGCCGCCGAACGCCTCAGCATCACAGATCTTTTGGGCAAACGCCCCGATCAACTGTCTGGCGGGCAAAAACAACGCGTGGCCATCGCCCGGGGCATTGTCAAAGATACCGACATCTTTGTGCTTGATGACCCCTTGACGGGTTTGGATTTCAAGTTGCGCGAACAACTTTTTGACGACCTGAGGCAGATGCAAGCTGACCTAGCAGCCACCTTTATTTACACGACGTCGGATACGCTCGAGGCGCAGATGCTTGCCCAAGACGTGCACGTGTTAGACGGCGGGTATGTTATCGAATCAGCTGAGTTTGAGCAGGTTTTCAAACACCCCCAACAACGCCGCAGCATGGCGCTTTTGGGGTTTCCCAAGACCAACCTCATTGCGGGGTCGTGGCAGTACGTAGGTGCTGAGCCTAAAGCTACGTGTCATCTTTTTGATGTGCCGGTCAAACTGGCAGCAGACGCCAAAGTGCACGACAAACAAACCATCGACCTAGCAGTGCGTCCTGAGCACATGACCATTAACCCCACAGGCGACGGCTGGCTCACGGTAACAGCAGAAATCACCCTAGTTGAAAACCTCGGTGGTGAAGTGGTGATTTACTTAGAAGCTCACGACTTAGCCCTGCTATCGACCCTGTCACAAGCGGACGCAGGCGGGCTCGAGGAAGGCAGCGTCACTATTGGCGTGCGCCCCGAACATGTCATTGTCTTTGACCGTGACACGGGCGTGCGCTTAGGACGCGGTCACGCTGAAGTGGACATGACACAGCGCAAACAACAGGAGGTCGCAGGTGGCTGACATTCACCTCAAAAATCTCACCAAGCGTTTTGGTGATTTGGTGGCCGTAAAAGATGTGACAATTACCTTTCCAAGTTCGACGGTGACCTGTTTGTTAGGGCCTTCAGGGTGTGGCAAAACAACGCTCATGCGCATTATCGCTGGCCTCGAGGCACCTACCTCGGGTGAAATTTATTTTGGTGAAAATAATGTCACTGAACTTTCCCCGAGTGAGCGCAACATCGGCATGGTGTTTCAGTATCCGGTGGTGTATCGGGGTATGAACGTCTACAAAAACGTTGAACTGCCCCTCAAGCACGACAAAACGGTAGACAAGCAAGAACGCAAAGAACGGGTTGAACGGGTGTTAGAAGACCTTGATTTAGCTGACAGTGCTACCAAAAAACTCGACCAACTCGACAACGGCACCCTGCAAAAAGTGGCTGTAGCCCGCGAAGTTGCCCGTCGTCCGCGTATTATTCTGTTTGATGAACCCATTACCAATGTAGACGTGAGCGCCAAGACGCAACTCAAACTGGCACTCAAGCGCCTCAGCAAACAACATTCACAAACCATTGTGTATGTGACCCACGACCAAACCGAAGCCATGACGCTAGCAGACGACATTGCCTTAATGCGAGACGGCAGCATCGTGCAGCGCAGCAGCCCGCAAGACCTCTACGATTATCCTAATGATCGTTTTGGGGGTTGGTTTTTGGGTAATCCGGGCATGAATTTCGTGCCCCACGACGTGCGTGCTAACGGGCAACTTGAAATTACTGCGCCCCTTTTTGGTAAACCCGTCAGCCTATCTGGGTTTCACATTGACCATCAGGTGCTGGTAGGTATTCGTCCGGAGTGGCTCAGGGTGCTCAAACAAGAAACATCAGGGGCGGTATCGGCGCAAGTGGTGCAACGTACGATTGTGGTGGGTGGGCAGTACTTGCTGACCTTAAAAGTTGGTAATGACACTTTCAAAGCCAAAGTGCCACCGAGTATGGACGTCTCAATTGGCGAAACGGTGTGGGTGCAGTGTCCCCTCGAGCGTGTCAGTTTGTTCGGTAATGACGGGCATAAGCTCGAGGCCTCTTTCAAATACGCCTAAATTTTTGCTAGTACGCTCGAGCCGATGTCCCTGTGCGTGAGCAGGCGTCGGCTTTTTTGTTGCGATGAATAGAGATGCGCATGTTCTATTTTGGTTCCAATTTCA
>JGI12048J13642_10168562_pt1 | contig 19200 bp, 18 predicted proteins | sample ElkSlonscriptome_16_FD_13642 | JGI IMG/M metagenome (IMG submission 13642)
GACTCAGTCACACTCTGAATGTTACAGGATTAACGACGGGGTACACAAACACCCTAACAACGCTGCGCCCGTCGGCCAGGGGCCGGCTCAACAATTCTGGACGGGCGACGCATCTCACGTTCTTTTCTCCGCCCGAAACGCGCCGAACTGTCCACACGTTCGCCGGCGCGGCACCGACAGATTGCTCTGCCCGGTCCGCCGTGATTCGGCCCTCGAAGATGCCACTGGCGAAATCGGGCCTTGAAGGCCTATACTGTATAGTCAAGAAGTAGTGTCTGAGTCCGGATGCCCGACATGCGCGTTTCGATATTCATAGTGACAGTGTTGCTGGCCGGGGCTGCGATGGCCCAGGACATCCGCATTGGGTACGTGGATATGAAACGCTTGCTCGACAATGCGCCCCAGGTGATCGCTGGCCGAGCCGAACTCGATATCGAATTTCGCCCCATCAACGACGATTTGCTCGCAGATGAAGCGCGACTTCTCGGGATGGAGCAGGAACTGGCCAATGCGTCAGGCCTGACGGCCGAGCAAGTCGCCGCGCGTCAGCGCGAAATCCGTAACCTGGATCGCTCGATCGAACGCCGGCGCGAAGATCTGGCCGAAGAGCTGAATTTCAGGCGTAACCAGCAGATCAAGGAGCTCGGAGAAGAAATCGAGATTGCGGTGCAGACCGTCGCGCGGCGTGAGGGGTACGATCTGGTCCTGTCCAGTCCGGTCGCGTACGCCTCCGAAGCTATCGATATCAGCGCCAAAGTGCTTTCTTTTCTGGAGATGGACTATGAACGTCGGGGCCAGCGCTCCGGGAGATGAATCGGCAATCTACTTCGAGCCGCGGTCCTGTCACGCTGGGTGAACTTGCCGACCTGCTGGGACTGGAGTTGCGAGGTGATCCGGAAATCACGGTCAGCTCGGGTGCGACGCTGACTTCCGCTGAAACCGGTCAGATTACTTTTCTCGCCAACCCAGGCTACAAATCCCGCTTGAGCGCCACACGCGCGACTGCTGTCGTGCTGGCACGACCGGCGCTTTCTGAATGTCCGTGTTCCGCGCTGGTCGCCGAAGAACCCTACGTCGCCTGGGCGAAGATACTTCAGATCCTGCATCCCGATTCAGTTGCCAGGCCGGGTATTCATCCGGGCGCCATAGTCGAAGACGGCGCCGAGATCGACCCTGGCGCCGAAGTCGGTCCCTTTTGCCGAGTGGGCGCAGGCGCTCGAATCGGCGCCGGGGCGTTGATCGGAAGCGGCAGCATGATCGGAGAGAATGCCGTGGTTGGTCCGGGCTCGCGGTTGGTCGCCAACGTATTCGTTGCCGACGGCTGTCAATTGGGCGAACGTGTGCTGGTCCATCCAGGGGCCGTCATCGGTGCCGACGGCTTCGGGCTTGCGATGCAAGACGGCAACTGGATCAAGGTGCCGCAGCTCGGCTCGGTGAGGATCGGCGACGACTGCGAAATCGGTGCCAACACGACTATTGACCGGGGCGCAGTCGACGACACCGAGCTTGGTTGCGATGTTCGGCTGGATAACCAGGTGCAGATCGCCCATAACGTAGTCATCGGCGACCATACGGCCATTGCCGGTTGCGTGGGCGTCGCCGGGTCGACCCGGATTGGCAGATATTGCATGATTGCCGGAGCCTCCGGCATTGGCGGACATCTTGAAATTTGCGATCATGTGGTGATTACGGCCATGAGCACCGTGCTGAATTCGATCACCGAGCCGGGTCACTACGGCTCGGCCGTCCCGGCTCGACCATTGCGTGCATGGCAGCGGATTCTGGTCAGGCTGGGTCATCTCGACCGTCTTTTTCGGGCGGGCAAAGACGAAAAACAGAAATCCACGTCTGGAGCATTACGGAATGAATGATTCGACTCGCGTCGACATCGAGCACATTTTTAGACTTCTGCCGCACCGCTACCCGTTTCTGTTGGTTGACCGGGTGCTGGACTGGTCCATCGAGGCGCCGGCCGAAATCCATGCCATCAAGAACGTGACCATCAACGAGCATTTTTTTGAGGGTCATTTTCCCGGGCATCCGGTAATGCCGGGGGTGCTCATCCTGGAGGCGATGGCCCAGGCCGCCGGCTGCCTGGCTCATCTTGCGCGAGAGCAGAGCGGCGGCAAGGAACAGTTGTTTTACCTGGTCAAGATCGACAAGGCACGCTTCAATCGCACGGTGGTGCCGGGCGACCAGCTGCATTTCCACGTGCGTCAGAAGCGCATGGTCCGCGGCATGGGCCTTTACGAAGCCGAAACCCGGGTCGACGACAAGCGCGTCGCCAGTTGCGAAATGCTGTGCGCGGCGCGGCCTGATGCCTAGCGGCAAACAAAACGATTCGATAATGATTCACCCCAGCGCAATTGTCGGCGCAGGCGCAAGAATTGCCGACGATGTCGAGATTGGTCCATACGCGATTGTCGGTGATCAGGTGGAGCTGGCCGAAGGCTGTCGGGTCGGGCCGCACGCCGTCATCACGGGCCGGACGCGGATCGGATCGGGCACTCGCATCTTCCAGTTCGCGTCCGTCGGCGAGGAGCCGCAAGACAAGAAGTATGCCGGTGAGGAAAGCGGGCTGGAAATCGGACGCGACAATACCATCCGGGAATTCGTCACAATCAACAGAGGTACTGCCGACGGCGGCGGCGTGACTCGATTGGGCGACGGCAACTGGATGATGGCGTACGCCCACATCGCCCACGACTGCCAGGTCGGATCTCACTGCGTGTTTGCCAACGGCACCACGCTGGCCGGACATGTCGTGGTTGGCGATCATGTCACGTTTGCCGGTTTTTCAGGTGCCCACCAGTTCTGCCGGATCGGCGATTACGCCTTCCTCGGCATGTACGGCGGCGTTGGTCAGGACGTTCCGGCCTATGTGATGATCTCCGGGCGACCACCCCGGCCGCGCGGCATCAACAGCGAGGGATTGAAGCGCCGGGGTTTTGACGCCAGCCAGATTCGCAACATCCGTGAGGCCTACAAGCTCGTCTACGTGCGCGGGCTGGCGCGCGACGAGGCGCTGGCTCAACTGCGCGAGCGGCTGGGCGAGCAGCCTGAGCTGGAGGCATTCGTCACAAGCATCGAAGCCGGCCAGCGCGGTCTCCTGAGATGACGTCACGGCTCGCCGTTGCAGCCGGCGAGCGCTCCGGAGACAACCTGGGTGCCGCCGTGGCGGGCGAATTAACGCGGCTCGCCCCGGGAATCGAGTTGTTCGGTATCTCAGGTCCTGCGATGGATGCGGCCGGCGTCGAGCGGATTGCCGGCATCGACGAGCTCGACGTGATGGGGCTTTTCGAAGTGCTCAGGCACGTCCCCCGGCTTTATCGTTTCCGACGCGCTCTGGTGCGCTCGTTCGGCCAGCGCCGAGCCGAGGCTTTTGTCGGCTTCGATGCGCCCGACTTCAACATTGGACTCGCGCGCGCAATGAAAAAACGCGGTGTTCGTGCGATCCAGGTCGTCGCGCCGTCGGTCTGGGCCTGGAGAAGCTACCGCGTGGCCCGTATTGCCAGGTCGCTGGATCTGCTGCTGACGCTGTTCCCTTTCGAGCCGGAAATTTTCCGCCGGGCGGGTCTGAACGCGCAGTTCATCGGGCATCCGCTAGCCGACGTGCTGCCGCTTTTCCCGGATCGGGCTGCGGCACGGCAACAGCTGGGTTTGGGGAACGCGCGGCCCGTGATCGCCATGCTGCCGGGCAGCCGGCCCGGCGAAATCCGGCGCCACGCCGCAGTCGTTGCCGATGCCGCCGAGCGTCTTGCCGCGGAACAGGGCGCTGAAGTGCTGCTGCTGCTGGCCGAGGAACGTCACCGGTCGCTTTTCATTGATGCCGCCGGGCGCGATCCTGACGACGCGGGAATGCGTGTCGTCTGCGGTCGAACTCGGACCGGGCTGACGGCCTCGGATGTGGCTCTGGCCGCGTCCGGAACGGTAACGCTTGAAGCGTTGCTGGTCAGGACGCCGCTGGTGGTCTTTTATCGTCTGGCAGGCTCCACCTATCAGCTTGCGCGTGCACTTCGGCTGGTCAAGACGCGCTGGATCTCATTGCCGAACGTACTGGCCGGCGATGGACTGGTGCCGGAGAGAATCCAGCACGAGGCCACCGCTGACCGGCTCGTTGACGACGCCAGGGCCTGGCTGGATGAACCGCAGCGCCGCGAAAGGTACGAACGAGTGGCGGCCGATATTCATCGTCGCCTCGCCCGCGGCGCGGCGACCAATGCGGCCGAGGCGATACTGCGCGAACTCAAGTACGTCAAGTCCTGACGATCGGATATGCGGCGTGGCTCGATCGACAGCTGGATTCAGGTTTTCGCGAATGGGGTTCAGCCGGTAGTGAATCTGTCGGGTGTCGAGGCCACGCTTGCGGCGGTTTGTTCGACCCGTCGGACATTGGCCTGGTCCGAACCGTGGTGAAGCCAGCGCTCGAGTTCGGCCAGCGCCTGTTCGCCGCCGCAGGCCAGCACCTCGACGCGGCCGTCTTCCAGGTTGATCGCGTGACCGGTGATATCCAGCGCTTCGGCTTTCTTCCGCGTCGAGTCCCGGAAGAACACGCCCTGGACTTTTCCGGAAACATGAAATTTCTTGCAGGTCGTCATGATCTCAGGGACCTTCATCGACTCGGGCTTGTATGGTTTCACTCGTAATCGGACCGATCCAGGTCTCTACCAATTCTCCCGCTGGATTTACAAGATATGACGTCGGCAGTGCACGCGGGGCGCCGAGCACTTCGGGCGGGTTGTAGACATCGACCAGCAGGATCGGGTAACTGGCCGGGTAGTCGACCAGAAATTCCTCGAAAGCCTCGACGTCGGTGTCTTCGAATGCCAGACCAAGCACGGTGATGTCGTCGCGGGCCTCGTGCATGGCCGAGAAGTCCGGGATTTCCTTGCGGCAAGGGGCACACCAGGTGGCCCAGTAGTTGACCAGTACCCACTGGCCGCGCCAGTCGCTCAGTCGCACGGTCTCCCCGCCCAGCACATGCAATTCAAAATCCACGGGTTCATTGGATATTGTCGACTGGGCATTGTCGGGTTCTTTGGCCTTGGGGGCAGATTGCGTGTCGCAGGCCGAGCTGAGCGTGGCGAGCACGACGGCTAGAGCGAAAATTCGATTGGGCGGCATCAATTCATGGCTCCTGGCGAGGGCTCAAGCGGCGGTTTTCCCGGTTCCGCCGGATTTCGGTTTGACTAAAGATTTTAACGGACGATCCATCAACGGCTCGGTGCATTCCTCGATTTCGCGCAGCGCGCGCCTGATACCGGCGTCGATATGGCGGTTCTCCGGAAAATCGTCCAACTCCCCGATTGGCATAACCAGCGGCATCGAGCGGTAGAGATCGGCCAGTGAGACCTCGTCAAGATCCGCGCTCAGGTACCAAGCCCCCTGTTCGTCCTGGCGCGCCATGTCGGCGGCGTGGAGACGATCGAGCAGCAGCTGCAGGTCGCCATCGGTAGCCGCGGCTTCTTCTTCCAGCAAGTCGTCGGAGGTCATTGCGCGACCGTCAACTTGCGCGCGCCAAAGGTGAGTGACCACGCGCAAGGCCAGCAGAAGGCGATGCCGCGGACCCCAGCGCCACGCCGCACGGTGATACTTGAAGGTCGTCAGAGCTGCGGCAAGGCTGGCGCCGAGCAGGATGACGACCCACGACACATAAATCCAGACCAGGAAAATAGGCACGGCGGCCAGTGCGCCGTAAATCTTTTCGTAGGTCGGAAAGTTGCTGACGTAAAGTACAAAGCCGAACTTGGAAAGCTCGAAGGCCAGCGCCGAGAATGCCGCACCAGTCAGCGCATGGCGGAATGTGACCTGCCGGTTCGGCACTACCACGAAGATCAGGGTAAAGGCCAGCAGCGCAACCAGAAACGGCGCGGTGACCACCAACAGCCATTGCACCGTGCCGCGGACGAACGCGGGTGTCAGCATTTGGAGCCCCTCCACGTACGAAGTCAGGCCAATGCTTGCACCGAGCAGCAGGGGGCCGAGCGTAAGCACGGCCCAGTAAACCATCAATCGGCTCGACGGACGCCGCAGTCGCTTGACCCGCCAGATCTGGTTGAGCGTTCTTTCGATTGTCGACATCAGGATCAGCGCAGCGACGACCAGGAAAAGGGTGCCCGTGCCGGTCAATTCGGCTGAGCGCTCGACAAACTGATCGAGGTATTCGTGAACCACGTCGCCGGCCGCCGGAACGAAATTGGTGAAAATGAAGTCCTGCAGCTGTTCAACCGCCGAGTCGAAAACCGGGAATGCCGAAAACACCCCGAGAATAACCGCCATCAGCGGCACCAGCGCCAGCAAAGTGGTGTAGCTTAAGGCGCCGGCGGCCTCCAGGCAGCGATCCTGGCGAAAGTGTTGCCACAGGTGCGAGCCGAAGGCGCGCAGCCAGCGCGGGTCGCGCAGCGCGCCGAAAGTGGACGGTTGAGAATGCATTGACGCCGTTGGGTCAGACTCGGCGTTGGTCGCGCTATTTGATCCGGGAGAATTCATGTCAGTCACTGTTTATCACAATCCACGCTGTTCCAAGAGCCGAGCGACGCTGGAATTGCTGCAGAAGCGAGGACTCGAGCCCGAAATCGTCAAATACCTGGAAGCGCCGCCCGAAGCCAGCGAGCTCCGTGTCCTGGCGCGCAAACTGGACCTGCAGCCGAAGGAATTTCTGCGTACGGGCGAGTCGGCATGGAAAGAACTGGGCCTTGACCCTGAGACCGTCGATGCCGCCGGTCTTTTTCGGTTGATGAGTGAGCGCCCGATACTCATCGAGCGCCCGATCGTGGTTTGCGGCGACCGGGCCCGTATCGGGCGCCCGCCCGAGGCGGTTCTGGAAATACTTGCGGGAGCTTGAGCGATGCGCGAAATACTTGTGTTGACTTATTCAGCCCACGGTAACACGCTGGCCATGGCGCGGGAAATCGCGCGTGGTGTTGAACGGGTCGAGGGCTTTGCGGCCAGGCTCAGAAGCGTCGCGCCGCTGACCTCGGCCATCGACCCCAAGCCCGCCGAATGGCCTGAAGACGGGCCTGCAATGGTTGAACGGTCCGACCTGGCCGACTGCGCGGGACTGATCCTGGGCAGCCCCACGCGATTCGGCAACATGGCTGCCGCGGTCAAGTATTTTCTCGATTCGACCGGCGCCGAATGGTTCTCCGGCACGCTGGCCGGCAAACCGGCCGGCGTGTTTACATCCACGTCCAGCCTGCACGGCGGTCAGGAAGCCACACTGCTGTCGATGATGATCCCGCTCCTGCACCATGGGATGTTTCTGGTCGGCATTCCGTACACCGAAAAAGCGCTGGTGCAGACCACGGCCGGCGGCACCCCGTATGGCGCCAGCCACTGGTCAGGGCCGGACAGCGACCGGGTCCCGGACGAAAATGAGATTCACCTTGCACGTGTGCTGGGTAAACGCGTGGCTGAAACGGCGGCAAAGCTGTGATGCCCGGGCTCGGCGGTACCCGGATCGCCTGGCTAGCCCTGATCGGCCTGCAGCTGGTCTGGTTTGGCTGGCTGGCGCCTTCGGAGTCCCTGGGCCGTTTGGGCGGAACGCTGTTCGCGGTCTTGCCGCTGCTGCTGCCGTTATGGTGGATTCTGCGGCTGGGACGCGACGGACTCGTCGTCGGCGGGTTGATCCTGATGGTTTACTTCTGTTTCGCCGTGGCCGAGGCGTGGGCCAACCCTGAAGTCCGCTGGCTGGCGCTGGTCGAAATCGCGCTTGTTGTCCTTTACTACGTCTCGCTGCTGGCTGTACGGCGAAAGCGACCCGAACCGGAAACTGAGCCGTAGCGGCGACCGACCTTTTGCGGAGTCTCTGAATTGAGCTGCAAAGGCAACGTCGCGCCCGTGCAGCAGTATTCAGGGGTTCTCAGGCCGACAACTCCGGCATCGGTCAAGCGAGCAGCCGCGCGCCAGTCGCCGATATACTGCACGCGATCTTGACCACCGGGAGGGTCGATATGGCCGACCGACAACCGCTTTCTTTCATCCAGTCGCCGCCCGAGCTCGATAACGAGTACCGGGACGACTGGCTATTGCGCGCCTGGCTGGCGTCGGCCTTGCCGGCCGCCGTGCTCGAAGCTCAGAGCGAAATTCTGGACGAACTCGGACATCGTTCCGCCCGCGAATGGTACCGGCTGCAACAGGCCGACCGGCTCAACGAGCCGAAGCTGGCGCAGTGGAGTCCGTGGGGCGAGCGTGTGGACCGCATCGAGCTGACGCCGTTGTGGATCAAGGCCAAGGCGTGGGCGGCCGAGTACGGGCTAGTGGCTACCGGGTATGAAAAAACGCTTGGCGAATATGCACGTACCATTCAATTTGCGCGGGCCTGGCTGTTCATTCCTTCTACTGACTTCTACGGCTGTCCTCTGGCGATGAGCGACGGCGCCGCGCGAATTCTGACCGACGCGGACAATTCTGAACTGGCCGACCGCGCCTTGCCTCACCTGCTTGCACGAGACGGCGAGACCTTCTGGACTTCCGGCCAGTGGATGACCGAGACAATCGGCGGGTCCGATGTCAGCGTGACCGAGACCACCGCTGTACAAGACGCCGACGATCAATGGCGCCTTACCGGGCGCAAATGGTTTACCTCGGCCGCAACCTCGGAAATGGCGCTGACCCTGGCTCGGCCCCAAAGAGAATCTGGCCGGGGCTATTCCGACGGCTCGCGCGGACTGGCGTTGTTCTACGTCGAGCCGCACGATGCTGAAGGCCGACTGCGGAACATCGAGATTCTTCGGCTCAAGGACAAGCTCGGTACGCGCAAGCTCCCGACTGCGGAACTCTGGCTCGACGGCGCGCCGGCGACGCCTGTCGGTGGACTGGATCGTGGCGTTGCGGCAATCGCGCCGATGCTCAATCTCACACGGACCTGGAACGCCGTGACCGCATGCAGCCTGATGCGCCGCGGCATCGCGCTGGCAACCCGCTACGCCCAAAAGCGGTATGCGTTCGGCAAGCGGTTGATCGACCAACCGCTGCATCGGCAGACGCTCGCGAGCATGCAAGCCGACTACGCAGCTGCTGCATGTGCGACGCTGGCGATGGTGCGTGAACTCGGACGGGTGGAGCACGGGCACGCCGAAGCCAGCGCCGCGCTGCTGAGGATCCTGACGCCCATGATCAAGCTCGGGACCGCGCGCGACGCTGTCGCCTGCGCGTCGGAGACCCTGGAGTGCTTCGGCGGCGCCGGCTACATCGAGGACACCGGCCTGCCGCAGCTGCTGCGCGACGCCCAGGTGCTGTCGATCTGGGAGGGCACTACAAACGTGTTGTCGCTGGACCTGCTGCGTGCACTGGCCGCCAGCGGTATCCAGCCATGGCTGGAGACGATGCGAACCCGTATCGCTGTGCTCGGTGACGACCGCACTGGCGAACTGCATGCAATCGCCTCCGAGGCGCTGGCGCGGGTGCCGGCATGGCTGGACCAATCCGAAGCGGTGCTCGAGGCCAACGCTCGAACGATTGCGATGAACATCTACCGGATCACCGCGCTGGTCGAACTCTCGGGGCTGGCGCACCGAAGTCTGACCAGCAGGGACGGGCAGTGCGACCGAAAGCCTCTGACCGCAGCGCTGCTCTACGCGCGAACCCGGTTTTCGCTTGACCGGATCGACATCCACGGCACGGGCCGGTCGCTTGCCGGCGACTGAAATTTCATGCATCACCTGACTTTCGCCGCATCAACCATGCAAAAGCACGATTTATGCAAGATTCAGACGTCGATCTGGAATCGGCAAACCAAAGAGGAACCAGAATTTTGAAACTGCTTCAGATCATCACCACCGGCGGGACGATCGACAAGATCTACTACGACGAAAAATCCGACTACCAGATCGGCGAGCCGGAAATTGCGCGCATCCTGACCGACATGAAGGTCGCGTTCCGCTGGCAGGTTCAGCCGCTCATGAGAAAGGATTCGCTGCAGCTCAACGACGCCGATCGAGACCTGGTCAGAAGGGCCGTCGAGGCGTCCGATGCGAAGCATTTCCTGATTACCCACGGTACCGACACCATGGTCGAGACGGCTGCGGTGCTGGCCGGTTTGAGCGACAGGGTGATCGCGCTGACCGGCGCACTCAACCCCGCGAGGTTCATCGGTTCGGACGCGGTGTTCAACATCGGCTGCGCCGTGGGTGCGGTTCAGGCCTTGCCGCCGGGCGTCTGGATCATCATGAACGGCCAGGTCTGGGATCCGGACAAGGTCCGCAAAAACCGCAAGGAAAATCGGTTCGAGGGGATCGAATAGGCGTGTTCGACAGTTTGCAACGGCGCCGTCGCGCTCCGCGCAGCGTTGCTCAGAGGGTTCTTCGTAGTCATGGATCGCGAGAAATGAGATCTACGGTTTCAGCTTTCCGGTTTCCGGGAATTGCGAAAGAAGCCGAAGAATCTTCAGAAAACCCATCAGGCGTTGAATATGCTGAACCGGAAATCGGAGTCCTATTCCTCGAACCCATCGGCGTAGATCAGTTCGCTATTGCCGTCGAACCTGAACAGCCCGCCCGAGGCAACAACATAGACGTTGCCCTGCTCGTCCTCGCCGAACGAGCGGATATTGCCCTGGTTGAACCCGGTCAGCGTCGTTTGCCAAGGGCCGGAATCGTTGTCCGCGAACCAGATATTGCCGCTGGAGAAGTCGCCATAGATGTAGAAACCCAGAAGGCTGGTGACAGGCCCGCGGTAGCGGTATCCACCGGTTACCGAGCGGTTGTTGTTCGGGCCAGTCAGGTATTCAAGCACCGGCACTATCGAGCCGGCGAGCGGACATGGGTCGGATGTCGAGCCGCGCTCGAAGCTGCCCTCGCATGGTTTCCAGCCAAAGTTCTCACCAACGCCGGTCGGTGACTGGAGCAGGTTGATCTCTTCCCAGGTGTTCTGGCCGACGTCGCCGATCCACATATCGCCGGTGGCCCGGTCGAAGCTCCAGCGCCAGGGATTTCGCAGACCGTAGTGGAGCACTTCGCCGCAGCGGTTGTTCATGTCGAAATACGGATTGCCGGACGGGATCGAATACTCGGCCGACCCGTCGACGGCGGCCGCGCACAGGTTGTTGGCGCCGGCCGGCGTCGTGTTGTCGACGTCGATGCGCAGCATCTTGCCGAGCAGCGCGCGCGAGGGGTCGAGGGCCGCGGCCGAGGCCGGGCAAATGCCTTCCTCGGGTTCAAGCAGATCGGCCGGGTCCACCGTTTGCGCGCGGTTGCACGGATCGTTGCCGCTCCCGCCATCTCCAAGCCCGAGGTAGAGGAAGCCGTCGGGGCCGAAGCGCATCTGGCCGCCGTTGTGGTTCGAGAAATCTTGAGTCACTGTCAGGATGATCCGCTCGGGTTCTGCGCTGGCGATATCTGGATCGCCACTGACGCTAAACTCCGCGACCACAGTATCGCCGATTTCGGTGCTGGCAATCGCGTTTCCATCGGATGAGAAATGAAGGTAGAACAAACCCTCGCCGTCGGCGCCGGCGGTCGAATATTCGGGGTGAAAGGCGATATCAAGTAATCCGCGTTCGCCGCAGCATGTGACGCTCGACGAAATATCGATAAACGGTGTGGCCAACAATGCGCCCGACGCATCGATAATCCGAACCGTGCCGCCTTGCTCGACGATGAAGATTCGCCCGCTGCCGTCGCCGGCGTGCTTCAGGCCCAGCGGTGCACTCAGGCCAGCGAGGCCCGGCACCGGTGACAGGCTGACGTCGCCCGGCACCTGAGCCAGCGCCGTGGCCGACAGCAGGCCGAGGATGGATAGAAAAAAGGTCTTCATAAGGGATCCAGATTGGCGATTGGGAATATGCACACGGTTTCAGTATATCTATGCCGTAAGACAATGGCTTCGAACTGGTTCACATTCTGCTGCGAGGCTATCCAATCGCGGCCTGGTTTGGCAGAATGGCGTCGATGAATGATTCGATCGCGCGGGTTGCCTGTGGCCATCCCGAAACCACCCAAGCAGCCGCTTCCGTTCTTCAGAAAGGCGGCAACGCGGTCGACGCGCTGATTGCAGCCGCCTGGACCGCGTGCGTGGCCGAGCCCGTGCTTTGCTCGCCGGGCGGCGGCGGTCACGCGCTCGTCCGGATGCGCGGCAGCGCGCCGGTGATTGCAGATTTCTTTACTCAGACACCGTCGGCACGGCGCGTGGAAGACCCCGATTTCTATCCGATCCAGGGAAACTTCGGCCCGGACGTCCAGGAATTTCACGTCGGTATGGGCGCGGCCGCGGTGCCCGGCATGGTCGCCGGGCTGTTCGCGATGCAGCAGCGATACGGCACGATGCCTATGGTCGAGCTGGTGAAGTCGGCCGTGGCACTCGCCCGGGGCGGCGTGACGCTCAATGCGGTTCAGGTCGAGGCGCTGCAGATCCTCGAGCCTATTGTTCGGACCGATGACGGGTCGGCACGATTGTTCGGACTGGCCTCGGCAACCGCGCCGTTGCCGGCGGCCGGCGATCGGGTCTGCAACGTCGACCTGGGCGATTTCCTGGAATCGATCGCGCGCGATGGTGCAGAGCGTTTCTACAGCGGTGAAATTGCGACGCGAATCGGCGCGATGTCTTCGGCGTACGGCGGCCACCTTTCACTCACGGATCTGCAGCGTTACCGAGTTCAATGGCGTCGGCCGATGCAGTGGCGTCTCGATGGCGGCACGCGGGTCTGGTCGAATCCGCCTCCGGCGTTCGGCGGGCTGATGGTGGCGCTGATGACCCAGGCACTGGCGAGACGCCTTGATGCCGGTGTGCGGTTCGGATCAAGGCGCCATCTCGAAGCATTGCTGGAGTCGATGCGCCTGAGCCAGGACCAGCGCGGCGAACTGGAGCGCCCGGAATGTCTCAGCAGCAGCCGGGTTCTCATGCAAGCGTTCCGGCATCTGGATCAGACCCGCATACGAACCGCTCGAGGCACCACCCAGATCAGTATTCGCGACGGCGACGGCAACATGGCAGGCACGACACTGTCGAACGGCGAGGGTTGCGGGCGCGTGGTGCCCGGCTGCGGCTTCATGCTCAACAATATGCTCGGCGAGCAGGATCTGAATCGATTGGGGTTCGGGAATTGGCCGCGCAACCGCAGGCTTTCATCGATGATGGCGCCGACGCTGGTCGAGCACGCCGGACGGCGAATCATGCTCGGCAGCGGCGGGTCGAACCGGATTCGAACCGCGATTGCCCAGGTCCTTTGCAACGTCACGCATTTCGGAATGGGCCTGCAGCAGGCCGTCGAAGCGCCTCGGCTTCACCTGGAGGGCGATGTGCTGTCGGCTGAGCAGTTCAGCCCGGGCTGGGATGAGGCGGCCAGCGACTGGCTGCGCAGCAGCTTTCCGGACGGCCGGCACTGGGGCGGGCGCAGTCTCTTCTTCGGCGGCGTGCACGCGGTCACGGACGACGACCAGGCCGCCGATCCCCGGCGCCTCGGCGCGGCCTGGCATTCGGCCTGAGTTGCACGGCCCTACGCGCCGATGTAATCTTGGTTTTGAGTCTTTACACGTTCCAGTGTGGTTATGGATGGATCAATGACGGAGTACATCATATGAAGAACACGTTCAGAGCGATCCTCGTGCTCGTTGCCGCACTCGTGCTGACGGCCTGTGCGGCAGGCGAGCGCAGGCCCTCGGAAAGCGGATTCCAGCTTGCCGACAGCTACATGCGGGCGGTTGAACGCAACGCCCGGAACAAGGGTATCGACGTGGTCTGGATCAATGCGCCCAGCCGTTCGCTCGTTGCCCAGGACGAGTCCGAAGGCGACTGATTCAGGCCGGGTCAGACTTCCATCGGATCGATGTCGATGTGCCAGCGTACCGCCCTGGCCTCGCGCATGCTCTCGATGATTCCGGTCAGGCGAGTCGTCTCGGCGCCCAATGCCGCCCGGGATTCCGACATCAGCCATAGCTGATAACGCCAGAAGCCGGCCCTGCGCTGGAGTATTGCGGCCAGCGGGCCGGCCACCTGAACCGATTTTCCATCGATTGTCCCGGCGACCTGGCGCAGAAAGCCTGCCGCATCGGACGCTTTTTGCGCTTCGGCCCGCACCATCGCGAGGGCCTGCCATGGCGGCAATTCGGCCGCCCTGCGTTCTTCGAGTATCAGACGGGCTGCGGGCAGATATTCGCCGCTTGCCAGGGATTGGATAAGCGGGTGTTCGGGGTGGCGGCTCTGCAAGATGAACACGCCCTGCTGCTCACGGCCCGCCCGGCCGGCCACCTGAACGATGCTTTGAGCCAGCCTTTCCGGCGCGCGAAAATCGGCGCTGAACAAGAGCTGGTCCGTGTCCAGCATGATCGCCAGTCCGATCCCGGGCAGGTGGTGCCCTTTTGCCAGCATCTGGGTGCCGACCAGAATGCACGGCTCGCCCGTCGCGACCCGGGCCAGCAGCGCTTCGAAATCGTCACGGCCTCGAACAACGTCGCGGTCGGCCCGGAGTACCGGATAGTTCGGGAACAGGTCGTTCAGTGCAATTTCAATCCTTTCGGTGCCGGCACCGACGGCCTGCAACTGCGGCGAATGACAGTCTGGGCAACGCGCCGGCACGCTGCGGTAGCGGCCGCAGTGATGACAATTGAGTCGATTCGCGCGGCGATGCCAGGTCAGGTGCGCGCTGCAGTGGTCGCAATCGGCCTGCCAGCCGCATTCGTTGCAGATCAGCACCGGCGCGTAGCCGCGCCTGTTTCGGTAGACCAGCACCTGCTCGCCGCCGGCGAGCGTCTTTTTGATCCGTTCGACGAGTTTCTCGGTCAGGCCGTGCTCGACGCGCTGCCCGCGCGGGTCGTCTATGCGCCAGTGCGGTTGTCCGGATGACGTCGCACGCTTCGGCAGCAGCAGCATCCGGTATCGTCCGCGATCGGCGTTGTGCAGCGATTCCAGCGATGGGGTGGCCGAGCCCAGCACTACCGGAATATTCAGCCTGCTGGCGCGGAGCACGGCGACGTCGCGTGCGTGATAGCGCATCGCGTCGAACTGCTTGAACGACCCGTCGTGTTCTTCGTCGACAATCAGCAGTCCCGGCCGCTTCAACGGCAAAAACACCGCCGAACGGGTGCCGATAAGAAGATCGGCATCGCCGCTTCCGGCCGCTTGCCAGGTTTCGAGACGCTCGCGCTCGCCAAGTCCGGAGTGAAAAACGTGCGCCCGACGTCCCAGGCGCGCTTCCAGGCGCCGCACGAACTGCGGTGTCAGCCCGATCTCCGGGACCAGCACCAGGATCTGCCTGCCCCGGCGCAGCAGGTGCCGAGCGGCCTGCAGATAGACCTCGGTCTTGCCGCTGCCGGTCACCCCGGCCAACAGCAGGGTTTCGAATCGGCGGCGTGCGTTCAGGATTGCGGCCAGCGCCGCGCGTTGGTCGGGGTTCAGGCGCGGACCCGGAGCAGGCTGGGCGTGCGGCGGGCCCGAGGCCTCGATCAGCCCGACCTCGAGCATTCGGCGCAAGGTGGCGGCACTGACGCCGGCTCTGGTGAGCGCGTCGCGCGACGAGGCGCCGGTCCGAAGCAGCTCGACGACATCGCGCTGTCGCGGCGCTCGGGCCAGTTCGGCGTCCTCGGCCAACGGACTCAGACGAAACCAGTGAATTCGCTTCGGCGGCATTTCACGGTTCCGACGAAGCACGGCCGGCAGTGCATGGGTGACCAGCTCGCCCGGCGGCGCGGCGTAGTAGCGGGTCGTCCAGCGCATCAACGACAGCAGCTCTTCGCCAACCAGCGCGCTTTCGAATGTCCGTTCGATGGGTTTGACGCGTGCCGGATCGATTTCCGACGTACTCGAACTGCCGGTCACGATTCCAACCAGCTTTCGATGCCCGAAGGGCACCAGCACACGAGAACCCGGGGGCGGAGGCGGCTCGCCGGTCGGCGGAAGATAGTCGAATAACCGATATAGCGGTACCGGGACCGCGACCTGAACTGCGACCTGGACCTCGTTTACTGCCATCTCGGCAAGGCCGTAGATGGCCGGGCAAGGAAATCCGGACGGGCTGAACGAATCACGCTTGTCCTTTGATGTGCGTGCTCAGTCCGGATTATTTCGTGTCCGGACTTGGTGAACTCCTGAATAAATCGGCACGGGCGCGACGGCGCCATTGCGGGAGACTCCGGCCTGGCTTGGGCGCGCGTGGTTTGGTTGTTCCAAATCGGCGAGACCAATTGTTATGAAAAGCGAGGTGGAGGGCCCGCAAAGGCGGGTCCCGCACGGCGATTGTGATGACAAACGCCTCACGCGACCTGCGGCTTTTTCGACCGGCTTGTCAAAGAATCGGCGCTCCGAGCAGAGTTCCTCAGACGTACCCTAATTCAGCGAACCGGGCGATACCGGCTGCTGGACCTGGACCAGTCGATGCTGATCCCGGTCAAGGTCAATGAGGTCTGCGAGAATTCTTGCCGATTCGGTCCGCAGGACGTCGGCTTCGTCCTCTTCCGCAACCGATTCATCTGCATCGACCTCGCCATCGTTTTCCGGAGCTGCTTCCGGGTCGCGATCTTCAGCTCCATCGCCAGAGGCTTCGTCGCCATCATCGGCTGCCGATGGCGCTTCGCCGGTCCCGGCGTGGGCGAAACTCGACGTCCGTCGTGCTTCGGCTTCCTCACGCTCGCGCTTGCGTTCGCTCTCCAGCAGCGATACGACGGTGCGCTGATCAAGTTCGCGGAACCGGTCAAAATCCTCGATCAGTTCCTTGAGTGCCGCGTCCGACTCGCGTCTTGCCAGGTGCTGTTCGCGTGCCTGCGGAAGCAGGGGTGACAGATCGGCGATCGGCTGATAATCGGTTTCGTCGATGCTGCTCCATGCCAGCGCGTATTCCAGCGCGCTCTCGCCGTAGGCTTCCGAGTCGCCGAAGCTGGGAAGCGTGATGTCCGGCGTGACGCCGCGTAGCTGCGTTGAGCCGCCGTCGATGCGGAAGAACTTGGCCATTGTGAGCTTGATCTGACCCAGCTTTTTGTCGTCGTCGTCGGTCAGGTAGTTGTCGAGGTTGAACAGATTCTGCACCGTACCCTTGCCAAACGTGGGTTCGCCGAGAATGATGCCGCGACCGTAATCCTGGATGGCGGCGGCGAAAATTTCAGACGCCGAAGCGCTGGCACGGTTGACAAGCACGGCCATCGGACCGTCCCAGGCCATGCCGGGCTCGCGATCGTTTTCAATCGAAACGCGGCCGTTGGCATCGCGAACCTGAACCACAGGCCCGGTGTCGATGAATAGTCCGGTCATCGTGGTCGCCTCGACCAGAGCGCCGCCGCCGTTGCCCCGCAGATCGATCACAAGGCCCTCGACGCCGTCGGCGCGCAGTTCGTTGATCAGGCGGCGCACGTCACGCGTGCTCGAACGGTAGTTCGGTTCGTTGCGGGCGCGGCCGCGAAAATCGACATAGAACACAGGCACTTCGATGATGCCTATCTTCGTCATACCTTCGTCGGTTTCGATTTCTTCGATCGACGCCTGGGCGGCCTGCTCCTCGAGCTTGACTTCGTTGCGTACGATGTCGATGATCTCTGCCGGGCCCTTGATACCCGTTTCTGCCGGCAGAATTTCCAGCCGCACGAGGGTTTCGCGTTCGCCGCGGATCAGCTCGACAACGTCGTCCAGCCGCCAGCCGACGACGTCGACGAATTCATCGTCGTCCTGCGCCACGCCGATGATGCGATCGCCGGACTGCAGTCTGCCGTCGAGATCCGCCGGACCACCTGGAACCACCTCGGCCACTTCCACGTACTCGTTCTGGCTGCTGAGCAGTGCGCCGATGCCGTCCAGCGACAGTTTCATCGAGATTTCGAAATTCTCGGCCAGTCTGGGCGACATGTACGAGGAATGCGGTTCGATCGCGCTCGCGTAGGCGTTCATGAAGAACTGGAATACATCGTCGGAGTTGAACTCATTCACGCGTTTGCGGATGGTGTTGTAGCGCCCATCCAGCGTCTCGCGGATATCGTCCACCTCTCGTTCGGCGAGTTTCAGACCCAGCCAGTCATTCTTGACGCGCTTGCGCCAGATTTGGTCGAGTTCTTCTGGCGATGCCGCCCAGTCGCTTTCCGAGCGATCGAACTGGTATTCTTCCTCGACGCTGAAATCGAATTCGTTCTCGAGCTGGGTGAGTGCGTAGCCAATCCGCTGATCGACGCGCTCGCGATAGGTGCTGAAGATTTCGAACGCCGGCTCGATTTCGGCGACCCGCAGCGATTCGTCAAGACGATTTCGGTAGCGTTCCAGCTGCTCGATGTCGGCGGCCAGAAAATACATCCGATTCGGATCCAGCAATTCCAGATACCGCTCGAATATGCGCTCGGACAGCGCGTCGTCGAGTTCCTCGCTCTGGTAGTGATAGCTCGTCAGAAAACGTGATGCCAGGCGCGTGGTGAAGCGCTGCGCCGTGGTCGGTGTGAGCGCTTCGACCGTTTCCTCCGTTGGCTTTTCAGCAGCCGTGGCCGGAGAAAAGGACGGGACGAGCAGGGTGAGCGCGGCGATCAGATGCAGTGTTTTGGTATTCATGACATTTTAAGACCCGAATTCGGCTGTCTAGGTTTCATTGGATTCGACGTTAGTCGCGTTTTGACCGCCCTTTTCCCTGCCACGAAGGCCAGAGGATGGCGATCATCATGGTTCTCTTCGATGCGCCAGTCAAGACCGATTGCTTCCGCCAGATGCCTGGCCAGAAGTCGACCGACGTGTGTGACGTCGTTCTTGCCCGCCTGATTTTCGGCGATATCGATCAGTCGCGTCATCGGCTGGCCTGCAAAACCGCAGGGATTGATTCGGGAGAAAGGTTCGAGATCCAGACCTATATTGAACGCAAGTCCGTGAAAGGTACAGCCACGGCGCACCTTCAGGCCGATTGACGCGATCTTGGCACTGTTCACGAATACGCCGGGTGCGCCGGCCCTGCGTTGCGACGAGACGCCGAATTCGGCGAGCAGGTCGATGGTGACCGCCTCCAGCGTCGCGACCAGAGTACGCACGCCAAGCCCCAGCCGATCCAGATTCAGCAATGGGTAGACCACGAGCTGACCGGGCCCGTGATAGGTGACCTGACCGCCGCGGTCGGTCTGCACGACCGGAATGTCGCCGGCGTTCAGCACGTGCTCGGGTTTTCCAGCAAGGCCCTGAGTGTAGACCGGCGGATGTTCCAGCAGCCAGAGCTCGTCGGGTGTCGAGTCATCGCGTCGATCGGTGAATGTTCGCATCGCTTCCCAGGTTTCCAGATACGGCATGCGTCCGAGTTCGCGAACTCTGATTGCTGGA
>JGI12048J13642_10201772_pt1 | contig 19193 bp, 14 predicted proteins | sample ElkSlonscriptome_16_FD_13642 | JGI IMG/M metagenome (IMG submission 13642)
TGCGGTCATTAAATATACCTTTTACTTTTTGTCAGTTAAAACTGTCAATTCAGAGTTGCGATTTGTCAAAACATGGTGTGCTTATCTTTTGCTCGTGCTTACCCTTTTCGTTTGCTTATCGTTTGCAAGTTGGGTGATATTGTAAGCAAGCACCCAAATTTCTATTTTGATGTACGGCCAATTAATCAATAAATCCGTTCCTGCCGAAGCGACGGAACTAAAGAATGTCGATCTTTAGTCATTAGCGGTTATTGTTGGCCTTTCGACGACGTTCACCACAATTTTGCTTTCACTACTATCTGGTTTTCATCCTGAAACGGCTTCCATGCCGTTTCGCGGAGTCGCAAAGTAAAATGTCGATTTTACTTTGCTCTCAAAATCAATCGCTTAGGCGATCGATTTTGGCAGTACTTGCTTGTACTGCGTTAGTGCCCATCAAAAACTGGCGTTTCTGGATGAGCACTAAGCTAAGCAGCAACCCAAGCAGCAAAAAAAGCAGCAAGAAAAGCAGCAAGAAAAGCAAAAGGGTAACAGGCTTTACCTTGATTGAAATCATGGTGGTGATGGTCATCGTCGCCATGTTGGCCGGTGCGGCCAGCCTTGTCATTGGTAACAACCAACAAAAACGCCTGCTTGAGAACGAAGCCCGTAAACTGGTGGCTATCATTGGGCTTACTCAAGACGAGTCAGTGTTTCAGAATATTCAAATCGGCTTGCAGATTGACCCCCAGGGATATGCGTTTCGCCGGCTCGACGAAAACAATCTAAGTTGGGATAGCCTCGCCCAGGATTTTTTGCAGAGCAGGCAGTTTCCGGATTGGGTCACGCTGGATTTAAGTGGGATCGACAGTGGCATCGAACTTCAGCAAGACGAAGACGAAGGGAATGAGTTCGTACCCCAAATATTATTTTTTTCCAGTGGTGAGAGCACACCATTTCGTTTTACTTTGTTGCATCGGGCGGATGAGCAACTGATGTATACCATTGAATCCGATGGTCTGAATGGCGTGATACTAAGACTGCCCGGAGAGGACCATGAAGAAGGTTAAGGGAAACGGCTTTACCTTACTGGAAGTGATGATTGCACTGGCGATATTCAGCATCGGCAGTGTCGCCCTGACCAAGGGCATGAGCCAGTTGGTAGGTCAACAAAGTAGACTGGAATTAAAAACCTTTGCCAGTTGGATTGCAGAGAACAAGTACAATCAACGGGTGGCACTCCAGAATTTTCCAGAAGTGGGCGTCAACAGTGATGAAATTCAGTTTGCCGGCCAAAACTGGGAAGTGGAAGAACAGATTATTGCCACACCCAACCCCTTTATGCGCCGAATCGAGATCAGTGTGTTTTTACTTAGAGACAACAACCTTTCTGCACAGTCCATGCACTCGGTTACCGGATTTATAGGGGATTTGCAGAATTGAAGGCCCACCTCCCCGCAGATAAAGCCAATAGTCTGGCCATCAAAGTTAAGGGCTTTACTTTAATCGAATTGCTGGTGGCCATCGCCATTACCGCAATCCTCGGTGTCGGTGCGGCTATCGTCCTTAATTCCGGGGTTAGAACTAAAGCAGTGATTGAACAGCGGGCGGATTATTTAAACGAAATTCAAAAATCACTGGGTATTATCGAGAGCGATCTCAGCCAGGTCATTAACCGTTCGGTCAGAAACGAATTTGGAGATCGACTCTACGCTTTTAGCGATCTTAATGTGTTAACTCTGCTGGAATTCTCCAGAACTGGCTGGCGCGACCCACGGACCATGCTGTCTAACCTGAATCCAAACGCGGAAGTCAGGCCATCCAGCCGTCTACAGCGTGTCACTTACGAACTGGAAGATGACGTACTCTATCGAAGTTTTTGGCGGGTGATGGATAGAGCCCAGGACAGCGAACCCTGGCGGCAACAACTGTTAACTGGTATTGAAAATATTGAGCTGAGATATTTGAGTGACAATAATGAGTGGTCTGATCAATGGCCCTCTCTCGAGTTACTTAGTAATGAGGATGTGGACGAATTTCAGGTGCTGCCAAAAGCGGTTGAACTGGTCATCAATCATGAAGTGTTTGGTGAGTTGACAAAACTTCACTTGCTGGCGGGTTGGAACACCCATGTGATTCGCCAAATGGAAGCCAAAGAACAAAGTAACAGGCGCAGGAATGGTGGCAGTTTAATACCTGACGACAGTGAATCCGGATCAGCTAACAATAGCAGCGGAGACCAATTGGGTAACACCAACCAAGGTGGCAATAACGACGGTGATGGTGGCGACGAGCGTTGATGGAAACTATTAAGGGTCGGGTAATTCCACGATACCAGAAAGGCTTAGCAGCCATAATGATGATTCTCATCGTGGCATTAGTGTCGGCATTGGTTACCGGCTTGTATAGTCAGCAGTACATCGATATTCGTCGCACCGGCAATATACTTGGCCAGGATCAATCCAGTATGTACGGTATAGCGGCGGAAACCTTTGCCCGGGTATTATTAAAGGATGATTGGATAAAAGATAAAAAAGATAACGTATTGATCGATCATGAACTGGATTCAGTAGATGAACCCTGGGGCCAATATGCCATTCAGATTCCCATTGATACCAACGTGGGTATCCAGGGACAAATTGATGATCTGACCGCCAGATTCAATATTAATAGTATTGTGACCAACACCGGCGACAGCAGCCAGGTAAACGCGGCAGCATTGGACCGACTCAGACGAATTCTAGTCAGTCTCGAAGAAGTAAACCCGGATTTGGTTGCGGAGAAATTTGTAGACTGGATCGATCAGGATAACCAGGTCTATCAAATCAAAGGTGCTGAAGATGAGACTTATCTGCTGGCGGACCCTCCTTACCGCGCCGCTAACACGTTGTTCAATGATATATCAGAACTTTGGTTGATCGATGGCATGACCCGGGAGAGTTTTACTGAATTGAGTGAACTGGTCACGGTGTTACCTACTCCCAATGCCAGCATCAACATTAATACTGCTAATGCCAGAGTTTTGCGAGCCTACATTCCCGGTTTAAGTATTGCCGAAGCCGATCGTATTGTTTCGGCAAGACAAGAGTTAAAGGGCTTTAAAAAACCGGATGACTTTTTGAAACTTGAAGCACTGGCCGGTAAAAAAGGAATCCCTGTGAATGAACTTGCAATTTCCAGTCATTATTTTAAGGTGCTGATCAAAGCCGTTTTTAATGATAGAACAACTCGCTTAGCAGCTATTGTGTACCGGGATTCTGAAGGTAACACCTCGGTGTTAAAGAGAGATTTTTTTGCCACAGATGACATTACTAAACCAGTCTATGCTTCCGAATCGAATCAATAAGTGGCTCCAATGACTACTCGATTATTTGTCCGCCATATTGAAGTCGGAAAGCATCAATTCAGGCGTCTGGAGTGGTCTCTCTACAGCTTTGTTGGCGAGCGCATTGGCAGTGGAGTTGATGAAGCGCTTCAGTTGTCCGAATTAATCGCTCAATATAATCTCGGTGATGTTAGCTTGCACTACATCATTCCCGCTTCTGAGTTTTCTTTTCAAACCGCTGAAGTGCCGGCCAGGCAAGCACGCTACGTCCAGCAAGCCTTGCCCTTTGTTATTGAAGAATCCGTCGCTGAGGACATTGAAGACATGCATTTAGTGGTGGGAAAGAAACTCTCATCACAACAATATCCGGTGTTGCTAGCTAAAATCGACACCATGGATTTTTGGTACAAGGCGGCGCTTGAGTTAGGGATTCCGCTTCATGGCATGTATCTGGACGCCGATTTAATTCGTTCAGAGAACGCCGCTACAGCAGTTTTGATCGATGGCGAAGACGCTCTGGTTTATGCTGAGGGTTTGTCCTGTACCCGAACGTCTTTGGCTAACCTGGCGGTTTACCTGGAACTGGTCAGCAATGAGACTGATGACAATCTATCTATACATATATTGGTAGCGGAAGGGGAGAGGGAAAGGCACAATGTCCTGCTCGCTCAATTGGCGCAGATTGAGCAAGCAAATCTCGAAATCGATACCTTTACTTGCAGTGTATTTGATGTCGTATGTGCTGCTTACTTTAATGATGGTGACCTGACTAATCTTTGTCATTCAAGGTTTCCAGGAACTGCTCAAGATAGCCAGTCGACGCTTCGAAAATGGTTGCCACTGGCTGCCGTAGCCACTTTGTTATTCTTAGTACAAATTGGTTTTGACCTCGCCGAAACCTTCCTCCATCAGCGTCAGGCTGATCAGTACAGAGAACAGAGTGTTAAGCTCTATCAATCCCTGTTTCCTCAGGAGCGAACCATTGCCAGTCCTCGCCGGCAACTGGAAGGAAAGCTACGCAATGCCGCTAACCGGGTCGTCAATACTGATTTTCTGGCGATGTTGGGTGAGATTGGATATCAACTTTCGCAGCAACCACAAAAATCACGTATGACCCTGAATAATATGCAATATAGTGAGAAGAGAGGGGAGTTGGCAATGGAAATTTCAGCTCCTTCGTTGGATGATTTAGATCGTTATAAGCAGAGCATAACCCAGTCTGGCTACCAGGTTAATATCGGCTCAGCAATTAAAGAGGCGTCCTCGGTCAGGGGTAAGCTCACTGTTCAGGGTGGTTGAGCATGAGACAGAAGCTGAGCAAACAATTTCCCGTCCTTGGTAAGTTGAGTCGCTGGTTCTATGGGCTTTCCCAACGGGACCAATCAGCACTCAAATGGTTGTCCCTCGCTTTACTCCTGTTTTTGACTTATGCCTTTGTTTGGCAGCCTGTACAGCAAAATCTGGAGCGCAGCAAGGCCGCACGAGAGCAGGCCTATACCAATCTGGTGTGGATGAAAGAAAATGAATTGCGTGCCAGGCAATTGGCCAAACAACAGCCTTCGGCAGCAGTCAGCAACCCATTGTCAGGGAAATCTTTATTATCTGTGGTGAGTAGTACTGCACAGAAATTTAAAGTTGAATTGCAGCGGTTTGAGCCCAGGGGTGAAGCCAAGGTCAATGTTTGGCTGGATAATGTTTCATTCAATCAAATGATGCTTTGGATTAGTGAACTCAATACAACCCACAGCATCAGGATAGAACAAATCACGGTTGAAAAATCCGAACAACCCGGGCGGGTGTCCGCCCGCATGGCCTTTTTAATATAGAAGATCGTTTTTGTCTGTATGGCGGGATACGATAGAGCCCAGACCGAAGATCATCGTTAGTGAGATGGGAAAGAAATAGAATCTGCAACTGGCCACTGAATCGTTGCCAAAAATTGAGCGATGTCAAATTGATATAAAGCTTTCCATACTTTCAGGGCAGAACCCGACTTTCGACAAAGTAGTGCTGGCAGAAGACTTGGTAAGATTCGCAGCAATAATCTTACAGCCTGGATCAGGCGCGAAAGGTCCGAAAAAAGTTGACAAAAAAGTGGTAGTTACAACGGTTTTGAGGCATTATTCGCGATAAAATGAGAAAGTATGCCAACTTTTTATAACTAATCCCAACGGATACAGTGTTGTTGGTAATGCGAATTAGCCTGAATACAAATATTTCAGTTCAAACCCGGCGAATGGGCCCGTATAAGCTTTTATGGGTCAACACTTTTGCTTTTTGCGCCCTTCAATACTGCCAAACAGCTAAGGTATGGATAAAAAGTCTTCGAATGAAAATAAGCATCCAGTAAATGACATCCAGTAAATGAAATGTCAGGTTCTGCCGGGTTCACCCCCCACCCGTTGTTTCAGACATGAAGCTTGGACACACATCATAAGAATAATAAAACATGGTTTTAGGAGATTTTTTTAATGAACCAGCATTTTGCTGATGCAACAAAATTGGTAAGGCTTGATAGAAGCGCACTATCAGAGGCCAAAACAATACTTTTCCATGCCTACCGGCATGAGCCAATTTTTCAGTATTTGTTCGAATCAACTCGGCCTGGTTATGATCAGCGGGTTAGAGCTACACTACGGGAGTGCCTGGAATTACACTTTTCACAGCAGCAGGATGCGATTGGACTTTTAGATAACGATGCCTTGGTCGCGGTGGCCTTCATCTGCAGTCCGGAAGCAAAATCCAGCTTTACAGATCACTTTAATTGGCGGGTCAAAATGATACTGACCGCTGGTTTAAACTCGACCAAGCGGTTTGTGCGTTACAACCAGCAAGTTCGCATGTGTCTTCCTGACGAGCACTACCATATCTTGCCATTCATTGGCGTCCACCCCAAATCCCAAAACCGTGGTTTTGGCCGGGTGTTAATGGATGTGGTAGAAGGTATTTGCCGTGACCATCCCCAATCTGCCGGCATCGGCCTCGATACTGGCAACACCCGCTATATTCGTTTTTACACGAACATCGGTTTTCAGAAAGTCGGCGAGGTGGTGTTAGGTAACTTTGCAGAGTCTGTGATGTTTAAGCCTTGTGCCTGATTTAGCTTGCTACAAATAAATTACCTGCTCTCCTTTCCTTTAATACCGTCTGACAAGTTAGGAATAATTACCAAACCCTCCTCATATTTTTATCTGCCCTTACTTCAGTTATTAGCGCCAATGGCTCAAGCAGGGTTGATAAACCTTGGATATACTCACTCAATTGTCAATGTCGATCAAATTTCTGCGAAAATGGGATTTGGCTTGTGCAGAAATCAGACAGAAGTCAGTACAGTGGTTGCGGCAAATTAATATCCAGCAGGTCAATAAGCAAGGAAGCAAAACCTTTCCTACCTTTTCTTTAACTTTCGTACCTTTCTTTAAAGTGTTTATGGAGTGGGCGTAAGTAGTTGGCGAGTGCAATATTTGGCCGATGTACAGAATAGTTACCGTTAAAATAAATGGGGTTGCGTGTTGCTGTAGCCTTAACGAAGTTGTTGCAGAATAAACAAAAACCGAAGCAGGAGATTGGCATGTATGATCTTGTAGTAATAGGAGCAGGTTCAGGGGGTGTGAGATGTGCCCGGATGTCGGCCCAGAAAGGCGCAAAGGTGGCTATTATAGAGGAGCGCTTCTATGGCGGCACCTGCGTCAATGTGGGCTGTGTCCCTAAAAAGTTATTTGTTTATGCTTCCCATTATGGCGAAGAATTCCATGACGCTAAACGCTTTGGCTGGGAAGGAGGCGCACCGACTTTTCATTGGCCTACTCTGGTAGCTAATAAGAATACCGAAATTAAGCGTTTAAATGGAATTTACCAGAATTTGCTAAACAACGCTGGCGTTGAAATGTTCGACGGCAGAGGTCGTATCCAATCGGCCACTGAAGTGGAAGTGAATGGGACTATTCTGAAAACCAAAAATATTCTCATCGCGACCGGTGGCAAAGCCTTTGTGCCGTCATTTTCCGGCAGTGAGCACGCGCTGATATCTGATCATATGTTCTATTTGGATCGCTTGCCAGCTCACGCTACTGTGGTGGGGGGAGGCTATATTGCTACTGAGTTTGCTGGCATCCTGGCAGGCCTGGGTGTTGATACCCATCAACTTTATCGCGGTGATATTTTACTAAAGACGTTCGACCTGGATATCAGGGCGTTTGTGCAAGCCGAGATTGTTAAAAAAGGTGTGAACCTGCATTTACAAGAGAATATCGAATCTATCACCAAAATCGACGGCATTAGCGACTTGCCTTACCAGCTCCGTTTGCAGTCAGGTGAGACGATGCAAACCGGATTAGTGCTCTACGCCACCGGGCGAAAACCTCTCACTGAAGATCTAGGCTGCCACGCTGCAGGTGTTAAGCTGGGTGCTGGCGGAGAAATCCTGGTAGACAATGATTATCGGACATCAGTCGATAATATATTTGCCGTAGGTGATGTGATTGACCGTGTGCAGTTGACACCGGTGGCGCTGGCAGAAGGAATGTATGTGAGTAATCTGCTGTTCGGCTCCGATCCAGTGCCTGTTGATTACGATCGGATTCCGACCGCAGTATTCAGTCAACCGAGTCTTGCTACGGTGGGTCCTACTGAAGAAGAAGCAAGAAAGCGGTTTAGCAATATAAAGGTATATCGTTCATCATTCCGTGCCTTAAAAAATACTATAAGTGACAGTCAGGAAGGCACATTAATGAAGCTCTTGGTGGACGCTGATAGCGATAAAGTGATCGCAGCCCATATGGTTGGCCCCGACGCAGCGGAGATTATTCAAGGTGTGGCTATCGCGGTGAGAGCGGGTGCGACCAAAGCGATATTCGATACGACCATTGGCATTCATCCGTCTTCAGCCGAAGAGTTTGTTACAATGAGGGAGTCAGTGGAGTAACGGCTCTGAATCCAGCTTTGTTCTATGGTCGGTTTCTGTTAACCAGCATCGCTTACTTGTGCGAGATAATCGGACTCTCAGCTTCGGCAAAATGACTGATCTTTGATAGCGCTTAGTTCGCACAAAGCATCGCTGGCGATTTCTACATCGACCAAATAGTAGAGCGATGCCAGCCCCAAATTATTTCGTCCCAGATTGTGGAATATCAGACCTAAAGCAATTTCTTCTGCGTTGTAGCGATGGTGGTTGCTGGCAAAATGCTGGCCCGCTTTTTGTAAGTTGCTACCGTTAACATCGCTGGTATCGTCAGTACCTGAGTCATGGCTTTCTCCTGTTGCCTTCTGATCTTCTTCAGTTTTAATAAGAGCAGAAATTCTGCCGATGCCACCGTGGTAGGCTTGCACGAGTAGCATTGCGTAAAGTTTGCTTTTTTTGGCGGTGGGAAGATGACCGAAGCGTTGATTATATACCGGACGCAGATTGCGATCGTTTTGGCGATATAATTTCAGCGCACAATCAATTTGAGCCATTCGGTGGGAGGCAAAGCGTTGAGGAATTTGGCAGTCACTAATCACTGCAGGAAGCAATTGCAACATGCCAACGGCGTCGGCAGAGGAGCGAATGTACTTGCGCGCGCCGCTTTCAATAAGAATCTGCCCTAGCAAATCACGCAGTATATGATCGTCAAATTGATAGCTTTGATTGCGTACCCGGTATATCTGCAGTACCGCTTCCAGCAGGGGTACAGGAGCCGCACTGGAACCTACTTTAATACCGTCCCAGGAGCCCCAGATTCTGTCTTCTGGTTGTTTGCCGGTCATTCGTTCCAAGGCAGCTTGCATTTGCACATGAGGTTGATTGCATGCCAGAGCAAAAGGATAGCCGGTGGCATTTCGGTGACCTTCTGCCCAAAACCGGGTTTTACCTCTGGTAGCCAGTTGTTGACGCCGTTGGTTGAGCCTAATCTGGGTTTGTTGTGCATTCTCCAGATTATTTACATAGCCGAGAAAGTATCCTCTTCTATTAAAAAGAATATGGCGTTGCCGGTCTTCGCAAAAGCCTTTTTCCAATAGCACCCAGCGACGGATATCTTTTATATTCCGGTAGAAGTCTTTCGTTATCTCGTAGGGAGACTTGCGAATGATATCGAGCCATTGGTCGGCTTTAGTCGCTTGGCTGGCCGCCACTTCGTTAGCAAAAATTCCAAATAATAATGCCCCTGTGCACGCCCACTTAGTCACTGCGAGTGAATTACGGTAGCAACGGAATATTAGAGTCGATAAGCAAGCGGGGAAGTGTATTAATTCAACGGGACTCTTCACAGTCATTAGTGGAACCTGAAAAATGCCCAAGGCATTAAATGTAAGAAACTAAAGCCAGTTTGAGATATCTTCTTATCGAGCAAATCAGTTTTATACTTTAAGATTGCGAACCGGATCCTACAGCTCTTTATTGATACTAACTCTGGTTATACCTTCGTATCGAGAAAGGATTCAAGCCACTCTGAACATTCTGTTGATAATGTAATCCAGAGCTTGGCTGCTCCTTTCGCAAGACCGGGGTAGATCAATTCCCATTTTCAAAGAGATAATCCAGGTTGGTGCAAGGCTACCTTGGTCATGAGTGTGCAGGCACCAAAATAGAACCCACAATACTGAAATGCTTTATTTGTGTGCATGCGCATTGTGATGGCCTACCGTAAATTTAAGGCCAGTGAAGGTGATTGCCCTTTAACACCCTTTTCTATAGCCTCTGTTTTCTTTATGCCGGAGCACGGACTTGTCAAACAGAAGGGTAGGTTGCCATATTCTCGCTAACCTTAAGACTTTGGCATAGTAATCGCATTAAAGGCTAAAGTTGTAAAGACGATAGAGATGACAACTATCAGAATAACCGATAGAGAAATTCGATGGCTGAGCCGCGTGCTCGCTACTTCATCCTATAAATAGATCGCTAGGGTTCCGGTTACTTGCTGTTGCAGATTGTTTTTGCAAAATGAGTAATGTCTGGTCCGAGAGCAATCGACCTTATTGTTTCATCTGTGCAAGCAGTTTGAAAAGCCTAAGTACTCTAATTTCTGATTAGCCTGCTTATTCAGGGTTACACGGCGGGATAAAAGCCCGGGAGGCCATGGTAATGTTGACATTACGGTATCGCTCCACGTACGCCAGAATGTTGAACAGTACCTGCAAATAGCAGCTCAGCTTGTTGGGCTTTGAATTCTACCCAATGACTTGACAGCTTGCTGTTGGATTCCTCTATTTGTGCTTTTGTGGCCTTGGAGAATGAAAATGTTTACCAAAATGCTTACCAATAAGATCAGCTATATTCCTGCTAGTAACAACCGCACCCGTGCTGTTGCCACCAATACCTCCTTATCCGGTAAACCACCCTTGAGTAGAAGCGTGAGTAGCCCCACGAGTAAGCTTCAGATGGTTCAGCGAGGTTTTGTTTGTGCTCTATTGGCTTCCTTGCTATGTGCCTTAGTAGCGGTGTCTCCAATAACACATGCGAAAGAAAAAACGTCTTTTGATGTCTGCTGGTCGATCTATGTGGGCTGGATGCCATGGGGCTACGGTTCTGATGAAGGCATCGTAAAGAAGTGGGCTGACAAGTACGGTATCGAAATAAAGGTCACTCAGATAAACGATTATATCGAGTCCATCAATCAATACACGGTTGGGCAGTATGATGGCTGCGTCATGACCAATATGGATGCCCTGACTATTCCCGCTGCCGGTGGTGTTGACACGACAGCATTGATCGTTGGTGATTTTTCCAATGGCAACGATGCCGTTATTTTGAAAGGCAAGGACAAATTAAGAGATATCAAAGGACAAAATGTAAACTTAGTCGAGCTGTCAGTATCTCATTATCTGCTGGCCAGAGGGCTTGAGTCCGTCGGCATGTCTGAACGAGATGTGAAAGTAGTCAATACATCGGATGCGGATATGGTGGCGGCCTACACTACCAGAGATGTGTCTGCCGTAGTGACCTGGAATCCACTGGTGAGTGAAATTCTGGCAATGCCGAACAGCAATAAAGTTTTTGATTCCTCGCAGATTCCCGGTGAAATTATCGATCTGATGGTGGTGAACACGGAAATACTTAAAGCTAATCCCAAATTGGGCAAAGCACTGACTGGAGCCTGGTATGAAATTATGGCAACAATGTCAGGCCCAAAAGCGATGGCTGATCAAGCAAAATCGGCAATGGCATCGGCTTCAGGAACAGACTTGGCGGGCTATCAATCTCAGTTAGCATCCACCCGTATGTTTTACCAGGCGGCCGATGCTGTGGACTTTACTAACAGTGCGGCTTTAAAGCAGACCATGGAGTATGTGGCTAATTTTTCCTTCGACCACGGCTTGCTCGGAGAAGGTGCCAGTGACCCCTCCTATATTGGTATTCTCACCCCAGCCGGCGTTTATGGCAGCACCAGCAATATCAAACTCCGCTTTGACCCCTCGTTTATGCAAATGGCTGCTGATGGCAAGCTGTAGGTAGCTACCCGCGCTAGCCAAATCCTGTAAATAAACCTTGGGCTTGCTTTATCGGTATAGCCCTGCCACTCACTGTTGCAGTTAAGTCTGCTTGCTGCTTTTTGTCTGGTTACCTCCCCATGCGCCGGTTAATTAATCAACGTCCTGGCAGGACCACAGCCGTGGTCCTGGGCTTGTTGCCTTTTGTGGTATTGATCGTTCTTTATGTGATCGCCTCAGATGCGCGCCTGGCAGCAAACCCTAACGACAAATTACTCCCTGCCTTCAGCAGTTTTGTTGATGCCATTGATCGGTTGGCCTTTACACCCAGTCGGCGTACTGGAGAATTGGTGTTTTGGCAAGATACCCAGAGTAGTCTGATTCGCCTAGGTCTCGGTGTAGGAATTAGTGCACTGATTGGTTTGACCATTGGTGTTTTGGTCGGTGCCCTGCCGCTGGCACGAGCTAAGTTATCGCCATTGATTACAGCCATCTCATTAATTCCGCCAATGGCCATATTGCCAGTGTTATTCATTGTGCTTGGCTTGGGTGAGTTCTCCAAAGTTGCCTTGATCGTGATTGGTACGGCGCCCTTTTTAATTCGTGATTTGGAGCAACGGGTAAGGGAAATTCCTAACGAGCAGATCATCAAGGCGCAGACGCTGGGGGCTAATAGCTGGCAGATTATTATTCGCGTTATCCTTCCGCAAATATTGCCGCGACTGATCAGTGCAGTCCGCTTAAGCCTGGGTGCTGCCTGGCTGTTTTTGATTGCGGCTGAAGCCATTGCTTCCACCGATGGCCTTGGCTACCGGATTTTTCTGGTCAGACGTTATTTGGCCATGGATGTAATTTTGCCTTACGTAGTGTGGATAACTTTTCTCGCCTTTGCTACTGATTATGTCCTGAGAATCATCAGTCAAAAAAGTTTCCCCTGGTTTCATTCAAATACTGCCGATGCAGGAAAATAGGCCGCCCACAAGCACCAGCGAAACAATAACGCAATGATGAGATAAATGACAATGAACCTGTTGAGACTCAGTAATGACTAATATCGTGAATCTGGCGGCTGCCCGGCAATGTAGCTCACAGAAGGAGGAGAGCAGCGGTGAAAACTCTGGAACGCGTTTTATATCCGTGCGTAACTTGTGGAAGGAATATAGCAATCAAGTGGTGCTTGAAAGGCTCAATATTGATGTGAATGCAGGTGAATTTGTCACCATTGTGGGCGCTTCCGGCTGTGGTAAAACCACCTTTCTCAAGTTGCTACTGGGAACCGAGAATGCATCTAAGGGCCAGATTTTATTAGAAGGTAAACCCATACCAGATGAACCTAACGAAGATCGGGGTATCGTTTTTCAGAGGTACTCGGTTTTTCCCCATCTCACGGTTCTGGAGAATGTGGAAATAGCCAGGGAGCTTGAAGGTAGTTGGTTTAGCGGGCGAGCATTTGGCCGCAAAAAGCGGGAAATCCGGGAGCAAGCAGAAGCGATGCTTGAAGCGGTGGGTTTAGCGCAAGCGCTGAATAAATATCCACACCAACTATCCGGTGGCATGCAGCAACGACTCGCTATAGCTCAGTCCTTGATTAAAAAACCCAAAATATTATTACTGGATGAGCCTTTTGGTGCCTTGGACCCTGGGATTAGGAAGGACATGCACCGCTTAGTTCTGGATCTCTGGCGGCAACATAATTTGACTGTATTCATGATTACTCATGACCTGCAGGAAGGCTTTTACCTGGGCACCCGACTCTGGGTGTTCGATAAGGTCCGGGTTGATGCTCAGGCTCAACATGTGTTTGGAGCCATGATAACCTACGATCTTCCGGTCGCTAAAACTGATCAGAAAACGCTGAAGCAACTGGAGCAAACGGTCAAAAGGGAGCCTCTTTATGACAGTTGAAACGACGCCCCCGGCACAGCAGCAGTATCTCCAAACCGCAGAACCGCTTTACGATTACCTCATTCCTGGCGGCAGTCATTGGTCTTTCCGGCTGCGGCGGGGGCTCGCTCTACGCTTAACCGATTCCGAAGGTGGTGCCAATTTAGGGGCCCTGTTCTATAACCCTTTGGATCTCCTGGAACGCTATAACGCGCCGGATACGCTGAAATGTCAGCATACTTTTAAGTTAACTACCGGGCATTGTTTATACTCCGATATGGGCAGGATTTTTTGTTCTATTGTGAGTGATTCACTGGGCTGGCATGAAACCGTTTGCGGCAACCTGAATCAAACTCAAGTCAAACAAAAGTTTGGTGAAAAGACCTATCAACAGGCTCGCAATGAGTGGCACCTGGGTGGCTATGAGAGCTTTTTAGTGGAGGTAGCAAAATATGGTCTGGGGAAGAAGGATCTGGCCGCTAATGTGAATTTCTTTAGTAAGGTGACGGCGGATAGCCGGGGGCAAATGCACTATGCAGACGGCCATAGTACTCCAGGGAGTCAATTGCTGTTGCGTTTTGAAATGGACACCTTGGTTATACTCCAAACCTGCCCACACCCACTGAATCCAGCCAGCACCTATCCACGTCGCCCCGTGCATTGTGAAATTTTTGCTGCCAATCCCGTTGCCGATGACGATGTTTGTATGAATTCAAGAACTGAAAACCGCCGAGGGTTTGAAAATAATCGTTTATATCATCTTGGTATGGACCTTGTTGGAGTTAATCCGCCCCAATCGGCGAGTAAAGAAAAAGCGCGAGTAGAGAAGCCATGATAACTCTTAGCCAACGACTATCGGAGAACGCCAAATCGAGCCGGATAGTTGCTGCGGGTGATTATCTCATCGATGTGATTAAGCAAGGTGAGGTGATTCGAATACTTGACCTTGAAGGCAATCAGGCTGCCGATACCTTGTTTTATTCGGCCGATGATCCCAGCGAGCGCTACAGTGCCATGGATACGATTCGGCAACAGGGTAATGTATACCTCAGTACCGGAACCATCCTTAGAAGCAATGAAGACAGGCCCATGCTGGAAATAGTTGCCGATACTTGTGGCCGTCATGACACCCTTGGTGGCGCCTGTGCGACCGAAAGTAATACCGTGCGCTATGACCTGAATAAGCGCTGTATGCACGCATGCCGGGATAGTTGGATGCTAGCGGTGGCGGAAAATGAGCACTTTGGTTTAACTAAACGGGATATCACTCACAACATTAATTTTTTTATGAATGTACCGGTGACCGAGTCTGGTGGACTGACCTTTGAAGATGGCATTTCCGGGGCTGGCAAATACGTGGAATTGGAGGCGTTAATGGATGTTATCGTATTGATTTCGAATTGCCCTCAACTAAACAACCCCTGTAATGGGTACAATCCAACGCCTATTGAGATTATCATTTGGGATTGTTAAGACTGAGTTTATACTGAAGGCTCAACAACAATCGCTGATTTATAAAAAAGACTGAACGAGTACTGAAAGCAAGCCCAACCCGCCGCCAGTACCCGCCTAAAAGGACGACCTTTTAAGCAGAGATAAGCGCAGGACGACCTGCAACTTATTCAGGACTTGATTATGACTGCCTGGAAAGCGTCTGCTGACTCTCAAAACCTGTCAAAAAAACCTTCGCTATCTGCCAACCCAAGAGCTTCGATATCTCCCGGAGACCAGTCGGATCAACACCACCCTGCCAGTAAAAATGGTGTTACTGGTGAGCTAACGAATACTATAAAGCCAACCGACTATCCTAAACTCACTGTCGGTAAGCATCACCCATCCACGTTCAAAAAAGTGTTGATTGCCAACCGGGGAGCTATTGCCAGCCGGATTATCAGGACGCTGAGAGAGTTGGGGGTGAAATCGGTCGCTGTTTACGCCGAGGCGGATGCCCATTCCTTGCATGTAGAACAGGCAGATCAAGCCTATGCTCTGGGCAGTGGTCCAGCCACCGCTACTTATCTGGACCAGGATAAAATCATTGCTATTGCTAAATCCTGTGGGGCCGAAGCGATTCATCCTGGTTATGGCTTCTTAAGTGAAAACGCTGATTTTGTAGAACGCTGCGAGAAAGAATCTATCGCCTTTATCGGGCCGACCGCAGAGCAGATTCAGATGTTTGGTTTAAAACACAGGGCCCGGGAACTGGCTGAGCAAAACCAAGTGCCTTTAGTGCCCGGTTCGGGTTTATTGACCGACCTGGCTGCCGCATTAGAATTTGCCGGGCAGGCCGGCTTTCCTTTGATGTTAAAGAGCACCGCCGGGGGCGGTGGCATCGGCATGCAACTAGTGCATAACCATGCTGAATTAGAGGCCGCCTTTGACAGCGTGAAACGGTTGTCGGCCAATAATTTTGCCAACGACGGCGTTTTTCTCGAAAGCTATATAGAGAATGCCCGCCATATTGAAATCCAGGTCATTGGCGATGGAATGGGCAAAATCTGGACTCTGGGGGAGCGGGATTGCTCCAGTCAGCGCCGTCATCAAAAAGTGATCGAGGAATCACCTGCGGCTAATCTTCCAGAGACGATTCGGCGAGATATGGCAACCACTGCCAGCCGCTTAATGCAAGCGGTGAGCTACCGTAACGCCGGTACTGTTGAATATATCTACGACGCCAACCGCGAAGCTTTCTATTTTTTAGAGGTGAATACCCGGCTTCAGGTAGAGCATGGGGTGACTGAAATGACATGGAATGTGGACTTGGTCGCACTGATGCTGGCGGTCGCTGCAAATAAAACCGAAACGCTGCAATCGTTGGACGATTTACGACCCACTGGACATGCCATCCAAGTGCGTCTTTACGCAGAAGACCCCAGCAAGAACTTCCAACCCTGTGCTGGCTTGCTGACTCAAGTGGAGTGGCCTGCTGAATACTCTGCTGAGCAGATGGAATCAACAGTTGCAATTGAAACCGGGAAACTATGCTCACTTCGCATAGATCATTGGATTGAGGCGGGTCTTGAGGTAACCCCTCTGTTTGACCCAATGCTGGCTAAGGTGATCGTGAAATCCAAGGATAGACAAAATGCCATCAGCTATTTGCGTGGTTATCTTGAGTCTGTTTCTATTTATGGGGTCGAAACAAACCTGGACTATGTGTCATCAGTCCTGTTAACGGATTCGTTTCAACAGGGCACCATGACCACTCGGTTTTTGAATGACTACTATTTTCAGCCCGCTACTATTGATGTGATAACTGCAGGTACGCAAACGACGATTCAGGATTATCCAGGCCGAACCGGTTATTGGGATGTGGGTGTGCCACCATCGGGACCCTTTGATGGACTGGCATTCAGGCTGGGCAATCAACTCCTGGGTAATCCGGAAAATGCAGCAGGATTAGAGATTACACTGCAAGGGCCCACATTACGCTTTAATAAGCCAGCTCTGGTTGTTTTGACGGGTGCAGAATTTGAGGTAACGCTGGATGGCCAGTCCGTGCAATGGTGGGCACTCCTTCGTGTGGAGGCGGGACAACAACTAAAAATCGGAAAAACAGTCCAGCACGGTGCTCGTGGTTATTTATTGATTCGGCATGGCTTTCAATGTCCCGTTTATCTGGGCTCCCGCTCTACATTTACCTTGGGGCAATTTGGTGGTCATGGAGGCAGAGCCTTGCATACAGGCGATGTATTGCACTTTGAATCCACCGGAGTTGGTGAAGGTGTGACTAAAGAGGGGCTGACCATTCATCAGCCAGGTCAGGCTCAACCTCTCAAGGAATGGACACTGCGGATCATCTATGGCCCTCATGGTGCCCCCGATTTTTTTACAGAAGAGGATATTAATCGGCTGTTTTCAGCCAAGTGGGAGGTGCACTATCAGTCCAGTCGCACTGGTGTACGCTTAATTGGCCCGAAACCACAGTGGTCACGCTCAGATGGAGGAGAGGCTGGCATGCATCCCTCCAATATTCACGATAACGCCTATGCCCTTGGCAGCATCGATTTTACCGGCGATATGCCCGTTATTCTCGGACCGGACGGTCCATCTCTGGGTGGTTTTGTCTGTCCTGCGACCGTCATCCGTGCCGATTTGTGGATACTTGGACAACTCAAAGCCGGAGATAGAGTCCGTTTTCAGTGGGTTAGTATCGATGCTGCAGTCGATTTACTCAGACGGCAAGAGGTGAATGTAAAATCTCTATGTAACAATGAAGCAGACAGTCAATATATCAAAGACATAAGTGATATATATGATGTTGATTATAAGATTGCAAATCACCAGCAGACAGAACTTAACGGCACAAGTGAAGAAACTGAAGGGCAAGCCATAACACAGATACAGACGCCAATATTGCATACTTTGGCAGGTCAGGAAAACGGTATTACCGTTGTTTACCGCCTAGCAGGGGATTGTAATGTTCTGGTTGAATATGGCGAACAGGTACTGGATTTGCGACTGCGCTTACGGGTGCATGCCTTGATGCAGTGGCTTCATAGTCATCCATTGGCAGGGATGTTGGAATTGACCCCCGGAATTCGTTCCCTGCAGATTCACTACGATCCACTGCAATTGAGTTGTGCTCAACTAATGCAGCATTTGCTGAATGCTGAGGGTTCTTTTGGCCAACTAGCTGAAGGCTTCTTTGGTCAGCAAGCTGAAGGCCCCTTTGTTCAAAAAGCTGAAGGCTCCTCTGGTCAACGAGCTGAAGGCTCCTCTGGTCGACAAGGCGAAGGCTCTTTACAACAAACGGATGATATCCGTGTTCCCTCCCGAATCGTTTACCTTCCCTTGAGTTGGAACGATTCGGCTTGCCAGCAAGCCGTCGAAAAATACATGCAAACCGTTCGCAGTGATGCCCCTTGGTGCCCCGATAATATTGAATTCATTCGTCGGATCAATGGTCTTCAGGACGTCGAAGCCGTTAAACAAATGGTTTTTTCCTCCAGTTACGTGGTGATGGGTCTCGGTGATGTGTATCTCGGTGCTCCTGTGGCGACTCCTTTAGACCCTCGTAAGCGGCTAGTCACCACTAAATATAATCCGGCACGAACCTGGACGGCAGAAAACTCGGTCGGCATTGGTGGTGCCTATCTCTGTGTGTACGGTATGGAAGGTCCGGGTGGCTATCAGTTCATTGGTCGTACGCTGCAAATGTGGAACCGATATCATCAAACTCGCGAGTTTGATAAACCCTGGTTACTGAGATTCTTTGATCAGATCCGCTTTTACGAAGTGAGTGAACAGGAGCTGAAAGAAATTCGCAGCGCCTTCCCAAAGGGCAAGTACCCATTGCGAATAGAAGAGACAGAGTTCAGCTTGCAAGATTATGAGTGCTTCCTACGGGACAATAATGTTGAAATCAGAAAGTATTCAACAGCCCGGACCAAGGCCTTTCAGCAAGAGCTGGATCGTTGGGTTAGCTCTGGCCAAATCAACTTTCAGGCGCAAACCCATGCTTTGCCGGGTGATGATCCATTACCCGATGTTGACGACGATAGGTTGGTGTCAGCCCCAGTTGCAGGGAGTCTTTGGCGTATCGCAGTAAAACCTGGCGATAAAATTGAAGCAGGCCAGCAGGTTGCCATCATTGAAG
>JGI12048J13642_10022594_pt1 | contig 19164 bp, 16 predicted proteins | sample ElkSlonscriptome_16_FD_13642 | JGI IMG/M metagenome (IMG submission 13642)
CGAAGGTCACTGAAGCGATGAGCACCGCCTCCCTGCTCCAGGCAATGCTTCAATCGCTCCGCCGCTACGAGATTGGGGATAATTGCCGCCTGCAGACTCCGCCACTGTTCTGGCCGGGCCAGCAGGGACGCCGCCTGGTGCAGCTTCGGCAGTTTTTTCTGATATTCGCCTGCGACAATGCCGCTCAGACTCCCCCAGTACTCTTCGTTTACCTGCGGCGGCGGCTCGATAAAACGGGGCTGGTCGATTGCCAGAACGCGCTCATAAAGCGCTGCCATGAGGATGGAACTCACCCCCACCTGGCGGCCATGGAGATCGTGTGTTTGTCCATCCCGGGCGGCAACTATATCGAGGGTGTGCGAAATGAGATGCTCGCCGCCGGAGGCAGGCGAAGAGGTGCCGGTGACCGTCATGGCAATGCTGGAAAAGAGCAGAGCCTTGAAGAGCGCGGCAATACCTTCTTCCTTCCCTTCCCTCAGATCCTCGGGGTTGTCAAGATACACCGGCTCCAAATCTTTGAGCAGATCGACGGAAAACTGGCAGTAATATTCATCGAAAAGAAGCTGATTGAGCTTCCAGTCAGCCGAACTGACCGACTTGGCGAGTACATCTCCGAGCCCCGACATTGTCAGCTCATGGGGAGCGTTTAAAATGATATCCGGATGGACAATTATCGCCTCCGGCGCCCGGGCATGAAAGAGAACCTTGAGACCATCGACTGTAGCGGCGACATTGGCGGAGGCATAGCCGTTCATCGAAGCCGCCGTTGCTACGCAGAGATAAGGACGATCTTCGAGATACGCCACCCATTTAACCAGATCGTTTATGACGCCGCTGCCGACACTGATATACAGATCAGCAGGTGCGGTTTGGCTGCGGATAAGGTCTCTGGTACGGTCGTCGGCAGCCGGTGATCCATCCTCACCGTCCGGGACAAGGAAATGAGCGCCTTTTAAACCTGCCGCCGTCAGGGTCTCGAACACCCGCCGCCCCGCCACCTCGAAAGTTCGTTGATCGGCAACGACCAGAAAACCGCGATCACCGATGTGCTTTTCCGCCAGAGAGGGCAGTTTGGAAAAGGCCTCCGTATCATAGAGAAAATGCTCGGTCGGCACCGTATGCCGCCTACCGCAATCACAGGCAAAAGATGCCCCGAGAAGGTGTGATGGCTCCATAAATCGGTCTTCCCTCAGGTGTTTAATTCTTCCAGATAAATGCCTTGGCAAGCATGGTCGGAAAGTGGTTGTGCTCCCGGCAGATCGCAGCCACTCCGGCACTGTCCTCGGGAATATCCTTGAGTTGGCTCTGATGGATGCCCCCTGCCACCAGCAGAGAGTCTATCTTCTGGGCCTCGGCACCGGCTATATCTGTTATAAGAGCATCGCCAACTGCGACGATGCGGCGGGGAGCGATCCCCTGGAGGATGTCAAAGCAGCGACCATATACAGCCTGATACGGTTTACCAAAATAGATGACTTTACCGCCAAGTTCTTCAAAGCGAGCGGCCACAGCACCAGGAGCAATGCCCATAACCCCGTTGCGCACCACCCAGATATCAGGGTTGGCACAGACCATGGGCAGTCCCCGGCCGGCAGCCTCCTGCAGCACCTCTTCATACTCCACCGTCGACTGCGGGCTACCGGCAACGCCGACGGCAAACAAAAAATCAGCAGCGGCAAGGTTGGTCGCCCGCAACAGCGGCAGTCCCTCGGTCAACCGGTATTGCGCCGAGCCGAAAAGATAATACCTTTTCCCCAGCTGTTCGAGCTCCGGGTCACCACCCGCGGCAAAGGCCTGCCAGGTGAGCTCCCCCGAGGAGACTATGCACTCATACATGGACGGAAAAATGCCGAAGGCGCTGAACTCCTCTTCGAGCAGCAAGGAGCGTCTGGCTGCATTGGACAACAGGATGACCCGCTTGCCGCAGCGCTGCAAATGCTGCAGGCACTCCGGTGCCCCGGGATAGGCTTGAGCGCTGTCATGGAGGACACCCCAGACGTCTACCAAAAAGGCATCATAACGCTCTGCGATATCGGAGATGCCCCGAACATATTCAACGCTGTGACCATCGACGTGGAGCTGCATGCGTAGACCTCATGGTATCATGTTATCTTGCTGCGAACCTTGATGGAGAGGTATTCACTGACAATGACAACACCGAAGATGGACAACAGAATCACCGAAACCTCATGCCAGGCGAACAGATTGATGGAGGAATAGAGGACGATGCCGATGCCGCCGGCACCGACAAACCCCAGTACCGTCGATTCCCGTATATTAATGTCCCAGCGGTAGATAATGGTCCCCATGATGACCGGCATCACCTGGGGCAATACGCCGATGAGCAGCACCTTGAGCCCCGAGGCGCCGGTGGCTTCGATGGCCTCCACGGCCCCATGGTCGATTTCTTCTATAGCTTCGGCGATGAGCTTGCCGACAAAGCCTATGGATCGTGCAGCGACGCTGAAGATGCCGGCGACGGGCCCGGGTCCGAAAATGGCGACGAACAGCAACCCCCAGACCACGGTGTTGACCGAACGCGACGTCACCAGGATCAGACGGCCGATAAACCAGGTCGTCCGATTGAAGGTGGTGTTGCGCGCCGAGAGAATGGCGATGGGGAAGGCGATAAATACCGTAAATACCGTTCCCAACGTTGCTATATGCAGGGTTTCAATCAGGGGGTCGACTATTTTCCGCCAGAAGGGCCAGTGCGGAGGAACCATACGCTCCAGCAGATCGGCCGCCTGCACATGGGCATCGAGAAAATAAAACCAGGGAATTTCGAGATTGCTCACCGACCATACGGCTATGAAGACGATAGCCGCGTACCCGAGGTAACGCTTCAGCGTTTCCATGGGAGTGTAGCGCTTCCATATCTGCGGATAGTCGTGGTGCAGCGTGTTTTCCGTCATCGCAGCCGCCCCCGTATCCAATTGCTGAAAAATTCGCCGAGAAAGACCAGGGAAACGATGGTGGCAAGAATGGCGAAGCTGAAACCATAGTCGTATCTGGAAAAACTGGCCGCCAGTGTCTGGCCGATGCCACCGGCACCGACAATGCCCACCACCGTCGAGTGCCGTATATTGGCGTCCAGCCGGTAGATGGAAACACCTATATAGCGCGGCAGAATATGGGGCTGAACCGCATAGAGCAGCAGCTTGGGAAAACTGGCGCCGGTGGCCTTTATGGCCTCGAGCTTCCCTGGACGCATATTTTCGATATCCTCGGCCAGCATCTTGCCGATGAAGCTGAAGCTGGCGACGATGAGCGTCAAAACACCTGCCAGGGGTCCAAAGCCGAATATCTTGACGAAAAAGATGGCGATGATGATTTCATGGAAGGTTCTACTGACACCTAGAAAAAACCTGCCTGCATAGTAGAGGGGCTTAGGCACCAGGTTGCCGGCGGCGCAGAGGCCCACCGGAATAGCGATGATCATGCCAAAAAAACTGGCGGCAAAAGCCATCTGCACGCTTTCCAGCACACCGCGGGCCAGCAGCTTCCAGCGGCTGAAATCCGGGGGAAACATGCGCTCGAAAATGTCCATGGCCCGGGGAATGCCCTTTAGGATTCGCTGCCAGTCGGCATCAAGGGTAAGATACGAAAAGACGAAATAACCAATCACCGCCAGCAGAACGGCATACCGCACAAAGCGGTTGCCGAAGAAAGTCGGTGGCGACCAGGTGGTTGGATAACTCATGCCGCAGAAGACTCCCTGTTGGTTTTTGAAGAAAACGTCTCGTCATTGTCGTCGTCATCGTCAGCGTCGTTGTCGTCACCGCGCTTGATGGTAGTACTCCAGTCCTCTTCTCCGTAAATATCGGTGAGAACCTGGTCGGTCACCTCGGCGGCGGTGCCGTCGAAGGCCACCCGGCCATCGGCCAAGCCGACCACTCTGTCGGCAAAGGTTCTCGCCAGAGCGACATCGTGTATGTTGACAATGGCTGGCGTCCCCCGCTCCTTGGCAAGTTCAACCACCAGGCGCATGATCTGTCTCGAGGTTTTGGGATCCAGGCTTGCCGTAGGTTCATCGACCAGCAGCAAATCCGGCCGCTGCATCAGCGCCCGGGCTATACCGACTCGCTGGCGCTGTCCGCCGGAGAGATTGTCGGCCCGCACGTCGCAGCTTTCGGTCAGCCCTACCCGGTCGAGAAGCTCGTAGGCTGCGGCGATATCCTGTGGCGGATATTTGCGCCGGTAGGCCTGCCAGAAACTGACATAGCCGAGACGGCCCGAAAGGACGTTTTCCATGACCGTGAGGCGATCGACCAGGTTGTATTCCTGAAAGATCATGCCAATGCGACGGCGAACCTTGCGCAACCCTCTTTTTCCAAGGGTGGTGATTTCGATGTCGCCGAGTTTTATACTGCCGGTGGTCGGCTCGATAAGGCGGTTGATACAGCGGATCATGGTACTTTTTCCCGCGCCCGACGAGCCGATTATCATGACGACCTGCGGTCCGTCAATCTGCAGATCGATTTTGGCCAGGGCCGTGACTCCCCCCGGATATTTTTTCGAAAGACCTTCAATTGTGAACATGATTCCCCTGCTTCGATTCCTTGGCTGTGCCTGAACTATCCACTCGAAAAAAGGACGGATGCCGGCCTATATGCCGGCATCCGTCACACTTGCTCTTTCAGCGGCAAGGGATACTTGCCGCCTGCGGATTATTTGACCTTCATCTGATGCAGGGCATCACGGCTGTAGACGGTGTTGTTTTCTTTCTGGATGATGCGGATCGGCTTCCACTGTTTTTCGAAGGTGATACCGCAGAACTGATCGGCCTGTTTACCGAATTCCTGCTCAAGAGCGGTACCGGTCCAGTCGAAAGTCAAAAACGCCTCCTTGATCTTTTTCTGGAGATCGGGATGGAGATTATGGGCATAGCCGTAGGAGGTCGTCGGGAAAGGATCGGATTCCCAGATAATGCGGATATTATCGGCATCGACAACACCCTTGGTGACCATGCGGTCGAGTACCGATGAGGCCACCGGGGCAGCTTCGTAATCCTTGTTGACCACCCCCATAATGGAGTTGTCATGCTTACCCGAATAAATCACCTCGTAGTCCTCGCCGGGCACTACGCCCATATCTTTGAACAGGGCGCGGGGCGCCTGGTTGCCGGAATTAGAGGAAGGGGTGACGTGAGAGACCTTCCGGCCTTTGAGATCTTCCACCTTGGTGATATCGGTGTCCTTATGGGTGATCAGCTGCAGCTTGTAACCGAAGTTGCCGTTCTTTTCACACATAATGGCTGCCGGAACATACCCTGCCAGATTAACCGCGAAAACAGTGGGTCCCGTGGAAATGCCGGCCACATGCAGGCGACCGGAACGCATGGCCTCCACCTGGGCGGCATAAGATTCGGCACCGTACCAGAGAATACGCTTGCCGGTTTTCTCCGCCAGATAGTCCATGAACTCAGTGAAAACATTCTCGTAGACCGATGGATCTTCCACCGGTGTGTAGGAAAAGACCAGAGTACTCGGATCGAGCCATTCCGACTTATCTTCGGGTGTGTCGGCAACCAGATCACCGTTCTCATCACAGTACTGCAGATCGAGATCACCGCGGTTGCTGCACTCTTTCGCCGATGCCGAAAAGGCAAATACCCCTGCACAAGCGATGGCTACCAGAACCGTAAAAAAAGACTTCCACGCTAACTTTGTCATACACCCCTCCTCAATCAAATTATTTCCACCGACTCTTCCTGACTGCAGGAAGAGATACCGAAAAAGAAATCCGACGCCTCGCTCTCCCAAAGGCACGACGAAGGATTTCGCAAGCACAAAGACCCCACAGAGCAATGAAGTCATGGGTTTTCAACTACCGGTTTGACAGCCGCCTGCGCAGGTGAGGACAACAAACAGCCCCTCAACGCTGCGGCTGATATGGCCTGCAGCAGCGAAGCCAAACGGCGTATTCCTTCAAAGACTATCGCATATGTTTTGTAATTTCCAGGTTTATTCGAGCACTGGAGGCCAAATTTTCATCGATCTATCTATCTTCTCTAAAGAGCGTCATTTGTCGTAAACATATCCCCGGGCACAGGCCGCGGCAGCAGGTGTTCACTCTTCAGCCGATCTTCTCTTGAATCTTGGTGCAAATATAGCGGCCAATGGGCAGAGCCGAGGTCGCCGCCGGGGAGGGGGCATTGCAGACATGAAGACTGCGCCGGCTTTCGGCAAAGAGAAAGTCATGCACAAGAGAACCGTCACGGAGCACGGCTTGGGCCCGGATACCGGCAGGATAGGAAAGAAGATCTGCAAGCTGGAGCTGGGGGCAGTATTTGCGTGCCTCCTCCAGATAGCCGCGCTTCCATAGCGAATTCTTCATCTCTTTGAAGCCGGCGGCGAGATGGTTGCGGGTAGCCTTCCAGAATCCCGGAAAAGCGAGCATTTCCAGAGTATCGTGCAGATCAAAGTTCAGCCTGCCATAGCCCTCTCGCTTCCAGCCCTGGACGGCGTTGGGGCCGATGGTGATGTCGCCGTCGATCATCCGGGTCAGGTGAATGCCGAGAAAGGGCAGTTCCGGGTCCGGTATGGGATAAATAAGGTGCTTGACAATGCCGCTGCAGCGGGGCGCCAGTCTATANTATTCCCCCCGATAGGGTATGATGCTGAAATCGATGTCAAGTTTCTGCATGCGCGCCAGTCTGTCGGCCATGAGCCCCGCGCAGACGATGACGAAGCCGGCCTGAAGGCTGATTTCCTCTTTACCATGCTGCGCCTGTATTTCTATGCTTGTATCGTTTTCCCACAGTCCGCATACCTCGTGCTGCAGTCTGGCCTCGCCTCCCAGGGCCAGAAACTCCTCGGCCATGGCCACACTTACCTTCCCGTAATCGACGATGGCGCTGTCGGCGACGAATATGGCACCGCTGCCCTCTATGTTGGGCTCCATCCCCTTCATCTCCTTGCGACTGAGCATCTTCACCTCGATGTCGTTGAGACGACATCGCTCGAAGAGCGCCTGCATACGTTCTTCTTCCTCATCACCGGTGGCAACCAGCAATTTGCCGCAACGCTCGCAATTGATATCGTGTTGCCGGCAGAAGGCGACTGTCTCCCGGTTGCCCTCACGGCAGAACTGCGCCTTCAGGCTTCCCGGGGCATAGTAGACGCCGGCATGAACGACACCGCTGTTATGGCCGGTCTGGTGACGCGAAAATCCGGTTTCTTTTTCCAGCAGAAGAATGTTTTTCCGGGGGTATGTCTTTTTCAGCTGCCAGGCGGTGGAAATGCCGACAATGCCGCCGCCGATAATGACGAGGTCGTAGACCATGATGAAGGAAATTCCTTTTTTTCTCAGATGAATGGAATGGCATACCGTCCCTAAAAATGCTATTCTCACTGTATGAACATGCCGTAGAGCTGTAAAGACTCTTTATCCCCCTATCTCCCGGAGGCTTTCATATGGATGAGACCATGCGCGTCATGACCGAGACTCCCCGCAATGCCGAGACCCCCAGGCGTTCATTGCAATCCTGGATAACCGCCAATGCGGTGTTCTTTGACAGAAACCAGGCGGAGATCCCCAAAAGTCCGGTGGATCTCGATACCTGGCGACTTGCCATCGACGGCAAAGTAAATACCGCCATTGAGCTCGATTTCAACACCCTGCTGGATATGCCCAAGGCTATCGCCGCCAATACCATGGAATGTTCGGGCAACAGCCGCTCGCTGCTGCAACAGAAAGCCTCGGGCAATCCCTGGACCATCGGTGGCGTCGGCAACGGCGTCTGGGGTGGAGTCTGGCTGCGAGACGTTCTCAACAAAGCCGGCATCACCGCCTCGGCCCGCCATGTGGCCTTCGAGGGATTCGACAAACCGCTTGGCAAGGCGCAGATCCAATTTATTCGTTCCATTCCCCTGGAAAAGGCCATGTCATCGACGCTGCTGGCCTATGAGATGAATGGTGAGCCGCTGCCGCTCAAACACGGTTTTCCGCTGCGGGGGCTGGCTCTGGGCTGGACCGGCGCCAACTGCGTCAAATGGCTTCGCAGAATTACGCTGCTCGAGCACCCCTACGAAGGCTTTTTCATGGACAAGGTCTACCGGGTCTTTGCGAAAGACCAGGCCCCTGAAACCGGAGAGGTGGTCACCGGCCTCAAGTGCAAATCGATAATCACCCAGCCCGAACGGGACGCCGTCTTCCTGCCCGGCGAGGTAACGATACTGGGAGCGGCCTATGCCGGTGAGCAGGATGTAGTCACGGTAGAGGTTTCCCTCGACGATGGCGCAACCTGGCAACCGGCTGAGTTATTCGGTCCCCATGAACCTTATGCCTGGAGACAGTGGCAGTTCGTGCACAGTTTTGATAATCCGGGCACCTATACGGTGTTGTCCAGGGCCACGGACAGCAGCGGCCGCATACAACCAATGCAGGCGGACTGGAACAAACTGGGCTATGGCAACAACGGCGTCAGGGAACACTCCATTTCTTTCAGGATTGAATAGCAGCAGGCCGTCGGGCGGCAGAACGAGTAAAGCTCTACCGCCCGACGGCGTTTAGCCGACCTTCTCGAAATCTTCTTTGCCGGCGCCGCAGACCGGGCACTGCCAGTCGTCGGGAACATCTTCCCAGGCGGTTCCGGCCTCCACGCCGTTATCAGGGTCGCCTGTGGCCGGATCATAGACATATCCGCAAATCGTGCATTCCCACTTGTCCATCGTGTACTCTCCTTTTCTCTGGTTAAATAGTTATGTATACGACTTCTAGAACTTCTCTATCAGCTCCAGACAGGTACCGCCCTGCCCTTGCAGAGCGAAAAGCCATCCTGAAACAGAGCATGACGTTGGTATATTGTACTTAGGAACAAAAAAATAACAAGGGCGCGACAGAGGCTGCATTCAGAGAAGACGGGCCATCAGAGCCAGGACGATAGCCAGGAGGAAGCAGAACCTTGACCACGCCCACTGCTCAGGGCGATTCCGTCAAGATACCTTCTAGCGACAATCACCCCGGCGCAGGCAGAGAGACCGACGGTACCTATCAGCCGCCGGTGCCCCGCACCTTTGGAAAGCAAGGGCTGAGCCAGAAAAAAAAGTACAACTCAGGCGACGATGCGGGCTGCATCTACGAGAAAACCGGTAACAGCACGTGTGCCACAAAAATCTCCGTGGACTCCCCGGTCGTGGCCAGAAAGGCTGTTCTCGCTTTACTGGAGTAGCCACTCCCTCTGCTCCTCCGGTGAATAGCTACCGAATTTTTACATATGAAACTGGTGACACGCATCTCTGCCGGTGCACTCAGGGGCAATTCAGTCGATCGCCCCCCACACCGTATTGATATGCCCTGAAAGAAGTACCCATTGGGTGCATTCACGCCTCATCAGTTGTGGTATTCGCTTTGGATTGTAGTTCGTGGTATTGATGAATTTGAGGCCCTCAGTCGCCTCAGCTTACCTACCCTTTTCTTCTTTTCCCTCTCTTCCTGTAACTTCCTGTCTCCAGGTATCCGCTTACTGTATCGACCGTAATATCGACTAAGCTGGAACTACGACGCTGGGATATTCTGTGGTATTGCCGCAAAAATCTCACCTGTTACCAGTTTTTAACCACAAACGAGCATGACTGTTTGGTTAAAATGCTGTTTTTGTGTATACAACTAATCATTGAGGCCATTTAACGGCATTTTTCAATGCACAACGCCGACAGATGGCTACCATTGATTAATAATATTTTCTAGCACTTAAGGACAATGAAACTTTTCTTACATTTGTTTGGCTATCTGCTCCTGGGTATAATACTCCTGGTCGGCATTGACGAATATCTCAGCTTCAAGGCAGAGGTTGAACAGTACGAGGCCGACATGATATCAAGTGCAACGCAGAATGGAAAAAGCATTTCTGGTATGATCACTCATGTATGGAGAGAAGGAGGCGAAGCTCAGGCACTTGACCTGATAGAGGACGCCAGTAAATCGGGACAATTCTCTATTCGCTGGGTATGGCCGCACCTCCTTTTGCAAGAATCCATTTTTAACGCTGCTGATAAAAAATCTCTCACCCAGCTGGTAACGGGTGAAACTGTCTCTTTTAAGATGAAGCACAACAACGATTTGATGAGACTCTATACCTATGTTCCTGTTGACGTAGGAGAACAGCTCAAGGGAGCGTTGGAATTAAGTCAAACGCTTGTACCATTGGAGAACTATTCCAGAGCGATGCTGAGCAGAGCTTTCACCATCACTGCTCTTCTTGGATTGATTTGTGGACTGATCCTCTATTTTTTTATCAACTGGAAGGTACGCCTGCCTTTAAGCAAACTTATGAATCAAGCAGAGCGTATTGGTCACGGCGACTTTAGTTCCAATCATGACATCACCGGGCATGATGAACTTGCCGAGCTGGCAAGAACCATGAACGACATGTGTTCACGTTTGCTTATCGCCAAGGAAAAGATCAAATTTGAATACGATACCCGCCTGAAGACGCTAGAACAGCTTCGCCACACGGAACGCCTCTCTTCGTTTGGTGTGATTTCCGCAGGTATTGCTCACGAACTGGGCACCCCTTTAAATGTCGTTGACGGCAGGGCAAAAATGATAATCAAGGAAGACTTACAGGCCGAGGAAATCCGAGACTGTGCCCAGATTATCAAAAATCAAGCGGAACGAATGACCGGTATAGTCAGGCAGCTGCTTGATTTTACCAGGCGTCCCAAACAACACATTTCGAAGGACAATGTAGCTCTGCTCATCAAACAGGTATTCCTGTTACTCTATCCCATGGCGGTAAAACAGCAGGTCTTTTTTACCCTCACTCAGCAAGAAGAAACTGATGTCGTCTTGCAGGCAGATTTTTCACAGCTTCAGCAGGTCTTCGTCAACCTGCTCATGAATTCTATCCAGGCAATGCCGAAAGGTGGCAAAGTAGAGGTCGGCCTCTCCAACACCATACTCACCAGTTATTCACAGCAGGAGGGTCCACCTGCAAAGTATATCACGATACGAATACATGATGAAGGAGAAGGCATACAAGAAGAGGATCTCGAACACATCCTTACTCCTTTCTTTACCACTAAGGCTGTTGGCTCAGGTACAGGGCTTGGGCTTTCCATTGCCCACGGCATAATTGAAGAGCATGGCGGCTGGATTGATATTGAAAGCCGCGTACAGAAAGGAGCATGTTTTACTGTCTATCTACCCATGCAGGAGTTGAAAGAATGAAAGGGGGAATTCTCGTCATTGAAGACGACCAGGATATGTGTGATATGCTTACCGTCGGCCTCGCTCGCCGCGGTTACACCATATCGACGTATGTTTCAGGTAAAGAGGGACTTGCTGCTCTACGTTCAAAAATGGTAGATGTCGTTCTTGCCGATATTCATTTGCCGGACATGAACGGGTTGGATATTTGTGCGGATATAGTCGCCAATCAGCCTGATATCCCGGTGATTATCATGACAGCTTTTGGCAGCATGGATACAGCAATTGCGGCGATACGTGCCGGTGCCTATGATTTTGTCACCAAGCCGCTGGATCTTGATATGCTCTCTTTGTCGCTGGACAGGGCCGTGCATTATGGAAACCTGAAACAAACCGTCAAAAAACTGCAGGAGGAGGTCAAAAACCCACATTTTTTTGACAACCTGATTGGTCAAAGTCCGGCAATGGAGGAGTTGTTTGCCAAGATCAGCCGAATTGCCGATTCTGAAGCATCTTTGCTGATAACAGGTGAGAGTGGGTCCGGAAAAGAACTGACGGCAAGGGCTGTTCATCAGCACAGTAAGCGCAGCAAACATCCGCTGATCTCCATAAACTGTGCCGCTATGCCGGGGCAACTCCTGGAAAGCGAGCTCTTCGGCCATAAAAAGGGTGCATTCACAGATGCAAGAAGCCACAACCGTGGTTTGTTTCTTGAAGCAGATCAGGGGACATTGTTCTTAGATGAAGTGGGCGAGATACCCCTTGATTTGCAGCCTAAACTTTTAAGAGCTTTAGAGGAACGCCAGGTCAGACCCGTGGGCGGTACATCAGAAGTTCCATTTGATGTGCGAATAATTGCGGCAACAAATCGCGATCTTGAATCTGCGGTACTGGAAGGACTTTTCAGGGAGGATCTCTATTATCGGCTTAATGTGATTAACATTGAGATGCCGCCATTACGATCAATGGGGGCTGACATCCTTCTTCTGGCACGACACTTTATGGAACAATTTTCCTCAAAACAGGATAAAGCGATAACCGGCCTGGCGGATACCACGGCGGAAAAGTTACTGGAGTACTCATGGCCGGGAAATGTTCGTGAACTGCGTAATGCCATAGAACACGCCGTGGCCCTTACCCATTTTGACACAATCGTCCCGGATGATCTACCGGAGAAAATCCGTCTTTTCAGAAATGACTATATAATGCTGGGTGCCGATGATCCCATGGAGCTCATATCAATGGAGGAGATGGAGAGAAAGTACATAATGCATGTGCTGAAAACAACCGGCGGAAACAGAACACTGACGGCACGGATTCTTAAGGTCGACAGAAAAACACTCTATCGTAAGCTTCAGCGTTATGAGAATAATTCAACAGTATAACCAGTGGTAATGGTACTTTAATTCGGTTGCAAAAATTTCTGATTCTAGGCAAGCGTGGCATTTTGCCCCACAAAGGCAAAATGCCACAATCATGATGTGAAGGAATAATAATGTAACTCTCATTCTGTATTCTCCCCCCCTCTATACAGGTCAGCGGATTTCTTTGATCTCGTCTTAACAACCTCCTCGACAGCGATACTCTTTTTCTGCCGGGGCAAAATGCCCCGTTTCTCAGTGGCAAACGCTACTTTTTTCTCAGTAGAGAGCAAATTGGCGGGTGCTTTAATCATTCACGCTCACTCATTCTTAATAAATACAATGTGTTTCCATACATTTACCTGTAACTCATAGTCCGGATCGAATCGTATGGCACTTAAATTGCTATTCGTTCCATGGATTTTTAAACATATTCATACACTTTTACTCAAAAGGTTGAACGTGAAAATTATTATTGGAATAACCCAGGATCCGGCACACATTGAAGACTCTATCTCTCGTTATACTGGAGAAAAACACTCTTTAACCGAACTCGGTCCGTTTGTTTCCCGAACAGAGGCGCTTGACTGGCTGGTTTTTTTGAAAAGCAGAATTGGCAATTTCGAAGAAATCCATGCCGATGCTGTAAAAAACGATGAAGCTGTCTGGTATGGGTTTACGTTTGAACAACGGCTAGAGAAGTAGCGACCGGAAACTGCTCCCTCACTCGGGGTATCTCGCTGATGGAGTCGATCGCCTCTTTTTTGCAGGCCACTGTCTCTCTACACCTAATAACGTTGTATTCGATCAGAATTTTATTTGAAATTGCGGCAATCTATATACATGTAAAATACTGAAACAATTTAATATTTTGCAAACACAAAACATACCCTGACCATAAACACAACGGATAATTCGAGGACCGATGGATATCTTTTTACTAGCACTCACTGTTGTCTTGGCTGGTGGGGTTTTTGCGCTGTTTACCTGCCGGTGGTTCACCCTGATGAAGGTGGGTTATATAGCTATTACGGTCACAGGGTGTTTTATAGGGTTATATGCACTAGCGATGTCTCATCGGGAAGACGCAGTGACAACACTGTCGGCAACATGGCAGCATCTTTTCAGCTTTTCGTTTTCCTTGGACCCCCTCAGCGCCTTTTTTCTTCTGCCTGTTTTTATTATTTGCCCGCTGGCGGTACTTTACAGTTTCCATTATATGGATAAGCCCGATCATTGCGGCAGGGTGGCTGTAAACTATTTTTTCCTTTCCCTGCTGATCATCTCCATGGCACTTGTGACAACGGCAGACGATATTATCAGTTTTGCCCTGGTCTGGGAGCTAATGTCGCTGTCTTCATTTTTTCTGGTTATGCATGAATATCAGCAGCAGGCTACACGAAAGGCTGGATATATCTATCTGGTATTCACGCAGGTTGGGGCTATGTTCATCTTTGCCGCCTTTGCCCTTGCCTACAGCTATACAGGAGACTTTGGCTTTCAATTTCTTGCCGGACTGCCTGGCACTATAAAGGCGTCGGTCTTCTTCCTTGCCCTTGTAGGATTTGGTTCAAAGGCAGGTATTTTCCCCCTTCACATTTGGCTGCCGCATGCCCATCCTGCGGCACCGAGTCATGTTTCGGCCGTCATGTCGGGAGTCATGATCAAGATGGGGATATACGGCATTTTCAGACTCTATACAGCTCTGGATGTAACGGAAATACTCTTTGGTCAGGTAGTGCTGGCTCTGGGGATGGTCTCAGGTATTCTTGGTGTTGTTTATGCACTGGGGAAACATGATCTTAAAAAATTACTGGCCTACCACAGCGTTGAAAACATAGGGATTATTCTTATCGGTGCCGGTGTGGGAATGATTGGTGTCGCTTCAGGCAATACTCTAATGGCAGGCTTTGGCTTTGCAGGCGGTTTGCTCCATGTACTCAATCACTCAATTTTTAAATCCATGCTGTTTTTCGGAGCTGGGGCAGTTCTGCAAAAAACCGGGGTCAGACATATTGATCAGCTGGGTGGACTCATCAAGAGAATGCCAACCACCGGTAAAACCTTTCTGGTCGGTTCCGTATCAATTTCCGGTCTCCCGCCGTTTAACGGCTTTATCAGCGAGTTTTTGATTTACTATGGAGCATTCCACGGTCTGAGCTTGTCCGGGGCATCTTTTATTTTTGCAATGTTTGCAATTCTTTCTCTCGCCATAATCGGAGGTCTGGCAGCAGCCTGTTTTTCCAAGGTGGTTGGTGTTGTGTTCCTGGGTGAGCCTCGCACAGGGAAAGCTGCCGGTGCGGTTGAAGCCGGAATATCCCTCACCGTGCCCATGATTTTTCTGGCTGTGGTTTGCCTGGTCATCGGAATTTTCCCTGAGCCGTTCATCTTTGCGGCATTTCAAGGTTTAACAAGCATAAAGAGCCTCCCTCCCCTCAGCAATGATGAGATAGCACTGGTTGCAGGTAATCTTGCGCTGGCAGGCCGATTGATCCTGGTGGTTGTTCTTTTGAGCGCACTGCTTCGCAAGATTCTCTATCGTAAAAAAGAGATAGCGCAGGGACCGACATGGGGCTGTGGCTTTAGTCAACCGACGGTGAAAATGCAGTATACCGGAACATCCTATGCGATGAGTATTGTCGGTTTTTTCCGTCCTTTTGTTCGCCTGCACACCAATTATTCCGGGATCCGAAGAATCTTTCCGGGGCGAACCACATATGATACGCATGTCAATGACATTGCAGAGGTGGCACTCACCGAGCGTCTGGTTACCCCGCTTCTCTTTTTCCTGAGCAAACTGCGCTGGATTCAGCATGGCCATATACAGTTATATATCGGCTATATCATTGTAACGATCATCGTTCTTCTCCTGTTTATCTGAGGCACACATGGAAACGTATATATCACTTGCCATTGCGCTCCTGATTCCACCACTTTTTCCAGGCATAATTTTAAAGGTGAAAGCCTTTTTTGCAGGGAAGAAGGGGCCACCACTGCTCATCAAGTATTACACTCTAATCAAACTGCTGCACAAAGGTTCCGTCTACAGTAACAGCACAAGTTTTGTTTTTAAACTTGGCCCCATCGTTTCCTTTGCTTCTGCATTTATTGTGCTGTTATTTTTCCCGTTTGCAGGTAATCCATCTCTGTTTTCGTTCCATGGCGATGTTATCGTCCTTTTTTATCTCTTGGGGGTCGGGAGATTTTTTACCGTTGCAGCAGCCCTTGACACCGCCTCACCCTTTGAGGGTATGGGATCAGCGCGGGAGGTATTTTTTTCCACCCTGGCAGAATTAACCATTTTCACCGTCCTCATACTTTTCTTCCGCCTCAATGGCTCGCTCAGTTTCGCTGAGTATTTCATCGGAGAGAACTCTATCTCTTTGCTCAATGCTTCGGGTGCTCTCTTACTTTTTGTTATCGTCGCCATGTTCATGGTGCTGCTCACTGAAAACTCAAGAGTTCCTGTTGATGATCCGGCAACCCATCTAGAACTCACCATGATTCATGAAGTCATGATTCTGGATCACAGTGGTCCGGACCTCGCCCTTATTGAACTGGGCGCATTGTATAAGTTGTTCTTTTACTCAGCTTTCATCGCTCACCTCATCTATCCGTTTACGCTGGTGGGCGGGCTTCTCAACACTTTGATCTTTTATGGTTTACTCGCTGTTATTTATGCTGCTGTGGGAATTACCGAATCAATAATGGCACGTTTTAAAATGGACCTGGTTCCTCAATTCATCCTTACCTCCTTTGCCTTGGTCTTTTTTGCAGCCATCTTGACCATGGGAGTTTTGCCATGACAAATAGTACTGTTGCAATTCTGGTTATTATCCTGCTTTCCGTTCTCCTGTCTCTGGGCTCAACCAGATTAATAGCTCTGGTAAAGATCATGGCTCTTCAGGGAATCATGGTTTCGCTTACTCCTTTATTCCTCAAAGATCACGGAACACTTAGCAGTGGAGCAATTATCTTTTTTCAGATCATGATCATGATTAAAGGTCTGCTCATTCCGGGCCTGCTCTATATGGCAGTGAAAAGAGTGGCCATAAAACGGGAAATTGAACCCTTTATCGGATATCACGCCTCTATATTGTCAGGATTGGCCATACTCATCTTTGCAGTCTTCATCACCAACCAGCTGAGTATATCTTTACCTCCCGGGCATGATATTGTCCTGATAACAGCCATTACCACCATGGCCTCCGGTTTTTTTCTGATGATGGCGAGAAGCAAGGCGATTACTCAGGTCATTGGCTATCTGATGCTGGAGAACGGTATTTACCTCGTCGGCACCGCTTTGACGAAACACAGCCATACTCTCTATGTGGTTGAGTTTGGGGTACTGCTTGATCTGCTGGTTGGCGTAATGATTATGGGAATCATCCTGCACAATATCAACAGTGCTTTTGATGATGTGGACACCACCTTACTTGGACGCTTAAAGGATTGAGACAATGATAGAGTTTGTTTTTCTTCTGCCGCTGGCAACCGGCCTGACGGCGTTGGCTCTGCCCGCATCTCTTGGCAGGTTTCTGCTGCTGATCAGTGCGATATTACATCTTCAGCTTTCAGTGATGAGCTGGATGGGAAAACTCACCCCGGTCTATGCCAATTTCTTCAATGCTTCTCCAGAAGGAATGCTGATTCTCATTGTGACTTCTTTTATTTTTGTCTGCATTTCAGTGTATTCATTTTCGTACATGAATGAGACCGAAATGGAGAATAAGCCTGTGTTTATTTGCTGTATGCTGCTTTTTCTCGGCACCATGTCCATGGTGGCTCTTTCAGATCATCCTATTGTGCTGTGGATAGCCATTGAAGCAACCACACTTGTCAGCGCACCTCTTATTTTTATACATCGTTCCAAAGAGGCACTGGAGGCCACGTGGAAATATGTTCTCATCTGTTCAGTAGGAATAGCTCTGGCTCTTCTTGGCTGCTTTTTCATTACCCTGGCCATGGATCTTGGAAATCTTGAGACGCCTCTCACTTTCAGCTCCCTCAATACCGTTGCCTCTCAGCTTGATCCGCTCTGGCTCAAAGTCGGATTCGTCTTTGTGGTTATCGGTTTCGGCACGAAGATGGGGCTTGCCCCCATGCATACCTGGCTGCCGGATGCTCATAGCGAGGCGCCAAGTCCTGCCTCTGCTCTGCTCTCAGGAGCACTTCTTAACTGCGCATTTTTAGGGATCTACAAGACCCATATCGTCATGAATGCAGCCGGGCTTGGTGATTTCTCGGGTAATGTTCTCATTGGTTTCGGGCTGGTCTCGATGGTGGTTGGTGCTATTTTCATCATAAGTCAGCCGGATTACAAAAGAATGCTTGCCTACTCCAGTATTAAAAACATGGGAGTTATCGCCTTTGGCGTGGGAGTCGGCGGATTTGCCCTCTATGGGGCATTCCTGCATATCATTCATCATTCCCTTGTGAAATCATCGCTCTTTCTCTCAGCGGGAAATATTCTCCTCGGCTTTGGTACGAAAAAGGTACAGCGGGTAGGAGCAGTCATTCGTCATCTGCCTAAGACGTACGTGTCGTTTTTTGCCGGCTTTATCGGTATTTCAGGACTTCCTCCCTTTGGTCTGTTTATCAGTAAAATTATAATAATTATTGGAGCATTCCAAGAGCATCGCTATATAAGCGTGGCTGTCTTCATAGCCACTACCACCCTGGTCGCTGCCGGAACCGGTCGTATTTTCATGTCAATGTCCTATGGCGATACCAAGGAAAATCTTCAAATACCGGAAAAGACCATGCGTCTCCTGCCGGCCTTTGCTTTGCTGCTGGTCTCCTTCATTCTCTGTATATGGCTGCCCGATGTGGTCTTTAATACTATTTATGAATCAATTCAAAAGATAGGAGGTACTCTTCATGGATAACCTCTTGGAAATTAAAAATGGTGTGGCGATATCCAGGGAGGCTGTCCCTGAGGTATCCTATGAGCAGTTCTTTACCACTCTCGCTGATTTCACCCGGAATGAGGGATTTATTGTCCAGTTCTTCGCCTATGAAGAACAAGGAGGATATAAACTGCTGGCTGTCGTCCGTAATACCGGACTGTATATCATCGGAACCACGGTTGAAAAAACATTCACATCATTGACAGGCAGTGTCAGCGAAAAGTTTCATATGTTTGAAAGGGAGATTGCCGAGCAGTTCGGCCTCAAACCCGATGGCCATCCCTGGCTGAAAATGGTGCGTTACCATAAAAACTACAGCGGTGCAAAAGATGTTTTTGGTAACGATTATCAGAATGAAATACCTGGTAACTATCCATATTTCAGTGTCGAAGGTGAAAGTATCCATGAAGTAGCCGTGGGGCCTGTTCATGCCGGTATTATTGAGCCGGGACATTTTCGGTTTCAATGTGCCGGTGAGGAGGTGCTGCATCTTGAAATCCAGCTGGGATATCAGCACCGGGGAATTGAAAAGATGCTCCCAAGCATGCCGCAAAAAAGGCTGCCGATCATCGGTGAGTCAATTGCTGGTGACACTGCCGTCGGTCACAATCTTTGTCTGTGTCAGGGAATTGAAGCGCTGGCCGGTCTTAAAATTGACAGAGGGGCAGCTCTCATACGGACCATTGCCCTTGAGCTTGAACGTATCGCTAACCATATAGGCGATCTTGGAGCCCTCAGCG
>JGI12048J13642_10391406_pt1 | contig 19152 bp, 16 predicted proteins | sample ElkSlonscriptome_16_FD_13642 | JGI IMG/M metagenome (IMG submission 13642)
GTAATTCGGACTCCGAAGATTCGGACCTGAAAGATTCGGACCTCGAAGATTCAGATCTGCCAAGTTCAGACCCTGGAGATTCCAGCCATCGCGAATGGCTTGGGCAGGACGATCTGGAGCGGACCGTTGATCGGGAAGCGCCTGTGCTTTCCCGAAACGACGATGTCGATGTTGCCGAGCCTGAAAATCAGCCGTCGGCGGCCGACGACGACGAAGGCGATGAGGATGTTGAATTCGATTTAGGCGCCTGGCGCGACGAAGAAGCGCCGTCTTCAGTTTCGCGCGATGGCGGAGACGAATCGATGGAATCCGCTGAGTCCGATGCGCTGGCGCTGGATTGGCCGGGTGAAGAAGAGCGCAGCACGCCTGAAGGCGGAATCGAACAGGGTCAGGACCCCTCCGGTGATGAAAATCCGGGCTGGGGCAGCGCAGATGAAGCCGAGGACGACATTTTTGCCCAGGGCGATGATGATATCGACGTCAAGCTCGATCTGGCCAAGGCCTACATGTCCTGGAACAGCAACGACTCTGCCCGTACGCTGCTGCAGGAGGTTGTTCGCGAAGGCAACCAGGACCAGCAACAGGCCGCGCGCACGCTTCTGGCCGATTTGGCCGACGACTCGGACAGCTGAAGAATCCCTGATCGATCGATCTCGAGCCATCGACGCGTGACCGGATTTCGAGCGAATCGACGTGTCGTGCTGGGCCTGGAGTACGATGGAAGCAGGTTCTTCGGCTTTCAAAGGCAACGCCAGCAACCGACGGTTCAGGAAGTGCTCGAGAATGCTGTTGCACGGGTGGCCGACCATCCTGTAACGATTCACTGCGCCGGCCGCACAGATACGGGCGTGCATGCCGTATGCCAGGTCGTACATTTCGATGCCGACGTCGAGCGCAGTGAACGGACCTGGGTGCTGGGTTGCAATAGCCACCTTCCGGACGGCGCAAGCGTTCTTTGGGCGCGTTTGGTCGAGCCCGGCTTCCACGCGCGCTTCAGCGCTCGCGGACGAACGTATCGCTACCGGATTCTCAATCGCTGGACCCGGCCCGGGCTGCTGGCCGGCCGGATATCGTGGGAGCGTCGGATTCTGGATGCCGGAAGCATGCATGAAGCGGCACAAGCACTGGTCGGGGAGCACGATTTTTCGAGTTTTCGGGCGCCCGGTTGTCAGGCAAGGCACGCGGTCAGGACGATGCGTTGTGTCTCGGTCGAACGTCAGGGCAATGAAGTTGTCATTGAAATCACGGCAAACGCTTTTCTTTATCATATGGTCAGGAATATTGCGGGCACCCTGATCGAAGTCGGTGTGGGCAAGCGACCGCCGGCCTGGGTAGGTGAGGTACTGGCGCAACGTCGCCGCGCGGTGGCCGGTGTCACGGCGACCGCAGACGGTCTTTATTTCGTGGGCGTGGATTACCCCGATTTCCCCGACCTCCCGACCCATGAAACAAGCGCCTTTCCGCGCGGATGGAATCTGAGTTGACGAACATGCCTGCCAAAGTCAAATTTTGTGGAATCACTCGCGCAGCGGACGCCTTGCTCGCGGCATCTCTGGGCGTCGACGCGATCGGGTTTGTTTTCGTTCCTGGCTCGCCGCGTTCGGTGGCGCCGTCGAGCGCTGCCCGGATCTGTCGTGAACTGCCGCCGCTGGTCGGGAGCGTCGGGCTGTTCATGGATGCATCCGAGGATTATGTTCGGTCCGTGATTTCGGAGGTGCCGCTGAACTGGCTGCAATTTCACGGGACAGAAACGCCGGAATACTGTCGTTCGTTCGGCCGTCCGTGGATCAAGGCGTTGCCAATGGCTTCACCGGGGGATGTGCACTATCATCAGTGGAAGGAAGCACCGGTTCTGCTACTGGACGGACATTCTGCCGGCGGCATGGGCGGTTCCGGCGAAACCTTCGACTGGGAAAACGCCGTACTGCCGGACACGCCCTGGATTCTGGCCGGCGGTCTGAATCCGGACAACATCGATCGCGCGCTGGAGCTGCTGACGCCCGCTGCCGTCGATGTTTCATCAGGTATTGAAAGTGCGCCGGGAATCAAGGACGCCCGGTTGATGCGGCGATTCATGGACGCGATCAAGGAGAAGACTCACAATGGGTGAAGTGATGGAAAAAGCGACCGCGGCGTCGGCCGATCCGTGCCAGGCACTGCCGGATCATAGCGGTCATTTCGGCCGTTACGGTGGCCGATTCGTGTCCGAAACGCTGATGGCGGCACTGGAGGAACTCGAACAGGCCTGGCTCAGGTATCGCGATGACGTAGAGTTTCAGACCGAGCTCGACAGCGACCTTGCACATTTTGTCGGTCGCCCTTCGCCGCTGTACCTGGCCGAGCGGCTGACCGAGTACGCCGGTGGCGCGCGCATCGTTTTCAAGCGCGAAGACCTCAACCACACCGGGGCGCACAAGATCAACAACACCGTCGGTCAGGCACTGCTGGCCCGGGCCATGGGCAAAAAGCGCGTGATCGCAGAGACCGGGGCCGGCCAGCACGGAGTCGCGTCGGCCACCGTGGCTGCACGGCTTGGCATGCACTGCGTCGTTTACATGGGCGCCGACGACATCAAGCGTCAGGCCATCAACGTGTTCCGGATGAAACTTTTAGGCGCTGAAGTGGTGAGCGTCGACTCCGGTTCGCGCACGCTCAAGGATGCGCTCAACGAGGCAATGCGCGACTGGGTGACCAATGTCGACGACACGTTCTACATTCTGGGTACCGTCGCCGGCCCCCATCCGTACCCCGCGCTTGTTCGAGATTTCAATGCGATCGTCGGCCGCGAAACACGACGCCAGTGCCTGGACGAGTACGGCAAGCTGCCCGAGGCGCTGGTCGCTTGCGTCGGCGGCGGGTCCAATGCCATGGGCCTGTTCTACCCGTTCATCGACGACAGCAAAGTTGCAATGTACGGGGTCGAGGCGGCTGGTAGGGGACTGTCCGGACTGGACCATGCCGCCAGTTTGTGTGCCGGGCGTGTCGGCGTGCTGCACGGGTCCCGGACTTACCTGCTGGACGACGATGCAGGCCAGATTCGCCATACCCACTCGGTATCGGCAGGGCTGGATTACCCGGGTGTCGGGCCGGAACACGCGTGGCTCAAGGATTCCCATCGGGCCACGTATGTCGGGGTGACGGACGACGAGGCGATTGAAGCGTTTCACCTGTGCACGCGCAAGGAAGGCATCATGCCTGCGCTAGAAAGCGCGCATGCAGTAGCATGGGCGATCAAGCACGCCAGAGGCCTGGATCGTGACCAGATGGTGCTGGTCAACATGTCTGGACGGGGCGACAAGGATATCCATACCGTAGCCGATCTGGAGGGAATCAGCATTTGAATCGTTCAAGCAACAGAATTGATCGGCGGTTCAATGAGCTTGCCGACCGGGGCCGGAAGGGGCTTATCCCGTATGTTACTGCCGGGCACCCGAAGCCGGAGTTGACCGTCGAAATCATGCATTCACTGGTCGAAGCCGGCGCAGACCTGCTGGAACTGGGAATTCCGTTTTCCGACGTCATGGCCGACGGGCCGGTGATCCAGAATGCGTGCGAGTCTGCGCTCGCGCAGGGTATGACGCTGGACAGGGTGTTTTCACAGGTCGCCGAATTCAGGCGTCGCGACCGCGACACGCCGGTGATTCTTATGGGCTATATGAACCCTGTCGAGCGAAGGGGCCTGGAGACCTTCGCCGACCAGGCAGACGATGCTGGCGTTGACGGACTGCTTATAGTCGACTGCCCGTGCGACGAGGCCGCCGATACCAGACGCGTCTTCGCCGGTCGCGATCTCCACCAGATCTTTCTGGTGGCGCCGACCACCACCGAAGCGCGACTCGATCGTATGGCACCGCTGGCCGGCGGATTCATCTATTACGTGTCGCTCAAGGGCGTCACAGGCTCGGCTTCGCTCAACGCCGATGATTTGGCCCCGTCGGTCGCCGCCATCCGCGCCCGGTCGGAGTTGCCGGTTGCCGTCGGTTTCGGTATCTCGACCCCGGAGCAGGCCGAAACCGTCGGGGCGGTTGCCGACGCCGTTGTTATCGGTTCGGCGCTTGTGCGTAAGCTGGACGGCGCGGAGACGCACGAGGCAGCGGCCGCAATCATTTTGGAATACATGGGCGGCATACGCGCCGCGCTCGATCGGCTCGAAAGCGCCTCACCGGCGGAGGCCAGCGCGTGAGCTGGTTTCAGAAATTGATGCCATCGCGCATCCGAACCGAGGGTGGAAAGGCGCGCAAGGTGCCGGACGGCTTATGGACCAAGTGCAAGCAGTGCGAGGCGGTGCTGTACGGCCCGGAGCTTGAGCGATCGGTCATGGTCTGCCCCAAGTGCGATCATCACATGACGCTGAGCGGCCGAGCAAGGCTTGAATCATTTCTCGATGAAGACGGTCGGGAAGAGCTGGCGGCGGGCCTTCGTCCTACCGACCCGCTCAAGTTTCGCGACAGCAAACGCTATCGCGACCGGCTGACCGCAGCCCAAAAGGCGACCGGCGAAAACGATGCCATGGTGGCCATGCGGGGCCGCGTTCTGGAGCTTCCGCTGGTCGCCTGTGCCTTCGATTTCAAGTTTATGGGCGGCTCGATGGGGTCTGTTGCCGGTGCAAAATTCATGGCCGGCGTAGATGCGGCCCTGGAGCACCGGTTGCCTCTGGTCTGCTTTTCGGCGTCCGGGGGTGCCCGGATGCAGGAAGGGCTTTTCTCGCTGATGCAGATGGCCAAGACTTCGGCCGGTCTGGCAAAACTTACCGAGCAAGGACTGCCGTACATCTCGGTACTGACCCACCCGACTACCGGTGGGGTCTCGGCAAGCCTGGGAATGCTCGGTGACATCAATATCGCCGAGCCCAATGCGCTGATCGGTTTCGCCGGTCCCCGGGTCATTGAACAGACCGTTCGGGAGCAGTTGCCGGAGGGTTTCCAGCGCTCGGAGTTTTTGCTTGAAAAGGGCGCAATCGATCAAATAGTCGATCGCCGCGATATGCGCAAGAAGATTCACCAGCTGCTGGCGCTTTTGCTGGGCGGACACGGCTACGGTCCACCGAGGGAGGGCCCGGTCGAGCATGGCGGCAGCGACCCGGTTGAATCCACCCAGGTTGATGGTTCCGAACACGATATCGATAAAGATTGACTCGTACGAATTTTCGAGCGCCAGGAACCGAAGCCGTTACCGGGTTTCCGGTGTCACTAAACGATATTCTGGATCGCCTCGAGCAACGCGCTCCCCAGAGTAGAATCGAGCTCGGTCTTGAGCGCGTCAGGGGCGCGCTTCGTCGGCAGCGTCTTGAATTCGGCGATACGCGCATCGTCAGTATCGCCGGAACCAACGGCAAGGGCTCCACGGTCGCCTTCATCGAATCCATAGCGGCTCGCGCCGGCTTGACCACATTAGCGCTTACCTCGCCCCATCTCGTCCGCTTTTCCGAGCGTTTCCGGCTTCGCCGGCAGCCGCTGCCCGACGACCAGATTGCAGATGCCCTCCGCGCGGTGGAATTGGCCCGCGGCGACATTCCGCTGACCTGGTTCGAGCACGTCACGCTGGCAGGGTTTGAACTGGCCGCACGACTCCGGCCCGACTGGCTGATTGCCGAAGTCGGAATGGGGGGGCGCCTCGACGCCGTGAATGCCGTTGACGCCCATGTCGCCGTGATCACGTCTATTGGCCTCGATCATCAGCGCTTTCTCGGCCGCACGAGGGCCTTGATCGCGCGCGAGAAATGCGGCATTGCCCGCCCGGGACGCACGGTCGTGGTGGCGGAAAAGAAGCCGCCCAAGGGCATGCTTGATGCGCTGCAGACGATTGGCGCCGAAGTCAGCCTCGCCGGTCGCGATTTCGACTGGTCCTGGCGCTCGGAGAAGCTTGCGCTGCGGCTGGCCCCGTCGGAAATCGGCGGTCGCTGCATCGACCGCCTGACGCCGGGTCTCGCCGGTCGCCAACAGGGCGGAAATGCGGCGGCGGCTGCAGTGGCGGCATTGGCGCTGAGGCCCTCGATATCGAACCGCGAAATTACAGCTGGCCTGGAGCATGCGCGCCTGGCAGGCCGGTTCCAGCGCGTCGCGCATTCCCCGGAAGTGATTGTCGACGTGGCGCACAACCCTGCCGCCGCCAGAATGCTCGCCGCCCAGCTCAAGCGCCTGCCGGGCGAGAAGATCGCCGTGTTCGGAGCGCTTGAAGACAAGGACATTGCAGGCATTGTTCGCCCCTTGGCCGGCGTGTTCCTGCGCTGGTTCGCGGCAACGCTGAACGTGCCTCGCGGTCTGAAAGCACGTGATCTGATCGATCGGATGGGCCGACTGCCTGTCGGCGGTCGGCCGGAAGCGTTAGAATCCGTAGCTGAGGCGCTTGTTGAAGCGCGAAGCGCCTGTAGAGAGGATACTGGTCAGGCCGACGGCGCCGACCGGACAGTAATCGTATTCGGGTCGTTCATGACCGTATCCGCAGCGCTGCAGGCACTCGAGCAACGCAACACGAATTGAAATTCGGAGTCTCCGGTCATTCCATGGACAAGGTCTTGAAGCGGCGCCTGATCGGCGCATCTATTCTGATCGCACTCGCGGTGATCTTCGTTCCGATGCTCTTGGTCGATCCGGACGCCGTCCGTGACGGGCCCGGCAGTCCAGTCGACATTCCGCCGATGCCTGATTCTTCAGTTGAAGTCAGGCGCATTCCGCTGGATCCGGAAGCCGCACGGGTTGCCGATGATGCGGATCCACAGGCGGCTCGAGGGCGCAACGAAGCGCCGGATGTGTCACGCGACACGGATGCAGAAAGCGATTTGGAAACCACAGCGCCTGAGTCGCTTGGTGACGAGATCGTGCTTCGTCCCGATCTGGGCGAACCGGACAGGCTCCCGGAGACGCGAATTGACATCAATGACGCCGGGTCCGGAGAAAATGCGATGGACGCAGAGCCATCCGAGCGTCCGGGACGGATGACCGAGTCGTCGGGACAAGCCGAGTCCGCGCCGGAATCCGTATCCGAGCAAGCGCCGGCTGCCGCCGCCGCGGACACAGCGTCGCTGGGTCGCTGGACGGTGCAGGTCGCAAGCTTCGGATCGCCCGAGGCGGCCGATCGGGTCAGGACCCGGCTGGAGGCGTTGGGGCATATCGTGTTTCGTGACGAGATCGTGCGCGGTCAGTCGCTTCTTTACCGTCTTCGCACCGGTCCGTATCCAAGCCGTTCGGCCGCGCAGACTGCACGCGAGCAGATCGAAACCACGGTCTCGGGCGTCGAACCGATCGTCGTTGCAATCGACTCGGCCACCGGCGAGGGCAGCGAGCCCGGATTCGCCGTGCAGGTCGGCAGTTTCGTCAGCGAAGATAATGCCCGCGGCGAGACCGCCCGGTTGTCCGATTTGGGTTTCGATGCGTTCCGGTTCAGTCAACAGGTCGGCGAGCGCCTGATATGGCGTGTTCTGGTCGGCCCCGTGCCTGAGCGTAGCGATGCCGACGATCTCAAATCCCGGGTTGTCGAACAGGCCGGCGTAGACGGTCTGGTGGTCAGTTACCCGTGACTGGTGCTGTGATCCATGGATTTCGGTAGTCGCGCGCCATGAATGGCGCAGATCTCGCGATTCTGGGCATCCTGCTGATCTCGATTGTCGTCAGTCTGATCCGAGGATTGATCAGGGAAGTGTTTTCCATTCTGGTCTGGGTTGCTGCGATATTCGCCGCGTTTCAGACTTCCGGCCCGGTTGCAGAGAGGCTCGTGGATATTATTGACCTGCCTTCTGCCAGGTTCATTGTCGCTTTCGCGGTCGTTTTCCTGCTGGTGCTGGCCGTCGGGGGCCTGATCGGTTTTCTGGTTGGCAAGATGGTCGAGAAGACCGGGCTTTCACCCACGGACAGATTGTTCGGCGCAGTGTTCGGCCTGGCGCGCGGAATTTCGATCGTTGTGCTTGCCGTGATGCTGCTGCGGGCAACGCCGTTTGCTCGGGACCCGTGGTGGAACGAATCGAGGCTGATGCCCACTTTCGAATCCCTCGCTGAAGACGCTCGGCGCTGGCTGCCTGAATCCGTGACTGGTCTGTTCGATCCCGAATCTCCGTCGGCAATTTTGCAAGGCGAAGAGGCAGTGCCAACCTTATTGGAGCCCTGATGACATGTGTGGTGTTGTAGGCATTTTCGGTCGTGGTCCGGTCGCGGCCCGGCTTTACGACGCGCTGACGATCCTGCAGCATCGCGGGCAGGATGCCGCAGGCATTACAACGCTGGATGGACAGCGGATGCGCTCGGCGCGGGGAATTGGTCTGGTAAGAGACGTATTCGATGCCCGCGCAATGGACGGTTTGACAGGCGATATAGGTATCGGCCACGTGCGTTATCCGACGGCCGGCTGCGATCGCCCCGATGAGACGCAACCGATGTACGTCAATGCGCCCTGGGGCATCGCGCTTGGTCACAACGGCAACCTTGTCAACAGCGACTCGCTCAGTGAATCGCTGTTTCGCGAGGATCGTCGCCATATCAACACCGAATCCGATTCCGAAGTGCTGCTCAATGTTCTGGCCCATGAATTGTCGGAGCGATGTACTACCTCGTTGAATTCAGAGCATGTTTTCGGCGCGGTCGAAGGCGTACACCAACGCTGTCGCGGCGCCTACGCGGCGGTGGCACTCATCGCCGGCGTCGGCATGCTGGCGTTTCGCGACCCTCACGGCATTCGCCCGGCAGTACTGGGCCGCCGTGACAGTGAGCACGGCGATGAATATATCGTGGCCTCCGAATCGGTTGTTCTCGATATTCTGGGTTTTGAATTGATTTCCGACCTGGCCCCCGGGGAGGCCGTACTGGTGACACTGAATGGCGAACTCCTGCGTCACGCCAGCAGGCACGAAAGCGCTCATACACCGTGCCTGTTCGAATATGTTTATTTTTCGCGCCCGGATTCGCTGATCGACGATCTTTCGGTGTACAAGGCGCGGTTGCGAATGGGCGAAAAGCTGGCCGAGCGAATTTTGAGCGCATGGCCCGATCACGATATCGACGTGGTCATCCCGGTGCCGGATACAAGCCGGACGGCCTGTCTTCCGCTGGCGCATCGACTGGGCGTGAAGTACCGCGAGGGATTGATCAAGAACCGCTACATCGGGCGCACCTTCATCATGCCCGGCCAGGCAGAGCGGGCGCGTTCGGTCCGGCGCAAGCTCAATGTGCTGGCGCTGGAATTTCGCAACAAGAACGTATTGCTGGTCGATGATTCGATCGTGCGCGGCACCACGTCCAAGCAGATTGTGGAAATGGCGCGCGAGGCCGGTGCCAGAAAAGTCTATCTCGCCTCGGCCTCACCTCCGGTTCGTCATCCCAATGTCTATGGCATCGACATGCCGGCGGCAAGCGAGCTTGTGGCGGCCGGCCGGACCTCTGAACAGGTTCGCGAAATCATCGGCGCCGACCGTCTCATATATCAGAATCTTGATGATCTGGAGCGGGCGGTACGCGGAAAGAATACCGCCATCGCCGGTTTCGATTCATCGTGTTTCAACGGCAGGTACGTTACCGGCCTGGATGAGGGCTACCTGGAAGCCCTGCAGGCGCGTCGTTCGGATTCGGTTCGCGAGAACCGCAGAATCGGCAGCGTTTGACGGACAATTCGTTCTACGAAAATCTCCGCGCCAGCTTGTTTCACTTGCCGTTCATTGGTGTCCGGCCACGATTGTAGTTGAATTCTATATTCAACCAACCTCTTTCCCGCATGTTTTACCGTTCATGACTGACACCGCAATCGTCTGGTTTCGCAGGGATTTCCGCCTCGCCGACAACCCGGCACTGGACAGTGCCCGGCGAGATTTCGACTGTATAGTCCCGGTCTACATCCACGATCCCGAGTCACAATCGCCATGGTCGCCCGGCGCGGCCAGCCGCTGGTGGCTTCATCACGCGCTCAAAGACCTCCGTGACCGGCTGGCCGAGCGCGGCGCCCGGCTGATTGTTCGCCAAGGGTGTGCCGGCGAAGAATTGGACCGGTTGCTGGCCGAAACCGGTGCAGGCGGGGTTTACTGGAATCGCTTGTACGAACCATCTATCGTTTCTCGCGATAGCGAAATCAAGGCGAACTTGAAATCGAAGTCCATCACGGCCCGTAGTTTTCGCGCCGGGATGCTGTTCGAGCCCTGGGAGCTGCTCAAGGACGACGAATCTCCTTACCAGGTATTCACGCCGTTCTGGAAGCGTATGCAGCGCGACTGGCGCGCGGTCCAGCCTCGCCCGGAGCCGCGCTCGCTTGAAGACGGCAGCGATGAAATCAAAGGCCTGGACATTGACGCGCTGGATCTGCTGCCGGAGCATGATTGGGGCGAGCGCCTGGCCGGCTATTGGACGCCTGGTGAACTTGCCGCAAGACGTCGGCTGAAATCGTTTGCTGACGGGCCGGTGGAGGGTTACGACGGCGCACGAGACCGCCCGGATCGAGAGGGCACCTCCGGCCTCTCACCGTATCTCCATTTCGGCCATATCTCGCCGCTTCAGGTCGTTAATGAGCTCGATCCGTCGGGCGAATTGCCTGGCGGCAAGGGCGCGCTTTCGCTGGTGCGAGAGCTTGCCTGGCGCGAGTTCTCGGCGGTCTTGCTCTACCACGTGCCGCGCTTGACCGATCATCCGTTGCAGACGCGTTTCGAGGCGTTTCCGTGGCGTTCGCAGTCGGAATATGCCGCCGATCTGGAGGCCTGGCAGCGCGGTCGCACCGGCGTACCGCTGATAGATGCCGGCATGCGCGAGCTTTGGCAGACCGGCTGGATGCACAACCGGGTGCGCATGGTTGTGGCCTCGTATCTGGCCAAGAATCTTCTGGTTCCGTGGCAGGAAGGCGCGCGCTGGTTCTGGGATACGCTGGTCGATGCCGACCTGGCAAACAATACCCAGGGTTGGCAGTGGACGGCCGGATGCGGCGCCGATGCCGCACCGTATTTTCGGGTCTTCAATCCGGAGCTTCAGGCCGAAAAGTTCGATCCTGACGGTGCCTACATCAAGCGCTGGTGCCCGGAGCTGGAAGGCCTGAATGCGCGCGAGCTCAAGCGCATGAGCGATGAGGAACGCCGGCGCCGCGATTACCCGGAAATGCGGGTGGATCTCAAAAAAAGTCGCCAGCGGGCGCTCGATGCGTTCGAGGAGGTCAAGAAATAGCGCACATCGGAAAAGACCGTCGGCGCGCGTATCAGCCCCTGCGAGGATCAAAGGCCTTGTGGTAGCACCAGTGCCAGGGTTCCCACTCGATGCCGTTTCGATTGTTTTTGGGAAAAGACTCGCGGAAACCGTAGAGGCGGGCCTGGGATTTCAGCCATTCGTAGGCTCGCGACATCGAGAATTCCTGGCTCAGCGGGACGATTCCCGGGGCCGTGAGATCCAGCGCGTTCCCGCTATGGTGCTCGCTGTAACCGGGGGCTGCCGTCACGCGAAGTATTCGCTCGATAGTCTGGTCCGACGCAAGTTTTTTACGTATCAGTTCGGTCTGGTAGACAACGCTGCGGAAGCCGGAAACAAGTTGCAAATCGATGTCGTGCCATCGAGCATTGCTCTTCATCGCCTTCCACGCTTCGGCCGCTTCGGGTGAAACTTCGGTATCGCGATTGAATATGTCCAGGCCCACGGAAACGCGCTCGGTCGACTCCCTAATAATCCTGAGTCTGTGCTTGACTCCATAATCTGGCCCGATGCCGAGCTCGCGATGAATCCGGATGATCTGTTGTTCCCAGTCATCGGCATCATGGAACAACGGCTTTGCCAACTCGACGGCTTGATCGTCGTCGGTCGGATCGGTGGCCTGGTAGCCCAGTCTTTCGAGAAATGCCCGCGCCTGCGGCTTGACCGTACAGCCAAGACGCTGAATGCCGTAGGCGCGAGCGGAGTCCTCGATACCGGCGATCAAACGCCCAGTTGTATCCGCGCTCGCCTGATTCGGATCAAGATACAGCGCGAGTATCCGGGGGTGGTCCAGATCCAGCGCTGCCATTCCGGCCAGTTTTCGATTGGTGATGGCCAGCAAAATAGCGCCGTCGGGGAGCAATGCATCGAGCCGCTGGCGTATGTTGTCGTGACCTGTCGCCGGATTCGACTTCATTAGATCGGGCAAGCGGCGGCGAACCAGTTCGGCAAGTTTGGGCAGCTCCGCGGCGCGTGCAGGCCGGATGCGAACGTGAGTCGGGCTGGATTTCATGGGCGAGACCCCGTGCTATATTCTGGCGATGAAGACTCCCCTCAGTCCAGGTGCGTTGCTCATTTCGGCAATAGTATCGCTTACCTTGATGCTGTTTGCATCATTGATGTTGCTGCTGCCGATGTACCGGGTTGCCGCCGCGCACTGGCCACCTCCGATCTTCGAACAGGTCTATCCCGACGGGCGTGTAACGCTGCGTGAGTCGCTCCCGCCTTTCGGTGATGACGGCATCGTCCGGAGCCGGCCGCTCAACGCGGCGCGCTTGGAGTTCGGGAACGGGGCTTACGCGCTCGGTTATCTGGTCGCGCTTCGCGTTGGCGACGATAAAGCACGCAATCCGCCAACGGGAATGGTCTGGCGTCCGCCAGCCGAGAACTGTGAGTTGGGTTTCAATGCGACGGGCCTTGCCGTTGACTGGGTGCCTTGCTCCGATGTCACGCAGATCTATCGACCCAATCGCATGCATCTGATCGCCCGAGCCCGGCTCGCGTTTTTTCGAGTGCTTTCCCGCAACCGACTTTGGGCTGAAATTGGATAACCGGAACGTCCAACGCTGCGGCGGCTTGAGCCGTCGACGGCACGGCCGCGTGAGCATCCTCGGTGCCCCGTGGAATTAGCCGCGATTTTCCCGGCCAGCCGCCATTCTTCATGAATCGATCGCTATTTGCAGGTTCCTCCACCAGCTTCCAGGAAATCTCACCACTCGAAAGGTCGGGTCCCGGCGATGTCATCGACGCCCAGTACGATCATCATCAGCCGCTCGACGCCCAGGGCGACTCCGGAGCATTCCGGAAGGCCTTTTTCGAGGGCCTGGATCAGCGCCGGATCGACGGGCATCGGATTGCGGCCCATCGATCGGCGACGAAGATTGTCCTCGTCGAATCGTCGGCGCTGCTCGATCGGATCGGTCAACTCACAATAGCCGTTGGCCAGTTCGGTCGGGCCGGCGAAAATCTCGAAGCGCTCAGCCCACCGGGGCTGGCCGGGCTTGAGCCGGGCCAGCGCAGACTGGCAGGCTGGAAAATCGTGAACTACGGTCAGTCGGCCTTCGGGCAGACGTGGCTGAATTCGCACGGCCAGCAGCCAATCGAGGAGCTCGGGAAGTTCGAGATCCTCGGGCGCGCCCGTCGCTGCGCTACGCAGCTCTGGTTCGGTCGCGGTCGGGAAATCCAGCCCGGTCTCTCGTGCCAGCAGCGAGCGCCAGGTGACGAATTCGATGCGCCAGGCCTGTTGGTCAGCAATGTGGGAAATCAGCGCCAGAACCTCATCGGCCAGTGCGCGCCAGTCCCAACCGAGCCGGTACCACTCGAGCAGTAAAAATTCTTCGCGATGGAATCGACCTTTTTCGCCGGCGCGAAAGACCGGTCCGAGTTCGAATACATCGCCGGAAGCGGCCGACAAGAGCCTTTTATGGGCATATTCCGGTGACGTTCGGAGAAACCGCCCATCGGCCAGTGACGTGCTCTCGATATGCAGGTCGGTGACGCCGGTGTCGGTGATGATCGGCGTCTGTACCTCTGTTACCCCACGAGTCCGCAAGAATTCCCGGATCCTGTCGATGATTGCGGCGCGCTCGCGGAGCCGGTCGAAATTCATACAGGGATTCATGATTCACTGCACGGGATGGGGATCGGACAGCGTCGCCACGTCGAGCCCGAGGTCAAGGCGGCCCAGTTGCTGACGTTCGTATACGAGGCTGCGTGCGGACAGCGGATGTGAGCGAAGCCAGCCTGCGGGCAATGACAGGACCAATTTGCCCTCGGCGGGGGCGCTCAACGCGAAATCCGGCAGGTCGGCATCTGTGCGCGAGCGTGCCAGCGCCACCGCAAGGCGAAGAATCGACAGCATCGGCCTGGCGCTTGCATGCAACCGGGCCGGGAGTTGCTTGAGCGCGTCATCGGGCAGCTTGCGACGCTGGTGGCGCAGCATGAAGGCCATGAATTGCTGTTCCTGGCGAGTGAAGCCGGCCATGTCCGAGTGTTCGACGATATACGCACTGTGCACCTGGTAATGACTGTGCGCGATTCCCAGTCCAATTTCATGCAACTGACAGCTCCAGTCAAGCAGTTCGCGGTGGATTTGCCGCAAGTTGAACGACTCGGCCACCTGCTCAAAGGCACACATCGCGAAGTCGCGGACGCGGTCGGACTGGGCGCGATCGGCCTGGAATCGTCCGGTCATGCCGCGCACGGTTTTTTCGCGCGGATCGCGCCGCTCCAGGCGCCCGACCAGGTCGTGAAGCAAGCCTTCTCGCAGGGCGAACGGACTTACTTCCAGGGTCTTGATGCCGAAGATTCGCATGCAGGTCTGCAAGACCAGAAGTCCACCGGCAATCACCGGCTGACGTGAACTCGACAGGCCCGGCAGGTCGACCTTGTCGATGTGGCCGAAACTGATCAGCTTCTCGGATAGTTGCTCGACCTGCTCGGCCTGGATGGCGCTCGGGACAGCATTTTGGCTGGCGGCGATGATGGACTGGACCGCGCGAATCGTTCCGGACGATCCGATGGCATGCCGCCAGGCGGTTGTCGCCAACTGCGGAGCTATGGCCTGAAGTTCGGCTTGGATCTCGTCAGCGGCTCGCTTCCAGCGCCGGGCGCTGATCCGGCCCTTGCCGAATGCCTTGCGCGTGACGCCGACGCAACCGAACTGGATGCTTTCGGTGAACCCGGGATCGAGGCCCAGGCCCGCCGCAATCTCGGTAGATCCGCCGCCGATGTCGATTACCATTCGCGGCTGCTCGGTAAACGCGGTGCCTTCGCTCACGCCCAGCCAGACCACGCGCGCCTCCTCGCGACCGCTGATGATGTCGATGGGGCAGGCGAGTGCCGTTTCGGCCACGACCAGAAACTGCTGAGGATTTTTAAGCCGGCGGAATGTCTGGGTGCCCACGGCACGGACCTGGTGTGGTGGAATCTCGGCCAACCGTTGGCCGAAACTCGCCAGACACTCCAGCGCGCGGGACCGTACGTTCGGATCGAGACGTCCCGAAACATCCAGTCCCTCGGCGATCCGGACCATCTCGCGAATTCTGTCGATGACCCGAAGTTCGCCATTTTCGCGGCGAGCCACCAACATGTGAAAGCTGTTGCTTCCCAGATCAACGGCGGCGTAAAGATTACGGTGCGGCATTACAGGTTTGCGCGGTCGGTCCTGGCGACGATGATAACCGTTGCGGTCTGAAATGATTTCAGCCTGAAGGATCGTCGCCTTCAGCACGGCTTATGAGTAATTCCTGAGCGATCCGCGGGCTCTGACCCGCTTCGGGCCAAAGGTTTTTGTAGGTACCGTTGGCTTGCAGGGTCCATGCTCGCCGGTTGTCGCTGAAAGCCAGTTCGATCGCTTCCTCGGCCATGCGCGCGGAAAGCCTGTCGGAATGCATCGGGAAGGCTGCTTCAACGCGTTGAAACAGATTACGCTCCATCCAGTCTGCGCTTGAACCCCAGACTTCTGGCTCACCGCCGTTGACGAATCGGTAAATTCGGGAATGCTCCAGGAATCGGCCCAGAATCGAGCGCACCTGGATATTCTCCGACAGGCCTGGAACGCCCGGCCGCAGGCAGCATGTGCCGCGAATGATCAGGCGAACCGGAACACCTGCCCGCGATGCCCGATACAACGCCTGGATGATTTTAGGTTCGGTCAGGGCATTGAGCTTGGCGTCGATGCCGGCCGGTTTTTCCGCTTCGGCATGGTCGATTTCGCGTTGAATGCGTGCAAGAACGAAATCGTGCAGATCAAACGGCGACTGCACCAGTTCGTTCAAACGCGCGGCTCGTCCGAGTCCTGAAAGCTGGATGAAAAGCGCATGGACATCTTCGCCGAAACGCGGATCGGCCGTGAGTAAAGCGAAATCGGTGTAGGCCTTCGCCGTACCCTGGTGATAATTGCCGGTGCCCAGGTGCACGTAGCGCCGAATCTGACGCCGTTCCCGGCGGACGATCAGCAGCATCTTGGCGTGTGTCTTGTGGCCGACAACTCCGTAGACGACCTGCACGCCCGCTTCCTGGAGACGCGTCGCCAACGTGATGTTGGCCTCTTCGTCGAAACGCGCGCGAAGTTCGACGACAACCGTCACATCCTTGCCGGCTCGCGCGGCTTCTATCAAAAGGCTGACCATTGCCGAATCCGCCCCGGTGCGATAGAGCGTTTGCTTGATCGCGAGTACATCGGGGTCGACAACCGCCTGGCGCAGCAATTCGACGGTCGGGGCGAAGCTGTCGTAGGGATGGTGAAGCAGGAAATCGCGCCGTCGAAGCGCGGCAAAAAGATTGTTCCCTGCCGAGAGCGCTGCAGGCACGCGCGGACTGAACGCCGGGTACAGCATTTCCGGGTTGTCGACCAGCTCGCACAGGGCACTCATTCGGTTGAGGTTTACCGGCCCGTCGCAGCGATAGACATCGCTGTCTTCCAGCCCGAATTTCGCGGTCAGCAGCTTCGCCACTTCGTCCGAGCAATTGCTGGCGAGCTCCAACCGAACGGCCTCGGCGAAACCGCGCTCGAGTAATTCGCCCTCGAGCGCACGCGCCAGATCCTCGATTTCCTCTTCATCGACGAACAATTCCGAATTGCGCGTGACCCGAAACTGGTAACAGCCGCGCACGTCCATGCCCGGAAAAAGTTCATGGATGAACGCGTGCAGAATGGACGAAAGAAATACGAAATCGTTGGGTCCGCGAGAATAGCTCTTCGGGATGCGGATCAGGCGCGGCAGTGAGCGGGGGGCGCGCACCAGGGCCAGCCCGGGATCACGGCCGAAAGCGTCGGAGCCGTCGAGTTCCACTGCAAAGTTGAGCGATTTGTTGAGAATGCGGGGAAAGGGATGGGCGGGATCCAGTCCCAGCGGACTGAGCACCGGCATAAGTTCTCGTTGAAAATGTTGATGCAGCCATCGCTGTTGGCGATCTTTCCACTTCGACCGCTTCAGGATCCGGACGTGTTGAGCCTTGAGAGCAGGGGTCAGTTCGTCGTTAAGTACCCGGTATTGGGCCTGAACCAGTTCTCCGACGGCTTCGCGGATTGCATTCAGCGTTGCCGTCGGCGTCAGCCCGTCGGTACCCGGCTGGGTCGCTCCGTGCTGGAGACGTTGTCGAATCGAAGCCACTCGCACTTCGAAGAATTCGTCCAGGTTGGTGCATGAGATGCAGAGAAAACGCACCCGTTCCAATAGCGGCACCTCCGGATCGCGCGCCAGTTCGAGGACCCGTCGGGTAAAGCACAGCAGGCTCAGTTCGCGATTGAAGTAGAGGCGTGGATCGTCGAGGCCGGTCTCGCGCCATTCGGGCAAGTCGTGGGCCGACTGCGCGACGCGCGGCGCCGGCCCGGCATCGCCTGCATGCGCAGCCGAATTCGATTTCGAGGGTTCTTCCGTTTCGGAGGTCAAACGACGTCCGAGAACCGGTAGCCGTGTCCACGCACGGTTTGAACGAATTCCGCATGGCCTGTGGTTTCCAGCGCCTTGCGCAGTCGGCGAATATGAACATCAACCGTTCGTTCTTCGACGGTTTGTCCGTCGCCCCAGATTTCGCTCAGCAGCTGGGCCCGGCTCCACGCGCGGCCGGGCGCGCTCATGAAGAGCTTCAGAATGCGAAATTCAGTCGGCCCCATGCTGAGCGGCCGGTCGCCGGCCAGGGCACGATGCGATTCGGAGTCGAGCACCAGATCGCCGACCTTGAAAAGCTTGAGGTGCTCGACTTCGGCGTCGACCGGAGCGCGAGTTCTGCGCAACACCGCGCGAACCCGTGAGATCAGTTCGCGGGTGGAAAACGGCTTGATCACATAGTCGTCGGCACCGCAATCGAGGCCGCTGGTGCGGTCACCTTCGTTGCCGCGCGCTGAAAGCATGATGATGGGAATATGCATGAGTCCCGGCGTTTCCCGCAGCGTGCGAGTCAGCTGGAGCCCGTCCAGGCCCGGCATCATCCAGTCCATGACGATCAGATCAGGCGGGCGAGACGTTTTGCCGAGCCGGTCAAGCGCGTCATCACCGCCCGAGGCAACTTCGACGTTCATCTGTGCGCGATTCAGGCTGAATTCGAGCATGTTGCGAATCGGGGCCTCATCGTCTACGACCAGGATGGTGGGCTTCATGATTGACGGGCAACGCTTTGGTCTCCTTATTAAATTATCCGGGTCGTTGTTACTGGTTCGTTACAGTCATCTTTCGGTATCGTGAATGTTCGCAGTCCGCGCGCGGAAATGCAGAAGTGACAATCTAGTGTACCCCGTCGTTAATCCTGTAACATTCAGAGTGCGACTGAGTCGACAGTGCAAGACGCGTCCTGCAGTGAATGGCACGCCCTTTACAAGGGGCGCAACGCCGCAATGTCGACTCAGACGCACTCCCGAAGGGCGAGCCCGAAGAAGAAAACAATCGCGCTCATCTGCGGCGTTAGGCCTCTTGGAAAGGCAATAAGCATTCCCGGCGAGCCCTGCCTTGCAGCTAAGCGCTTTCCGACTCGCTGAAAGTTACAGGATTAACGACGGGGTACACTAGTTCCGCCGCGACTGCTGTTCCGCCTCCGGCATTGTTCGCATGCGCTCAACCCGCATCTGGTCGAGCTTGGCCGAAATTCGCGCTCGATCATAGTAGTCCAGGTCCTCGCGCTCGAGCACACGCTGCAATTGCTCGATAGCCTGAGGCAGACCGCCGCGCTGGTAGTAGTTGGTCGCAACCGCTTCGGCCGCACGCACCGGATCACCGGCCCGGTCTGCGGCATGCGCAAGGAGTTCGGTGATACGGATATCGTCGGGATTTCTTCGTAGCTGATTCTGAAGAATGTTGGCCGCGTCTGCCGCGTCGCCGGAGTCTTCGCTTTTCAAGAGCGCGTCGGCGTAGGCCAGAGCAACCAGCGTACTTTGTCCGTAAGACATGTGCAGCATCTCAAACTCGGCCAGCGCCTCGGTGGTCTTTTTCTGGGCAAGCAACAGTTCACCGTTGAGGATCCGAAAAAGCTGATTGTCCGGATCGCGATCCAGGAGCCACGAGATATGCTCGAT
>JGI12048J13642_10041809_pt1 | contig 19144 bp, 13 predicted proteins | sample ElkSlonscriptome_16_FD_13642 | JGI IMG/M metagenome (IMG submission 13642)
GTCGCTTTGACGACAAGCGTGTCTGCTCAAATTCCACTTCCGCCCGGAACGAACCAGCATGGAACGAACCAGGACGGTAACGCCGCCCCAGGTTATGCGATGCCGGCACAGCTCGGCTCGACGGCTGGACCGGTGTCACCGGAGCAACTGATCGGACAGGTTCGTTCGGCGATGAGCCGCAAGGACTACGCTCGTTCGGTCGAGTTGTTTCGTCACGCAGCCGCCTTGGCAGTCCAATCGCCAAAGTCGGCACCGCAAATTGAACGACTACGAGGCGAGATGATCGCAGCGGGTCTCGACGGAGGATTGTTGGCTTTGCCGCCAAGCAGCCCCCTCAGCACATTGCTTCAAGGCAGCTCACAACTATCAGCGAATAACGCTAGCGGCGGCACGGGCATCGAGCGAATGCCCGAGATTGCCGGTGCGATGCCAATGAGTAGTACCAGTGGATCGCCGTCAAGCAACGATTCCAAACGAGAGGCACTCCGTTTGATCGCAATCGGTCGTGCTGCACTCGATCGAGGGGATACATCGACGGCATTGAACTTTGCTAGGCAAGCTCAAGCATTGAACGTACCGGAGCGGGAATTCGCAGCCGGTGAGCCTCGCGTGTGGCAACTACTACTCGATGCAGAATCGGCAGCACGACGTAGTGGTATCAGTTTAGCCAGTGCGACCGAACCAGCCGGATCGGTCCAGCAAGCTGGCGGTATGGTGGATGAAAACGGATCAGCAGTTGTACAAACCGTCTTCAATCCTGGTGACGGTAATGCGATTAAGCAAGTTCAAAACGAACAATATGCGCCCTTACCGAGCGGCAGCGTCGCAGCGGATATTCCATCGTCGGCGATGCTCGACTACCAAGAAGGTTTGAAAGCACTCAGTAGCGGTGATCAAGCTCTTGCACGAGAGAAGTTCTTGGAGGCTTGGAAGTACGAATCGACGCTCGATTTAGAAACACGTCGGCAACTCAAAGACAAGTTGACACTACTACAACCGAACCGATTGGGTTCGGGGACATCATCAGCGGCACAGGCTGATCTAACACCGATCGATAGGGCAGCACTTGAAAACCAAGAAAACACGCGGCGAATGTACCGCGAGGTGACGGCGGAATTGGCGAAGGCCAGTGGGATGCGAGAATCCGCTCCACTCGACGCACTCGATGAACTCGAAAAACTTCGTCGACGCGTCGAAGAAGCCAATTTGGATGAAGCAGCCAAACGATCGCTATCGACCATGGTTGCCAAAGCATTGAAAGATCAAAATCAGTACGTCGAGGCGAACCGAGCACAAATCAATCTGGATTTGCAAAACGAATCGGTACGAACGGGCTTAGCGACCGATGCACAGCGTGAAGCTCGTATCGATGATGAAATCGCTGCACTCGTTGAAACGTTTAACCAGTTCATCGAAGAACGCCGATTCAACGAAGCGGAAGTGATCGCCAAACAGGTTTCGGAATTGAAGCCAGGTTCACCGATCGCGGTCACCATGTTCCATAACGCTCGGATGCAAGTTCGTGGTTTGATGGATCAAGAGATTCGCGATGCAAAGGAAGATGCGTTTGTTCAAAACATGTTTGGTGTCGAACGAGCGGCTATCGGAGGCAATCCCGATATGGAATACGAGATGCCAGATGCCCGAATCTGGAGAGACTTATCGAGTCGCCGACTGGCAGGTCGAGATACCGACAGCCAATTGACTCAGCGTGAGCAGGAAATCAAGCGGCTTCTACAAACGGATGTCAACGTTCGCTACAAGAACCGACCGTTGCAAGAAGTGATGGACGATTTGGCGACCGTAACCGGTATACCGATTGTTCTCGACAACCGAGCGATGTCGGCGGTACGAGTCACGTCCGATACGCCGGTAACATTGAATTTGCAAAATAGCATTGCCCTCAAGAATGCTTTGAAACTAATGCTCGATCAATTGGAGTTGACCTACTTGATTGCGGATGATGTTCTGAACATCACCAGCATCGAAGCGACTCGCAGTAAAGTCTTTCCAAAGACCTACCGAGTTACTGACCTGGTCACACCGATCCCTAACTTTATGAGTAGCTATGAAGACGGTTTGGCGGGTGCACTTCGAGCGGCCTACCAGATGACCAATCCGCAATCCGACGTACGGATCATGCCAGTGTCGGCGACCGATATGGGACGCAATATGGCGAACAGTATGTCACCGAATCGAGCCAACCCCGACGTGCTTGGACAATACGCACCGATGGGCATGGGCGGCGGCGGTGGCTTCGGCCTCGGCGGTGGCGGAGCGATGTCACCGATGGGCGGCGGCCAAGGTGGTAATCCGTTCGCTGACTTCAATGCTCTAATGGAATTGATCCAAACGACCGTTGACCCCACGATGTGGGAAGAAATGGGCGGAACGAGCACGATGGCACCCTACCCACAAAACTTGAGCTTGGTGATCAGTACCACCAGCGAAACTCACGACAAAATCGAAGCTCTGTTGGCGACCCTTCGCCGCTTGCAGAACTTGCAGATCACAATTGAAGTTCGCTTCATCACTTTGTCCGATACGTTCTTCGAGCAAATCGGCGTCGACTTCGACGTCCAATTTGACGACAACGTGAGAGAACTACCCGACGAAGATTCGGGACCATCGGTGCAGATCGGATTCGATGGTATCAGTGGATTACCGACGGCTGACTTGGATATCCAATTCCAAAACAACAGTTTTGGAGCGACGCCACCATTCAGTGCTCCTGACCCGGGTGCGATATCGACGGTCGGGTTTGCGATCCTAAGTGATATTGAAGCCTTCTTCTTCTTGCAGGCGGCTCAGGGTGACAACCGAAACAACGTCATGCAAGCACCGAAGGTGACACTGTTCGATGGACAATTTGCTACGATCTCGGACATTACGCAGAGGCCGTTCGTGACCAGTATCACGCCTGTCGTTGGCGACTTTGCCGTCGCACAGCAACCGGTTATCGTGGTTCTCAACGAAGGAACTCAGCTCAACGTCCAAGGGATCGTCAGCGATGACAAACGCTTCGTTAGATTGACGCTGGTACCGTTCTTTAGCCAAATTGGGAATGTGGAAACCTTCACCTACGAAGGCAGCACCACCAGTCGAAGTAGTAGCCGGACTCCAAACGGTGATACCAACGGTGATGGTGTTGTCGACGAAGATGACTCGGCCGATGAGGAAGATAGTTTCACAACTCGAACCGGTACGACGGTACAATTGCCAACTTTGGCGAGTACGTCGGTCAGTACGACCGTTAGCGTTCCTGACGGTGGTACGATCTTGTTAGGCGGGATCAAGCGATTGGCCGAAGGACGAGCGGAACGCGGACTTCCGTTCCTGAGCAAGATTCCTTACGTAAGCCGTTTGTTCCGAAACGTGGCTACAGGCCGTGATGCTCGCAGCTTGATGTTGATGGTAACTCCACGAATCATCATCCAAGAGGAAGAAGAAGTCGCCCAAACCGGTTACGATTCGACTCGAAGCTAGCAGCGGCGACTCGCCGAGACGCGAACCATTCGAACCTCGCCCTGCGAAAGCAGGGCGAGGTTTTTTCGTAGAGTCGCGTCTCACCGAGACGCGAAGTTTAGTAGCCGCGTCACTCTGAGACGCGAAGTTTTCCGTCCGGCGTCTCGGAGAGACGCCGCTACGAAGCATCCATAAATTGTTTTAGCGGGCATAGCTCGTCGGTTGGCTCACCGCGTCGATATCGGCTTAGCAGTTCTTTGGAACGTTTCGCCAACATCCGGCGAACTTCTCTTCGTTTTCCCTTTTCACGAGGTATTTTCATCGAATCGTAAGCGGTCGTTTGATGGCGCATCCAAGCAATCACTGCGGCTTCCGCTCGTTGCTCAACTGAGATTCGCTTGGTCCTGGCCACCGTGCCGCTGCCGACCGGAGTGGCATGATCGGTAATCGCTTTGGCCATCTTCGTGGCCGTTTCTTGATAGCGAGCATGAAAGTCGAGAAAGCGTAAAACGGAATCATAGAACTCATCCACATACGCCGCTTGCGTTCGATCACGCCGCTGTTTATCGGCCACCCGGCGTTTTGCATAAGCGTCAGTGGATCTTTCCGCATCGAGTTCACGACGAATTTTGTCGATCGTCGCGGCGGGTGCCCAAATGCCTTTCGAAAACGTTCGCCGGCCCTTCTTTTGCTGGACCAGCCAAAACTCGTTCAACGCCTTCACACGGCGAGTCAATGCAGCGTCGCCTGGTTCCAACAATACCCAACCGACGGGTGGATGAAGGACGTTGCCGTCGGCATCATATACCGTATCGGGGTTAGGTCCAGGTGAAAAAATAGGCGGCATGTTGGAGTGTAGGCTTGAGCCGAATTTAGGCGGGTGAAAAAAGTAGGCGATAATGAAAAGCTTACAGATAGATTTGCTTAACGTACCGAATATCATCTTCATCGACTCGGCTGAGTTCACGACTTTGCTCGAGCAACTGAATTTGTTGCCGCAATTTTCCGGTATCAATATCGCCTTTTGAGCTTCGAACGATTTGCATCACGTCCGACTTTCGATCTTGAACCGCAAAAAGAGGGGATGGAACTGGTTGAGTAAAACGAGTCGCATTTGATGTAAGAATTTGTGGTCCAAACCAATCTCTTCGGTTTCGCCGAGGACTTTCAAGTATTCGTTGACACGTTTACCGAGAGAGTCATCCGATAGTGACACCGTATTGGCTGAAAGGAAGTCGATGTAGGCTTTTGCCTTGGGGATGCTGTCCACTTTTGACTTTACACTGGATTCAAGGCTTTGAAGGCATTTCCATGCCTTATCGCGTTCGACCATCGGTTGGCCGCCGAAACGTTGAGCGAAGCCAGCTTTGCGCACATAAAGCGAAACATTGGCGATCAATAGGGCCGCTTCCTCAGGGTTCTGACGAACTTCCTCTATGCGTACCGCAGGAATGTTTGATGCCCGACCGACGATATCCGAATAGTACTTGGTTTGTTGGCTCTCCGATGCTTTGACCGCTAGCCCGGCGAGAAGTTGACATCGCAGTTCCAAGTTTTTCCAGAAGCTCAGACCATCGGGGTCGCGAAGATCGTCATCGAGTAATTGTAGCGCCAGCGACCGATTACCGATCTCGGCGTCATCGCTGTTCAATAATGAGGCATATTCGATCACGAGTTCGTTGCGGGTTTGATCATTGATCGAATCCAAATTCTGTTTGAGAATGTCGTAAGCCTTTCGGAGGTCGTTAGCTGCGCCTCGAACATCGTTCTTCTCCTTCCGATACTTAGCTCTCCACCCCAACCATTCCACTTGCACGTCCGGAGCCGCGTTGTCTTGAAATTCACCAAACGTGTTATGGTAGTTGTCGAGTGAGTCTTTCGGTCCGCCGTGTTGATAGTATCGATACTTACAACGCGCCAGATAGAAGCTTGCTTTCATTGGATCGATCACCCCGGTTCTACCCACCGCGTTCCTGAAGGCTTCCACCGCTTGCTCGTAATACCGCTTTTGCACTTTCTCAGGCAAATTGCAGTAGAAAGCCAGATCTTCGCAAGCGTTACCGAGCGACAGGTAGGCGGCATTGCCGTTCTCATCATCAACGGTTTCCTTTTCAAGCATCTCACAAGCTTTGTTGGCACTCGATCGAGCTACCAAAAGGGTATCCTTGCGAGTATCGGTTGGCCCAAGAAAGGCCGCACTAATCAAGATGTTCGCGTGTCGCCAATAAGCGTCGTAGAGTAGCTCGCGATAATCGTCTCTGGCTTCTAGTTTTTTAATCGCGATTGATAACTCGTCCGCAGCACTCTTTAGCTCGGAATTGCTCGATAGCGTGCCCGACCGCAAGTTCATTGTCGGTGTCGTAAGCGTGCGTCAAATCCGGAAAGAACTTGTCCGACATTTGCTTCCACCGCTTGAGAGTCCATGCTGGCAGAGCATCCTGGTCGGATTGATTAATTGCCTCTTGAGCGGTCGCGATATCGGTTAACGAAGGGGCGTCCGTGTAATGTCCTGGTTCGGCATCGGGTAAGAAGTGCGTTAGAGCCAAAGTGGTCGCAGCGGTCACGAATTGGTTTTTATCAGCAAAGTTGTCAGGCCGATCGCGGAGCAGATCCCCGACGTCTTTCGCTACCGCTTCATCGACCTTAGCGTCCTGTAAGACGGCAAATTGAATTTTAACGGATAAGTGCTTCGCCTTAAAATTGGATCCTTTTACGGTCGTTGGATCGATAAGTTGTTCGGGTCCGTCCTGGTACGTCGCTTCAAGTATGTGTAAGTCATCTTGGATGTAACGGTTTTTTTCGCCTAGACCGCCAAAATGCAGTTGATCCAAAACGCCATTCAACCAGCTATCGCTAGGGGTTGTACCCAATTGTTCAATCGATTGCTTTAGCTCTGGTTTTGCGACCGCACTCGGCAGTGCACTTTGCGTCTCCTTAATGACTTCACGCAGCGGACTGAGAAGCCGAAGGTATTCGTCGGCTTGGCCGCTTGCTTGAAAACCCTTGAATTGGTCGAAGGCACACCTGTGCTTCGCCGCCGACGAGTAAGATGTTTTGGGGTTTGATGTCACAGTGGTAAATGCTGTGTTCTTGATTGAGCAAATCGATCGCGCGCGCCGATGCTCGTAAATATCGAATCGTTTCCGCGGCATCGAGTCCATACGAAATGTCATGGGTCCCGGCTGGGATCCCCGCTTCGACTCGAACCTGTTGCAAGCGATCGAAAAGGGTGCAGTCGCCGAGTCCCATCACGACGATCAGTTCTTCCGCCTTGGGGCGATTGGCTTTAAATGGGGTGACCGGCTTTTCCGACTCAGGAGCGAACAATTGCCCTGATGAACCAACTGCCATTGTCCCACTTGGTGACGATTTCGGAGGTGTCGGTGTCTGCTGAGCGTGACGTTGAGGAGAGGATGCTGGTTGACCAGAAACGGGAAAAAAGATACTGCTATCGGGGTTGATGGCTTCGGTTTCACCTTCGGCCAACAAGCGACCTTCGGAATCCTTTGTCCAAAAACCATGAACCGGGCAAAGGTTGGGTTGCCTAACATTACGAAGGGTCCGCAGTGCGCTGAGTTCTTTGCGACCCCCCACTTTCTCTAGCGGTACCACCTTTAGCGCAACATCGGTTCCTCCCGCCGCTCGAGCGATCCACACCGAACCCGCCATGCCGCTGCCCAGAGGTCTGACGAGGGTATAGCCAGGCACAATCTCTTGGCCAGCTTCATATTGGTTTCTCTGCCCAGGAAGCATTTGGGCGTTCTCCTGCGAATAAGACGCTCGTATTCAGAATGCCAATCTGGGACTGACAAATCTCCTAATCGATCTAGTGTACCGCATTAGAGGGGGCCTCAAGGGACTAAGTTAGCGTGAATCACTCGCGTTCCATTCGCTAATGCGACAATCCCGATAATCGTCAAAATCAATTCAATCTTCTTTATTGGTTTGATATTCCCCCCTTTTTGATTTTACTAAAGGGTTAGGATGGAACGAGTGATCCAACGAAAACGCAACAGAAAACTCGCCGCGTCGATTCGCAGTTGGCGGGTTTGCGCTTTGTTCGACGTGGACACTTTCGGAAAACTAAAAATCCAGAGTACTTTTCGGTTGCCCCGCATTGGGGGGCAACCTAAGGTTCTTCAGTTTCGTGAACACGTTGGTCGTGTTCGCTAGATCGATCGATGCGCGTGTTCCGCTGCATCAAGATGACCCACACCAATAAAAATCCTTTGCTGGAGTTTCCGCTCAAATGTCCTACCGATCAATCAACGCTACCGCTTTCCTCCTAACGATCTTCCTGACGGGACCCGTCTCATGGGCTGGTGGCCTTTGCAACAAATGCAAAGGCACCGGATGTTGTGAAGAGATGGTCACCGAAACATGTACCGTCATGAAAACCGTGATTGAAACTTGCTACCGCGAAGAACAGCAAGTCAAAGTCACTCAAGTGCCAAAGGTCATACAAGTCGAACAACTTGTTCCTTATGAGTACACCGCATGGGTTCGCGTCAAGAAAGAAGATCCGCAGGAAATTGAAATCAAGACTCCGAAATTTCGCTGGGTCGATCAAGAGTATACGATCACCGTTCCAGGTAAGGACACGGTCACCAAGATTCGCAAGCGAACCGAATGGGTTCCAACCATCAAATACTGTACCGTTAGCGAAGATCATGGTTGCTGGGAAACCAAAATGGTGGCGACCGAGACTTGTGGCGGCTGCTTGTGCTGCGAAAAAAGGGTTTGGTGCCCCAATATCGTCCAAGTGACCAAGGAAACGACCGTGATGGAAAAGGTTTGTGTCGAGGAACCTTACACTTGTGAAGTTGCGATCTGTGTACCGATCAAAAAGACTCGCCGCGTGAAAGAGTACTTTACCAAGACCGAGAAGAAGGTCATCAAGAACCCCTATTGGACGCTCGAACCACGCAAGCGTACCAAGATGGTTACCGCTTGTGTCCCCGAAACGGTCTACGAAGAAAAGACTGAAATTTGTACGGTGAAAGTGCCTTATCAAGTCGAAAAGCAAGTTCCATGCACGGTCACTCGCCAAGTGCCTAAAGAATGTCCTTGTGCTTGCCAAGGCTAGTCTTTGACGAGTGCTTCGCTGTGGATGCCGGGTCAGCGTCGTTTATAAAGAAAACGAGTTGACCCAGCCAACGCCTACGTACTAGGTCCACTTTTGAAGCGCTTTGTCAAGTAATTCGATCGCGGTGTCAATGTGCGCCTCGGTCGTGATCGTCGGGGGCGGCAGGAATCGGATACGTGTCGGACTCGATCCGCATACGAAACCAAGCAAGCCTACCTCGTACATGATATCGAGAAGCGCTTTGGCATGCTCAAAGCTACCGTCGCCTGGAGTGAAGACAAGCATCATCACTTCACCAAACGGCCCTTCGATTCGTTTGGGGTATTTCTTGGATAGCTCTGCCAATCTTTTTGCAAAATAGCGACTTCGCATCACGTTGGTTCCCTCCGCTCCGAAGCATCCGTTTGCTTCGAGTGCGTCGAGGGTCGCCAATCCCGCCGCAATCGACGAGGACGCTCCGGTGAAGGTTTGACTCAGTACCGGTCCCTTTGGCACAAAATCCTTTCCATAAAGCGTCGCACAAACTTGCGTGATCTTTCCAACCGTAACGATATCGACAAACTCGTCGAGCCCATAATGTTGGAATGCAAACGGACGAGTGGTGCGCGAGAAGGTTTGAATTTCATCGAAGAGAATTGGGATGCCCGCTTCGCGAAGCGGAACACACAGTGCTTGGAAGAAATCATGGCTGCCGGGATAGTAGCCGCCTTCCCCCGCGATCGGTTCCGCCCAAAACGCGGCGTATCGACCGGGATGACGTTTTAATAAGCGATGCAATTCATCCACCGCCCAGCGTGTACTACGCTCAGGATTCTCAGCACTACGAAATGGTAGATAGTCCACCTGTAAAGCGAGAGGCAAACCCATGCGGTAATTGGGACGGTCGGTTAGGGCAGCCAAGGCCAAAGATCGGCCGGCAAAGGCATTATCAAACGCAATGATTCGATCGGCTGGAGCTTTATGATGTAAGGCAATCTTCAGGGCGTTCTCATTCGCCATCGCACCACTGGTCGATAACAAACAATGATCCAACTTCGCACCACTACTGCTCGCCATCGCAATCAACCGTTCGCACATTTCGACCGTGGGGGGATGTTGCTGCAAGTTACCTTGCATCACGGTGTCTTCGAGTGCTCCGTCGATAGCCGCGTCAATGATGGCGGGATGGCTGTGCCCACATCCGTGGACGCCTATCCCGCCGATCATATCAAGCTTGATACTGCCGTCAGCCAATTCGACATAGAGTTCGTGCCCTAGCCCGGATGATAAGTAGGGCCAAATGGGTGCTCCACCCCGGACAGCGTGTAGTCGCGCGAGCAATTGCTCATACGGCGGACGTAACGGCTCGGCCGGGCCGCGAACTTGGTGAAGCTGAGCACCGTGTTCGGCTACCGCCTCGGCGATCAACCGTTTCGCCTCGGCAATTCGAGGATCGCGGCGCAGCGAATCCGCATGAGTTGAAGTGGGAGAAATCGCCGATTTAGATTGGACCACCGTGTTAGGCTCCGAGTTGTGAGAGCATCGTTTTCGAAACGGAATTTACGTTTGAAAACCACAATCTTAGCGTCAAAACCAGGCTTTGTTCAGCCCCTACACGACGTTGAACCGCGTGGGCAACGCCCCGCGCCTTTTGCTGTGCCGGTGCGCGGCCCGCTGGGCTCGCGGTTAAACGAGAAAATGATGCTTCACAGCATGACTCCAACCCATTTCCGAATGGGGAACGGCGTCGCGTTACGCTCCGAATTCGACTCGGCGCGGGGCTAGCTGCGATTGCAGTCGGTTGACGATCGACGTGTGCATTTGACTCACACGTGATTCGGACAGATCCAACGTCGCTCCGATTTCCTTCATCGTCAATTCTTCGTAGTAGTAAAGAATGATGATGAGTCGCTCGTTGCGATTGAGCCCTTTGGTAACCAAACGCATTAAGTCGTTCTTCTGCACTCGAATCGTGGGATCTTCACCCTTCTTGTCCTCGAGTACATCGATTTCACGAACGTCCTTGTAGCTGTCCGTTTCGTACCACTTCTTATTGAGCGAAACGACACCGACGGCATTGGCTTCGGTTAACATCTTTTCGAGCTCGGCGATCGAGATTTCCATCTTCTCAGATAGTTCTTGATTGGTTGGAGCACGCCCGAATTTGGTCTCGAGTTCTTTCTTAGCCAAAGCCAATTTGCTTGCTTTGCTACGAACAAGCCGAGGAACCCAGTCCATCGTACGAAGTTCATCGAGCATCGCTCCGCGAATTCGTGGGACGCAGTACGTTTCGAACTTGACGCCACGTTCCATATCGTAAGCGTCGATCGCATCCATCAAACCGAAGATGCCAGCACTAATGAGGTCATCGAGTTCGACGCCATCGGGCAATCGTTGCCAGATGCGTTCACCGTTGTAGCGGACGAGCGGCATATACCGTTCGACCAACCGATTGCGTAAATCTTCGTAATCCGGCGAATCCTTGGTGATCTGCTTGAAATCTTTCCAAACTTGTAGGATTTCTTCATCGGTTGTGACTGTGGCTGCCATGCAATCCTCCGTGACCAAAAATGTAGAGGTCCGCTTCATGCGGAACCTATAAGTGGACGATAGATAACATCAGTCCTCTGATGCAATCGATCGTATCACTTTTGAAATCGTTAATAAAACCCAACACGACCTGGAATCGCTAGCATCCGTGCTGGCAAAAACCAAGGCCGTCTTGGAGACCCTTCAATGAACCGTTGCGAACATCCATGCTCATGGTTCCTTTGAAGGATTATTCTCTAACTCACCAGTCATTGTCTTAACACTTTCAACGTACCAATCGACTCGGCGTCGAAAAGCAGCTTCGATCGTATCGCGGACAATGTAATCGATGATCCATCCTGCGACCCATCCAATTGCAGCAAACACGAACAAGGCACCGATTGCTTCCCGAGCGATGTGATCAGCGAATTCGCCGAACAACGCTCCTCGGACAATCACCAAAGCCATTGCAAGTGCACCAAGGCATAATGCGAAGCTTCGAGTCAAGGTTCATTTCGTCCTGTGCAAACAAACAATTTAGTGGGACATTCTCTCTGTTCGTTGTAGGCAATTTGCCTCAGTATCTGTATCGGTTATCTCTGGGATGAAAGTTAGTCTTCTTTTCAATAAAACTTGTCCAAACTTACGATCGATTATTCCGGTTGGGTAACGTAGCGAGTGGCAACGATTGCGCTCACGCTATATTCAAATGTTGGTTGGTAATAAGCTGGGGGAACAATCGCATGAGCAACACTTCCGCTTCGGCGGGTTGGATGTCGTCGGGGACCTGTTGTCCGTTGGTCAAGTAACTTAGTGGAATTCCAGCGAAGTCTTCCGAGGCGGCAATCGCTGATAGGATGCCGGCGGTGCAAGTGGTTTCATCGAGTTTTGTCAGAATGGCAGCAGTCGGATGGGCCGGAGCAAACCCTTTGAGTACCGATTGAATCGTTGCCACACTGCTCGTCGCCGCCATCACCAAATGAGTCTCATCGGGCTGAGCCATCCGCAATAGATCGACCAATTGATCGATGCGAGCATCACTCGATGGACTTCGGCCGGCAGTGTCGAGAAGTACCAAATCGACGTCGCCAAGCCGCTCGATCGCTGGTTGCATCTGCGCTGGTTTTTCGACCACCTCCATCGGCAAGTCCATGATCTCGGCATACGCCTTGAGCTGCTGGACCGCTGCAATTCGAAAGGTATCGATCGTGACCAAGCCAACGCGCCGACGCTCTTGAATACGAAAACCAGCAGCCAACTTTGCGATCGTCGTCGTTTTTCCAACACCTGTTGGGCCGACAAGCGCCACAATATGTTTGGCACCGGGCTGAGTGCGGATGGGGCCGCCGATACGAGTCTCTCGTGCAACGGATCGTTGCAAATGTTCCAACCATGATTGGTCGTTCGATTCGCCGAAGGACGCAGCGAAACTGTCGGTCGCTTGCAGCCAACGATCCGCGATCTTCGGAGAAACGCCAGCCTCGATGAGCCGAACTCGGTAGTCGTCGAGCGGTCCTTCCGATTCACGGTCGTTGTCCATAAATCGGCTGCGAATCGGATACGCTATCGGGTCGCCGGGTTCCTCGCTTTGGAAGTCACTTGGGTTTGGAGGATTCGCTGATTGAGAAGCTACGCTCGATTCATCGCTGTCGCGAAGTCCCGCGGTCACTTCGACATATGTACGGCCTAGCCATCCCATCCATCCATCACGGACTTGACGAGTGTGTAGCACCGATGCGTCCACGCCCATTTGGCTGCGGATTTCTTCGAGGGCATCTTGCAGGTTGGCGGCTCGGAAGGTTCGGATATGCATGGCTGCGAGTTGACCTCGCTCGAAGGGGATGATGAAAGGAATGGAAAGGAGTGACAAAGTCAATTGCTAAATCGATTGGCGAAAATTCTATTTGTCGCTGATGACTCCATACGACTCAATCTTGGTGTCTTGGGTGATTTCGTTGTAGGACAATACTTTTAGCCTGGGGATGGAAGCACTGGTGATTTGCCTCAGTCCCGGACGAATTCGCGGACTGACCAAAATGATCGGTGGATAGCCAGCGGTAATTAGTTTCTTAACGCCTTCTTGGATCTTTTCGCAAGTGAGGTCTACCGCTTGCGGGCTCATTCGGACAAAAAGTCCTCGCTCGCCATGCTCAATCCCCGCCGCGATCCGGTCCTCCATCGCTGGATCGAGTGCCAGCACATGCAAACGGTTGTCTTGGTCGCGGTAGCGAGTGCTGATCGTTCGGGCCAAACGGTGACGAACGTATTCGCAAAGCCAAACGGGATCCTTCGTTCGTGGTGCGAAATCGCCGAGCGTTTCAAGAATAATACTCAGTTGACGAATCGGAACGTCTTCGCGAAGCAGCATTTGCAACACTTGCTGGACTTCGCTCACCTTCATCGCGCCTGGGATCAACTCGTCGACGACCGCGGGCGAAACTTCTTTTAACTCGTCAATCAAATGCTTGGTCGCATCACGCGACAGCAATTCATCTGCATGACGGCGGACGATCTCTTGTAAGTGGGTTGCCATGACCGCGCCCGGCTCGACGGTCGTGTAGCCGTAGATTGCCGCTTGCTCGCGGCGCATCGGATCGATCCATACCGCTGGCTCATTAAACGTAGGATCGCGAGTCGGTTCGCCTTCGATCACGCCGGTCGTTTGACCGCTGTCGATAGCCAACAATTTGTCAGGACGCGCCATCGCTCGAGCGACCGTATTGCCAGCAATGCGGATTTCATACTCACTTTGGTCCAAACTCATCTCATCACGCACGCGAACCTTTGGCAAAACGATGCCGATGTCCGATGCGATCGAGTTGCGTACGCCAGTGATTCGCTGCATCAAATCGCCACCACGTGACGGATCGGCAAGACTTAGTAGCCCCAGCCCGATCGTCATTTCCATCGGATCGACCGTTAAGAAGTCCTCCACGCGTTTTGGAGGCGGAGCCGCAGCGGCGGCCTTATCCGCCGATTCCCGTAAATCCTTATCAGCGATTCGCCGCGTGTCGCGGCGATTCATAATGACCGCCAAACCGATACAGCCAAACCCCAAGGTTGCCATGGGAAGGGTGGGCAAGTTGGTCACGATTAGCAGTAGCAGGAACGCCCCCGATACCGCCATCGCTTTGGTGTTACCAAACAGTTGTTGTAGAAACAGGACAGGTAAGTTGGTCTTTGCGGTACTTCGCGTCACCAGCAATCCAGCGGCCAACGAGATCAGCAGCGCGGGTACTTGGCTGACCAAACCGTCACCGATCGTCAACTTGGTGAACAATGCACCTGCTTCGCTGATCGTCATCCCTGCTTGAACGACACCGATGAACAGGCCGCCGATCACGTTGACGATCGTAATCACAATACCTGCGATCGCATCACCGCGAACGAATTTACTCGCACCATCCATCGCCCCGTAAAAGTCGGCTTGCGAACTGACCGCTTCGCGACGCTTTTGAGCTTCCTTCTCGTCGATCATACCCGCGTTCAAATCGGCATCGATCGCCATTTGACGACCTGGCATCCCATCGAGAGCGAAACGGGCGGCCACTTCACTGATCCGAGTTGCACCCTTGGTAATTACGATGAACTGGATCAATACAATAATCACAAAAATGATGATTCCAACTTCGATGCGATCTCCCGCAACGAATTCGCCAAACGTCTTGATCACACCGCCGGCGGCATCCATTCCAAGCGTATCGGCGCCCGTCAAAATCAGACGCGTGGTCGCAATGTTGAGGACCAGGCGGCCCAAAGTTGTGGCCAGTAGTAGCGAGGGAAAGACGCTGAATTCTTGAGGCGTGGGCACGTAGATCGTCGTCAGCAAGATGATCACGCCGATGGTAATGTTGAGCGCCAAAAACAAATCCATCAGGATCGCTGGTAGCGGCATCAAAATCACAACCAAGCAGCCGATAATTCCTATCGGAAGGACAAGATCACGATAACGAAGTAAGAACGACAGCACAAAAACACTCATGGCATTAGTACAGCAGGACGAACCCTTCGCCATGCCAACGCGAGACTACCGAAAATCACGACACAGCGTCTAGTGAAATTTCGTGAAGAAAATTGATACCGTTGATAGCAAAAGGATGCTATCGCGGTTTGAGTAGGGGGAGGGTTTGGCCGGCGTAGCGGTCGGCGACGAATAGGGGGAACTGCGTACCAAGGGCCGCGCGGTGCGTTTCAATGACCAAGTCAGGTTCGTTGTTGTGCTGCGATAAGTGACCCATGCAAACCCATTGCATCGTTCGACTAGCCGATCGCAGCAAAAGATCCGCTGATTCGGCGTTGGACAAATGTCCGCCTGGACCGCTGATACGGCGTTTAAGCGCTTCGGGGTAAGGGCCGCTGGCCAACATCTCGGTGTCGTAATTGCTCTCGATAATGACTGCATCGAGTGTCGATAACAGATAATCGAGACCCGAAAAAACGTGCCCTAAATCAGTCAGAATCCCCAATCGATTCGATCCATCGTCGACAATAAACGCTAACCCGTCGACGGCATCATGCGGTGTCTTGATCGTCTCAACTCGTACGTGACCAAAGTCCAACGTGCTGCCCGATTTGAATCGCTGGACATCATCAACTCGTCCGATACGATTTTTTCGCTCAAGAGCCGACATGGTTTCATCGGTCACATGAATCGGCAGACCAAACTTCCGATGATAGACGCCCATGCAGCGAGTATGGTCGCTGTGGTCGTGCGAGATAATCAGCGCATCGACGTCACGAATGTCACGTCCATGCTGAGCCAATCGTTTTTCGGCTCGAGCACCGCTAATGCCAGCGTCGAACAGCAGTTGCTTCCCACCTGCTTCGACGTAAATGCAATTTCCGTTACTTCCCGATTGTAATGCAATGACTTCCATGTCGAGATTGTAGAGATTCAGCCGCGTTTCGCCATCCCATGGTTTTTCGTCGTAGCGGAAGTCGTCAAGACTTTCGTTTGTGCGGTTTTTGAGTTGTGGTTGACAAACGATTTACATCCTCCCCCAAGCGAAGCTTAGGGGGAGGTTCTTAGAAAGGCAATCGTAAACGCTTGTGAAACAAACAGTTGAACGTTGCACCACGTCTTCCCCGGGAGGGTGAAGCAACTTTATGCCTCACTTTGCTGGCAGGATCAACAATTCGGTCGAGTCGAGCTCCCATCGACCGCCGCGACTTCCCGCTCCGCCTGCGGTGTAGAGCATATCCTCGTATTGCCCGATCCCTGTTCCGTGTCGACCTTGCGAGAAGACGGACATGACTCTCCACTTGCCCGATTTGGTATCGAGTGCTTCGATTCGATCGTGCGCGGTCGGTTGCTGCGACTCGCCGCCGGCAATGAGCAACTCATCACCCATGCGAAAGGCAAAGCACCCGGCACGGGGCGTTGGCAAGTTGCTTTCCACCGGCAGCGTCGACCACGTTCCGTCCTTTAAATCGTATACGTCGACTTCCGGGATCGTGAGATCGAAGACTTGTTTCGTAATCCCCGATGTTTTGCGTCCACCGGCAGCGTAGATTTTATTGTCAATGAGAACGGATTGAAAGTGATCGCGGACGCGGGGGGCGTCCGGGAGTTGTTCCCAGGCCCCTGTTTTCAAATCGAGTCGATCGAGCCACGGAACCCATCCATCCCAGTGCCCGCCACGAATTCCGCAGACCATGTACAACGAGTCGTCATGGACGACCACACCCGCACCCCCGCGTCGACGATCCGCTGGAATCTCGGCTCCCCAAGACCATTGGTCAATGCGAGGATCGTAGATCAATATGCGATCGACCGCGGTCTCTCGTGGATACTTTCCGGTCATCGCACCCGCCAAATAGATGCGGTGATCCCAGACAATCGGCTGGAAGTGATGCACTTCCATCGGCGGGGTTTTGCCGTGCGTCCACGTTTGGGTTTTGGGGTCGAAAATGTCGACCGGTTGAATCCGCCTGCCACCAAGCAGGTACATCTTTCCATCGCATTCGACAAACCCTGCTTCATGACGAGCGTGGGGTTTTCCGCTCGTCGTCACGCTTTGCCAATTGAGTGGACGATTGCTAATTCGAGTTAGCTTTTTTTTTTCAGCACGACCAACCAATCTTCGTTCGCGTCTCGGGGTGGCGTTCCGAGCGACACGCTGCCACCGCCATCTACCGTCCTTACACTGCCGTCTTGCAAGTCGCCTCCATCGCGAGGATTGAACCATGCAACCGTGAACGAGCCCTTGGCATCGCTCAAATCCAAATTCGATTCACCACCATTTGACAAATAAACCAAATAGACTTGATCTGGATTGGCGAAGCAGTAATCCGTTGGATCATGGTCAGGATTGCCGACCAACTCGTCTGCATTCTTCATTTCCCAAAACGGGATTTCATGATCGTGAAAGAACCCGATCGCGATTCGGCAATAGTCCCAACTCTGGTCGCGGCTTCGCCAATCTTCGCAATTGATATCGTTTTGGTCGAATTTGTAGCCAAAGTAATACTCGCATCCGGCACCGCCACCCATCAGCGTCCCCCACAAGGTTTGCTTGCGGACCTTATGCTGGGTGTAGACCATTTTTCCCGTATTATCGTGCCCATCGAAACCTTGGTAACCAAGGTCGGGACATTGGGCATGAGCCGCACTGCCCGATTCATCAAATGCAACCACCCATGGTTTACCAGCCTTGGCGGAGGCGTTGACCCATTTGATTGTTTGCGCGTGAGTCGTTTCGAGGCTGCTGTTCTGTAGCGACGTGCCTGTCAATTGCGACTTCTCACCGAGCAACGGTTTGTAAACTTGGTCTTGCTTGTTGGGGAAGGTATGGATCACGACAGGATGATCGTACGGATCGGTCCCGACGATATAGTCAATCATCGCGTTGACCTCATCGGTCGATTGCGTGTTTTCTTCGCCGATGTTCCAGTTCAGAGCTAAATTGTGGCCGAACCGGGCGATCAGTTCACGGCAATACAATTTTCGTTCGGGACCAAGCTTACCGTCATCGAGCGACTCGGGAACGTTCCCTATTTTGCCGCTCGTAGAGGGGCGATTGTCATCGATTTCTGTCTCTTGCATTTTGAAATGCAAATACATTCCTTCGCTGGTTCCATGCTCAAAGACGGTCCCCCATTGGTCAAGTTTGCTACAATCATAATGCAGCTTGTCATTACGGCTGATGAAGGGCCAAACGTTGTCGCCATCGCCACCCGCGTTGTACGTCAAAAACGAGAACGCGTTGCAACCTTTTCCCGACAGATAGTTGACCGCTCCGATCAAGCCTTTTCCTTTACCATCTTGCCAAGTCGGATCGCCATCGTTCCAGTCACGTTGGTGAGCAGACCACGTTTTCAAAGGTGCCTTCTTTGGATTGCCAGCGATCGTGTTATCAAAATCGGCATAGGCCAATAGCGTTTCGGGAGCGTCTGCTCCGACTTTAAGAAAGTACTTCTTCGATCCTGCAAATTGTAGGTAGTGTTTGCGGACATAGTCCAATCGACCGTGTGCTCGCAAGTCGCGGCCCTGTTTATCGGATTGCGAAATCTGAAACTTGCCTCGTTTGCCATCGAACGGAGTGAGTGATTTCGCCCGGGCGTTCTCGTCAAGAGCAGCATTTTCGCCTTGGACCATCGAAACCTCGTACGTCCATTCGCCCGCCTCATCGGGAGCGAACAAGGCTCGCCACACGGTTCCTGCTTCGGCGGACGTATTGGCAGCGTTTCCATCGGCGGCAAAATAGCCAGGAACCGTGGTTTGTTTCCCATCGCTGTGCGTGAACGTCACCGTCATTCGATTGTCGGTAAATGGATTCGGTGCATCGTCCTTTTCATGAGCATAGGGGCCGCTTAAATCGAGGGTCACCTTGTGCCACATTTTCATTTCACCGCTTATGCGGACACTACCATCGCCATCGGATGGTCGATCGGATTGGCGAGGTGGTTGCGTCATGCCGACTTGGCAGCAAAGTGTGAACAAAAAAATGGTCGAGAATAGTTGTCGAATCATGGTAGGTCTCAAGGGAAGGAGGATGGATCAGGAGGAAATGGCTGAAGCTTCGAGTGCATCGGCAACCGCATCAGCCACGTCAGTCGTCGAAGCTGTCCCGCCAATATCGGGCG
>JGI12048J13642_10004374_pt1 | contig 19129 bp, 20 predicted proteins | sample ElkSlonscriptome_16_FD_13642 | JGI IMG/M metagenome (IMG submission 13642)
ACTGGAACCACCTGATCCCATCCCGAACTCAGAAGTGAAACGGTGTATCGCCGATGATAGTGTGGGGCCTCCCCATGCGAAAGTAGGTCACCGCCAGGGTCTATCCACAAAGCCCCGACAATCTATCGATTGCCGGGGCTTTGTCTTTTGGTTTCTCAAAAACTGCTGGTCAGTGAAGACCTGAAAGTCTCAATCTGGCTATTACGAAGGTCGAGGCAGGGAAATCAGGACTTCATTCTTTCTGTCGCTGGGGTCAAAGGCCAATCGTAGGATTGCCTCGGCGACAAAAGCGGGCGTGTTGAAGCTGTCGCTGGCCTTAAGGTCTTGGAATTTTTTGACCATCGGAAATTGCTCCGGCGGGCATTGACGGATCATACGTTGCATGTCGGTGTCTATGATACCCGGGGCAACGGCATGGACCCGGACGCCGTGCGCGGCTTCTTCTAGTGCGATGGATTCGCTCATGCGGTCCACTGCGGCCTTCCCTGCGCAATAGGCCGACCAGCCTGCGTAGGCGTTTTGAGCGGCGCCGGAACTGATATTAATCAGTACGCCGGTGCCTTTTCGGTCGTGAAGGTGGCGGACAAATGCCTGGCTGCCAAGGAAGGTGCCGATAACATTAACCGCGATGTGTTTGGTGAAGTCGCTTGGGTCAAAGTCTCGCATGGGACCGATAGGAGCGAGTAATCCGGCGTTGTTAATCCAGAGATCAATGTCGCCAAAGCGTTCGAAGGCTTGGGTGCAGAACGCGCTGACCGATTTTGGGTCTGCGACGTCCGCGGTCGATGTAAGGCATCGCTCAGAGTCGTCGAACGGCGGCGGAGTGCGAGCACAGACGGCGACGCGCATGCCCTGATCCAGAAAAAAGCGTGCCATGCCAACGCCAAGACCACGGCTGGCTCCAGTTATCACCGCGACGCGGTCGGTTGTATCCATGGTTTCTTGCCTCATTCTTCCGCGAGCCAGCCCTGCAGCGCGTCAACAATGGCCTGGGCTTGAGCCCTGCTGGAGATGTTGAATTTGGACTGTTGTCGATATTCGCCGCTGCGCTTTTGGTATCGGCGAATGGTGAAGCGTTCCGGGCCATAGGTCTCTTTGGCGCGGTCCCAGTCTTGGTAGCGGTAGAGTACTGTTGCCCAGCTCCCCTTCGATAAGACCACCTTATCAAGTTCTTTGGTGGTCTCAATGTTGCCCTCGACGTAAGTTACGGTGAGGTCGTCGATGGTCTCCGCCATAGTCGTCTCCAAAAAAGTGCCTTGAATCGTGTAAGCCTAGGCGTCGAGTGCGTAGATGACGGGCGCCGTCAACTATTGCGCTGCGCCGTATTGCGTTAACAGCGTCGCCATGATTCGGGCCGTTGCCAGGTCATGCAGCGTACGGGCGAGTGATAGCGGTGTTGCCCCTGATGCGTCAACCTGATTGACATCGGCACCCGCGGTAATGATGTGCTTTGCGAGCTTGACGTTGCCGGCGGCAACTGCCAAATGAAGCGGCGGGCGGCCTTCCCGATCGGCCTGGTTGATGTCAACACCCTTTTGTATCAGGAAATCCAGTGTATCGCGATCTGCTGCATCCTCGCGGACAAGATCAAGCAGCATTGCTTGTAGATCGTCATCGGCGCCTTCTGCCAACAGCATTTTCGCGGCGGGCACTTTGCCGTTGGCGAGTGCAACATGGAGCGGTGTGTGGCCAATCGCATCGCGCGCGTTCGGGTTGGCGCCGTGGTTTAGCAGCACACTGGCAATTGCGACACGACCCTGAGATACGGCGACGTGTAGCGGATAGTTTCCATCCGGGCCGGGTATGTTGACGTCGGTATCCCAAAACATATGGCGCTTGATCTGGTCGAGGTCGCCGATGTGAACTGCTCGGTAGAGATTGATCCCGGGCTTCGGTGGCGCGTCGCATGCATTGAGCATCATCGCGACACCAAGCAGCAAGGAGGTTGAGAGAAAAAAGCGCATGATCATGGGGCTCGCACGGCTGACGCTGGATGTTACGCGTTGGTCGCTGTGATCGACAAGGGCGTCAGTGGGTATCTGTGAAGAGGTTCCCGTGTTAGTTTATCGGCACTATGTTTGGCAAGATCTTCATTACCGCAGCGGTTATCTGTATCGCCTATCTGGTCATACGTTCCCGCTACGAAAGGGCGGGTCCGCAGCACAAACGCGATGCTTCAACAGCCGAGCACGACCAGCCCTTGATTTACCCAGTTGCGGTCAGGCTTGCCGCCTATGCTGTCATCGGGCTGATGGTAACCGGCAGCGGGCTCTACCTCTTCCAATCTTGGGAGCGGCAACACCAGATTGTGGTGGTTCAGGTCGTCAATCCCTACAACGGCGAGGTGCAGCATTACGAGACGCGGCGCGGAGACATCGACGGGCGAACATTCCGTACCTTGGATGGACGCTTGATCCGTATCGCTGAGATGGAGCGGATCATTGTTGAGGATCGGCGATGACGGCTAACTGTGCTTCTCCAGACCGATATTGAACGCGACAGACAATCGTAGTTCCTGACTCCTATTGATATTGACTGAATGCGGCAGCGCCGGCGGAAAAAACAGCATCAGGCCGGCCCGCGGGACGATCCGGCGCTCAAGCGGTTCATCGTGGAATAGGATGGCTCCAGACTCTCGTGGGGCTGTGACGTAGTAGACACCAGACAGCAGTTCATCGTTCTCATCATGACAATGTCGGCTCGTGCCTTGGTTAGGTGCCATCGCGTTGAGCCAGAAACCGAGTTGTAGGCCGCCAGCGGCGATTCCCAGTAGTTGGCTGGCCTGATCTAGGGCGAATTCCAGTAAGGCCGAGAGCCCCGGTAGCCGATGGCTCTTCAGATAAAGATTCTCGAAGCGACCCTGGATATAATGCGTTCGTTGATCGAAATCGGCCTCTCCCAAGGCGGCAAAGGCGGTCGCCATCGGTCCGTTGATTTGATCGGCTTGAGGATACCAAAGCGCTTTGATTGGGCTTGGTCGCTGAACATCGATCTGGTCGTCGGCGGTCTTTTCCTGCGCTGTTGTCAACAGTGACTACCTTGCGTTCTCGAGTCCGGGTCGCCTGAGGCGAGCGCTGCAAGCGCGATGCCTCTGATGCAGTGTCTGCCAATTTAAGGCGTCTTTATCGCTTTTTGGTCCAGTGTTTTCCGCGTACCCGCGGTTGGCGTGGTTGTGGATTGCGTTATTGCCAGCGCCGCGGCAGAATCCGCGCCGCCCCAGGGTTTGACGACGACTACAGAAATCGAGTTTTTCGGCGACCCTTCGATGATGCGGTCGCTGTAGCTCAGATAAACCAACGTATTGCGGGGCGCGTCGTAGAAGCGAACCACCTGCATGGTCTTGGTCAGTAGGGAGGTGCGCTTCTTGAAGACATCGTCACCTTCGGTCTCACCTTTTACGATGTCCTCCGGGATCTGTACCGGCCCGACTTGACGGCAAGCCAAAGACGCATCCGACGTGTCCTCGGCGACGCCCACCGCCCCGCTGATGCCGCCGGTCTTGGCGCGGCTTAGATAACAAGCAATGCCTGGGATGTCCGGGTCCTGAAATACCTCGACGACGATTTTGTCGTTAGGCCCCATCCATTTAAACTTTGTGCTGACCTCGCCGATGGTCTCGGCCAATGCTGGTATCGCGACGGCTAGAAGCACGGCAGCAATCCTGATTGAACGCATGATGGGCTCCGTTGCGGTTTAGAAAGTGCGGCCATTTTGCACCATGCGACGCCCCGATGACAGATGTTCTGGCCGGATCAAGCGCTGCTCAGAGTGGCGGCGAACAATCGCTGGTGCTCGCTGCGGCTGCGCGTTACGCAATCTTCTATGGAAACGCCGAGGAACCAATTCCCGGTGATTGAAATGGGCAAGTCCGCCAACGTCCTATCCAGCGCGTCGGTCAGGCCCTGGTGACCCTTGCGCAGACTTGGCAGGCGGTTGCATAGGTTTGTCGTGGCGACGATCTTGTCCGCGGAGACGTCCAGCGCCGCGCATGCCGCCGATATGCGGTCGGCCTCGTTCAATGTGCCGCCGGGAAAGTGGAACGCGAAACCCCGATAACGATCATCCGCCAAGAAGTCGCGGGAGACCGCCGATAAGAAGGGGCCATCCACACTGATGAGGCCGGCCATCTCGGCGACGCTGAGGTCGGCTTTGTAGAAGGCCAGCAGCAAGGTGTCGATCTCTACCACGCCGATGCGGCCGACGATCGAGGCAGCGTCGGGCGCCACATCGGCGAGGAGTCGTGCTGCGACATCCGGCGGTACCGCAAGGGTCAGATACCGGCAGGTTCGTTCCGCTCCGTCTGCGAGGCGCACGACGAAGCCATCCCCCTGAGCCGCAACGGCGGTTGCTGTCTGGCCGCATTCGGTCGTCATGCCCGCTTTGGTTGCGATCACGGCTGGAATCTCGCTAAGCCCGCTAGGCATCGTGAAGCTGCGCAGCACCCCCTTGCGTCGAGGCTTTTTTCGAAACAGGGCCTCGGCCGGAAAATCGTCCGCCCTCTGGCAGATCACAGAGCGGAAGGCCGGCCCGAACAGGTCGCGATAATTCCGCTGACCGAGCCCCCGGCCATAGTATTCCTTGACGCTGCACTCGGATTTTTTCTGCGAGAATAGCCGTGGCAGCGAAACCAGCAGTTCAGGCAGCTGTAGTGCCGAGAGGATGGACGTGCGTTTGCCGTCGCGCCAGAGCTTATAGCCCTGTTTTGCCTTGGCCGTTGCGCGCTCAAGCAGGTCCAGTCGTTCCATGATCTCAAGCAAGTTACCATAGCTGTTGAAGCAACTGTGGCTGCCGGCCTCAATCCAGAAACCGCCAAGGTCCGGAAAGGCGTGCGTCTGCATGCAGCCGCCCAGGCGTTGGGCGCGCTCCAGCAGCAGTGTTTCGACCCCGGCCGCTGCTGAGTAATACGCGGCGCTTAGGCCGCTGATACCGCCGCCGATGACGATATGTGAACCGTTTGAATCACTCATGTTCGAAGGCTGAAGCGGGCAGATGCTGTAGAGTTAAAGAGAATGCTCGGCGGGCCATGGCTCAGTCGGCTTTTTCGGGCAATGGATCGGACATTGGTATCAGTTCCAGATCATCATTGTCGAAAGATGGCGGCGGGGGCAGCACCGGCTCGCAATCTTCTAGAGACCATTCGGCTCCTGGTACAAGGCTCAGGGCGCTGGTGTCTGGCGACTGTGGGGGCCCGCGGTCGTCGATCTCCTCCAGCGGCGTGCCCACAGGCGCGAGCGCGAGCGCTGTCGCGTCTGTTGCAGACTCGGCCAACGCATCGGACCCTGCCTGCTCTTCTCTTCCGGCTGCCGCGGTATCCGCGGGTTCGCCATTTGAAATCTCGATCAATGCTAAGCCGCCGGCCTTCCGGAAGGCGGCCTGGTAGCGTGAAGCCACATCAAGGCTTACATTGCGCTTGACCACGACACGACGACCACTGAACAGGTTTTCCAATTGCGCCTCGTCCACCCGGAACCAGGTACGAAGGTTGCGCCGCGCGGCCTCCTGCGTGGTTTCGGCCGACAGTTCACCGGAAAAGACAACGTTGTAGCGATCTTCGGGCATGACTGCGTCTCAGTTCGCGGCGACCGCCGCATAAGACGGTCGCTCGTCCAGTTCAGCGGGCCGCTGAGCACGCTAGGCATCGGTCGCCGACTTGGCCCACCTTTCAAGAATGCCCGGCTTACAGCGGTCTTGGGCCAGTGAAGACCCCGAGAATATCACCATCGGCGCAGCCGCGTGCCTGGTCGTTAGGATAAGCCTCATTGAGCGCTTCGGCCAGACCTGATTCGATCTCGCTGCCCAGCCGGATTTGCTCGACTAGCGTTGCGGCGATGGCCGTTGGCCTTTCCATGCGGACGTCGACCATAACGATTGGTCCACCGGCCTGCAGCGCGGACTGGAGTTCGGGTTTTATTGTCGTCGCGAAATGCTTGATGATGCCTCGGGCCTGCTGGCTGTCAAGGCTGATATAGGTGTCGCCAGCGTTCAGATTGGCGCTGACCGCGAGCGCGCAGCCGTGACGGCAATGGGTGCAAGATAGCGATTACTATGGGTCTCCGTAGAAGGTGATTGAATTTTGGCGGAAAGGCCGTGCGGGCCGCTTGGTTCAGACCTCCGGGAATCCTTTCTGGCAGGTCTGTCGCTACCGAGCCCGGTTGAAATTTTTGGCCGGGTAGGGTCGGGCACAATCACACGACCATGAGACTATGCCGCCGTTAGGGATCGGCGACCATGGCAAACCGCAACCGCTGCTCATTTGCAATAGGGCTGCTGAGATGTGACGGCGTCGCGTATACTCTGCGGCGATGGCAACGGGGGGATTCATGAACGGCATTTTCGGTTGGTTCGGTGTCCTTCCCGAACCGGAGGCGGCGCGTGACCTGCTCAACAGCATGTCCGATGCCACCGGGGGCAAAGTCCTGAGCGCCGACCTGTGCGCTGTGGCGACCATTGGAAACGCCCGCGCTAGGAACGGCCACCTGACCTACGCCGACGGAGAAATAACCGCGGTTGTTTCCGAGCAAACCCCGCTCGGCGATGCTGCCGCGGTCGCCGCCGCCTACCGCCGTTGCGGGGAGGCGGTGCTCGATGCGCTGCACGGGCCCTTCGCCCTGGCCCTGCTCGACCGTCGCCGCCGGCGCTTCATCCTGGCCATTGATCGTGTCGGCGCCCGAGCGCTGTACGTGCACGCGGGCGCTGGCGGCGTCTTCTTCGCTAGCCGTTTGGACAGGCTCCGGGAGTTGTTGCGGGGCGTTGCTGGTGTGGGGCTCGCACTCGACGACCAAGCCGTCTTCGATTATCTCTACTTTCACATGATCCCTAGCCCGCGGTCCATCTACCGTGATGTCTTCAAACTGCTTCCGGCGCAGATGATCAGTTGGGAACAAGGCGCCGCCTCCGCGCGGTTCTACTGGTCTATGCCCTACCAGGATGCCAAACCGGCAGGTTTTGAAGCACTGCGGAAAGAATTTCGGGCCTTGCTGCCGCAAGTGGTGGGCGACGCTGGCGGCTCAGCTAGTGCGCGGGTCGGCTGCTTCCTCAGCGGCGGCACAGACAGTTCGAGCGTTTCTGGGGCTTGGCGCCAGTTCAGGGGGGAGGCGGTGCCCACCTACACCATGGGCTTTGATGCGCAGGGTTTCGACGAGATGGAATACGCGCGCATTGCCGCGCGCCACTTTCGCACCACGCCCCGCGAATACTACGTCACCGCTGCCGACGTGGTCGAAAGCATCCCGCGTATTGCCGCATATTGCGACGAGCCTTTTGGCAACGCCTCTATCGTACCGGCCTATCTTTGTGCCCGCTTCGCTAAACGAGACGGCATTGAAGCGATGCTCGCTGGCGACGGCGGGGATGAGATCTTCGGCGGCAACGAGCGCTACGCCAACCAATGGCTATTCGAGCTCTATAGGCACGTCCCACCGCTTTTGCGCGCGCTTCTGGAGCCTGGGCTGCGCATGCCGGGTCTTGGTTCCATTCCTCCTGTTCGCAAGGCCCGCAGTTACGTTGCCCAGGCCAAAGTCCCATTGCCTGATCGTTTCGAGACCTACAACTTTCTTCACCGTACCGCCCTTGACGAGATCTTCGAGCCGGCCTTTTTGGCACGGGTGGACACCGATGCCCCGTTGCAGAACCTGCGAGAGGTCTACGCACGCCCGGCGTCCACATCCGCGATCAACCGCATGATGCACGTGGATCTCAAGATTACGCTCGCGGACAACGACCTGCGCAAGGTCAACCAGGCCTGTTCACTTGCCGGAGTTGATGTGCGCTATCCGCTGCTCGACGATCGCATGCTCGAATTCGCAGCCACCGTTCCGCCGCAGATGCAACTCAAGCGCACCCACCTGCGATGGTTCTTTAAGCGAGCCCTGGCGGACTTTTTGCCGGCCGAGATTATCGGCAAGCGCAAGCAGGGCTTCGGTTTGCCCGTGGGGCTATGGATGGCCGAGTATGCACCGCTACGTGAGCTTACCCATGACAGCATCGCCGCACTGAAGCGCCGTGAGATTGTCCGTCGGGATTACATCGACTGGATTGAGCAAAAACACGCAAGCGAACACGCCTCTTATTATGGCGTGATGCTCTGGGTTCTGGTTATGTTAGAGCAGTGGATGCAGGCGCGCGGCCCTTGATGTGTCGGGGTTGTTGAAGAGGCCGGCAATGCGGCTCGGCAGCGGTCTCCGAGAAAGTGCCGAATTTCAAGTTTCGGGCGCTAAGGTTTCGTCGTTAATCGAGCCAATTGTTGCAGCAAAAAGAAAAACCGACGCAGGATAAGGCCCTGTTGAGGCGGACCGGGCGATTTCTTGGTCCGCCCCAGCCCCGAGCGCCCGACTGGTGCCGGTCGGACTCGGCGGTAGTGGAGGCGGGTTGCTTCGGCGTTAAGCCCCGCGGCGACCCGGCATGCTCAATACCTCGACCTTGACGGGCGTGACGCCCTTCTTAATCATGCCGAGTTGCTTGGCCGCTTTCCGGGAGAGGTCGATAATGCGACCCCTGACGAACGGGCCGCGATCGTTCACCCGTACGACGATGCTCTTGCCGCTACGCACATCCGTCACACGCACCCTGCTGCCAAGCGGCAAGCTCTTATGTGCTGCGCTCATCTTGTTCTTGTTGTAGACCTGACCGCTTGCGGTCTTGTTGCCGTGCAGGCTGTCATGGTAGTAGGACGCGATGCCTTTCTGTACCGATCCGGGGCCTGCGGCGAAGGACGGAACGGATAGGGTTGCGAACAGGGCTGCCGTCAGTACAAGGCTGATCGTTTTGGTCATCGGTGAACACCTATGGTTTCGACCGCTAGGCCGGGGCTGTGCGAGCCCGGCCGGTAGCGCCCGCGGGGTTGTCCTTTGCCCTTGTGAGCGAAGCAGGTGCGGCGGTCTTTGGAGAAGACGATAACGCTATAATACGGGAAAACCCGAATTAGGGAAATCCCTAATCTTCCCTGCGCGGGTTGCTATCTATTGGACATAGGGGACCCAAGCCTTGAATGCAGATGCTGTAGCGCCCCAGGCGGCTCTACCGGCAAACCTTCACCACAGAGATCCTCGAGCGGATACGCACAGTCGTGTCGGCAGAGGACGGACTGAGCCGCGGTGCGCTGTCGCCGCGGGTCTGTGGTTGGCTGGCTCGGCGCGCTGAGTTTCTGCGCGCATCGCCGAGCAGCCGGTGGTGCTGGTGGTGCAGGAGGCCACCAGCCTGAACTATGACGCCCATCCGGCCACCCAAGACTTGGGCTCGATCAACACCCATGCCGACGGTGCACAAGGGCTGAAGCTGCACGATACGTTGGCGCTGATGCCCGAGGGCCTGCCGTTGGGCTTGGTCGACACGTAGTGGGTCTCGGCGTCCGCCGCGGTGAATTGGAAGCCGAACTAGTTGGTGGCGCTGAGCACCCAGTTGCCGGGATCGCTGCCGAAGATTAGGGTGCCACTGCCGAAGGAGCTCGATGCGTCGATCAGGGTGTCCGAGGGTCGGCTGCTGGCGCTGCCGGAGGTGTTCGCCGGAACGACGGCGTTCATGATCGGGCTTTGGACGATGGCCGCGTCGGCCTTCGCCGGCAGCAGGGCGGCGATCGGGGCGGCCGGGGCGAGGGCCGCGGCGGCCGCCAGGATGCAGTGCAAACGGTTGGTGTCTGGGGTCATGGCGCTGTTGCCTGAATTATCGAGTGTTATGCTCGGCGGCAGCTGGATCGCAGATCGACACGGCGAACCCGTTCCAAGCCGCTAGCGCGATTGAGCGCCTGGCACGGGGCTGTTGGTCCATCCCCGTCAAGAATCGGTCTGACCCGACCGGCGCGACCCTGTTGGCAAATGGCTGGGCGGATTCTGGAGCAATTCTAAGCCGCTGCAATCTCGGCACACGCGAAACAGGGGCGTCTTTTTGGACCTTGATCATCAAACCGGTCGCCCACCGACGGACCCTGCGTAGTCAGGGCTTCCAGCCCTGATTGCGTCAGGCCAAGATGGCCTGACGACGCAGTCAACCGCCGACGCGACCGGTTTGACGATGAATGCCTCCTTTCGCCTGCCGAAAACACCCGCCCGACAGATCACCGCCGATCAGGGTTTGCAACGGACGGCAGCCGTCATGACGTGACGTGCCTTGTGCGTCAGGTCACCACATCAGGCTCCGCGCGGCCGATGCGCGCCTCGATCTGCGCCACCTCCCGGGCGATCAAGATCAGCGGTGCGAGGGCCTCCTGCACCGGCTGGCCGTGCTTGGCCGGGTCCGGCTCGTACTGCTCGATGTAGACGCGCAGCGTCGCGCCCTGGGTGCCGGTACCGGACAGGCGCATGACGATACGCGAGCCGCCCTCGAAGCCGATGCGGATGCCCTGTTTGGCGGAGACGCTGCCGTCGATCGGGTCGGTGTAGCTGAAGTCATCTGCGTAGGCGACGCTGAAGTCACCGAGCTGCTTGCCGGGTAGGTCCGGCAGCAGGGCGCGCAGATGCTCGACCAGGCCGTTCGCGGCCGCGCTGTCGACCGCCTCGTAGTCGTGCCGGGTGTAGTAGTTGCGGCCGAACTTGCGCCAGTGCTCAGTGACGATCTCGGCCACCGACTGGCGCTGCACCGCGAGCAGGTTGAGCCAGAACAGTACCGCCCAGAGCCCGTCCTTTTCGCGCACATGGTTGGAGCCGGTGCCGAAGCTCTCTTCGCCGCACAGCGTGATGTGATCGGCGTCGAGCAGATTGCCGAAGAACTTCCAACCCGTGGGAGTCTCGAAACACTCCACGCCCAGCAATTCGGCGACGCGGTCGGGGGCCTGGCTGGTGGGCATGGACCGCGCCACGCCAGAGATGCCGGCCTTGTAGCCCGGTGTCAGCTGGGCGTTGGCGGCGAGCACGGCAAGGCTGTCGCTGGGGGTGACGAAGAAGTTGCGGCCCAGGACCATGTTGCGGTCGCCGTCGCCATCGGAGGCGGCGCCAAAGTCGAGCCCATTGGCGCCCTGTGTCAGCTCCACCAGTTCGTGCGCGTGCACCAGGTTCGGGTCCGGATGACCATGGCCGAAGTCTTCCAGCGGCACGCCGTTCATGACAGTGCCGGGCTCAGCACCCAGGCGGTTCTCTAGAATCTCTTTCGCATAAGGCCCGGTGACCGCGTGCATGGCGTCGAAACGCATGCGGAAGTTGCCGGAGTTAAACAGCTGCGCGATCGCATTGAAATCGAACAGGGTCTCCATCAGCTCGGCATAGTCGGCCACCGCATCCAGTACCTGCACCCTCATGCCGCCGAGGGTCGTCTCGCCGATGGTATCCAAGTCGAGCGGGTCTGCCTCCAGGGTCAGATAACGGTCGATGGTCCGGGTGCGCTCGAACATGGCGTCGGTCACGGACTCCGGCGCGGGGCCGCCAGCTCCGATGTTGAATTTGATGCCAAAGTCTTCGTCCGGTCCGCCTGGATTGTGGCTGGCGGACAGGATGATGCCGCCCTGGGTCTTGTATTTGCGTATGATGCAGGACGCGGCGGGCGTAGATAGGATGCCGCCCTGGCCCACCAGAACCTTGGCTACGCCATTGGCCGCGGCCATGCGCAGGATAATCTGTATTGCCTCTCGATTGTAGAAACGCCCGTCACCGCCCACCACCAGCGTGCCACCGTTAAGCTTGGGCTGGGTGTCGAAGATGGCCTGGACGAAATTCTCCAGGTAGTGCGGTTGCTGGAACACCTTGACCTTTTTGCGTAGGCCTGATGTGCCCGGTTTCTGGTCGTCGAACGGAGTGGTGCTGACGGTCGTTGCTGCCATCTTCATTACCCTTGAAATCGAGTTGGTTTGCCTCTAAACATTCGCCGCCATTGACTCAGCGCGCGGTGCATAACGGCGCCATTGTAGCGGCTGCGTCACGTGCGTGGATGACGGATTGTCGGCGCCACGCCAATCACTCGATGATCGAACTCAACTCGCGAACTCAACTCGCGAACTCAACTAGCGACTCCAACAGGTACCCCCCGCTATGACTGTAGATGCCCATAAGGAAACCCTCGAATTCAAGGCCGAGGTGAGCCAGGTGCTAGACCTGGTCATCAGCTCTTTGTATTCAAACAAGGAGATCTTCGTCCGCGAGCTGATCTCCAACGCCTCCGATGCCGCCGAAAAGCTGCGCTTCGAGGCGCTGACCGACGAACAACTACTCGAAGAAGACCCCAGCCTGCGCGTGCGCGTGCTGGTCGACAAGGAGGCCGGCACCGTCACCATCTCCGACAACGGCATCGGCCTGAGTCGTCAGGAGGTCACCGAGACCATCGGCAGTATCGCCAGCTCCGGCACGCGGCGCTTCGTCGAGGCCATGCAGAAGGCCAAAGGAGACGGCGAGCAAGGCGAGGCCAACGACAACGCCCTGATCGGCAAATTCGGCGTCGGCTTCTACTCCGCCTACATCGTTGCCGACAAGGTTACTTTGATCTCGCGCCGCGCCGGCCTGACCAGTGAGCACGGCGTGCGTTGGGAGTCGGATGGTCGCGGCAGCTATACCTTGGAGACGGTCGACAAGCCAAGCCGCGGCACCGACGTGATCCTGCACCTGAAAGACGACGAAAAGGAGTTTGCTGAGGCTTGGCGCCTGCGCAGCATCATCGGCAAGTTCTCCGACCATATCGCCATGCCGGTAGAGATGCAAAAAGAGCGCTACGAGACTGAAGCCGATAAGGAAGGCGAGGAAGGCGAGGAAGGCGATGCGGTCAAGGCCGAGCAGCCGCCGGAGTTCGAGCAGGTGAACCGCGGCACCGCGTTGTGGATGCGCAGCAAGTCGGACCTCACGGACGAGGAATATAAAGACTTCTACAAGCACATCTCCCACGACTTCGAAGAGCCCCTGGCCTGGGTACACAACCGCGTCGAGGGCACCAACGAATACACCGCGCTACTCTACCTGCCCAAGCGCGCCCCTTGGGACATGTGGGAGCGCGATCAGAAGCACGGCGTCAAGTTGTACGTGAAGCGCGTGTTCATCATGGATGAGGCCGACAAGCTAATGCCACACTGGTTGCGCTTCGCCAAGGGCGTGGTGGACTCCGACGATCTGCCGTTGAACGTCTCTCGCGAGATCCTGCAACACAACCGCAAGATCGATACCATCCGCGGTGCTAACGTCAAACGCGTGCTCGGTCTGCTGGAGGGCTTGGCCAAGGACGAGCCGGAGAAGTACCAGACCTTCTGGAACGAGTTCGGCCGTGTCGTCAAGGAAGGCCCAGCGGAGGACTTCGGCAACCGCGAGCGTATCAGCGGACTGCTGCGCTTCTCCACCTCGGTCGCCGAGGGCACGGACCAGACCGTCTCGCTCGATACCTATATTGAGCGCATGAAGGAAGGCCAGGACAAGATCTACTACATCACCGCCGACAGCCCCGCCGCGGCCCGTCACAGTCCGCACCTGGAGGTGTTTCACAAAAAGGGCGTCGAGGTGCTGCTGCTGTCCGACCGCGTCGACGAATGGCTGGTGTCGCACCTGCACGAATATAAGGGCAAGCACCTGCAGTCGGTCACCAAGGGCAAGCTCGACCTCGGCGACCTGGCGGACAAGGAAGAACAGGAAAAGACCGAGCAGGCGGAAAAGGAACACGGCGATCTGCTCAAGCGCCTGAAAGACTCGCTGGCCGAGCGGGTGGAGGAGGTGCGGGTCTCCACCCGACTGGTGGACTCCCCGGCCTGTATCGTCGTCGGCGAGCACGACATGAGCGCCAACCTGGCGCGCGTGCTGAAGGCGGTCGGCCAGGACGCCCCGGCGCAAAAGCCCATCTTGGAGATCAACCTCGAACACCCACTGGTCAAGCGCCTGGAGTCCGAGACCGACGACGGCAAGTTCAACGACCTGGGCATGATCCTGCTCGACCAGGCCCAACTCGCCGAGGGCGGCCAGCTCGATGATCCAGCCGCCTTTGTTGGCCGGCTGAATAAGCTCATGATGACCATGTTCATGCGCGGCGGCTGAGGCTGGCAAGGTCATTCGGCGTGCGTAGTCAGGCCATCTTGGCCTGACCAACTCAGGGCTGGAAGCCCTGCTCCGCTCCTGATGTGGCGCCCGGCCCGGCCAAACCGCCGCTCAATCCCCCTAGGCTGAGAACAGGTCAGATCTCCGGCAACCCAGTCGCCTGTCATTGTCCTGATGACAGGATCGCCGCTGTCTTCGAGCCAATACGCCCTCGGCGTGCTGATCCCTAGGCCCGGTCAGCCGACCAATGGCGGCACCCGATGCCATTGCGGCAATGCGATGGATTGCCATTGCGAACTATTCCCACAAGGCCTGAGCAATTGGTCACTGCCGCGGCTCAGGCTCGCCCCTTAGTTAATCGCGATGCTCGGCTTTGTCGCCGGGAGCGGGACTCGAACCAATCGCACGGGAAGTCGGCTCATGCACAAGCGCTTAGACCTGGCGGTGATTGGCGCGGGACACGCCGGTCTGAATGCAATCAAAGAGATTCGCAAGATCACGGGCAACGCTTCGGCCCTGTGGGTCGGGCGCTGATCATGGACCAGAACCGCGGGCTGCTGCGGGTCTATGCGGCGCCTCGATCCGGGCGTATCCTGGGTGCGTCCATAGTGGGACCGCGCTGCGAGCACCTGGCGCACCTGCTCGCCTGGGCCATCGAGCAGAAGATGACGGTGGGGCGGGCACTGGAAATGCAATCGGTTCCAGGCGGCGCACTCGTTACCACAACGGCCCGGCATGCAGACCTTTTGCACCAATATGGTAAAGTGCAAGAATCCTGCTAGCCCTTGGGAGCCCAATTTGATCAGCAATATCCTCCGATCCGCCATCGCGCTAGCTTGCTGTGTCGGGGTCCAAGGCCTCCATGCGCAGCCCGCCGCCAACGGTTGGCGGATCTCGGCCGACGCTGGGGCCGTGCATCAATGGCGGAGCGGCATTGATGAAGGCGGGGACCTATCGACGGATGCCTGGTCCTTGCGTGCAGGCGCAAGTCGCGCCTGGACGCCAGCGCTGCGCGCCGGCCTGACCGCCGGTGTGGGTCAGCGCAATTACGTCTTTTCGGGCAATGCCGGATTCGGCGCCTCGCGCCCCTGGTCGAACGTGCGGGACGCCCGGCTCAGCGTGTCGCTCAATTGGCGGGCCAACGAACGCTGGAACGTCTTTGCCATTCCGAGCGTCCGTTGGTCGGCCGAGACCAGCGCCGCACTGAACGACGGACGCACAGAGGGCCTGCTCGCCGCCGCCACCTATCGCGTGAACGATCGCCTGAGCATCGGACCCGGTTTCGGCGTCTTCTCGGAACTGGAGGATACAGCCGACTGGTTTCCGATCCTCGCCGTGGATTGGCGCATTACCGATCGTTTAAGCCTGCGCACGGGCCGCGGCTTCGCTGCGACACGCGGCCCAGGGCTCACGCTGGTCTGGGATGCATCGCAGCGCTGGTCACTCAGCCTCGGCGGTCGCTATGAAAAGGAGCGCTTTCGCTTAGACGACGACGGCATCGCAGCCGACGGCATCGGACAGGAGACATCCGTGCCCCTGTATTTGGGCATCACACGCAGTTTCGGCCCAACAGCCAGCCTGAGCATCATCGCTGGCGCTAAGGTGGGCGGTCGTCTACGCCTGGAAGACGATTTTGGTGAATTGCTGGAACAAAGCGATTATGACACCGCGCCCTTCGCAGGCGCGACATTCGATCTGCGCTTCTGAGCCAGCTATCCGGTGATGGAACGCTTCGTGGGAGCGGCTTGCAGCCGCGACTCGGCCCGCAAGACCGAAGCCGCGGCCGCAAGCCGCTCACACGGATCAAATAAACGGCATTGGCGCCGAGGGCCGCTGCACAGGGCGATTGCGCATCTTTGGCTCTTGTCGCCCGGCGCCTATAGCCGGCACATAAGGCCGGTCGCCGCTATGAAGCCTCATTCACGTGCAAGCATTCGCCGTCCTCAAGCAATTCGGGCCCGAGATGTCATGCTTCAGACGTCTCGGGATTGGCATGCTCGATACATCCAACAGGTTGTTATCTATTTGAATTTGTCGATAAGCGGACCATTGGGGGTGGCGTTGTCGCCGTCATTGTCATTGTCGTGATCGACTGAACGCAAGACAGCATTGATCTAGGGAACCTCTCGATGTATGCGGACCTCGGCATCCTCGCCGCATTTGTCTTTGTCTACAGCGCCATCGCCGGCGGTGTGCAGCGCTCGCCCATCACTGGGCCCATTGTCTTTACCCTGTTCGGCTTGGCGCTCGGCCCGTTTGGACTCGGCTGGCTGCATCTGAACCTCGACCAGGAAGGCCTGCGCACCTTGGCGGAGTTGACCCTCGCCCTAGTGCTATTCACTGATGCGGCCAATGCGGATCTCTCGGTCTTAGGCAAGAACTGGCGCATCCCTGAGCGACTGCTGGGCATCGGTTTGCCTCTGACCATCGTCCTGGGCTTTGCGGTCGGGGTTTTGTTGTTCCCCGAGCTCGGTTGGCTGGAGATCGCGATCCTCGCGACCATGCTGGCTCCCACCGATGCCGCGCTTGGCAAGGCCGTCGTCACCAACGCGTCCGTACCGGCGGAGCTGCGCGAGGGGCTCAATGTAGAGAGCGGTCTGAACGACGGCATCTGCGTGCCGATTCTGCTCGCTTTGCTGGCCCTAGCGACCGGCGTCCAGCAGTATTGGCTGGGGTTCAGCCTGGAGTACTTTGCCGAGGCTATCGGCATCGGCATTGCTGTGGGCGTCGCGGCCACCCTGGCCGCTATCGGTCTCTTGCGTCTCGGCGCTCGCCAAGGCTGGATCACTGAGACCTGGCAGCAGCTCCCAGTGGTGGCGCTCGCCTTCTCCTGCTTTGCCTTGGCCCAGGTTTTGGGCGGCAGCGGCTTCATCGCCGCCTTCGCGGGCGGTCTATTGTTCGGTGCCTTGGCAAAGCGAAGGAAGCACCAATTGTTGCTCGCGGCCGAGGGCACGGGCGATACCCTGGCCCTGGTCACCTGGGTGGCCTTTGGCGCCGGGATGCTGGGACAAACCATGGGTGCCTTGAGTTGGTCCGTGCTGCTCTACGCGGCACTTAGCCTGACCCTAATCCGCATGCTGCCGGTCTACCTGTCCCTATGGGGGTTGCCGTTGCGGCCCGACGCCAAGCTCTTTGTCGGCTGGTTCGGGCCACGCGGCCTGGCCAGCATCGTCTTCGTTGCCCTGGTATTCGCGGCCGGCCTGCCCGGCGGCGATACCCTGATGGTGACCGTGGTCTGCACCATCGTGTTGAGTATCCTGTTGCACGGTCTAACCGCCAACCCGTTGGTGGCCGCTCTTGCCAAGGCCTCGCTGCCCGATCCTGAGGCCCGATGAGTAGAATTGGTTGGCGCGGCCGGCCAGCGCCAGGCGACCCAGCGTCGATACATCGGCACCCAGAAGCGGTAGGTCGGCCCGTCGCGCTCCAGGATATCGTCATCGGCCAGGCGCTCCAGGATACGGAAGGTCCGCTCGCGGGGCAGCGACAGCCGTGTCTCGGTCATGGCCGCGGCGATGCCGTCGATGTCCAATTGCCGACGATTCTGCTCGTCGGTCGCCCAGGCCAGGGCCGCGAGCACGGACGGGTGGTATTGCAACCAATCCCCCGCCGGCTTGGTCAACACCACGGCCATCCGTGCCGCCGTCTCGGTCAGGGGGCCTACAGGATTCTCTGTGTACGCTTGCCCGGCCTTCTGTTCGCGGCTTAGGCCACTCCGCAACCGGACCAACACGCGATACGGGTGGGTGGCTAGCCCTTAACCGCCCGGGACTTTAACCCGGCAAGAGACGCCGAGCTTTGCTCGGCGCGATAACGCCTCCCATCAGCCGCCCCGATTTCTGGCGTCGGCTGTATGGGTTTGTTATGCCGCTATACCTTCAACAGCCACATGACGGACATCAGTGCGCTGACTCGCGTGCTCAAAGGTAATGGCACAGACGTTTCCCTTGCTGTCGACGTCCAGCGTGGTATTTTCATCCAGATCCTTGGATTCAACGATGTCACTGTCTCTAAACTCGATGTAGAGCGTGTCGGTATCATCGAAATACTTTACTTTCATGGTTTGTATCCGCGGTCAAAGAATGCGTTATGAACCGTTACCTTGTCAGGCAGAAGGACTACCCTCAGGTATCTTCCGTCATATTCATCTATTCGCGCCCATCGTCGGACTCTGCCGTCGGCTTGGATGTATTCTCGTTCCGGAGACTCCATGACATGGCGAATCCATTCATCTTTGATAATCGGCCGGTCGGGCCGATTTCGGACAGCTTGAAAATATTTCGTACATTTCACCGCGCGATGTCCTTCCCGGCACAACGCTCCTAATCAGCCGCGCGGGGTACGAGCGTCGGCTGGATTCTCAATGATTTCGCGGTTCTTCTCCGGGTTCCAGTTAATACGCTTCATGCTTGGAGTCGTAACGCTTACATGTGGCAATCTTGGCGTCAGTGCGACTATTAGCCAACGTGAAGCCTGGCCCGCCGCCCGTTGCCGCGCCGGAGTGAAGCGACGGCGCGGCAACGGGCGGTCGGGCCGAGGCGCTAGTTAGCTGATGCTGGTTTGGTCAATATGCGTGGGGTACGATGAACGACCTTGCGATCAGAGCGTGCCTCGATTTCTTGCAAGGCGGCAACTATGCGCTTCAAATCGTGACCGTACCTTGCTGCGTGTTCTTCTCTGAACTTACGGATCTCGGCGACAATTGGATCTTCGTTCATGGTTCTAACCCTAGTTCTTCCGGAGAGCATAGCATCGGGCACGCGAACCCAAGAGCATCTATAGCGTCTGCTATCCGGGCCTTCGTGTGTGCGTTGTTAATGTGTTTGAAGTTCCATGTAAGCAAGTAGTCCATTCCTGATGCGGCAGCTATCCCGATATGGAGCGCATCTTCTTCGCTGGATTGCGGAACTGCGCCGTGCGCGAGCAGCGTTTCTGAAATGGCAAGCGCGTCACTGGAGGTAGCGAGGAGCGGTACATCCGCCACCGCGTTCAGGCGGAGTTGTGCCGCCTCGGAATCGCCCTTCGAGATTTCTTCTATCACCAACGCGGAAACAAACAGGTCGAAAGCTTGGCCAGTATTCCCCCACCAGCTCGCCGTCAAGACTTGCCGAGCCGCAACGACAACATCCGCACTTGGGCGTGCAGTGAGATAACTGATGATGGACGACTCTACGTAAACAGACTCGGTCATCGCGTTACTGTGGCTT
>JGI12048J13642_10068705_pt1 | contig 19123 bp, 13 predicted proteins | sample ElkSlonscriptome_16_FD_13642 | JGI IMG/M metagenome (IMG submission 13642)
AGGTTCAGATGGTGGTGGCTCTTCAGTTGTCCCTGGACGCCATCAATGCCATTATGCGGGAGCGAACCGGCATGGGCGATTCCGGCGAAACCTATCTGGTCGGGTCCGATCATCTGATGCGGTCCGACGCCCACAATGACCCCACCTACCATTCGGTGAAAGGTTCTTTTGCCAACCCGTCCCGAGGACGGGTCGATTCCGAGGCGGTGAAAAAAGCTATAGCCGGGGACTCGGGGGCGGAGATCGTTACCGATTATATGGGTTCTCAAGTGCTTTCCGCCTATGCACCGGTGACGATCGAAGGGGTGAAATGGGCGCTTTTGGCCGAAATCGACGAGCACGAGGTCAAGGCCCCCATTCAGCGATTGATCATTCAGATCGCCCTTTCGGGGCTGATCATCGGGATTCTGGTCGCGATCTTTGCGCTGTTGGTGGCCAGGGGCATCAGTTTGCCCCTGCTGAAGGGGGTGGCCTTTGCGCGAGAGGTGGCCGGTGGGGACCTTCAGGCCGATATCGATGTAAATCAGCGGGACGAGATCGGGCTTCTGGCGGATGACCTGCGCCGGATGGTCGCCCGCCTTCGGGAAATCGTCATGGAGGTTAAACTCTCCGCGGATCATGTGGCCCGGGGGAGCCAGGAGATGAGTTCCAGCTCTCAGGAATTGAGCGCCAGTTCCGAACAGATGTCACAGGGGGCGGCGGAGCAGGCGGCCTCGGCCGAACAGGCATCCGCCTCCATGGAAGAGATGGCTTCCAATATTCGGCAGAACGCCGACAACGCCATAGAAACCGAAAAAATCGCCCTGAAATCGGCCGAAGATGCCCGCAAAGGCGGAAAGGCGGTGGAAGAAACCGTTTCGGCCATGAAGCAGATCGCCAAAAAAATCTCCATCATCGAAGAAATTTCTCGGCAGACCGATCTCCTGGCGCTGAATGCCGCCATCGAGGCGGCCCGGGCCGGCGAATACGGCAAAGGCTTCGCCGTGGTGGCCTCGGAGGTGCGCAAGCTGGCGGAGCGGAGTCGGGCCGCGGCAGAAGAGATCAACACCCTTTCCGGTACCAGCGTGGAGATCGCGGAGGAGGCCGGTGAAATGCTGCACCGCCTGGTGCCGGATATCGAAAAGACCGCCGAACTGGTTCAGGAAATCAGCGCCGCCTCCAAAGAGCAGGATACCGGTGCAAGCCAGGTCAACCAGGCGATTCAGCAACTCGATTCGGTGATTCAACAAAACTCTTCCGCATCCGAGGAGATGGCCTCGACCTCGGAGGAGCAGGCTTCCACCGCCGAGGAGCTTTCCGCTCAGGCGGAACATCTTCGGGGGATAATGGCGTTTTTCAAGGTGGAACAAGCGGACGCCGTGGAATCCGGAAATTTTCATCCCCCTGCGGCACCTCAGGCGCAAATGGTCGAGCCGCTGAATTTTTCGACCGAAAAGAAAGGGAAGGACGGCAAAAAAGGTCCCAATAAAAAAGANAATTCCTACAAAAAGGATGTTCAGATCGATGTTACCGAAAAGGATGACTCGCCGGACAGCTTCTTTGAAAAATATTAATCGAGTGGAGAATGAGGAAATGGGAGGTGCCCGGCCGGATTACCGAGAATGAACCCGCTTTTCCCCATTAGGAAGCATTGATGTCCATCAGAATGGGGCCAACAAGGATCAAATTGAGGCGGCACGAAACGTGCAATAGTCTGGTGGAACCGGTGCGGGTGACCCGGACCCTTGTCATTGAAGACTTGATCGCCCCGATTCGATCAAAAAATCGGGACGAGATCGGCCAATTATTGGCAGCTGTTGGGCCATGTCGGAGCGACTTTAGAAAATCATCGGCCCGCATTCCAAAGAGAAACGTACCGGGTTTCCTACCCGAATTCCAAAAGAAACGGGGTTGCCGGTGGCGGCCGTTACCTTGAGTTTAAAAAATATTAATCCACGCCGTTTTGAGTAAGTGATAAGCCTTAAAACGAATATCGGAAGAAAGATGAAAAGGAGAACCACCCATGCAGTTCAAACACTATTCAGCGGGCGTCCGCCTGGGAATCGGATTTGCCGCGGTGATCGCATTGCCTACCCTGGTTCAGATCTGGACGATTGCTGTGGCCGCCGGCGGAGGGCTTCAGGATCGACAGGGTCTCATCGCCGGCGGGGTTGTTTTTATGATTCTGATCTGCGCCCTGATCGCCCGTCTGGCGGTTCAAAGCGTCACCCGACCCCTGAAGTGTCTGGTATCGGCCGCCCAAGGGTCCCAAAATGGGGATACCGTATCGATGGATTCAGACCGGCGTGACGAGTTCGGAATCTTGGCTGAAAAATGGCAGGAAATGGAGAAGGAAGGTGAAATCCTGCCGGCGGAAATACGGCGACTCGAACTGGAGATTCGAAACGGGAATCTGGATAGCCGGACGGATGCGGATCAGGGTCGAGGGGTCGGCCGGGAGGTGCTGTCCGGCGTCAATTCGGTCTTGGATGCTGCCCTGTCCCCCCTGAACGAGATCTTTCGAGTGCTCGGACGGCTTCGTCGGGGAGATTTGAGGGAAAAAGTGGAGATTGCCTGTGAGGGCCGACACCAAGAAATAAAGACGACCGTCAATGACCTCCATGACTGGCTCGAAAACCTGGTCGTATCCATCAATGACCTGGGGGCCGGAAACATGTCGGCCGATTTCCGGAAGGCCTCCGAAGACGACCAGATCCACGCCGGCCTGACCGCCATGAAAAAGAACATCGGTTCCCTGGTCGCCGAAGCCGAAATGCTGGCCCGGGCCGCGGTTGCCGGACGGCTCAACGTGCGGGCCGATGCAAACAAGCATCAGGGCGAGTATGCCGAAATCATTCGGGGCATGAACCGGATTATCGATTCTCTGGTGGGCCACCTCGATTCCATGCCCGCCCCGGCCTTTATCGTGGACCGGGATTTCACCATCCTCTACATCAATGAGGTCGCCGCTTCCCTCACCGAGCTATCCCCGGAGGCCGTGGCGGGGAGCAAGTGCTTCAACCATTTCAAAACCTCCGACTGCCAGAGCGAGCGGTGCGCCACCGGCCGGTGCATGCAGCAGGCCCATCCGGTCACCTCCGAAACCGACGCCCATCCTCAAGGGAAAGATCTGGAAATTTCCTACACCGGGGTCCCGGTCAAGGATGAGGAGGGCAAGGTGACCGGCAGTCTGGAGATCATCACCGATCTGACCGAGATCAAAAAAGCGTCCCGTTTGGCCGCCAAGCTCTCCGATTTTCAGGCCCGGCAGGTGGATAAGCTGGTCCAAAACCTGGGCCGGGTGGCGGTGGGGGACCTGGATATTGATCTTCAGGAGGTCTCCTTCGATGAAGATACCCGGGAGGCGGGGGAGAATTTTCAGAAAATCGGCAAGGCCCTGGACAAGACGGTGACCGCCGTCCGGTCTCTGTTGGCCGATGCCCACCAACTCTCCGAGGCGGCGGTGGCCGGGCGGCTGGAAACCCGGGCCGACCTCTCCCGCCACCAGGGGGATTTTGCCCGGGTGGTCAAAGGGGTGAACGACACCCTCGATGCGGTGATCGGTCCCTTGAACGTGGCCGCCGAATACGTGGATCGGCTTTCCAAAGGGGACATGCCCGAGCGGATCACCGATCAGTACAACGGCGACTTCAACCGCATCAAAGACAACCTGAACATCCTGGTGGATTGCATGGGCGAGGTCACTCGAATGGCCCAGCTGATGGCCGAAGGGGACCTGACGGTGGATATTCGGGAGCGCTCCGACCGGGATCGGCTGATGCAGGCCCTGGCCGCCATGGTTCGGCGTCTGAATCAGGTCGTGAGCGGCGTCCAGCTGGGCGCGGAACAGGTGGCGGCCGGCAGCCGGCAGATGAGCGCCAGCACCGAGGAGATGTCTCAAGGGGTGTCCGAACAAGCGGCGGCGACCGAGGAGGCCTCTTCCTCCATGGAGGAGATGGTCTCCAACATCAACCAGAGCGCCGACAACGCCCATCAGACCGAAAAGATCGCCATGAAATCGGCAGAGGATGCCGGGGAGAGCGGAACGGCGGTGGCCGAAACGGTCAAAGCCATGCGGGAGATCGCCGACAAGATTCGGATTATCGAAGAGATCGCCCGACAGACCGATCTCTTGGCCTTGAACGCCGCCATTGAAGCGGCCCGGGCCGGGGACCACGGTCGGGGTTTCGCGGTGGTGGCCTCCGAGGTGCGGAAACTGGCCGAAAGAAGCCAGAGCGCAGCGGCCCAGATCAACAAACTGTCCGTCGGCAGCATCGACATCGCCGAAAGGGCGGGTCAGATGCTGGATCAGCTGGTGCCGGATATTCGCCGGACCTCCGAACTGGTCCAGGAGATCAGCGCTTCCAGCAACGAACAGCGGTCCGGCTCCGAGCAGATCAACAAGGCGATTCAGCAGCTGGATATGGTGATTCAGCAGAACGCCTCTGTCTCCGAAGAGATGGCCTCCACTTCTGAGGAGTTGTCCGGCCAGGCCGAACAGCTCAAAGGGGCGGTGGCCTTTTTTCGGGTGAACGCAGGCAACGGTGGGCCTGTGCCTGAAGAGGAGAACGCATCGAAAAAGGGGCAATTCTTACAGCAAAGGGGAGTCTCGAAACCGAGGTTGAAAAAGGGGGCGAATAGAGCGGGCGAACGGCTGATCCCGCTTCAAGATGAAAATGGATTAGGACTGCACTACCCGATCCGTATGAAGCAGCGCGAGGAGGACGAGGACCACTTCGAAAAATACTAACCAGAGGGGGATTCCGTGAAGCATTTATCGATTGGGAAAAAGATGTTCCTGATTGGGGTGGTTATTGTCATAGGGCTGGGGTTGCTGGCGGCCAACTCCTTCTGGACGAATTCATCCATCAAAGAAGATGAGAGAATGGCCGCACAACGAAACCGGGAAAAAGCGCTTCTGAACCAGATGCTTCAGGCCCATTCCACCCTGATGCTGACCGCTATGGACGCGATCATCGATAAGAATGAAGGCGTGGTGAGCGATGCGCGAATGGAAGCCATCAACAGCAGCATCTCTTTTTTTCAGGGCAACTTGACCCGGCTTCAGGAGGTGGCCGATACCCAGGAAGAAAAGCGGCTGGCCAATGAGATCATCTCCGATTTTCCGCGACTGGCCAAGGGTATTCAGATCGACCTGGTCAACCTGATCCAGCGGGTCGATACCTATGCACAGGATCTCCAGGCCGAATTCGATCAAATCGATGATACCCTGGATGCCATGGGGGATCGGATCGAGGCGGATTTGAAGCTGATGGTCGAGTCCATCGAGGCGGAGCAGGAAATCGCCGCCGCGGCGTTGCAGGAGAGAATCGACCGATCCACCATCATCGGCATTGTGGTCTTTTTTCTGACGCTCGGGGTGGTGATCGTGATCTTCATCGGAATCACCCGCAGCATCACCGGTCCTATCAACCGAATGATTCGGGAGACCGACGACCTGGTCCGCATGGTCCGGGACGGAGAACTGGATGCACGGGGAGACGCCGAAACCTACACCGGGGTGTGGCGGAATCTGGTCGACGGGATCAATACCCTGATCGATGCCTTTGTGGGCCCCATCAATGTAACCTCGGAATATGTGGACCGAATCGCCCGAGGGGATATCCCCGAGAAAATCACTGATGACTATAAAGGGGATTTCAACCGCATCAAAAACAACCTCAACACCATGATCGACAATATCGGCAGTGTCCTCAAAGAGACCAACGCACTGGTTCAGAGCGTTCGGGAAGGGCAGCTGGACCGGCGGGGCAGCGGTGATCAATTCGAGGGCGACTGGCGCCGGCTGGTGGAAGGGATCAATACCCTGATCGAGGCATTCGTGAATCCCATTCAGGTGACCGCCTTGTACATCGACCGCATCTCCAAGGGGGATATGCCGGAAAAGATTACGGCCGAATACCGGGGCGATTTCAATCAAATCAAAAATAACCTGAATGCCCTCCTCGATGCCATGGCCGAGATCACCGGCCTGGCCCAGGAGATGGCCGCCGGAAATCTGACGGTGGAGGTACGGGAGCGCTCTAAAGGGGATCAATTGATGCGCGCGCTCAACCGGATGATCGAGCGGTTGAGCGGGGTGGTCCTGAACGTCAAAACCTCGGCCGCCAACGTCTCGGCCGGCAGTCAACAGATGAGTTCCACGGCCGAGGAGATGTCCCAGGGGGCCGCCGAACAGGCTTCTTCGGCGGAGCAGGCGTCCTCCTCCATGGAAGAGATGGCCGCCAATATCCGTCAGAATGCCGACAACGCCTCCCAGACTGAAAAGATCGGGCTCAAATCGGCCGAAGACGCCCGGGAGGGCGGCAGCGCGGTTCAAGAAGCGGTGGCCGCCATGAAGGAGATCGCCCAGAAAATATCGATTATCGAGGAGATCGCCCGCCAGACCGATCTTCTGGCTTTGAATGCCGCCATCGAGGCGGCCCGGGCCGGAGAGCACGGCAAGGGTTTCGCCGTGGTGGCTTCCGAGGTCCGCAAACTGGCCGAACGCAGCCAGCGGGCGGCCGGAGAGATCGGCAAGCTCTCCGGTTCCAGTGTGGAAACGGCCGAAAAAGCCGGTCAGATGCTGGAGCAACTGGTGCCCAACATCCAGCGGACCGCCGAACTGGTCCAGGAAATCAGTGCCGCCAGCAGTGAACAAAATGCCGGGGCCGAGCAGATCAACCAGGCCATTCAGCAGCTGGACCAGGTGATCCAGCAGAATTCCTCCACCTCCGAGGAGATGGCCTCCACCGCTGAAGAACTGGCCGGTCAGGCCGAACAGCTTCAGAACGCGGTGGATTTTTTTCAGATTCGGGGAAACGGCGGGGTTCAAGGCATGCCGAGAACGCCGGAGCGAACCTCTGTGAGGAAGCCGGCCCTATCCGGCGAATCTCCTTCGGGCGGAAATGATCGCAATAAAGGAGTGGCTCACCTGGAGCCTCAGATCGCCATTCGGTCGAAAGAAGAAGGCGGTGATATCGCCGATACGGCATTTGAAAAATATTAAGTTCGGTTAATTGCAGTCTTCCACCGGTCCGTGGGGGCGGACCGATGGATCCAATCTTATACCGGCCGATCGCCGAAGACCGGTAAGGGCCGACTATGGGTAAATCCAGGTCAGCCGGAGTGAAGCATGATTCGGCGGGATCGATTACCATCGGGATACGGGGGATGTATGTTCAAGAATATGAAAATCGGCGCCAAATTGGCGGCCGGTTTCGGAGTCGTGTTATTACTGCTGGCCGGCGTGATCGGAATTTACGGGTTTACCGTTCGCTCCGCTGTCGATAATTTTTCCAGGCTGATGGCCGAAGAGATCGCCATTAAAGACCGGGCCGCTGAAGTAGAAGCCGATATGCTTCAATGCCGCCGGAATGAAAAGGATTTTCTCTTGCGACTCGATACCCGCTACATGGATGAAGTGGGAAAGAATGTCGATCACCTGATTGCGGAGGCCGAAGGAATCGCCGAGTTGGCCCTCCGAAAAACCTCACAGGCCGCTGAGGGCGAGGCCCGAGAGATTGTCGGTCTGGCCCGGGCATATGAGGACGCTTTCATGAAGGTGGCCGCCGCCTGGGAAAGCCGAGGGCTGGATTACAATTCCGGCTTGCAGGGGGCGTTTCGGCGGGTGGTTCATGAGGTGCTTTCGGATATGGAACAGCACCAGGTCGGAGAACTGTATGTGGCGCTGCTTCAAATGCGGGGATTGGAGCGGGAGTATTACATGAACTTCGATTCGGCGGTCCGGAGCCGTTGGGCCGAAGCCCAGTCCGGTTTCGCCGCCCTGCTGGAAACCAGTCCCTGTGAACCCGCCGCCCGTAAGACGATCCAGTCGGCTCTGGTGGTCTATCGGGAGGCATTTACCGGAAACCAACCGGTGGGTCCACCGCCGGGGATTGCCGATCCTGAAATACTGGTTGTCCGCTCCGCCGGGGAAGAAATGGAAGCGGCTCTCGACCGGATTTATGTGCCGGGCGCGCTGGCCTTGGCCCTGCAGATTCGCCGGGATGAAAAAGATTATCTGCTTCGGGGGGATGAAAAATACGTGGTCCGGACCCATGCCTCTTTGCAGAATTTGCTGGACGCCTTCCGGAGAGCCGGGGTATTACCCAGGTATGTGGAAGAAACGGAGAAACGGCTGGCCGCCTACCGACGGGCCTTTGATGCTTTGGTGGAGGAAAACCGAAAAATTGCGTCCCTGACCGACAGCATGCGCGAGTCGGTGCACCAAATTGAGCCGAAGACCGTGGAAATTCACCAGAAGGCGAACCGGGCGGCCCAGGAAAAGATCAAAGACACCACGGCCCGAACCCGGTTTTACGCAAACACCGCCCTGGGGCTCGGCGGGCTTGCCATTCTGGCCGGAATATGTTTTGCGGTAATCATCGGTCTGGCGGTGACCCGGCCGGTGCGAACCATTGTGGGGGCGGCAAACGAAATGGCCCGGGGAGAGTTGGAAAAAGATATCTCAATACACCAGCAGGATGAAATGGGACAAACCGCCGTTGCCTTGCGCGAAGTTCGGGAAGTGATCCAACGTTTTCTGGATGAAATTCAAAGTGTGATTGGCGACATTCAAGCCGGCAAATTGAGCCGGCGGGGAAACCCGGAGGCTTTTGAGGGGGGATGGCGGCGTCTGATTCTGGGGGTCAACGGGGTGATCGAGGCCTTTGTCCAGCCGTTGGATACCACCGCCGCCCGAGTGGCCCGGGTGGCCGAAGGGGATATTCCGGAAAAAATCGAAGCTCAATATCAGGGGGATTTCAATACCCTGAAAAACAACATCAACCGGCTCATCGACAACCTGTCTCGGTTCGCGGTGGAGATTCAGACCGCCTCGGAGCGGGTGGCCTCGGTGAGTGAGCAGATGTCGAGCAGTTCCGAAGAAATGTCCCAAGGAGCCGCCGAACAGGCGGCCTCCGCCGAGGAGGCATCTTCATCCATGGAGGAGATGGCCTCCAATGTGCGTCAAAACGCAGACAATGCCGGAGAAACGGAACGGATCGCCCTCAAATCCGCGGAGGATGCGGCCAAAAGCGGCCGGGCCGTGGGCGAGACGGTGACCGCCATGAAGGCGATCGCTCAGAAGATCGCCATTATCGAAGAAATTGCGCGCCAGACTGATCTGCTTGCGCTCAATGCCGCCATTGAGGCGGCCCGGGCCGGGGAGCACGGCCGGGGGTTCGCCGTGGTGGCCTCCGAGGTGAGAAAGCTGTCGGAGCGAAGCCAGAAAGCGGCCGGAGAGATCATGGAACTGTCCGGCAGCAGTCTGGAGATCGCCGAAGAGGCCGGTGAAATGCTGGAGCGACTGGTGCCGGATATTCAGCGGACCGCCGAACTGGTTCAGGAAATCAGCGCCGCCAGCACCGAACAGAGCGCCGGAGCCGAGCAGATCAACAAAGCGATTCAACAGCTTGATACCGTGATTCAGCAGAACGCGTCAACGGCCGAAGAAATGGCCTCCACCGCACAGGAGTTGTCCAACCAGGGGGGCCACTTGCGGGAAACTGCGGCATTTTTTACGTTGCCCGAAGGCTTGGCGGAGAAATACACATCTTCGGTACCGTCGAAAGAGGGTCCTTCACCGGAACCGTCGCCCGGACCGGCGCAATTCGGGAATAAGACAAAGAGTGATTCGCCCCCATTTCACTTTCAAAACGGAATGGCCGGGGAGGATTTCAATGATGAGGGGTTCGAAAAATATTGAGCATTTTATACAAATGGTGATACAGTCAACAGAAGGAGATTAAAATGGGCAAAACAGGCATTACGGAAGCCGGTCAGTATCTGACTTTCAAACTCGGGGAAGAGATCTTTGCACTGAATGTGGGGCAGGTTCGAGAGGTGCTCGACCTGGCCGCCATCACCAAAGTGCCCGGAACCCCCGATTTCATGAGGGGGGTGATCAATGTTCGGGGGAGTGTGGTGCCGGTGATGGACCTTCGGTTGAAATTCGGATTGTCCCGGACCGAGAACACCCTCGATACCCGAATTATCGTCATGGAGCTGTCTCTGGAAGGAGAAGTGGTGGTGCTGGGCACCCTGGCCGATTCGGTGAACGAGGTGATCGACCTGGAGCCGAATCAGATCGAACCGCCGCCCAAAATCGGTATGCGGTGGCGCACCGAGTTCATTAAAGGGATCGGAAAGCGGAATGATCTGTTCATTATCATTCTGGATATCGATCAGGTCTTTTCCACCGACGAGCTGGCGATTCTGGATTCGGTGAGTGAAGAGGCCACGCCCGAACTGATGGAGGAGGTCGAGGGGTAATCCGGATTTTCGGAACCGAATAAGAAAATGAGCGAGCGCGGATACAGCGGGTTCGGTTTCGAACCCATGACGGAAAAATTGTTCTTGCGGTTCAGCACCTTCATTCGCAATGAGCTGGGCATCAAAATGCCCGATGCCAAAAAAACCATGCTCCAGGCCCGGCTTCAGAAACGGCTGCGGATGCTGGGGATGACCAACTATGAGGATTATGCCGAGTATGTCTTCAGCGATCAGGGGATAAAAGACGAACTTCCCCACATGATCGATGCGGTGACCACGAACAAGACCGATTTTTTCAGGGAGGCTCAGCATTTTCCTTATCTGGTGGAAACCGCACTGCCGGAAATGATCCGCCTTTACGGGGCCGGCACCCGTCGCAAGGCCCGGATCTGGTCGGCCGGCTGCTCTACCGGTGAAGAGCCTTATACCCTGGCCATGGTGCTGACCGAATACCGGGGCCGGTGTGCCGGGTACCGGTTCGAGATTCTGGGTACCGACATTTCCAGCCGAGTGTTGAGGGATGCCGCCCGAGGGATCTATACCCATGAGAAGGTGGCGCCGGTTCCGCTGCCGCTTCGAAAGAAATTTCTGCTGAAGAGCAAGGACCGGCAAAAAGACCTGGTTCGCGTCATTCCCGCACTGCGGGAGCGGGTCACCTTCAAGTGGTTGAATTTCATGGGCGATTACTTCGGGATCAACGACACCTTCGATATTATTTTTTGTCGAAACGTCCTGATCTATTTCGACCGAAAAACCCAGGAGACGGTGCTCAACCGGGTCTGCCGATATCTGCTGCCCGGCGGTTTTTTCTTCGCGGGCCATTCGGAAACCCTGAACGGACTGAATGTGCCTCTGGTGCAGGCCAGTTCCACCATCTATCGGAAGCCGATATGACCGCTGCCCCCGATACCCGCCCCGATATCCGAATGGTGACGCGGTATCTCAAGGCTTCGGAGCTGTTTGTTCATCAAAACGGGGCGCCGCCGGTGCGGGTTATGACGGTGCTCGGGTCCTGCATTTCGGTGACCTTCTATCACCCGAGGCTGGGGCTGGCCGCCATGTGCCACGCCCTCCTGCCCCGATGTCCGACCGGCCCGGGGTCTTGCGGCGCCTGTACCCGCCGGTACAAATACGCCGACTGCGCGGTGGCCGGCATGATCCGCCGGTTTCGGGACATGGGCATTCCGGGTTCTGATCTGGAGGCCAAGCTCTTCGGCGGTTCCGACATGTTCGACCCGGGCCGATCGGCGCATCGGATTCCGTCGGTGGGACGGATGAACATCGAAGCGGCCGAGGCGGTGCTTCAGGCCGGGTCGATTCATCTGAAGAGCGTGGATGTCGGCGGCATGGACGGCCGAAAGGTCTATTTTTTTCCGCATTCCGGCGAGGTGTGGATCAAACGTGTTCAATCCGGTTTCAACCGAACGAAATGATGTATGGAAACCATTTTAGCGATCGACGATGAAAGAGAGATCCTGGATTTCGTATCCAGGCTGATTCAGAAATACATCCCCGATGCCGGTGTGTTGACCGCATCTTCGGGCCCCGAAGGAATTCGAACCGCCCGGGATCAACAGCCCGATACCATTTTGCTGGACATCAACATGCCGGAAATGGACGGGTATGAGGTCTGTCGGCGGCTCAAGGACGACGAGCGTACCCGGCACATTCCCATTATCATTTTTACGGGCATGCGCACCGACCCGGCCAGCCGAATCAAGGGGCTCAATATGGGCGCCGATGCTTTTCTCACCAAACCCATCGGCGGGGCCGAACTGGTGAGCCAGATTCGGGTGATGCTTCGCATTAAACGGAGCGAGGACCTGCTGCGCCGGGAAAAGGACCTTCTGGAAAACGCCGTTCGGGAGCGGACCCGGGAACTGGCCTGGGAGTCCTCCATCAACGAGACCCTGGCGGAACTCTCCGAAGCCCTGCTGAGTCCGCTGTCTCTGGAAGACATCTCATCCCTGGTTTTGGAAAAAGCACTGCGTCTGACCCGAAGCCCCCACGGATATGTCGGCTTCATTCAACCGGACACCGGCTACCTGATCTGCCCCACCATGACCAAAGGCGTGTGGGATTCCTGCGGCGTGCCGGGAAAATCGGCGGTTTTTGAAACCTTCGGTGGGCTGTGGGGATGGGTTTTGGAAAACCAGCAGTCCCTCCTCACCAATGCCCCGGTCCAGGATCCCCGGTCCGCGGGCACGCCTGAGGGCCACATCGGAATCGCACGGTTCATCGCCGCGCCGGCACGAATGCACGATAAACTGGTGGGGCAGATCGCACTGGCCAATGCGGAGCAGGATTATACCGATCGGGACCTCAAACTGGTGGAACGGCTGTCGACCCTTTTCGCGGTGGCGGTTCAGCGGAAACGGTCCGAACAGGAACTGATCAAAGCCCGGGAGGATGCCGAGGTGGCCAATGAGGCCAAAAGCCAATTCCTGGCCAATATGAGCCATGAGGTCCGCACCCCCATGAACGGGGTCATCGGCATGCTGGGCCTGACCCTGGATACCCAGTTGGCCGACAACCAGCGGGAATATCTGGAGATGGCCAAGTATTCGGCGGAATCGCTTTTGAGGCTCCTCAACGATATCCTCGATTTCACGAAAATCGAGGCCGGAAAGCTGGATATCCAGAACGCCCCGTTCGATCTGGAAACCATTATCAAATCGGCCATCGTGCCGGTCCGCTTTCAGGCTGATGACAAGTCGCTGAAAATAAGTTGTCAAATCGATTCGGATGTGCCCCGGTCCATGTCCGGGGACCCCGATCGGTTGCGGCAGGTGATTCTCAACCTGTTGCGCAACAGTGTTAAATTCACGCCGGCCGGAGCGGTGACGATTCAAGTGGAGAAGGTCACCGAGGGGGCCTCGGCCCGACAGGAACAGGTACCGGAGACGGTCAGGCTTCGATTTTCCGTGACCGATACCGGCATCGGCATTCCCGAAGACAGGCTGAATGTGATTTTCGATTCCTTTTCCCAGGTGGACGGCTCCAGTCGACGCAAGTACGGCGGCGTCGGCCTCGGACTGACCATCTCCAAAAGCCTGGTGGAACGTATGGGCGGCGCCATCTGGGTGGAAAGCCGAATAGACGAAGGGTCCACCTTCTATTTTACCGCCGACTTCGGTATTTCAAAGGAAGCGGATCAACCCCCGAGTGAATCGCGCCCAAAGTCTAAAAAGAGGGAACGGAACCGAGGGCCTGCCCGGATTTTGCTGGCCGAAGACGATATCACCAACCAAAAGGTGGTGATCGGGATTCTGGAACAGGAGGGATACCGGGTGACCGCGGTCGCTGAAGGCCGCTCCTGTCTGGAAAAGCTGGCGGAACAATATTTCGATCTCATCCTGATGGATGTTCAGATGCCCGGAATGGACGGTCTTGAGACCACCCGGGCCATACGGGGAACCGGCAACATGATCCCCATCCTCGCCCTCACCGCCCATGCCTATCCCCAGGACCGTGAGCGGTGCCTGGCCGCCGGGATGGATGACTACATCACCAAACCCATCAACCGAAACCTGTTTCTGGAAACGCTGGAGACCTATATTCCGGCCCAGACCGCCGAAGTGCCGCATGCCGACGTTCTTGAGGAATACGGATTCGACTTGAATCTGATTGCGGATAAATACAACGGCGACATGCGGGAATTCAAAGACGCCCTGACCCGTTTTCTGAAGAAGGCGCCTCCTGAAATTCAGAAGATTCGGGAGGCCATCGCGGCCCAGGACGATGCCATGCTCGAGAATCATGCGGATCGATTGAAAAAGATCACCAACGAGTCCGATATTCCCCGAATGTCGGACTCATCCTTTCGGCTGAAACTGGCCGCCCGCAACGGCGACATTGAAAAATCCTGCACCTTGACCGGTCAGCTCGAAAAGGAACTCGGAGGGGTGAGAACGTTGCTTCACCGGTTGAGATGACGGTATGAAAAGGAATGGAGAGATGATGAAGATATTGATTGTGGAAGATGATTTTATCTCCCGGCGAATACTCAAGGAGATTCTGGCCGAATACGGCAACTGCGATGTGGTGGTGGACGGAGAAGAGGCGATTCAGGCTTTTCAGCTGGCCCACGAGGAAAAGGCGCCCTACGACCTGATCTGCCTCGATATTATGATGCCCAATATGGACGGGCATGAAACCCTTACCCTGATTCGGGAGTTCGAAAAGGACCGGGGCATCAACGGGGCTTCGGAGGTGAAGGTGATTATGGTGACCGCCCTGGATGATCCGAAGACGGTCTTTAAAGCCTACTATCGGGGGGGGGCCACCTCCTATATCGTCAAGCCCATTGAAAAGGAGAAGCTGGTCGAAGAACTGCGGGTGCTCGGACTGATCCGGTGATCACCGGAAATCGATCATGAGGAGAATCGTCCAAAAAGCCGGCTCCCTCCTGGACCCGGTCGCGGCCTTCGGCCGGCGCCTGAAGCGGATGCGCTACCGCGAAAGCCCACGGTGGATTCACGGGCTAATCCGAGTCTTTCATGGGGCGGAGGCCCGGCTTCGCCGGCTTGTCGAAAGATGGAACCGGTTTCGCCGCCTGCGGGGCCAGGCTCGGGAGATGCCCCGAATCCTGGCGACGATGCCCGAAACGGCCGACTCGCTGGAATCGACCATGGGCGAGATCGAAGGAAATTTTCTGGATCTGGGACGAGACCTCCAGTCTCTTGCCGCGGATGCCGACGCATTGGCCGGTCGAATGCGTCAGTCGGCCCAAGCCATCGGACGGGGGGATACCGGCGAGAGCTTTCTGGAGAATCTCGATGCGGTGGCCCGGTCCGCTTTGGGGGAGTTGGATGATTGCCGCAACGGCATTCTGGAGAACCTCAACACAATCGATGCCGGGCTTAAACATCTGGGAAAGCTGGTCACCATCTGCACCACCATCGACCAGATCGGAATGTCGCTGAGCGTCGTCAGTCTCAATATTGCGGTGGAATCGAGTCGTTCTCCCGAAGCCCAGGCCATGTTCGAAGCGTTTACCGGTGAAATCCGTAAACTTTCCACCCGAATTTCCCGAATTTCCCGGTCCATTCTTCAGGATGCCGGCGATACGCGCCTGCGGCAGTCCGAGGCCCAGGATGAAATCCTGAAAGGGCTTTTTACATTTAATAAGCTGAATCGCAGCGCCCAGAAGGTGGTCGAGGAAGCGGTCGAGGAAATCCGGGATATTCTGGAGCTGTCCATGGAGGCCCTGGAGCGATCCGATCGACACTCCAGGGACATTTCCGACCAGATCGGCGAGGTGGTGGTCACCATCCAGTTCCATGATATCGCCCGGCAGAAAATCGAACATATCGCCTGGGCCCTTCGGGACCTCGCCAAAGACGATTCCGAAAGACCGGGCGAAGAGGACCCGGTGCCGTGGACCCCGGGCCGGGCCGGGAAGGTGATCGGGCTTCAGGCCGCCCAGTTGGAGGAGGTGGTCGAAGAGATTCAGGCCGCCCGGGACAAGAGCGACTCGGCTTTTCATGCCCTGGACCGTCTGGTGGAGCGTCTGGTGACGGATGTCTCCATGTCCGATGAGGAGGGCCAGGCGGAGGGACGTCTTCAGGAGCGGATCGGCGCGCTTCAAAAGGGCCTGAAGCAGCTGCGGGATCTGCTGGACCAGGGGCATCAGCTGGAGAACCGGATTCAAGAAACGGCGGAGCAGGTCTCCGATACCGCCTCTTCTCTTTCCGCACATATCGACCAGGTGCGATCCATCAGCATGGACCTGCACCTCAAAGCCCTCAACGCCGTCGTCAAATCGGCCCGGCTTCGGGAGGAAGGCAGGGCCCTGGAGGTCCTCGCCCAGGAGGTGAGCAAACTGTCCATGCAGGCGGAGGGCTTCGTCACCGAGGTGGTGGATATTCTGCAAAGCCTGGTGGCCCTTTCCCTGGATTTGGAGTTGGGGTCCTGGGATGATGAGGAAACCGAAGAGGAAGACGCCGTTGAAGCCGGCATTCGGGTGATCGGCCAATACAGCGAACAGTGTGGAAATGAAACCGAGGCGGCTTTGGAGCACTCCCGGGCCTTGCGATCGGAAATTCATCATACCGGGAATGGCCTCGACTTTCTGAACACCTTATCCGCCCGACTCTCGGGGTATCTGGAGGAGATCCATCAGAAAGGAGAGGCCCTGGATGCCTGGGTCGATTCGGAAGCGGAGGATGCGGACGAGGCCCTGGAGCAGGTCGCCCGCCGGTATACCATGGACAGTGAGCGTCAGCTGCATAGCCAGCAGATCGGGGGCCGGCAGCCGGTGTCGCCATTGCCCGCCGAGGCGGTCGAGGTTCCGGATTCCGATGAGCTGTTGTTTCCGGAACTCGACTCTGGAAAAGAGAAAGATGCCGAAGCCGATGAGGATATGGGGGATAATGTCGAACTGTTTTGACGTCGATCGGGCCGATCATCGGCCCAATTATGGAGGAAGCGGAACATGATCACGCTCGAAGAAGGTAACCAAGTTATAACCGAGGAAAGAGACGGTAAGCTGCTGGTGATTCCGGAAGGACCCCTGACCATCTATGAAGTCGGCGGACTTCACCAGACCTTTGCCGCGGGGTTTCAAGACCACCGGGGATTGCTTCTGGATCTGACCGGGGTGACCGAATGCGATACGGCCGGGGTGCAGCTCTTATGTTCGGCTCGAAAAACCGCCGAAGAAAAGGACACGCCGTTCGGAATCATCGGGATCGCCCCGGCGGTGCTCAAGGCGCTGGATGCCTGCGGTTTGGTTCCCGAGAAAGTGTTTGACCTGAAAGAGGAGGAATAAATGCCCAAGATGATCATGACGGCCGATGATTCCGCCAGTGTTCGACAGATGGTCTCTTTTACGCTGAACCAGGCCGGCTACGCTGTGGTGGAAGCGGTCGACGGGCAGGATGCACTGGAAAAAATCGAAGAATCTCCGGTCCATATGCTGGTCACCGACCTGAATATGCCGAAAATGGACGGCATTGAACTGATTAAGGCGGTTCGGGGTAAGCAGCGCTACAAGTTCATGCCCATCATTATGCTGACCACGGAATCCCAGGCCGAAAAAAAGCAGCAGGGAAAACACGCCGGCGCCACCGGATGGATCGTTAAACCCTTCAAACCCGAACAGCTGCTGGCGGTCGTGAAAAAGGTTCTGGGATAAGGTCATCGGACAATGAAAAAGAAGATCAAGGTCCTGGTAGTGGATGATTCCGCGGTGGTCCGGCAGACCCTCACCGAGGTGCTCGGATCGGACCCGCAGATCGAAGTGGTGGGCGCCGCCGCCGATCCCTTTATCGCCGCCAACAAGATCAATAAGGAACTGCCGGACGTCATCACCCTGGATGTGGAAATGCCCCGAATGGACGGGATTACATTTCTTCAGAAACTGATGAGCCAGCACCCGATACCGGTGGTGATGTGTTCCAGTCTGACCGAGAAGGGATGTGAAACCACCCTGAAAGCTCTGGAATACGGGGCTGTGGATATTATCTTAAAACCCAGGCTCGGGGCGAAAAAGTTCCTTGAAGAGTCTCGCATCACCATCTGCGATGCGGTCAAGGCCGCGGTGCGGGCCCGGGTGAGACAAATTTCCAAAAAGCCGTATCGGGTGGAGAAAAAGCTGACCGCCGATGTGGTGATTCCGCCGAGCATGCCGGCCCGGGCCATGGCCCGGACTACAGAGAAAATCGTGGTGGTGGGCGCATCCACCGGCGGCACCGAGGCGCTTCGCACCTTCCTGGAGGCGATGCCGCTGGACTGCCCCGGAATCGTCATCGTTCAGCATATGCCCGAAAATTTTACCCGGGCCTTTGCCGGACGGCTCAACGATATCTGCCGAATCGAAGTGAAAGAGGCTGAAAACGGCGACAGCGTGCTTCGGGGGCGGGCCCTGATCGGCCCCGGCAATCGGCATATTCTTCTGAAGCGAAGCGGAGCGCGGTATTACGTCGAAGTCAAGGACGGCCCTCTGGTGTGCCGGCACCGGCCTTCGGTGGATGTTTTGTTTCGTTCCGCGGCCCGGTACGCCGGTTCAAATGCGGTAGGGGTGATCATGACCGGAATGGGAGACGACGGCTCCCGGGGAATGAAGGAAATGAAGGATGCCGGCGCCTTCAACATCGCCCAGGACGAAGCCTCCTGCGTGGTTTTCGGCATGCCCAACGAGGCCATCAAACGGGAAGCCGTGGATAAAATCCTTCCGCTCGACGGTATCGCCGGGGCCGTGATTCGATCCTGTTATTCGGGTTGAGATGAAGCCGCTGGTCCGAATCCACATCGGCGGTTATCATGCCAGTCGACGCCCGTCGGTCATTTACACTCTGCTCGGCTCCTGTGTCGCGGTCTGCCTTTTCGATCCGGTTCGGCGGATCGGCGGCATGAACCACATCCTTCTGCCCGGAGAGGCCGACCTGAAACACTTCGACGCCGCGGCCCGATACGGAATCAACGCCATGGAACTCCTGATCAACTCAATCATGCGGCTGGGTGGTCTTCGCTCCCGCTTGAAAGCAAAGGTCTTCGGCGGGGCCCATACCCTCAATACCATTCCCGAAGCATACAGCATGGGCCGGCGGAATGTCGAATTCACCATGGAATTTTTAGAAAAGGAATCGATCGAAGTCCTGAACCAGGATGTGGGCGGGCATCAGTCCCGCCGGATCTATTATCACACCGACACCAATGAAATATTCTTGAAACGCGGAAAGATCATCCAATACACCCATATCAATAAGCGGGAACAGCGGGTCCGGGAGCGGATTCGAAAAGAGATCGATCAGTCGGGGGAGATCACCCTGTTCGACGAGTAAGGTCCCGAAAGAGTCCCGTGCGCACACCATTCACAAAACGCGCAAGCCGATCCGGATCATTTCTCAACTCCGCCCGTAACCCG
>JGI12048J13642_10310869_pt1 | contig 19080 bp, 13 predicted proteins | sample ElkSlonscriptome_16_FD_13642 | JGI IMG/M metagenome (IMG submission 13642)
ACCTTTTCGAACTTGAAGAAGTCGTCAGCCGTAAAAAGCAATTGCTGCCGCTGATCATCAGTCTGCTCGATTCGTCAATGCCAGAGGAAAATGTCGCATCGTATAGTTAGCGGTCGTGCGTCAGTTGGCCTTGGAATCGGTTGATCGGCCAGTCGCGCGGTACGAAAGAGTCTTTCCTGTTTCCGGTTGCCTTGCCGTCTCGTTCGTCAAACCATGTTTTGAGGATTTTTTAAGGAATGTCTTCGCATGAGCAAAACCACTTTACCCGACTCCGAAGCTTCGCCTTGGCTGGTCCAACAATGGATTTTGGCGGGCATGGTTTCGTCGGCAGCTCGCTTTATTCCCATTCCTTTTGTCGACGATTACGTCCGAGAGCGTTGCCATCGTTTCGTTGTCTCGCGGACCTTGGCGGCACACGAGAAATCCGAGTGGCTCGAGAATCTTCAGCCCTACTACTCAAGTGGTAGTGGTTTTCTCGGCTCCGTCGCTGGCAAGGCAGCTCGCTTGCCAGTCAAATTGATGCTCTTTCCCGTTCGGAAGGCCATTGCCATTGCGACATCGATCCGTGGTGTTCCACTTGAGATCATGCGTACCGTATTGCTTGCTCGATCACTTGATCGCATGCTCGAGTCGGGACCCGGATCGATCGACTCGGAACAAGCAAAAGCCATGCGGCAAGCATTCGACCAAACGTTCAAACGGATGGATTTCCGCGTCTTCAAGGCCGCGATGAGCGACGTGTTCGATGGCGTCGGTGGGCTCAAGACGTCAGCAATCGAAGCAGCAAAACGGGTTGCTCAAAACGAGGACGATTCATCCGAAAAGCCGCCGGAGGGATTCGAAGTGGAACAACCGCTGCAAACGGGTGCCGAGCGGGTCCAAGAGGTTTTCGACAGGCCTGAGATACTAAAGCTTTTCGCCGAGTTTGACCGCCGCTACGAAAAGGCTTTGCCATTGATCGAAAGGATACGATCTCCCACTTGAAAATCGGCACCTGACTTATCGGCCTTGTTGTCGGCCCTCTTGTTGTCGGACCTCTTGTTGTCGGACCTCTTGTTGTCGGACCTGTCGATATCTGACTTTTTGCTGCTAGAATCATCTTGGTGCTGCTCACTGGAATGGCGGGACTGTTGATGTTCCGAGCGATCCGAATCGTTCGCCAGCATCATGGTTGGGGTCAGTGTTGCAGCAAAGGAGGCGATGAGCCATCGTTTGTAGAGTTTCATCTTACTGTTTTCCTCTATCGTGTTTTGGAGCGGGAATGAATGAGTGGGATTGTTCGATCATCATGAATGACTGATTAGCGATTCTGGTCATATCCGCGAATCATCTAACGCCTAGATTCCAACGCTTGGGATTTTTTTGGCATCGTCTTTGCACACTTTTTACCGTGTGTGTTGAAGCAATCTTCAACCTTACAAACAATCTACGCGTCTAGGAGAAACTGACATGAATAAGAACTTACAAAGCAAACGTCGCCGTCGTATGGTACTGGCCGCCGCTCTCGGTCTTTGCATTCCAACCGCTACTACCGTGAACATCGTTCAAGCGGATGATGAATGGGAAGAAAGCACACGTTACTACGAAGACGATGCTTGGTACGACGTCAGCGAATGGTTCGATGGTAATGACTACAACCCTACCGACGAAGCCCTGACGCGATGGGACAACGAGACCTGGGATGCGTCCGATGAAATGACCGATTCGGATAGCGATAGTGACGTCGATTGGTCGGACGCCGATTACGGCTACTACGCCGACAACGATGACGATTGGTATTACGATTACTACGACTATGGCTATGCCGATTACGGTGACTACGACTATGACGACACCTTTGATTACACCGCGTCATACTACGACTACGATGACGATGGTATCTATGATGCTTTCGCCAGCTATACGGATACCGATGGCGACGGATTCTACGACGATATGAACTACTACGCGTTCTCGGATGCGAATAGTAGCAACTCGGATCAAGCTAAGAAGAGCATGGAAGATGCGCGGCAAAACCAGAAGTCGCAAAGGTCCAAGATGACCAGCTTCACTGGTACGATCAAGAAGGCCAAAAAAGTCAAAACGCCTGCATCGACAAACGTCGTCGCTCAATTGTCCGATTCAAGCTCTGGCAAGACGATGTTGGTAGACATGGGCCCCGCCGACGGGTTTGACGAAATGCCTCGTATTGGCCAAAGCGTCATGGCCAAGGGCGTTCCCTACAAGGCTGGAGATAAAACGGTTCTGCTTGCCCAAAAACTTGAGCGAAACGGTGCCACCGAAACTATTGATCGCAGCGGGCGTGAATACACCGGTACGATCGACAAAACGTTGACCTCGAAAATTCGCGGACAAGAGCACACGCTGGCTAAGGTCACAACCGATACTGGCAAAGCCCTACTCGTTGATATGGGACCGTCCAAGAGTTTGAAGGGCGACTTGAACAAGGGTAACAGCGTGACGTTGAAAGGCCCAGCGGTGAAGGTCAATAACCGCCTAATGTTGATTGCAACCGAAGTCGAAACGAATGGCAAATCGATGGAAATCCAGCGAACGGCAACTAAGTAGGCTCAATCGCAAGTGACTCAATCTGAGTCCCCCATCGGCCACGTGCAAGAAAGCACGTGGCCGTTTTTTGTTTGCTTCGGTAGGTTTCCCCCCAACTCGCGGATAATCGATTATACTGGCGACTTCTGAAATCGATCACCGACGACGCCTTCCTCCTTTTTGACGAGACAAACGATCATGCAACGAAGAGAATTCATCAAATCCGCTGCTGTAACGAGTACTGCGAGTGTGCTTTTTTCTACCGGCTTGAATGCTGAAGAAACTAACGTCGAGGAAGAATCGACCAAGACCTTTTCGCTCGGCTATGCACCGCATGAAGGGATGTTCCGTGCATTGGCTGGCAAAGATGTGATCGACCAGATCAAGTATGCTGCCGATCAAGGCTTCACGGCCTGGGAGGACAATAGGATGCCACGCAAGACGCCGGAACTTCAGGAGAAAATCGGCAAGACGCTCGATTCACTTGGAATGCAAATGGGAGTCTTTGTCGCATACGGAAGCTTCAATGAACCGGTGTTCGCTCGACCGACAAAGGAGTCAAACGACGAGATAGTCGCTGCGATGAAGAACGCCATCGAAATTGCCAAGCGTTGTGGAGCACGGTGGTGTACTGTCGTTCCCGGCAGTGTTGACCAAGGGAGCGCCCGTTTGGCGGAAGGTTATCAAACTGCGAACGTGATCGATTCACTGCGTCGATGTGCCGATGTTCTTGAACCGGCCGGATTAGTGATGGTTCTCGAACCACTCAATTGGTACGCCAATCACGGAGGTGTCTTTCTCAGGCGAAGCGATCAGGCTTATGCAATTTGCCGAGCGGTCAATAGTCCATCATGCAAAATTTTGTTCGATATCTATCATCAACAAATCAGCGAAGGAAACTTGATCCCCAATATCGACGCATGCTGGAAGGAGATCGCCTATTTTCAATCGGGAGACAACCCAGGACGCAAGGAGCCGTATTCAGGGGAAATCAATTACCAACGCGTCTTCAGCCACATTCGCGATAAAGGTTTCGAAGGAGTGATTGGGATGGAGCATGGGCTAAGCGAAGGCGGCGAGCAGGGCGAGCGAAAGTTGATCGCAGCCTACCGCCGAGCCGATCGTATCGAGGGCTAAGCAATACGCTCATTGACTCAATCGGTGGTCGCGAAAGCCTTGACGGCTTCCCGATTACCCGCTTGCTAGATGTTCATCGGCTTGTTTGGGTGCTTCAATTCGTTCGAGCTTTGCGTCGGAAAGGCGCACGTCGGCGGTTTCCAAATAAACTCCGACTTGACCAACATCATAGGTTTGGTCCGCTAGCGACAAGACGACTCGTCCGTTGATCATGCATTCAAGATAACTTCCGAAAGCCAGCAATTCGATTCGAGCCTGATTGCGGATTTCCGAAAACCAATGGCCGGTCTGCAACGTGTGAAACTGCATCATCAATTCCTTGCTCTCAGGATCGCCGGTTCCCCAAGCGCGAAGTTGAGCAATGCCTTTGAGTATGTCGAGCGACAGGTAATAGCCGTCGCGAGATTCAGGATCGAGCCGAAAAACTAGCCCACATTTCCCTTTTCCGTTCATCTCGATCGTTGTCGAAAATCGAAAATGGTCAAGTAAATCATCGAAGACAAACGCTTGAAACGCACTATCGCAAGCCAGTTCGAGATGTCCGTCGTCGACTTCGCACTGTTGGCCTTCTCGGTCCTCTTGCGAGTCGTCTTTCTGGATTAATTGGTGAATGCAACAAACATTTAGCCTTTCACCCGATCGGTCAGCAAGTCCTTCGAAGGTTACCGTTCGCAACAGACCCGATTCGGCGCGCATCAATCGCTTCGGGGGTGGCATTAGGTTTTCCGCTGTCCGGTCGGTCCGGTTCATCGAATAGAAATTCCAGAGCAACCAGCCTTTGTCATCGTGGCAAATTCGTCCCGCGTAATTGCCTTGAGCCATCAGCACATTGTCATGATAGCTTTGCCATCGATCGCCAATGGTTTCGGAATGCCAGTAGCGAATTTTTGCATCTTCGCGAATACTGCCAATCAGATAGTGGTCTCCGTCGATCGATAGCAGGTTGGGTACCTCAATATCGTCATACAAGCGAGGATGGTGGAGCGGCGGTTTTGCCTGGAAGTGATTGGGATGGATTTCTTTCATCAACGCCACACAACCTCGCCGCACAATCGGGCCATCGTTGACTCGTGCGGAGGCTAGCAACCATCCATCGGTCCCGTCATAGTGATAGAAAGGGTCGCGAAAACTGATCCAATGGCGTCCTTCCTCAAGGGAAGCTTCGTAAAATTTCGGATCAGGCTCAAGCGGAAAGCAGCTCTTAGGGTCATACGTTGCGTTGCGACTGTCCGCGACATTCGACCGGCTTTTTTGCCGAGCGACCTTCACTCGGTCGGGATCGTTTGGCCCGCGAGTGTCAACCCAATGAACCGGAGATTTTTCCCAGTGGAACAGATCGTCACTGATTGCCAAGCCGATACGTTGGTAATTCCCATGGTCACGACGGGACAAACCGGTGTAAAACATCCGCCAACGGCCACGGTGGTGGGGGTCAGGGGAAACGTGCATCGTCCACAACATCAAATCATCCCAGCTTCCTGGGTCGCCGATAAACAATGCGTTGTTCACACGCCGCCAATTGAGTGCATCGGTGCTGACTGCGTGGGCGATAAAATCGTGATTCGGCAAGACGAGATGAAACAAATGGTACAGACCATCATGGTATAGTACATCGACATCTCCGATCGTTTTTCGGCTACCATCCGATTCTGAGAACACTAGGAAGATCTTTATCGGTTAGAGTATTGAGTTTGTCTTGACGCTCCCATCATTATACTAGAGGCTGGATCGTCTTTTGAACAGCAAATAAAAACAATAGAAATGAATTGCCCGAATGAATCGGCATGTCGGAATCGGTTTTCGCATACCATTGATTTTGATCTCGATCAATGTCATCGGTATTTTACTCGGTTATGGCTCGACCATGATCGTTTCCAATTCGCTTGCGCCGATCTCTTTTGAGCATTACATCACGGCGGTTGCCACGCTGGGCTTGTTGTCAAGTCTCGGGGAAACGGGTTTTGGAAAGTATGCATTAAGAATCATTCCTGCCTACCGTGGCGAAGGCAAAGCCTATCATGTTCGCTTGTATGTCGGATTGTCCATTCTCAGCGTTCTAATCCTCAGCACTGCGTTGGCAGCGGTGGGGTACCCGATCGCGGCTCACCTACTCGATTCTCCGCATCCGTTGACTCTTCGGCTGGCTTTCTTTGGACTGCCGTTCATCGCTCTTGCTGCCGTCGCGATCGACATGTGGTTTGCCTTTCTGCATCCATTGTTCGGTGTGGCGCTTGCTCGGCTCGTGATGCCTGCGACAACGTTTTGTTTCATGATTATTTGTATCTATCATGATGTGCTATCGTCTGCCGGTGCGGTGGGATGCTACTTGACGGGGTCACTCGCCGTACTCGTCGTTTCCGCCCTAGCGATTTGGCAATCCAAAGTATTGACTGGACCTCCATCGGACCAGGAGTCGCATGCCAAGAAGAGATCGATATTTGGTGGATTTGCACAATGGTGGTCATGGATCAAGATAAGCTCTTCCTATTTGGAATACTATTTATTGATCATTGTGCTTTGGCGTTCGCCCTTGGTCATTGCCAGCTATCTGCCGCATACTGCGGGCGACTTGGCGCTGCTCGCACCTGCGTTCGAGATTGGCTGTTTGGTTTCCTTGATCGGCAAAGCAACCGACAAGTATTATCAACCGATTCTAGCGGAGCATCTTCAACAGTGCCGTTGGCGACATGTGCGAGTTCTCATGGCTCGTCGCGGGCGGATTATCTGGGCCGTCATCCTTATCTATCTATTAATAATTTTCTTGGCAGGACCCTTCATTATGAGTCTGTATGGCGAAAGGTACACAGTAGGATATGGTTGGATGCTGATCATCGCGATTGGCTCGAGTGCTTGGACGGTATGCTCCTTCACATCGAGCTGCCTTTTGTATACCGGAAAGAACCGTGTCTTCGTGACGTTGGCGGTCCTGCATCTTTCGCTAATGTTTGCTCTGATGGCATGGTTGTTCCCCACCTATGGTCCTCCCGGAGCGGCGATCGCGTTTACCGTCTCGTTACTCTCGCTTTCGGTAAGTGTCGTTGCGTCATCCATGCGCCGACTGCAACGGCTCAGCAGCAACGTGGCAAGAGATTGGTCATACCTTGACGAGACCTGAGAAACCGATTCTTACGTCTTCACCCCATGCTCAACGAGGACAGAACAAGCAGCCGGGCCTTTGAGCTTGTGAATTTTTGTAGCGGAAGTCGTCAAGACTTTCGAAGCGGCGTGGTATCATCCAATAAAACGAAAGTCTTGACGACTTCCGCGACATCAACCGTTCCTGGATCAGGCCACCGGTTTGACTCCGAAGTTTTCTACCAGAACTGCGTAGAACGCGGGGATGACCAACAGCGTTAGCGTCGTTGTAAACAGCAATCCGACGATCATGGACCATGCCAAACCGACCCATAGCGGTCCGCCGCTTAAAGCTAGTGGAAGTAATCCACCGACGGTTGTCGCGGTGGTCAGAAAGATCGGTAACATTCGCTGTTTGCCTGCTTCGACCAAACAGCCACGAAACTCTTGCTTGGTGATGCCGCCGATCGGACCTTGACCGTCTGAAGCCGATATCTTTTCTCGAATGAGAATGTCGGCGAATTCGACAAAAATGATCGCGGTGTTGAGCACGATTCCAAACAGGGCCAAGATCCCAATCTGAGGCATAAAGCCAAGCGTGTTGTCGGTAAGCGACAATCCAAGCCATGCTCCAACCAACGCCAGCGGCAAGGTGGCCAGAATCATCAGCGGTTTGGACCATCCGTTGTACTGAAAGATTAAACACAGAACGATCAATACGAACGAAATCAAAAACGAAACCGCCATTTGGCCTCCCGATTCCTGACTCTCTTGGTAGGCTCCCGCCGGCTCAATCCAAAAGCCTGACGGTAGCGATCCTTCGAGTTGCTTTAGTTCATCGGACTTGAGAATTCGCGAGACAACGTCGTTACCCGTCACCCCCGGTTCCATCTGCGATGAAACTTCAATGACACGATTCATGTTACGACGCTGAATTTTGGCTGGCTCCCAGGAAAACTCGAAACGAGCGAGCGACTCGAGTGGAATCTTTCCATTGTCTCCTTCCACAAATGCTTCTTTCAAACTTCGAATCGACATCTCCGTTTCCGGTTCGCGGCGGAGCCGAAAGTAAATGGGGACTTGGTGATCGCCCTCGCGAAACGTCGTTAACTTTAAACCCGAATAGTACGAATTGAGTGTCCGCGCGACTTGCGCGTTCGTGACTCCCGACAAGGTCGCTCGGTCCTTGTCTACGTCGACTCGGACTTGATATCCGTTGACACCCCACGAATCATGGACATTCCAAGTTTCGCTCTGAGCATTGACGATTCTCAACATCTGATCGGCAGCCCGATGAAGCTGAGTCCTGTCGGCAAAACCGGTCCCAACGATACGAAAGACAAGGGGATCGGCGGGGGGCCCAAGCGCCAACTTGACTGGCACCACTCGCGCGTTCACAATCGGCTTGAGTCCCAATTCCGCATCGCCAAGCTCACAAACCGTCCGTAGCCGCTGTGCAAAGTCGGTCGAGAATCGAGGGTCCGTTGTCCGCACCAAGATTTCGGCATAGTTTCGTGTCGGTGGTTCAGGGTTCCACGACAATGCCCATCTTGAGCCGCCGCCGCCAACCATCGTTCGCATCGCCCGGAGCCGCTCGGTGTGTCCATGGGCATTTGGATCATTTGGGTTGATGGGACTGAGTCGTTGAAGACGCTGTTCGACCTGTTTCGCAATCTCATCCGTTTGCCAAATCGTCGCCGTTTCAGGCAGCCAGACTTTCACTGCAAATTGATCACGGGACGCATCGGGAAAGAATTCGGAGCTGACCGGCAATTGCATGATGCATACGCACACAGCCAAGGTCGCAGCCAATGAGAGCCATTTGAAACGTATTGCCAACATTGCAACCGATCCATAAATCCGAAACATGATGTTTTTGTCGCCCCGTCGGTCGACCGGTGCTTTCATTTTCATGCGATTGGGTTCTTGCTTCGCGGAAGCCGTTTGGCGGCGTGAAGCGAGCGGCCGAACCAAACGACTGAGCATCTTTCCCGTCTTCACACCTAGCGAAACGACTGGCGACGCCGTTTCATGATCCTTCGGTCCCCGGATGAACATCCCCGCTAGTACAACGCACAGCGTCATCGCCAACACCCAGCTAAGTGCCAAGGTGGTGGAAACGGTGACTGGCAAACTATAGATATACTCTTTCGCCCCGCCTTCGAGGGCAAACATCATGGGTAGAAAAGCAGCCATGGTTGTTAAGGTGCCAACCAACATCGGTATTGCCAGCGTATTGGCTCCTTCGATCGCTGCTTGGTAAGGCTTCATGCCTGCGATTTGGTTTGTCCGCGCTTGGTCGCAAACTTGGACCGCATTGTCGACCAACAAGCCTAACGAAATGATGATCGCCGCCATCGACACTTGTTCTAATTGGACATCGAACAGCGTGATGACCCCGAGCGAAGCGATGACGACCACCGGGATATTGGTGGCCATCACAAACGAAGTCCGAAAGCCGACGACGAGAAAGACGACGACGATCACGATCACAATCGCTTCGATAAAGTTCAAAATGACATCGTTGATTTTTTCGGCCACATTCTCCGATTGATCGGAAACCGCGGTAACGCCGATGTCGGGCGGCAGTCGACGTTCGACTTCTACCAACTCGCGCACCTTCCGTTTTGCGGCCGTGCAAACATCAATGATGTTCGCACCCGATTGCATCGTCACCCCGATCGTGACCGCTGGCGACGATCGTTCGCTATTCCCGAAACGACAAATCGTTTGTGGCGGGTCCTCGTAATCACGAACGACCGTCAAACCCAAGTTCGACAAATAGATGCTATTGTCATCCTCGCTCGATTTCAAGTCGCCCGACTTGACGGTACTCGCGATACTCTTGATTTCATCAATCGCATTGAACTCGCCTCCCGGTTTCACCGAAAAGTGCCCCGCACGTGTCGACATTTCGCCGCCCGGTTCGATAATATTTCGTTCCGCAGCCAACCGTTCCAATTGGTTGCTCGTCAAAGCAAGTTGGGACCAGTTGCCGAGATCCGATTCAATATAGACAGCCTCTTTGCGGACCCCGAACTTGTCCACTTTCGCAACGCCGGGCAACAGCCGAAGTGCATCCTCGATCGTTTCCGAAAAGACTTCCAATTGCCGGTTGGTATAGCGATCTTGTTCTCGCACTTCGCGACGACCATGGACCGGCAATTGATGAACGGCCAAAACCAAGACGGCCGTATCACCGAATTCATCGTTGACGACCGGATGAATCGATGGGTCCGGCATCGTCGCCAGTGCGACCCTTGCTCGGACTTTATCCCAAACGTTTTGAATCTTTTCAGGTTTGACTCGGTCGTCTAGCTCGACGAAGATCGTCGAGCGACCCACCAAGGTCGTGGAGCGAATCGTGTCGACTTCTTCAATGCTGACAATTTCTTGTTCCAATTTATCGGTTACCAACTCTTCGACTTTCTCAGCCGGTGCTCCGGGCCAAACGGCAGAGACGACGCAGACGCGAATCGTAAACTCAGGATCTTCACGCCTCGGCATGGTCAAGAATGCCATCGTTCCCCAAGCCATCAGCATAACGACAATCGAAACGACGATCGGTTTGTATTTGACTGAAAACGCCGGCAAACTCATGACGCTTCCTCCGAGATCACATCCGTCACGGCCACGGCATCACCCTCTTGCAAGAAATGAACGCCGCCAACAACAACCATGGTGCTTTCAGGAAACTGATCCTCGCCGATTGGAGCAATACGAAGGACGGAACCCGTATCAAGTTTTTCAGCGAGGACGACTTCGATACGTGTTTTGTGTGCCTTGCCGTCATGGATGATAAAGAGGAATGTTTCGCCCGATTCCTCGTAGATCGACTCGACAGGAACGTAGTAGCCCGCTTCGGTTTGTTGGTCGCCTAAGTTGACGTCGACCAGATCCCCCGGCCGCAGCATCCATTGCTCTCCCGAATCAAAAATGATCGACTCCCCGTCCCAATTCGCCTTCTTTCCGCCTGGGTACTCAAGTTCCCCCGCAATCAGTGTTCGCGATGTGATACGATCGGTGTCGCCAAGAAACGTGACGGGTTGAAAAACCCAGTTTCCCAAGAACGGAATCCTCAAGCCGCTCGACTGAATGTAGTGCTTGCGTACCTTCATAACATCCGGCATCCTTTGCATCAATTCGAAGCCGTCGAGTACCCATACATAAAAACCTTGCTCGTCTCGATCAATTGCGTCTTCTTCCACTAAGTAGATTCCATTCTCGGAACCAACAATCTCGTTGACATTCAGCGGCCAAATGTCAGCCGTCCGAGCGACAGAGATGCCATTAACACGCTTCGGCAGTTCACTGCGATATTGCTTGTTGAGAAGCAGTAGCGTGACGGTAAAGGTTCGCGTCGATGGATCGGCACTGGGGTCAACCACGTAGACCATCGCATTTTGCATTTCGCTTGAACCGTCAGGCATCGTCACACGAACAGGTACTTGCCGACGCCGCTGGATCGCTCGCGATTGATCCGCTGAGACTTCAATGGCAACCTTGATCGGGTCCATCATTTGCAGCGTCAGTACGGGTGAACCGGCACTGACAACGCTTCCCGGAACGACGTGGACCTTCGAGATCTGGCCTCGATAGGAACCATACAAAACGGTGTTCGCCAAATCTCGCTCCGCATCTTGTAGTTTCTGCTGGGCGACCGTTATTTGTGCGTCGGCTGATTTCAGCTCTGCGACCGTCTGTTTTAGTCGGGATCTCAAACCGGTCAAACGTAGCTTCTGGGTTTGCAGTCGGTTCGAACTCTGATCGTATTCAGCCTGCGAAACCGCGTTTTGATCTTGCAGGGTTTGGATGCGTTCAAAGTCATCTTCCGCCAGTCGCACATCGGCCTCCGCAGCACCAATGTCGGCGGGTAGCGTATCGTTCAAGCGTATTTCGACGATCTGCCGATCCATCATCGCGACGTCTAACGCAGCCCGTGCCGATTCGACGGCAACCTCGTATCGCGCCGGATCGATCTTCGCCAATGGAGTGCCTTGAGTGATTAGCTTCTGATCGACATCCGTGATTTGACCATCAACGTTTTTGCCTGGTTCGAGTACCCACTGGATTCGTCCCGGTACTTCGAAACCGATCTCTTCGGTCTTCCAAGATCGAACCGTTCCGGATACTTGAAAAGAGGTCGGAGGAATCGTTCGACGAAGCTCCATCGCCGTGACCGGGTGAGCCGCTTTGGGCGCAAGATCGAGCGCAGGCTTTTCACAGCCCAGCGAAAGCAGCGCGAGTGACAAGAGTAGAGAGATTTTGAGTTTCATCACGGAAATCGATTCTAGAAATGAAAGGAGGGAGTCGCTTTGCGACTCGCAAGGATCGGCGTCTCGGGACACATCGATTGTATGACTGAGCGAAATTACCTTCCCCTAAGCTTCGCTTGGGGGAGGCTGCCAGTTGTTTGCTAAGTTGCACTGAAAAGCCGCACAAGCTCTGCGCCGGGGGAGGTTGAAAAAGACTCACTCAAATCGCTTCGTAATACAATTGACGTCCCGAGAGACGCAGCGACGGCAAAACCAAGCTTGGCGTGTTGCAGAGACGCCGCGACTGGCTTGCCATCCCAAAAAGTATACTGTACAGTGTACTTTTTGCAATTGCACAAAATGTCGCACAGCTTTCTGGAAGAACAACGATGCGGATGACGGACCGAAAACGAATCGCCATTCTCGCGGCGGCGGTCGATGAGTTTATTAGCAGCGGCTTTGACGGGACGAGCATGGACCAAATCGCGGCCTCGGCGAATGTTTCCAAACGAACGGTCTACAAGCACTTTGCCAGCAAAGAGGATTTGTTTGCGGAGATCATCAATGACATGGTGGGGCGGATCGAATCGGTTCCCAATTTCACTTATGATTCGAAAAGATCGCTAGCGAATCAGCTTGAGGCTATCGCACTTGAAATTGTCCAAGCGGTCAGCGACCCTGTTTTTTTGAGTTTATCTCGAGTGATTGTGTCTCGTTTGATCGTTGCGCCAGCGTTCAGCCAATTCATGTCGGAGCAAACCGCTCGAATCGATGCTCGCTTGGCCGCTTGGCTGCGGCTTGCCCAGGCGGACCGACGCGTGCGAATCCCCCAAGCGGATGTTGCGGCTGAACAATTGATGGGGCTACTTTTGTCGTACGCGTTTTGGCCCGCCCTGTTGGGGATCCGCAAACATTCAGGTGAACAACCCCAACAAGCGTATGTCAAGCAATGTGTCAAATTGTTTTTGAATGCCTATAAGCAATCGTAGCGCATAAAAAAAGCACCAAGTGCCATAAATGACGCTTGGTGCTTTGCAGCTTTATCTTTTAAGAAATCAAATCAATCAGCAGCTAGGCCGATTCGCTCGATTACTCGCCGGCAAGTTGAACATTTTCGGCGCGAGGGCCCTTAGGACCTTTGCCGATGTTGTAAGTCACCATTTGGCCCTCGCGAAGGTCGTCATAGCTGACGCCTTCAAGAGCTGAACTGTGAAAAAACATGTCGGTACCGGTATCGGTTTCAATGAAACCAAAACCTTTGTCAGTAACCCGCTTGATCTTACCTTCTGCCATCTTCTTCTACCTAATCTTCTCTAAACAAGTATGCAGTCAATGCCGAATGAAACGCTCATTCGATCTGACGACATTTGGAATTTACACGTTGCAAATCCCGTAACAAAAATGCCCTGTCGAAGCCGCCTTTTTCAGAAACCGGAGTGTTAAAACATTCGTCGTTATGAAATGGGGATGACTTCTAGGGGTAGCTTCTTGGGCGTAGTATACCCTAACAAGGGCCCGCCGGGGTATCCGTTTGGATATTTAATTTAAACCTTTATCAAATGTTCGTTTGCAGGTTCGCGTCGGCGAGCGTGTGCTCGACAGCCGAGAGCCCGTTGAACGAACACCTATGCTTTTACGGTCGATCGTTTGCGTTGACCGAATGCCTTCCTTTTTGTTCCACGTTTGCCGCTTCCCGTTCCACGCGGATCGGTCGATCCGTTTGAAGCGGAGCGTTTGGGGCGAGCCGAATTGGAACCGAAGCGACTTCGCTGGTTTCCAAACGGTCGTCGACTTCCGGATTTCGGTCCACCACCGCCGGCTGACGACTTATCCCATTGAAAATCGGTCGCTTTGCAAGTCGGGTCGAGGGGTATTTTTTGTCCAATCAGCCGTTCAATCGCGTTGAGTTCATCTCGCTCGGTCGGCGTGCAGAATGAAACCGCAATTCCGTCTGCACCGGCACGTCCGGTCCGGCCAATTCGATGTACGTAGCTTTCGGCTTCCACAGGCATATCATAATTGACGACGTGACTAATTCCGTCAATATCAATTCCCCGTGCTGCCACATCGGTTGCCACCAAGACTTGGACCTGTTTACCTTTGAAGGCGTCCAAGGCACGTTGGCGAGCATTCTGCGATTTATTGCCGTGAATGGCAACCGCTTTGAATTTGCCTTTCGACAATTTCTCAGCAAGCACATTGGCACCACGTTTCGTACGCGTGAACACGATCACTCGTTCCACATGATCGCCCAATAGTAGTTTCTCTAAATGGGGCAACTTGGCGTTGCGATCCAAGAATGCGACACGTTGCTCGATCCGCTCGACGCTGGTCGTTTTTGGAGTGACATTGACGGTCACCGGTTCGAACAAAAGTGACTGAGCGAGTTCGACAATTTTAGGTGGCATCGTTGCAGAGAAGAACAACGATTGACGTTGCTCGGGCAGTTGCTTGATGATTCGCTTCAGGTCGGGCAAGAATCCCATGTCGAGCATCCGGTCGGCTTCGTCAAGAACGAAGACTTCCAATTGGTCCAAGTGAACGAAGCCCTGATTCATCAGGTCGAGTAGTCGCCCCGGGGTGGCGACCAAGACATGAGCCCCTCGATTGAGTGCCCGCACTTGGCCAGCCTGATTGACACCACCGTAAACCAGCACGTGGCGAAGTCGCAAGTGTTTACCGTACGTTGCAAAGCTCTCGCCAATTTGAATGGCTAGTTCTCGCGTCGGTGCTAAGACCAATGCGAGCGGTTGATTTGGACGCGCTTTGCGAGCTTCTTTGCCGAGATAGTTGAGGATCGGCAATGCGAATGCGGCTGTCTTTCCCGTTCCGGTTTGGGCACATCCAAGAACGTCGTATTCATCAAGTGCAGCGGGGATCGTTTGTGCTTGGATCGGTGTCGGAGTTGTGTAGTTCTGTTCTTTTAGCGATCGTTTTAGTGGCTCGATCAGTTCCAATTCATCAAAAGTCTTCAAAAGGTTTTCCTTGGCTGTTTAAACTATTTTTGTGTTCGGATTGTTAATGCAAAATGTTGGTATTTCCGCACGCTGAGCATCCCAGAGGCCGAGCGGATAGATCTCGCGCTGACGCCCCGTGACTCGACCAGAGGTTGGGATCACCATGTGCAAATCCCAATGGGTGCGGCGACTGATTGATTTTGCAAACCAAGACAGCCGTCTGGATCGTTTGTTTCGATTCTGGACAAACAAGAAAGTCTCAGAATTGGGGGTGCGTCCTTGATGACGCTGGTTGAAACCCAGTGCGGTCAACACAACCGGTAGGAGCCAACAAATTTGCAGCAAATCAAATCACTGCGATTGAACGGAGGTGCAAGAGGATCCAGATACTCTGTTAGAAACCCCCGTTTCGCCGGAAAACGTCACTCGTAGGAGTCAACGTTACTCGCTTCTTTCCGGCCTTCTTTCCGCCAACCCCTCTTTGGAAGCAGTTGGCCCACGCTGGAAGTGTAACCGCAAAACAAGAAAAAGCCAATAGCTATATTCAAGAAACTTTGCTTTTCATTCTTTCTTCACCCTTCACTCTTCAAACTTCGGTGAGCCCCCTCCCTCACGAATGCCTTAACGGCATCGCTCGACCCCCGGCTGCGCCGGGGGAGGTAAGACAAGCGTAAACACTTATAAAACAAGCACTGAAAAGCCGCACGACCTCTAGGTTTGGGGAGGCCCCTTTGTCGAGGAGACGATGTGGTGAAGGCTTGGCGGTTTTCGCTTTCTGCTCGGAGAGCAGAGCGACTATGCTTAGCGTCGCGATCCTGCTTGGCGACTTGCCATGGATGGCGTTTTCCAAGCGGGGCCGACCTTGTACGCTCGCTCATAGAACATCGCTAGCGACCTAAAAGCATGACCCTTTGGACCAATTTCCCAGTCGTGATCTCGCTCGTTCCACATTGCCGATAGCAGAAAACGGACGGCATTGACCAAGCGAGGATCTTGCAGTTCGGAATCGGGCGTATGCGTCAGCAACCATTCGACAATATGCCCGGTGGTTTGAATCTTACGATCCAATTCACCGTTGTCTTGTCGGCCCGCGAACCAATCGGTGCTCATCGAACCATCGCGATTCTGCAGCGTGTAGGCATACTTCGCGAAATCATTGGTAAACGCTTCTGCTCGCGCCCATTGGCCCGTGATCGGTTTTCCTTCCATTCGTCGTTTTCGCAACGCATGGTCGTAGCCCATCAAGCGGTGCGTCCCGCCGCAGGTTTGCCCAACGATCGGTTGCGACAACTCCTCTCGAATCAAACGCTCAAAATCCCATTGCCGCCGGTCGGCACCGATCCAAGTTTGGTCGGTATCCAAGTAGTGGGACAGACCGATTAGATTGAACGTGAGTTCGTCGCCGCTTTCGCAGTCCGCCATTTCGGCTTTGACAACATCAAGAACAGTGAATTTTTTTCGCCCAACATAAAGCGGGTAGTCGATCGGGACTTTCGCCAACGCACAGACGGTTAAGAATTGAGCTTGATGACCTTGCAGTCCGATGCCACTCTTGACTTCGATCCCTCCTCGAGAGTTAAGGCCGAGCAACCGCTGACCACGGCAAGCGTTATTTCCTGCGATCCAAGCGATCGCACTGTATTCGCGGCGATTGGCGATAATCTTTGTATCGATTCCCCACACCATCATGGCGTGCATCATGCCCCAATTACTTCTTCCGTCTGCAACTTCGGTTTGCTTGTAATAGTACTGCAAACAATTTTGAATCGACCCTTGCATACGTTGGACCATCGGTGTCAAACGGATCGGATCGGCGGGATGCCCCGTGTAATCAAGCTGGAGCACTCGGGCCGGTTCGGCATCCGTCGGCGGGCCAATCGGTTTTGGACTGGTCGGTTTCGTCCGCACGTCTTCGAACTGGTCGCCAACACGGAATTGGTCACCAACCGATTGACGCGGCGCGGTTCGAACATCACTTTCGCGAGTCGGTGCTGCGGATCGCTCGGGTGTCGCGTTCTCGGTGCGCTTTGTCAACTTGCCAGAGTCGAAATTCTTTATCTCAACCGCTTGCTCTTCTAAGGTGTCTTCGAGGCGTTTCAAGGAAATTGACGAGTCTCGGCTGCCGTCGACAGACCGCGGCGTTCCATCCCGATCAATACGAAGGCGACGAACCTCGACAGCGTTTTCCTCCATCGACGGCTCGCCTGACACGTCGTCGTCCGTCTCAGGTGTGACCCCGGGCTGTTGTTCATCGACCATCGCATCTGGCGTCCGCTCCGCTTGCGTTTCCGCACGCTCTTCTTGACTTGGCGGTTGGGGTGCCGACACCACCGGTGCGAACATCTCGAGTTCATCGATCGGTTCTTGCCGATCAGGATTGGCCTGGACGTCAGGTGAAGCTTTGGATTCTGGGCTAACCGCTTGCCGCTCACGGGCAACGGGCTGAGCCGATTGAACCGGACGGGGATCGCTTAGCGGTTGTTTGCTACCGATCGCATCGCGAGCAACCCAGCCATCGTTGATAACGGTGGCAGTTGTTGGCGAAGAACGATGGGGTGCTTGCGGTGACCGAGGGGGCAACGAGGGCGGGTCGGCTGGCTCGGCTCGTCGCTGGAAGCCTCGTGCCGTGTTCGCAGTGTTGTCAGCGGGCGGATCGGTCGCTTTGGCTAGACGCTTTAGCTCTTCTGGCGATTTGATCAATATATCAACCAACTTTGGCCGGCGGGCAACCCGCACCTCTTCCACAGCATCTTCCGCAGCGGGCGTCAGGATTAACTCGGGTGCGGATTCGACCGCTGATGCCTCCTCTGCCCATCCCAATGATGCCATGGGGAGCGAAGAACAAGAAATGGTTAACAGGAAAGTTAGGTAAGATCGCTTGCCGAAGCGATTAGCTTTTTTGATCACGTTTGACTCCGAGATGCGAGTGAGCATACGTGAACCTATCGGACGATTGAGTGTTCGAATTAAGTCGGAAATTCGCTTCAATCGCGGTACCGAGACTTTCGTGACAAATCGACACAACTGCACACGTCATGTTGAGAACTTGGAAAAACTTGGTAGGGCTCGCTGCGAATCATTAAAGTGTTCAGGGGTAAATTTTCGGATCCCCAGCCATGCAAGTGACGCTTCCGTTGCGGTAGAATGGGCTCTATGACAATCCATGCTTTCTTTAAGTCGTCGAATCGTCCGTTTCACCTTTTCTTCACAATTTTGGTGACGTTGGCTATACAGGGATACCCGATAGCGGGGGACCCTGCAACGAATTGCTGGGCCGAATTCCCCCCGCCGTTCAATACTGAAAAGGACGTTGACAAACCGATGATGTCAGCGACTTCGGCGGCAGCATCGATCGAGCTTCCTGCGCAGTTTCACGCTTCCGCCTTTGCTGCAGAACCTAACGTAATGAATCCGATTGCAATGGCGTGGGATGGCCGCGGGCGACTTTGGGTGGCCGAGAACTTTACCTATGCCGAACGCAGCCAACGATTTCAATTGGACCTGCGCGATCGTGTTCTCATCTTCGACAACACCTCCGGTGACCAATTTACATCCCGTACCGTTTTTACCGATGACGTTCAAATGTTGACCGGTTTGGAAGTCGGTTATGGCGGCGTTTGGCTGATGTGTCCTCCGAAGTTGCTGTTCATTGCCGACGAAGATCAAGATGATAAGCCGGATGGGCCAGCAACCGTGGTTTTGGATGGTTTTACCGTAGCCAAACAAAACTATCACAATTTTGCCAATGGGCTGCGTTTCGGTCCCGACGGATGGCTTTACGGTCGATGCGGTGGATCATGCCCGGGCAAGATCGGTACACCGGGAACCCCAGACTCCGATCGGCCCGCGATGACAGGCGGTATCTGGCGATACCATCCGCTAAACAACGCGGTCGAGGTCCTAAACGCGGGTACCACAAACCCTTGGGGGCATGATTGGAATGATGTCGGCGAGATGTTCTTTTGCAACACCGTCAACGGACACCTTTGGCATACGATTGCGGGTGCTCATCATCCACGTCCGTTCACACTCGATCCGAATCGGCGCACGTACGAACTCATCGACTTTCATGCCGACCATTGGCACTTCGATACGGGAAAAGAATGGAT
>JGI12048J13642_10069453_pt1 | contig 19075 bp, 16 predicted proteins | sample ElkSlonscriptome_16_FD_13642 | JGI IMG/M metagenome (IMG submission 13642)
GGCTTGCGCGGGCAAGCCACTTCAAGAAAGCCGATCATCACCGGCAAGTCTGAAACTTAAGAGCCGGTATGCTCGTCGTCGGCCGAAAACTCCATGAGTTCGACAGGCAATCCGCTGGCATCATCGATAACGCACTCATAGCTGTTCGTGCCGCCGCCAAAATCGAAGTTGCCCGCGAAATTGCACCCCCCGGCAGCCGTTATTGACGTGGGCTGTTGAGCGATAAATGTTCGAGTATTAATATTGCCATTTACGGAGCAATTGGTTGCAGCGCCGGTCGCGGAGGACAGTGTGTTGTTGTACCCACCTGCTATCGTGCCCGAACTGAGCGTGTAAGCCCACTGCTCGGTACACGTTTGTACGCCGGCAGAATTGGTACAAGTTGCTGGCGCGCCACAGATCACCGCCTGGCCCCAGGCTGCGCCGGAGAAGCTGATCACAAGCACTAGAGCGACTGTATATAAAGCCTTTTTCATGATATTACTCCTGAACGACTCATCTTTGCTTCTCCCAAAATACTTGAGCGGTAATCGAAAGTCAATTCATTCCCGACTTTTAGCCAGTTTAAGCATTATTCTGCTCCCTTCTATATACGCCACGCGCGTTAGCCCCCGGTGGCGATACGCCGACCGGCGCTTCGTGAGCGAGTAAGCCGACCGCGATGACGCGCAATTTCCGCATAGGAGAGGATGTTGGCGGGGGCGCTCCGCAAAAACCTCGACGTCGGCTGACCCGGGAAGTCGCGGCGGGACCCGCCGGGGCTATGGCGGGCCGGTTCGGTGAACGCGATTTTTAGTGCATACTATCCAGCCGTACTTTTGGCCTGACCATGGCTGAAGCAATCCTTGCCCTTGGCATTCCATGCGGTCTCGCGTTGCTCTTGCAGCGCTTGTGGGCCGGCCGCTTGGGCAGGCTTCTTGCCGTGGGCGATGAAGTCGACTACATCCAGCGCGGCACCGCCGATGACCCGTTCGCGCCTCGCATGTTTCTGCGCGTCCCGTTGCTTCCGGCACTCGCCTGGTTGAGTGGGCGCTCGAGCATGCCCGAGACGGTGCTGCGCGGTTTATCGGAGATCGCGGCTACCGGAACCGTTCTTGTCGTCAGTATTACGCTATGGATCACAACAGGCCCTGTATTTGCGCTGATTGCCGGCTCGTTATTCGCCGTTATTCCAAGCCGACTGATTTTCGCGCGGCGGATCTGGCCCGATGTCTATCTTGGTTTTTTCCTTGCCTGCATTCTGCTGTTATTCGCGTCTTCCGGGCTCGACTCCGGCCTGAGCGCGCTCCTGGCCGGCGTAATCTGCATGTTCGCCTTTCTTATGCGATTCGACGCGCTTTTATTGTCGCCCGCTGTCCTGTCCGTAGCGCCAGTCGCAAATAACCCTTTGATCGCGGCCTCAATTCTTGGCCCAACCATATTGGCGGGATTGTGCTGGGCAATTTTCAACAAGTGTCGCTACGGGATATTCCTTCCGGACAATACCTGGTCGTTCAATCTGATCGTGTCGCGCCGCGAAGCGCGCTATTCCGGTGACGGCTCTGTGGCCGTCGAATCCACAATCAGGGGAGCAGTTCGAGAGTGGCAAAACGGCGACCTGCGAAGCCGATCGTTTGCGGGTTTGCAAGAGCTCTACCGTCATCCGTCGGAAATACTTTCAGGTGGGCTGAAGCGCTTGCTCGCGGCTTTGGGTCCAGACAGCTTCGCGCGCCAACGTTTGCTGCCTCCCGAAGCGCACGGATACGAGAGCTCGGATCCGGGGACGGTAAAAGCCTTTCGTAGATTGCTGATTTATGAGTTTCCCCTTATAGCGGGCATCACCTTTTCGATCGTTTTGCTAGGCGGTGTCTCTACCGCCTTTCTCGTACCGACGATGGGCCTCGCGGTCGGAAACCTGCTGATGACGCGCACGCGCTATCGACAGGCATGGTTGCCGGGCATCATCATTGTCGCCGGCACATCCTTTGATCGCCTGGCTAGCGATCCTCCCGGGGCCACCGGCATTGCCGCCGCGTCGCTTGTCACCTTAACCGTGATGGTGGTACTGTCTCGATTTAGGTCTCGCGTAGAGACGTGATTCTGACGCCATGCAAGAAAATGAGATGACGCTGCGGAGGACCGTTCAGTCCATCACCGGATCTCCGGTCAAAAAACGATTCAGACACCGCTGGTTTCGGAGCTCAACGCATCGGCGCGTTGCCTGCGGCGGCTTGCTGCTTGCACTTGCCGCTTGCAGTGCAGTGCCGTCGTCACCGCCCAGCATAGGTTCGCATTTCGATCTCCTGATTTCCAATGACGCTGTCGTGCGGGTCCATTACGAAGAGCTCGCGCAGCTTGGCTTCAAATCGGCCGAGTCGCGTCGAATACGGGTCAGTCACAACGGTTCGACGGTTCCTGTCCATGTGCAAGACTCGGACGGACACTTCGGACCCGGTGACTGGGTCGAGTTCCGTGGACTCGCGCCCAAGATAGATCCAGCCGGGTCCGGCGTCCACGCTCGATTCAATGTCTACAAGCTTGGTTACGAGAAGATTGCCAGGAAGAAATCTCAGATCGATTGGGCGACGATTACGCAAGAACCGCACCAAACGGGCAAACCGGGTAGGGTTGTTCAGCTGCAGGAGCTCGACAAAATCCGCGTGCGTTTCGGCAAACGGCAGCAGCGGACGCGCGCTCAAAGCTGGTTCTGGGCCAGGGTCAGCCCGCTGGAAACATTTACCTACGGTTTCGACCTGGCGGAGGTCGATAGCAATAATCCACAACTGGCACTGTCACTCAGTCTGACGGGTTGGTCGTCTCAGCGCGGCACCGGCGTTCGCGCCGTTGATCATGTCGTTGAGGTTGTGCTCAACGGGCATCTGATCGCGTCAGGCGAGTGGGACCTTCAGCGCGACCATGTCATCGACGTTGAGAGCGTCCGCAAGGGTTGGGTTCGGCCGACAAACAACCTTTTGGAAATCCGAGTGCCGGAACGAGTCGTCGATAATACGATGATCGTCGATGTAGTCCTGGTGGACTGGCTTCGGCTTTCATATCGGCACAACGGTTTGATCGGATCGACACCGATCAAGATTGTGGCCACTGAAACACCTCTTGAAATTCGCTCTGCAGCAGACGAGGGCGGTATTGTCTATTCAGACTCTGGCCGGAGATTCAAGATTCCCCCGGCTGGCTCGATTGCAATCACGCCGCTCAAAGAAGAAACTTCTTTCTTTGCCGTACCGGGAAACCAATGGCAGCCTCCCGTCAGCATCCGCGTTGATCATCCGTCCGATCTCCGCAGCACGCGCCGCGGCGTTGACTACGTGATGATCGCGCATTCATCCCTACTTGAAGCAGCACGCCCCCTCGCGGAATTTCGAAGCTCACAGGGGTTGGGTCTGATGCTCATTGATGTACAGGACATTTATGATGAGTTCAGTCACGGCAGGGTCGATCCGAATGCTATCCGACAGTTTCTCCACCATGCCCATCGACACTGGAACGGATCCGCTGGCCTCCGATTTGCTTTACTCGTCGGCGACGCAAGCTGGGACAGTCACAATGACCAGGTGTCGGATGCTAACTACGCCGACTGGACTTACAGGGGACAAGCAGATATTCACGGGTTCGGCAAGAACGCCAGCACCTCGTACGACGACCTGGAACGATTCCGGAATCTGGTGCCTGCACTAAGCGTGCCGACGTCGGAAGGCTTCGCCGCCAGCGACAATGCCATGGTTTCGTTCGATGGCGATTGGCGTCCAGAGCTTGCGATCGGACGCTTGCCGGCATCGAATCCGGTGGAACTCGGCACGATGGTGAACAAGATCATCGCGTATGAATCGGAGCCGTCTTTTGGACCCTGGCGGCGTAATATCTTATGGGTAACCAACGAGGAATCACGACTTCAGGGTATCAGTGACGCGCTTCTTTCCAAGCCGAATTCGAGTCTCTACTCATCCAGCCGTATTTATCCGATGGCGGACGACGCAAGTAATGGCCGTCATCAGAAACGCCTCGTAGAATCGCTGGATGCTGGACAAGTGCTGGTGCATTTCCTGGGGCATGGTGGCCGCTATATCTGGCGGACGGGTCCGCCGGACCCGTTCAAGAATCACGACCTGTTTACGCTGGATCATCTGGATAGACTTTCCCGGAGCCCTGTCCTTCCTCTGGTGCTTAGCATGACGTGCTATACGGCGCCGTTCGATCACCCGACGGCAGATTCGCTGGGTGAGAAGTTTCTGCGCGTGGAAGGACGCGGTGCGATCGCCGTATTCGGCGCATCCTGGCGTAACGTTCCCACTCGTAGATTCAGCGGAATCCTTCTTGACGCATTGCTGCAGAATGATGTCACCATCGGAGAAGCCATCATGCACGCTAAACGGCGTGCCGAAGACCGGGTCATGGTGGAAACCTATAACCTGCTTGGCGACCCTTCCACCCGTCTTGCGATTCCAAAATATCAGCTTGAACTTCAAGTCGACACCAGCGGCGGCCAGCTGACCGTGCATTCGGACTTACCGCCCGACGGTGGGCCGAGCTCAGGAACAGCGATCGCGGAATGGATCGATGCTTTCGGTATGGTCATAAATCAATCAACACAGGAGATTAAACGCGGCAGACTGAATATAATTTATAAGAATACAGATTCAGACAAGGTGCCGGTCGCCGTTCGTGTCTATGCCTGGTCGGACCAATCCGGCCGAGATGCAATAGGGTTTGCGCACGTTGGCGAAAACCCTGTAGTCGAGATTGACCAGTGAAAAAGTGCCGCCCGCTTATTGGAGCTTCGCTATTGTTATGCTCGGGCACAATCTTTTCTCAGGAAAGTCTGGAGAATACCCTGCGGTGGAAGACAGCTAGCGAGGTTGGCAATTTCGGATTTCATATATATCGATCAAAATCGTCCGATGGCCCATTCCGGCGCATTACCGACTCCCCAGTTGCCGGGGCTGGGACTACAGATGTGCCGCAAGCGTATCATTACACCGATCAATCAATCGAGCCGTGCACGGTGTACTGGTACTACATCGAGAGCATCGCGATGAACGGAGAAACCGAGGTATTCACGCCGATTCTAGAGGTTTCTCAAAAGCCGGCGCTCGGCCAGACGTCATGCGCGCAGCGATGACTCCCGGCGTCAAGCAGGAAGCCGTTTCAAGTGCAGCTGCCGTGAACGCACCGAAACCCCGCAAGATCGGCACGCCTGCGCTAATCTCGACCTGGCTACGTGCATGCCGGGTTCACCAGTGGCTGAAAAACTCGTTGGTTTTTGTTCCTTTGGTCACGTCGCACACGTTCCAGCTCAGCGGTTGGGCCGCTGGGTTACTTGCATTTTTGGCTCTCAGTTTCGCGTCATCGGCGATCTACCTGCTGAACGATATTGCGGACCAGGCTCACGATTCGTCCCATCCGATCAAGAAACACCGACCAATCGCCAGCGGCGAGCTCAGTAAGATTGCGGCGATCAGACTGGCAATGGGATGCGGACTGATCGCTTTTCTCATATCCGTCGCGCTGCCTGGTGACTTCGCATTGTTGCTCGCTGCATATTTGGCTGTTGCATTGAGTTATACGCATTTTCTCAAGCGTATCTGGCTTGTAGATTTGCTGGCATTAACCGGCCTGTTCCAGATCAGGGTTCTGGCTGGAGGGGTCGCGACGGGTGTGGAGCTTTCGGCCTGGTTGCTCACTTTTACGATTCCCATCTTTTTTACGCTGGCCTGTCTGAAACGTCACTCCGAAATATCGCACACGACGGAGGCATCTCCGCGCCACTTGGCAGGACGCGGCTACGACAGCGGCGACGGTTTCATTCTGGCGGTTTTCGGAATCATGGCAGCGGGAACATCGATCGCCGCGCTGGGCGCGTATGCAATCGTACTCCCGGGGCCTGTGTCTTACAGTCGTCCGGCGTTCCTATTTGGCGTTGCTGCATTGCTGTTGGCGTTTCTAAGCCACCTCTGGCGCTCGTCGCTAAGCGGCCGAATGCACTTCGACTTGATCATGTTCGTGATATCCGATCGCTGGTCCCTTGGCTTGATCGGGGTAGCGCTTGCAATGTTCTGGTTCAGCCTTTGAGAATTAAAATCGACCGCGCCTGTTCGTTGCCTGGCGTCGCGAAAGCCTGCCGACGCCCGAAATCCCGTAGCACCTTAGAAAATGACTCTGCCCGACCGGCTTCTTAGCGGCTGGAGCGGCGTACCCGCGACTCCGGGACGATTCATCGAGCCTCCGGATGCCGAGACTCTATGCCAGGCCGTCGGCCTCGGCGAATCATATATAGCGCGCGGCGCCGGAAGGAGTTACGGGGACGCCGCGCACGGTGACGGCTTGACCGTTTCCACGCGCCGTCTGACGCGACTGCTGACTTTTGACAGGGAGACCGGCATAGTCGCGTGCGAGTCCGGCATGTTACTCGCGACCCTGATCCGCCTGACGGCTCCGCGGGGCTGGGTACCTCATGCAATACCGGGGACATCGGCAGTTACTGTCGGCGGAATGATCGCGGCAGACGTTCACGGGAAGGATCAGCGATTGAACGGCACTTTCGGTTCGCACCTGATTTCGCTGACCCTGCTGCTCGGCGACGGGTCGGTTGCACAATGCTCGCCTATCGAACGCGCCGAGCTCTTCGAGGCTACCGTCGGCGGGATGGGCCTGACAGGGTTGATACTCACTGCGAAATTCAAGCTGCAGCATGCGCCGTCCACCAGGGTTGTCAGCAACCATTGGTGCACCGGCGATCTTGAAGAGACCGTCGAGGCTCTGGATTCGGCCTCCTCGGCGGGCGCCGCAGTCGCGTGGATTGATGCCATGGCACTCGGTTCCCGCCGTGGCCGAGGCATTGTTCATCGAGGGCGGTTTCATGACGGTAGCGACCACCGGGCAACCGGGGGTACGCCGGAGAGGGTATCGCCTGTAGAGGGCTTTTTTCCTCGCTCGCGCCTACCGCTATTCACCAGCGCAGGATTGGTCAAAGTCCTTAATCGGCTGCATTGGTCGTCGAGCCGATTGACTCGCAGGAAACGCGTTCAGTCTATGGCACACTTTTTCTTTCCGCTTGACCGAGCCCGATGGCTTTTTGCGATGTATGGCGCGAACGGCTTCGTTCAGTTTCACTGCGTGATTCCGAGGACGCTGGCGACTGAGACCGTTGGGGCGCTGCTTGAATGCATCTCGGAATCAGGTGTCCCGTGTCCCCTGGCCGCACTGAAGTCAATGGGCGATCGCAGTGGCGGTATGTTGTCGTTTCCCATGGATGGGCTGAGCCTCGCCGCAGATCTGGCGATGAACCGTCGCAGGACACCCGCCTTGTATCGTGACCTGGAAGCAATCTTGCTCGGTGCCGGTGGACGCATCTATATGGCCAAGGATGCCCTGATGTCACCCGAATCCCTGAACAGCGGCTACCCTGAAATCCATCGGTTTCGGAATGTCATCGAAAGCCTTCCCGGCGCGAACCGGCTGCGGTCTCGGCTCTCGGTGCGGCTTGGAATCCAGGCGGAATAACTTTGAGCAGCCTGCCGCCGGAAACGAGTTATCGACCACCGACTGAGAAGCCACGGCTTGCGCGCGGAGAATGCCCGTGGCTGCTGCTTCTTGGCGGCACCTCAACCCTGGGCATGGCCTGCGCACGGCAGTTCGCATCGGCCGGGTTCAACATCTTGCTGGCGGGACGGCGCCGTGATGCCCTGATTGAGAATGCATCGGGGCTGGAGCATTGCTACGGTGTCGAAACAGCAGTGATCAATTTTGACGCGATGGAATTTGATCCCGAATTTGTGGCTCGATTACCGGTCACCCCCGATGTCGCGTTGACTGCCGTTGGTTTGCTTGACGATCTCGGCACTGACGACCTGGATTTTTCGGATGCAAATCGGATTGCCACGGTCAACCATGCGGGGCTGATGCCGGTGATAGGGCGCCTGGCCGACCTCATGCGCAACCGGGGCCGAGGCCACATCATAGGAATCGCGTCGATGGCTGGCGTCCGTGGCCGCGCAATCAACGCGGTATACGGCTCCGCCAAGGCGGGATTCATCGCATTCCTGTCGGGCTTGCGCCAATCACTTTTCGGCTCCGGAGTCCATGTGATGACAGTCATTCCCGGCTACGTTGCGACGCGCATGACTCGCGACCGCGAGCTGCCGCGCTGGCTTACCCTGGAGCCTGATCAGGCGGCCCTGAGAATCTATCAATCCTATCGACATCGTCGTTCCATCACCTATCTCGGCTTGCGCTGGCGGCTGATTGCGATTGTGCTCAGACTGATTCCCGAATGGGTTTTCAAGCGCCTGGGTCGTTTTTGATGCCTTAATTGAAAATCCCGCCTGTTTCCAGTGCGCATGCGCCCTGAGATCTCGCCTGCGTCCGGAAATCTCAGTATGCCTGGACGGTGTTGACCCGCGAGACCCTGTGCGGCTGGGCCGTTCGCGCCGGGCGCGTCGATGAGCCCGACCCGCTCGATGCCCAAGAAAATGGTTCTGCCGAAGCCGAGTGAAGGCTTGTCGCCCGAGCAGCGCAAAGCCGGATTCTTCAACATCATCGTCAAAGGACGGACGTCGGACGGCAGCACGCTGCGTGCCCGGGTCAAGCGCGATCGCGACCCTGGTTAGGAGTCTACGTCGAAAATGATCGGCAAGCTGCTCGAACGCGTCGAAACGCATGCCGGACTGAACTTCGATATTGAAGGTTGAATTCCGGCCGGCCACTCGGTCACGGTGAGCGGGAACGAGTTCTGTATGATTGCGATCAATAAGGTTGCGGAAAGCGCTCATGAAAAAAGTCACCGCCCGGGTTCCAGGGCACGCTCGAATTCTGCAGGTGCTGGTTGCTGCGGCCGCGTTGCTGGTGATAGCCGCGTGCACCACAACCGCGCCGCGAGTCGCGACGGACACACCGGATACCACCGATGCCCCGGTGGCCGCCGGCGAGCGCGAGACAACAGAGACATCCCGCCCGACGCCTCCAACGGCGCCCGTCGCCGAAACGCTGCTGGATCCGCCGCCGGAATCGTCACAACAATCGCCACAACAATCGTCAAAACAATCGCCGGCGGAATCGCCAAACGCATCGTCCGAGCGTGAGGCCGTCGCCGCAGCGCCGGCGGTCGAACCCGAACCGGCCGCGTCCACGCCGCCGCCCGCACCCGCACCCGCGCCGGCGCCGGCGCCGGCGCCATCCATGGTGTCGGTCAGCGGACGAGTCACCGTGGATGTCTCGCAGGTTGAAGACGCTGATGCCGATTCGATTCGAGACGCCGTGATCTTCTTCGAGCCGGCAGGCGCGTCGGTGCCCGCAGAGCCGCAGAATTTCCAGATCACGACACGGCGCAAGCGCCTGATTCCCGACGTGCTGGTGGTCCCGGTCGGCAGCACGGTTGCATTTCCGAACGAGGACAGCATTCTGCACAACGTCTTTTCGGTGTCGTCGGCCGCAAACTTCGACCTCGGGCTGTATGGCGAAGGCGAGTCAAAGTCGCACACCTTTATGGAGCCGGGCCTCGCCATCATTCACTGCAACGTCCACCACGCCATGCGCGCCGATGTACTGGTCGTGGATACGCCTTACTTCGGCCAGCCCGACGGTAACGGCAACTTCTCCATCGTCGGCATCGAGCCTGCGGCGGGAGAACTCGTGGCGTGGCATCCCCGGGCCGGGTTCGTGCGGCGTCAGATCAGCTTGCCGACGACCGAACCGCTGGAGCTCGTGCTGAAGCTGGTGCGACCGCGTATCCCGGACCACCTCGACAAGACCGGCCAGCCGTATCGCCCTGAACGTCCCGGCCGGCGTTAGCACCCGATGAATCTCGGCACCCGCCTTTTCCTGCTTTTTGCGCTGGTGATCGTATTCGCCGTCGGCTCGGCCATCGGGGTCACTCACTGGCTGAGCCGAAACGCGCTTGACGATGCCGTCGAGCGCGCGCTGGGGTCCAGCGAGGAAGTCCAGCAGTTTTTTCAGGAGCAGGAACTGCGCGAGCTGGAGCTGATTTCCGAACTCGTCGCCAGCGATCGGGCGTTCGTGGCCTACGTCACCCAGGCCATGATGAGCGAGGGTGATATCGATACCCGATCGATCACCGATCTGCTCGCCGAGCGTCGCGCCGAGCAGGAATTCGAGTTCGCCGCGCTGCTGGACCCATCGGGCGTGACGCTGGCCGAAACCGGCGGCGTCGTGCGCATCGGCCGCAATCTTTCGCAGCTGCCGCTGGTCGCCCGGGTCATCGCCGATCTTGCCGTGGAAGGGGGTCTCTGGATCGAGCCGGACGCGGCCATGATGATCGCCGCCGTGCCGCTGGTCAGCGGACGCACGGTCCAGGCATTTCTGCTGACCGGCAAGGCCATTTCACCTGCGCTGGCACGCAGCATTGCAAAGGTATCGCGCACCGAGGTGGTCTATCTTCATCTCGACGGCGACGAAATTCGACCGCTGGTCTCCACGCTGGACGCCGGCAGAATGCAGTCGTTCGCCAGCGCGCTCGGATCACGTCCCGATATCGCCGGTCAATTGGCGGAAGGTCGCGAACTGAGCCGGGTCGAGCTCTCGCTGGACGGCCAGCAATGGATTATCCGGATCAATCCGATCGGCGACATGGGGCGCGGCGCGCTGGCGTCGGCGGTGCCACGCGAGCAGATCGTCGGTAGCTTCACAGCGATCACCAACGCGCTGCTGGTCGCGGGCGTTGTTGCCATTCTGTTTGCATCGATCTTTTCGATAGTGGCCGCCCGGCGATTCCTGCGGCCCATCGAGCAGTTGACGTCAATCGCGACCAATGCCACGCGCGGCGAGTTTCCGCGCGAGATCCAGGTCAGGGGCACCGGCGAGATCGCCAATCTGGAGACCGCCTTCAACAGCGTCGTGGCCGATCTGCGTGAGCAGCGCGCCATGGAGCAGTTCCAGGCCGAGCTGTGGCAGCGCGTGGAGAATATCGATGTTGCCGACTCAAGGGCCGAAACGGAACTCAGCGGGGTCGGGCCAGGCAGCGAAAATGTCCATCCGGTCGGCACCCGGCTGGGCGACCGGTACGAGATTCTGCAGTGCCTGGGGCACGGCGGCATGGGCGTGGTCTATCAAGTGAGGGACGTGGAACTGGACGAAGTCGTGGCGCTGAAGATGCTGCGCATCGCTTCGGGCTTCGACGGCGTCGGCGCGATGAAGAACGAGATCCGGCTGGCGCGCAGAATCACCCATCCCAACGTGGTTCGAACGTTCGACTTCGCCCAGATCGACAACCATCCGGTCATCACAATGGAATACGTGCGCGGGGTGACGCTCAATCGGGCCATCAGTGCGTTCGGATGCATCGAATACTTCGCCGCCATGCGCTTGATGCGGCAGATCTGCGCCGGACTTGCTGCGGCCCACCGGGTTGGCGTGCTCCACCGCGACATCAAGCCGGCCAATGTCATCATCAATTACAACGCCAAGGTCATGGACTTCGGCATTGCCCAGCCGGCTGTCATGCGGCGCGATGCGCGCAGCGCGAAAGACTCGTTTGCCGGTACGCCGGATTACATTGCGCCCGAGCAGATTCGAGGCGACAGCGTCGACGAGCGTGCCGACATCTATGCCCTGGGCGTCATGATGTTCGAAGTCTTTACAGGCAATCTGCCGTTTTCCGGAGATTCGTCCCGCGACGTGCTGAAGGCGCGACTCAAGAAAAACCCGCGGCAGCCCGCCGAGTTCTGGCCCGAGATTCCCGAGCCACTCAACGACCTGATCATGAGCTGCCTGGCCAGAAATCCGCGCCAGCGTATCCAGTCAGTCGACGAGATCATGGAAGCGCTGCTCGAAGTCCGAAGCAGCTGATTGCGTCGGACCAGCGCGCACCTGCGACCGGACAACTGCCTGCCGGATCAACCGCTAGCGGTAAATTAGTGCTATTGGTAAATCAGCGCTAAAGGAAATGAATGCTATTGGAAAACCACTTTCTCGCGCATCGGCGCGAATATGGCAAGCAGCCGATTCTGGGCAGGCGTTGAAATTCCCCGGCGTTCCATAGCGATGATCAGATCCTCGACGAAGGCATCGAATTCGTCGTGGCGAATATCAAGGCCGGAATGCGCGGCGCGCATGTCGAGACCCTGATAAGTGCAGGGGCCACCGGTTTCAGCGCAGATCTGTTCGACGATGACCGCATGCAGATTGTCCCGATCCGAGTCCTCGAACAGGAAAGCGATGCGCTCATCGGCGTAGACCTCGTCGAGCAGTGTCGCGACCAGCCGGTCCACGCCCTGCTCGCCACCGAGCCGCTGATAGAGGTCTTTTTCCGTGCGGTCGACGGCGCAAGCGGTCAGCATTGTCGCGACGAGTGTCGCAACTATCGCCATGAAAGATATCGCCATGACGGAAGATTCGGGCAGAAAGCGTGTGATTTGCATTGATTCAGGGCCTGAGTTCAAGCGAAAGATACCAGCCATTCTGTGACTCCAGCGTGGCGATTTCGCCGAAATTGACGTAAGCCGCGGTGAGCGAAACGTGGCGGTTCGGAATCCAGGCAGCGAACAGATCGAACCAGTCGTCTTCCGGCAGGCCGGGCAGGTTGCCGGACTTGCTGCGGTATTCCGCGCCGATCACGAACTTGCGGTTCAGAAAGATCCCCAGCGCACCCTCGAAGCGCAGCCTGCGACTGTCGCCACCGGGCCCGCCGAAGCCCAGCAAGCCGGTTTCGTTGGCCTTGGTCGATCGAAGCGTCGCGTTGGCGAATACGTTGTATCCCCCGAGGCCGGCCAGAAACAACTTGGCCGCGCTCAGGTAGACATCGGTACCGTCGTCGTCGGCTGCGCCGACCAGTCGCGGTATCAGGAAATCACGATTGCGCTTGTGCTGGATACCGATACTGACCTGAGGCATTGCAGAGTAGACCACGTCGCCGGCAATCCGAAGCTTGGCGCCCAGCACGTCCTGTTCCAGCGAGGCCCCCGGCAAGCCCAATGCGGGGCCAAGCGTGATGAGGTCGAGCTCCTGGCGCGCGATCGAAAGTTCGAGCCGGTTATAGAAATTGACCGAGGCACCGTACACGTCCAGCCGGTAATCGTCCAGCTCGGCGCGGGTGTAGAAGGCCGTGGCGTCTATTTCCTCCCGCGTCGCATATCCGGAAAGCGTGGCCCACGGAACGATGCCGCCGCCGCCCGACCCTTCGAACATGGACACACCCCCCGTGCCGAGCTGGCCGGTGCCGGCCGCCTGTGCAAGTCCGCAAGACAGGAGGGCCGCGAACGTAGCCAGGCATTGCCGCCGGCAGGTTGATCTGAATGGCATGGCGATTCCCCGTTGATCTGGTTCAAGCATAACAAGACGGCGTTCATGGGCGGGCTGTACATTGTCGTCAGAACGCAAGTATCGCTTTCGGCGCACCCCGGGCGCCCCAGCGCGGCCGAAAAACCGGGCAGAATGGACGCTTATTTCGTGCCTTCAGGACTGAGCTTTAGGGGCGTCGTTTGCAGGGCACGACCCGGCGGAAAAGATAATGGCCGGATGATTGCTGCGTGATCAGCTTCGTTCTGAATACGCCGGCCGGAATGGAGAGCAACAATGGAAGCCGAACTTCAAGACGAGCAGGAAGGCCCACGCGAGGTTCTTGATCGGGAACTCGTGAATTCCGTTCTGGATGCCGTCGAGGCCAACGACGCCCAACAGGTCAGTGAGCTGCTCGAGCCGCTGCACGCCGCCGACGTCGCCGACCTGATCGAGCAGATCGGCTCGTCCGACCGCCAGGCGCTGGTCGAAGTCTGGGGCGAGAACATAGACGGCGAAGTGCTGTCGGAGCTCGAGGAGTCGATCCGCGAGCCGCTGCTCGATTCATTGTCGCCGGAAGTGCTCGCCGAAGCGATCAAGGACCTTGACTCCGACGACGTCGTGGATCTCGTCGAGGATCTGGAGGAAGCGCAGCAGGTCCGGATTCTCGGCGCGCTCGAGGCGGTCGATCGGATCGGCGTCGAGAGTTCGCTTTCGTACCCGGAATACTCGGCCGGGCGACTGATGCAGCGTGAACTGGTTGCGCTGCCAGAAGACTGGACCGTTGGCCAGGCGATCGACTTTGTGCGAGGCGCCGAGGAACTGCCCGACCAGTTCTATCACGTGATCCTGGTTTCGCCCGCCATGAAGCCCGCCGGCTACGTTGCGCTTGGACGCCTGCTGTCTACCAGGCGGGATCATAAGCTGCTGGATATCGTCGAGCCCAGTTTTCGCACGGTAAAGGTCACCGATGAGGAATCGGAAGTCGCCTATCTGTTCAACCATTACCATCTGATCTCGGCACCGGTGCTCGATGAAGACGGGCGGCTGGTCGGCGTCATCACCATCGACGATGCGATGGCGGTACTGGACGAAGAGCACGAGGAAGACATGCTGCGCATGGCCGGGGTCGACGAGGATTCGAGCCTGGCCGATACCGTTTTCCAGACCACCAAGGGCCGGGCGGTGTGGCTGCTCGTGAACCTGGTGACCGCGATTGCCGCGTCGCTGGTGATCGACATGTACGCCGAGACCATCAATCAGATGGTGGCGCTGGCCGTGTTGATGCCGATCGTCGCCTCCATGGGCGGCAACGCGGGCACCCAGACGATGACCGTGGCCGTGCGCGCCATTGCCACGCGCGAACTGACCGCCAGTAACGCGCTGCGCGTGTGCTGGCGCGAAATCACGGTGGGTGCGATCAATGGATTCGCCTTCGGCTTGCTGATGGCGCTGGTGGCGGGCTTGTGGTTCGGCGTGCCCATGCTGGCTGCGGTCATTGCCGTCGCGATGCTGCTGACCCTGATCGCCGCGGCGCTGGGCGGCATTCTGATTCCGATCGTTCTGGACAAGCTCAAAATCGATCCGGCGCTGGCGTCGGGACCATTCGTCACGACTGTGACCGACGTAATCGGCTTCTTCGCGTTCCTGGGACTGGCGTCTGCGGTGCTGCTTTAGGCGGCTACAGGCGACCGGTCGTCAGCGTGTCGCAGGCGAGCGGTATCCAAGCAATCTGGCCGGCAGCAGGATCACGCTGCGCAGCAGCGCGAAGACACCGTCGAGCGCAATGCCGACAAGGCGGAACGGAATCGATAACAACCAGACGATCGGCCACAGCACCAGAACCAGGAGTGCAACCGGCCAGCTCAAAACGAACAGAATGCACCAGCCAATTACGATCAACAGGGTTTTCACGCTCAGGCGCTCCTTGCAGAAATTACCTTTCCAGTGCAAAAGTATACGGCGACGCCCGTCGGTGCGATAGCGCTGGAAGTCATGGTCCACCACAATTCAACCCTGTCAATTAATGAGCCTTGCCAATGACGGATACCAAAGAAGTGCTCGAGTTCTGGTTCGGAGAGGATTCCGCCGATCTCGACAATGCAACCATCGCCGGGCGCCAATCGGGCTTGTGGTGGGGCAAGAGCGAGGCCACCGACACCGAGATTCGCCGACGTTTCGAGCCGCTGGTGCAAGCCGCCGGCGCCGACAACCTGGATGAATGGAAGGCATCGCCCGCAGGATGGCTTGCGCTGATTCTGCTGCTCGATCAGTTTCCCCGCAATATCTTCCGCACCACGCCGGACATGTTCGCCTTCGATCCGAAAGCGCGCACCCTCACGGTAGATGGCATCGACGCCGGAATCGATCGAAAACTCAGGTTGATCGAGCGCGTGTTCTTCTACCTGCCGCTCGAGCATGCGGAATCACCGGACGATCAGGCGCGCTGCGTTGCGCTGATGGCGCGTCTCGTCGATGAAGCCCCAGGGCCCGAAAAGCAGGTGTTCGAAAGCTTCGTCGGCTATGCCGAGGCCCACAAGCGGATCATCGATCGCTTCGGGCGGTTTCCGCATCGAAACGAAATTCTCGGCCGCGAGTCATCGGCCGAAGAAATCGAATTCCTCAAGCAACCAGGCTCGTCGTTTTAAGTCGTTATGCCGGCTGAGTCGCTATTCTAAGCATCAGCGGCCGGCGGCGGCGTCGCGGCGCCGGCCAGAATACCGCCGTCGATGTTGAGTTCCGAACCGTTCATGTAGCAGGCCTCGTCGGAGGCCAGCAGCACCGCCAGTGCAGCAACTTCTTCGGGCCTGCCGAAGCGCTTCATCGGGCAGTCGTGAACGAGCGCCTGCATCGTTTTCTCCCTTTCCGGGCCGCTACCGAGCATGGGTTCCCACATGGGCGTAAGAATCGCCGCCGGGTGGATCGAATTGCAGCGAATGGCAAGTCCTTGTTCGGCGCAGTAAAGCGCAACCGTCTTGGTGTGGTTGCGCACGGCGGCCTTGGAAGAAGCGTAAGCTGCTGCGCCCGGAACGCCGACCATGCCGGAGCGTGACGAAATGTTGATGATGGCGCACGAGCCGCCCGTCTGGCGCAGCGTCCGGATCGTGTACTTGCAACCCAGAAAGACCCCGTCAAGGTTGGTCCTGTGCACCCGGTGCCAGTCAGAAAGCACGGCATTTTCCGGATCCTGGGGGCCGCCGCCCTCCTCGAACCCGGTAATGCCGGCATTGTTGACCAGCACATCAAGTCGACCGTGTTGCGCGACGATGCGCTCCAGTACCGCGCGCCATTCGGATTCCTCGCGGACGTCCAGGCGACAATAGCCTGCCCGCGCGCCGAGTTCGTCGGCCAACGCCCGACCCTGGCGGTCCTTGATATCGCTCAGCATCACCTGCGCGCCCTCGTCGACGAAGGCCCGGGCCACGGCCTCGCCAATGCCGCGTGCAGCACCGGTGACGAGTGCAATCTTCCCCTGCAATCGGTTCATGGGCGATCCTTGTCTGAAACGTCTATTGTCGCCTGTGCGGGCTGCAATACCACGAGCGCAATCCCGCCGAGCACGGCAGCACCGGCCACAGCCAGCCTCAGGCTGAGCGGTTCTGCAAGCAGCACAACGCCGGCGACGGCGGTGATGACCGGTACGCTCAGCTGCGCCACGGCGGCGGTGGCGGTCCGAATAGTTTTAAGCGCCGCGTACCAGACCGCATAGCCGAGGCCGGACGCCAGCGCGCCCGATGCAGCGGCCAGCAGGATGCCCGGCAGATCGATGGACAGCCGCCCGAAAAAGCCGGCGGCCACGAGGGTCGCCGGAATGCATGCCAGCAGGAAGTTGGACGCGGTCACGCGCGTAGGATCGCCGGCGCCCCGCGCGCGCAGGGTGTAGATCCCCCATGCAACACCGGCGGCGATCATCAGGGCCGCCGGCCCGGCCGGCGGTGCGGCCAGCCCCGGCATCAGCAGCCACGCCAGCCCGCCGAGCGCGAGCACGAATCCGCCCCACTGGCGCGGCGCCATTCGATCGCCGGTGGCCAGGCTCCAGCCGACCATGGTCACCTGGACGGCGCCGAACAGCAGCAACGCACCGGTTGCCGCGGTCAGCGAGAGGTAGGCAAGCGAGAACGCAACGGCGTAGCCGAACAGCGCCAGCGCCGAAATCCAGCTGCCCGGCCCCTCGGCCAGTCCGGGACGGCTTCGCACGATGAGCCAGAGCATCAGCGCCCCGGCGCCTATCCGGATCGCGGTAAAACTCAGCGGATCCGTTGCGGTCCCGGTCAGCGCCGCGCGAGCAAGAATGGAGTTGGCGGCAAAAGCCACCAGCGCCGTCGCGGTCAAGGTCGCGATTCCGATTTTCACCGGCGTTCAGTCACTGTGGTCTTGTCCCGGCCCGTGTTAATTCCGCATGCCGGTAGGCTACCCTGATGGCGAGCGTTGAACCGGAGTACTGAACATGGAATCGGAAATCGCGATCGTCGACATGCTGCTCAGACTGCTGGCCGCCGTGGGCCTGGCATCGGTCATCGGTCTGGAGCGAGAGCTGCGCGACCGGCCGGCCGGACTGCGAACGCACATGCTGGTCTCGCTGGGTTCGGCCGGCTTCATGCTGGTCGGTTACGAAATCCTGTTCGCGACCGCTGTGGGCGACCCGTCGGCACGCGTCGACCCGACCCGCATCGTGGAAGGCGTGATTACCGGCATAGGTTTCCTGGGCGCGGGCAGCATCATCCAGAGCCGCGGATCGATCCAGGGCCTGACCACCGGGGCCGCAATCTGGATCGCCGGCACGATCGGCGTGGCCTGCGCGGTTGGAAATTTCGTGCTGGCGGGTTTCATCACCGCCCTGGCGTTGATCATCGTGGTGGTGCTCGGTTTCTTCGAGCACGAGGTCATGTACGACGACGAAGAGAAAAAGATGGAATAGTTGCCACCTTGAGCCCTGGCGCGCCAGGCCGGTTGTTCAGAAACTTATGACGGCGGCCGCCTCGGCTCGGCCACCGTGGCCTCTAGTGTACTGGAAGATTTCCCGGCTGCCGGATCAACCCGGCTGCGACGCGGCCTTGGCACCGGCGTCGCGATTCGGCTTGCGTCGAGTCAGGAAGTCGCCGGCAGCGCTCGCCGCATTTTGCACGATCACATAAAGACACGGCACCAGAAACAGCGTCAGCAGCATCGCCGAGAGCAGTCCGCCGACCACGGCAATCGCCAGCGGCTGCATCAGCAGCGCTCCGGATCCTGCGCCTATGGCAAGCGGCAGCATGCCGACCACGGTCGTCAGTGTGGTCATCAGGATCGGGCGCAGCCGAATGCCGCCGGCCTCGACGACCGCCTGCTGCATTTCCCAGCCCTGTTTGCGCCGGCGCTCGATGTACTCGACGAGCAGAATCGCGTTGTTGACGACGATGCCGATAAGCAGCACCGAGCCGAGAAATACCGGCGCACTGATGGGGGTGCCGGTCAACCACAGCGCGAGCGCCGAGCCGGCGGCGGCGAGCGGCGCGGCGGTCATGATTACCAGCGGATTCGAGAGCTTTTCGTACTGCACCGCGAGCACCACGAACACCAGAAATATGGCCAGCGCGATCACGATGCTCATTTCCCGATTGGTTTCCCGGATGGTCTCGAACTGACCCCCGAGGATCACCCCGTACTGGTTCGGCATGTTGAGCGCCTCGATGCGCTGCTGGACGTCGGCCATGATTGCGCCGACATCATTTTGCGCGGTATCGAAATTGCCGACGATTCGCTGAATTCTGACCTGGTTCTCGCGGCTGATCTCGGCCGGCCCCTCGCCAAGACTGAAGCTGGCGACCTGGCGCGCCTGTATCGGGCCGTTGACGCCGTTGGCCACGATCAC
>JGI12048J13642_10202921_pt1 | contig 19070 bp, 17 predicted proteins | sample ElkSlonscriptome_16_FD_13642 | JGI IMG/M metagenome (IMG submission 13642)
TTTCTTACAAGTGCCGCCTTGATCTCCTCCCGCTCGATATCCGAAAGCGACCGGCCAGACGGCGAACGCGGAGGGGGTGCAGCGGCCACCTCCGGACCTGCCTGCGCCACCGCACCAGGCGAGAGCTCCGAGCGGAGAATATTCTCCGGCAAGTCCTTAAGAGTCAAACGGTCATCCTCGGCAAGAATAACCATGCGCTCGACCAGATTCTGCATCTCACGAACATTGCCGGGCCAACGAAAATTCAGCAGAAAGTCCAGAAGCTCCGATGTCATTTTGACGTTCTTGCCATTTCTCTTGTTGCTTTTGCCGAGAAAGTGATTGAAGAGAAGCGGAATATCATCCTTGCGCTCCCGCAACGGCGGAAGTACGATAGGCACAACATTGAGACGATAATACAGATCGGCTCGAAACCGCCCCTGGCTCACCGCCTCCTCAAGGCTGACATTGGTCGCCGCCACCACACGCACATCAACCTGAAAGGTTTTGGTACCACCAAGTCGCTCAAACTGCTGCTCCTGGAGCACACGCAGCATCTTGGCCTGCAGGGAGAGCGGCATCTCGCCGATTTCGTCAAGAAAAATTGAACCGCCGTCTGCCAGCTCAAAACGACCGGGCCGGGTGGCATGGGCGCCGGTGAACGCCCCTTTCTCATGACCGAAAAGTTCGCTCTCAAGCAGGGTCTCGGGTAGAGCGGCACAGTTGATCTTGACAAAAGCCCGACTCTTGCGCTCGCTGCCCTCATGTATGGCGCGAGCCACCAGCTCCTTGCCCGTCCCGGATTCACCCAGGAGCAGTGCCGTGGCACTGCTCCTGGAAATCTTGTCAATGACACCAAAAACCTCCTGCATAGGTTTGGAGTGCCCTATAATGAAGTGCCCATCATTGATCTGATGAATCCTGGCCTTGAGCGACTCGTTCTCCTGCAGCAGCTTGGCCTCCTTCTTCTCTATCTCCTTATGCAGGGTCAGAAACTGAGCGATCAAGGTAGCCAGCACCGTCAGAAAGCGAATATCCTCCTCAAAGCTGACCTCATCGCCGAAAATCCGGTCCACGGTGAGCACCCCTTCGGGCTGATCCTTGACCATCACCGGCACCCCGAGAAAGGAGACCTTGTCACGCGAGACACCCGTACGGGCACCGGTGCGGTTGAGAAACAGCGGTTCACTCTGTATATCGGGAACGACAAACGGCGAACGAGTCCTGAAGATCTGACCTATCACCCCCTCGTCAGGCCTATACACCCCCCGCAACTCCTCGGCCTCGGACAATCCACAGGATGCGGTTATCACCAGACTGGAACTGGCAGGATCATACAGCAGCAGCGTCGCCCTTTCCATCTTCAGCGTGGTATTCACCACCTCGAGAATCCTCTCAAGAGAAACCTCGAGATCGACGGCACTGCCGATCAGCTCGGTTATTCTGTGCAACGCCAGCAGCTCCAAACCCTGCGTAGAGTTACCCGCCGACATTCTGTCATACTCACTGGTCGCCATCTTTCCTCCCTTTCAACTCATCACACCCCAACAGCTCAGTCACTCAATGACGAGTATAGCAAACACCATGCCATCACCTATATAGTCATATTTTTCAGCATGTTATATGTTTTACTCCTACTTACAAGGGACATCGGCCACAGTTTTTTGTCACATTTTTGTGCTGAAGAGATGCGTGTTTATAACAGAGAAGTAATGTTTTGAGATCAAGCACCAGCCGTGCTGAAACTTTGTCCAAGACACAACAATTATGTATGGAAAATACAAATAGGGTGTTGTTGTTACTTGAAGGGCACTCTGCTTCAGGCTGGACATTGATCTGCTATATATATGTATTTGTGAGTATTTACCTAAACACAGACAAGTGGCACAGGCCTTGCTCAAAGGAAGGGCAGGCAAATAGCCGGATCGACATCGATCGCGCTCAAAGGTGAGACAGGCGGCGACGAGATCTTGGCATTACTCAAATACAGGAGGTAATCATGAGAAAAGTCGCAATTTACGGCAAAGGCGGTATCGGCAAATCAACGACAACCCAGAATACGGTGGCAGGGCTTGCCGAGATGGGCAGAAAGGTAATGGTGGTCGGCTGTGATCCCAAGGCGGACTCCACCCGCCTTCTGCTCGGGGGACTGGCACAGAAATCCGTACTCGACACCCTGCGCGAAGAGGGCGAAGACGTCGAACTCGACGATATCAGAAAGGCAAGTTTCGGCGGATCATGGTCTGTGGAATCGGGCGGCCCGGAGCCTGGCGTCGGTTGCGCCGGTCGAGGCATCATCACCTCGATCAACATGCTTGAATCCCTCGGCGCCTACGAGGAAAGCGAAGGCTTGGACTATGCCTTCTACGATGTCCTCGGCGATGTTGTCTGCGGCGGTTTTGCCATGCCCATCAGAGACGGCAAGGCCGAAGAGATCTATATCGTCTGTTCCGGCGAAATGATGGCCATGTACGCCGCCAACAATATCTGCAAGGGCATAATGAAATACGCCCAGTCCGGCGGCGTCCGCCTCGGCGGCCTGATCTGCAACTCCAGAAACGTCGACAATGAAAAAGAGATGATCATCGAACTCGCTGCCAAACTCGGCACCCAGATGATCTATTTCGTTCCCCGCGACAACGACGTACAACGGGCGGAAATTAACCGGAAGACCGTTATCGAATGGAACCCGGATGCCCCCCAGGCAAACGAATACAGAGGACTGGCCAAGGCCATCGACGCAAACGACATGTTTGTCATACCCAAACCGCTGGAAATCGAAGACCTCGAGCAGCTGCTTCTCGACTTTGGTCTCTTGGAAGCCTAACCCCAACCACCCATTTTTCAGGAGAAACGCAAATGATGATCATGATCAGAGCCATAGTGCGACCGGAAAAAGCTGACGATGTTCTCGCCGCTCTTATGGACGCCGGCTTTCCGGCGGTAACCAAATACTCCGTCACCGGACGCGGCAAGCAAAGAGGCATCAAGATAGGCGAAGTAACCTACGACGAGATACCCAAAACCATGCTGATGAGTGTGGTCAAGGCCGACGACAAGGATTTCGTCATAAACACCATCATGGATGCCGCACGCTCCGGCAAGAAAGGAGCCTTCGGCGACGGCAAGATCTTTGTCGCCGACGTCGAAGACGTCTACACCATCAGCTCCGGCGTCAAGGAAGACGCTTCAGAGGCGGAGGAGGTAGCATGAAAGAGGTAATTGCTGTCGTTCGCATGAATATGATGAACAGAACCAAGGCGGCGCTCACCGATGCCGGCATAGATGCGTTTTTCGCCCATGAAGCTCAAGGACGGGGACTGGGGTTTGTCAACCGCAAACTGCTGGAAGGGGCGGAGGAAGGTTATGAAGAAGCCGCATCCTTGCTCGGCGAAAAGGGCAAACTCTACCCGAAAAGGATGGTGACGGTGGTGGTCGAAGACGACGAGGTCGAAGATGTGGTCGAGGCCATTGTCACCATCAACAAAACAGGCAAACCCGGGGACGGCAAAATTTTTGTCTTGCCGATGGCCGACGCCGTGCGCGTGCGCACCGGCGAGACCGGAGCCGCATCCATAGGATAATTAAGAGAGGTAGTATATCATGGGAAAAGCACATAAACTGGTGCAGTGGGATCCGCACAACGTCAAGGAAAAGCTGCTGGAGAAATATCCTCCCAAGGTTGCCCGTAAGCGCGCCAAGCAGATAATGATCAACGAGGCGCAGGAAAACACCACGCCCGAAATAGTCGCCAACGTCAGGACCATTCCCGGCATCATAACCATGCGCGGCTGCACCTACGCCGGCTGCAAGGGTGTCATCATGGGCCCGACCAGCGATATCGTCAACATCGTCCACGGTCCCATAGGCTGCAGCTTCTACGCCTGGCTGACCCGGCGCAACCAGACGGATGCCAAAAACGACACCGATGCCAACTATATAACGTACTGCATGTCCACGGATATGCAGGATTCGGATATCATTTTCGGCGGCGAGAAAAAACTGGAAATAGCCATCCAGGAAGCCTACGACATTTTCCATCCCAAGGCCATCGCCGTCTTTGCCACCTGTCCCGTTGGCCTCATAGGCGACGATATCCACGCCGTGGCCAAGAAGAAGAAAAACCAGTTCGGCGACTGCAACGTCTTTGCTTTCAGCTGCGAGGGCTACAAGGGCGTTTCCCAGTCGGCGGGCCATCACATCGCCAACAACCAGGTGTTCACCCATGTAGTAGGCGACAGCGACGTTGAAAAAACCGACAGGTTCAAGATCAACCTGCTGGGCGAGTACAATATCGGCGGCGACGGTTTCGAGATTGACCGGATTCTGGAAAAATGCGGCATAACCAACATTTCCACTTTTTCCGGCAACGCCACCTACGACAAGTTCGCCTCCGCCAACCAGGCGGATCTGAGCTGCGTCATGTGCCACCGTTCCATCAATTACGTTGCCGACATGCTCGAAACCAAATATGGGATTCCCTGGATCAAGGTGAATTTCATTGGCGCCGAGGCCTCGGCCAAATCGCTTAGAAAGATTGCCAAGTACTTTGACGATGAGGAGCTCATCGCCACGGTCGAGGAGGTCATTGCCGAAGAAATGCCCGCCGTCAAAGCGGTGCAGCAAGAGGTCTATCCCAGGACCGAGGGCAAGACGGCCATGCTCTTTGTCGGCGGCTCACGCGCCCACCACTATCAGGAGCTGTTCAAGGAAATGGGCATGAAGACCCTTTCCGCCGGCTACGAATTCGGCCACCGCGACGATTACGAGGGCCGCGAAGTACTGCCCGATCTCAAGGTTGACGCCGACAGCAGAAACATTGAAGAGATCCACGTTGAAGCCGATCCTGAGCTATACAACCCCAGAAGGAGCCCGGAAGAACTGGCCGCTCTGGAAGAGGCCGGCGTCGACTTCAAGTCCTACGAAGGTCTCAATCCGATCATGGAAGAAGGTTCCATAGTCGTCGACGATCTCAACCAGTACGAAGCCGAAAAACTGATCGAAATGCTCAAACCCGATCTCTTCTGCGCCGGTATCAAGGAAAAATATTCCATCCAAAAACTGGGCGTACCAATGAAACAGCTGCACAGCTACGATTCCGGCGGCCCCTATGCCGGTTTCAAGGGAGCCGTAAACTTCTATCGGGAAATCGACCGGCTGGTCAACAGCAGGGTCTGGAGCTATATGAAGGCTCCCTGGCAGGAAAACCCAGAACTCTCCGCTACCTATGTGTGGGAATAACATCTACCGGCAACTGTGGAAAATGATCATACCGTTCACTCTCATTTTCCACGACAGCCTTTAACTTAATGCGGGGTTACAGGACTCCATCGGGAAGGTACCACAATGCTACTGAGACATACACCAACAGAAATACAGGAACGCAAGGCGCTGATGATCAATCCGGCCAAGACCTGTCAGCCCATAGGGGCCATGTACGCGGCTTTGGGCATCCAGGGCTGCCTACCGCACAGCCACGGCTCACAGGGGTGCTGCGCCTATCACCGCAGCACCTTGACGCGCCACTACAAAGAACCCATCTCGGCGGCGACCAGCTCGTTCACCGAAGGCGCTTCGGTTTTCGGCGGCCAGGCCAATCTGCTGCAGTCGATTGACAATATCTTCACCGTCTACGAACCGGAGGTTATCGCCGTCCACACCACCTGCCTCTCGGAAACCATAGGCGACGACCTGCCGCAGATCTTCCACAAAGCCCAAAAGGACAAAAAGATTCCGGAAGGCAAAACGGTTATCGGTGCGCCGACGCCAAGCTACGTCGGCAGTCATGTAACCGGCTTTGCCAATATGGTCAAGGCCATGGCCGCTCTGGCCGAACCGGGAACCACGAAAAACGGCAAGATCAACATCATTCCCGGCTGGGTGGAACCCGCCGACATGGAAGAGCTAAAGCGTCTCGCCGCACTGATGGCAATCGAGATCAACATGTTCCCCGACACCTCCGGGGTCCTCGACGGCCCGCTTACCGGCAAATACGCCATGTTTCCCAAGGCAGGTGCCACAATCAAGCAGATCAAGGCCAGCGGCGGAGGAATCGGCACCATTGCTCTTGGAGAATGGTGTTCGGCCGAAGCTGCCAGACTGATCGATACCAAATGCAAGGTCCCCTGCTCCGTCCTTGACATGCCCTTCGGCCTCAAGGCCACGGACCGTTTTATCGACGTGCTCAGAACCGTTGCCGGCACCTCCGTTCCTGACGAGATCGCCATCGAGCGGGGCAAGCTCGTCGACCTGATAAGCGACATGCACCAGTATTTCTACGGCAAAAAGGTGGCTCTGGTCGGCGACCCCGACCAGATCATCGCCATGACCGAGTTCCTGGTTTCCATCGACATGCTGCCCGTGCACATCGTCACCGGCACGCCGGGCAAGAAATTCGAGGCCCGCATCAAGGAGATCACCGCCGAAATGAACGCCGAGGTCAACGTCAAGGCCGCAGGCGATATGTTCCTGCTCCATCAGTGGATCAAGAACGAACCGGTCGATCTTATCATCGGCAACACCTATTGCAAATACATTGCCCGTGACGAGGATCTGCCCTTCGTCCGCTGGGGCTTTCCCATTCTTGACCGGCAGGGTCATCAACACTTTCCGACCGTGGGGTACAGAGGAGGTCTCCGAATTCTGGAGAAGATCCTGGGCGTCCTGCTCGACCGCAAGGATCGGGATGACCCGGAAGAGATCTTCGAACTGGTGCTGTAAAGCGGTGTTGCAAACAACGTGGGCGGTACATTTGTGCCGCCCGTGTCAATCGGTGACGACACTATGTGCAATCAAACAGAATGTAAAAAGAGTGGCTGCAGTTGTACCGGCAGAGCCGAACCGTCACGGATCATCCGTCTGCCGGTCGCTCCTCAGCTCGTCGCCCGCACGAGGTTTTCCCCTCCGCCTCCCGGAGGCAACAGCTGCATGAGTATCGCCGACGCCCTGGATCATGTGAGCACACAGGTCCGTAAGGCGTCGTCGAAGCCGGTCATGGTGGCCATCACCGGGCCCGGCGATCCTCTGGCAACGCCGGAAATAACCTTTGAGATACTTACCCTACTCAAAGAGAAATTCCCGGATGTGTCAATCGGTCTACTGACCTTCGGTATCGGCAGCGGCCGTCTGGCAGGTGATCTTGCAGCGGCCGGGGTCGGCTATGTGGAGATGAAAGTTGCGGCAGTACGCAGGGATATCCTCGAAAAACTCTTCGCCTGGATTCGCCCCGGCCAGAAGACGGTAAAACTGGCCGACGGCTCCGCCCTGCTGCTTAAGGAGCAACGACAGGGCGTCTCAGCGCTGACATTCCACAACGTCAGGGTTTCGGTTCTCACCACGCTGTATCCGGGCTACAACATAGATCACGTTGCCAAGATCAGCAGCGAAATGGTGGAGCTCGGGGCCGCGTCCATGGCGCTTGTCCCCTACAGCCAGGAACCCGGAGCCGAAGTCGAACTGGAAAGTCCGGATGCGGCAACGGTTGCCGCCGCCCAGGCCAGGGTGTCGACACACCTGCCCGTTTCCCCACCATTGCTCTACCAGCAAGGCGGCAGCGCCAAAGGCGACTCCGTACCCGAAAAGAGCCTGCCCGCTCCCAGCAGGAAACGCCCCAACGTGGCGGTTGTCAGCTCCAACGGTATGGATGTTGACCTGCACCTGGGTCACGCCATCAGATTTTTGATTTACGGTCCACGCAATGACGGACTCGCCTGCCTGCTGGCAACACGCCCTGCGCCCGAACCTGGTTCTGGGACCGACCGGTGGAAGCAGGTGGCTGACACTCTCGACGACTGCTTCATACTGCTGACAGCCAGCGCCGGCGACTGCCCGCGAACAGTGCTGGCCGAGAATGGGCTGCAGGTCTTTGTTACCGAAGACAATATCGAAGGCATGGTCGACGCGCTCTATGGTGGCGGCAAGAAGAAAAAGTAGGAGTACCGGCTGACGGTACGGCAACAGATACCAATACAGGCGCCAAGAACAGAGGCATATCAGCTTTGACTGCGGCGCGGCATCAAAGGAGAACGACAATGGCACTTCCCGAAAGACAGATTTTGCTCTGCCAGAGCTTCAGAGTAAAAGGCGACCCCAAAGGCATCTGCCATAAGCAGACCGATGGTTTTCTCCAGTACATCGAAGAGGAAATACTCGATCGCGGCCTCGATGTGCAGATTGTGGCAACCGGCTGCCTGAAGCAGTGTGAGGCAGGGCCTATCATGGTAATCCAGCCTGAAAACTGGTGGTTCAAGGGTATCGACAGCGAAGAAGCCATCGATACCGTACTTGACGGCCTTGAAGACGGTGAGCCGCCGGCAGAATATCACATCAGTTCATAGAAGATGAAAATTCGTGCCGCCGCAGACAGCGACATACCCTCTCTTGTTGACCTCCTCGAACAGCTCTTCGCCATCGAGGATGATTTCTCCTTCGACCGGGAACTCCAGCAGCAGGGTCTCGAGCAGCTGCTGAGGTCAGTCAGCGGCACAGTCATGGTCGTAGAAACCGACAGGATCGTCGGCATGGCAAGCGGGCAGATTGTAATCTCCACCGCCGAAGGCACGGCAAGCCTCTGGATCGAAGATCTCATCGTTGACAGCAGCCAGCGCCGCAAGGGCGCGGGCAATCTGCTGCTCGAGGAAATCGGCCGTTGGGGCCGGCGCCGTGGAGCCTGCAGAATGCAGCTTTTGGCTGACCGCGGCAATGACGGAGCACTGGAATTCTACCGGCGCCGAGGGTGGAGGACCACCAACCTCATGTGCCTGCGTAAACAGAGTTTGGAGGAAGACGATGATACCCGTACAAATACGTGACTGGCACATTTTCCTGAGGGACGGCGAGCAGTTTCTGAAGACGGCCCAGGCAGCCCATAGAAAAAAAAGCAGAAGATTCTCCGGTGAGGCAATCTACAACCTCACCTGCATGGGCATAGAGAAACTGATCATGGCCTTTCTCATGCAGCGGGGCGACCTGGCCGAGAATCATACCATGAGAGATCTGCTCAGGGCCCTGGAGCAGCATATCGAGCTTGGTGCAGGCATAGGTTCGAAGCTCCTGTTCCTTGATTCCTTCCAGGAGATATGCGACCTGGACACCTATGTCACCACAAAGCCGAACGAAGAGGATCTTGAGACTATCGTCGACTGCGGCCGGGCACTGCAGGCATACCTCACCCCCTACATTTATCAGCAGTAACTCACTCCTCCTCCCGGCTCCGGCCGGGAGACCTTCATCTCTCCAGTTTTTTCATTAGCACTGTCACAGCCCTTCCTAGCCACCATTTCAGGAGAATTCCTCCAAAGAAGTGGCCATTAACAGCCTCCGCTTCCGGTATAAATCCACTTCCGCTTGCCACCTCCTTCTGGTATAGTGGGCAACCGCAGTAAAGAACACTACAGGGCATTTGCCCCTCCTCAGCCAACAAGGTGATGCTTCATGTCTGCAGCCGCGCAAGCCGCCCAAACTACCAGCCCGTCGGCTCGCTTCGACGACAATTTCAAGAAACTCGTCAATGAGATCCATTCCGCATCCACCCCCAACGCCATCATGGTGGGCCTGCGCAACAAGATCCTCAAGGTCTACCATGTCGAAATGGCAACTATTTTCCTGGTTGACGCCAAAAAGCACCAGCTGGTTTCCTGGGTTCTGCTCTCCGACAGTTCGCTTACCAAGTTTCGCATCGGCATCAACCGCTCGAGTATTGCCGGATTTGTCGCTGAAACCAGAAAAAAACTCAACATCACAAACGTCTACGACAAAGAGGAGCTGCGCAGAATCCACCCCACCCTGACCTTTGATCCATCCTGGGACAAGAAAAGCGGCTGCAGGACGCGACAGGTACTGCTGGCTCCCATTACCTTCAAGACCAACATTCTCGGAGTCATCCAGCTCATAAACAAACGCAACGGCGCCGAGTTTGACAGCGGCGACGAGCAGCGCATCGACGAACTTGCCGAAACTCTGGGCATCGCCCTGTACAATCATTACAAAACTGGCAAGAAGGTTCCCATGCGCTACGAGGAGTTGATCAATCGGGAAATCATTTCCGCTCAGGAGATGGAACGGGCCATGGTCATCGCCACCCAGCAGGAGCAGGATGTCGAATCCGTTCTGATGGAAAACTTTCTCATCGCCAAGTCGGAATTGGGCGAAACCCTGGCCTTCGTCTATAAGACCAAGTTCATCGATCTGGAGCAGACCGCCCATTCCGCTGAAAACCTCATCCAGGGAAAGGACGCCGACATCTTCTGGCGCAACCTCCTTGTGCCGCTGCAGCTCAAGGACAATGCCCTAATTCTCGCCGCCAAGGACCCAGCCAATCAGCGCGAGCTCCCCCTGCTCAAGCAGATCTTCGGTGTAGATAAAATTCATTTTGTCCTCAGCTTTGGCGACGATATCCGCGAGTGCCTGGGCAATATCGCCCCGCAGACAAGCGGAGACGCCCACTATGAGAGTGACGAGGGCGCCCTACACGATCATGCCGCACCACAGGAAGTCGTGGAAATAGAGGTCGACAGCAGACCGGCCATAGAACTGGTCAACAAGATCATCGAGGAGGCCTATTATCTCGGCGCCTCCGATGTACATGTCGAGCCCTACGGCACCGCCCAGGACGCCGAAGTTCGTTTTCGTGTTGACGGCAACTGTATCGACACCCTGCGCATACCAAAAGAGAACGCCAGATCGATCATCGCCCGCATCAAAGTTCTGGCGGACCTGGACATCTCCGAGCGCAGAAAACCCCAGGACGGTAAAATTAAATTCACCACCACCAAGGCCGACAAGGTCGAACTCCGCGTGGCCACCGTTCCCACCTCCGGAGACAACGAAGACGTTGTCCTGCGAATCCTCGCCGACAGCAAACCGCTGCCGCTGGAAGAGATTATGCCTACGCGGATACTCAAACGAATAACCACCGCCGTTACCCGGCCGCATGGCATCTTTCTGGTGGTCGGCCCCACCGGTTCGGGTAAAACAACCACCCTGCATTCGGCCCTCAGTTACATCAACACCCCCGAGAAAAAGATCTGGACGGCCGAGGATCCGGTCGAGATCACCCAGCACCGGCTCCGGCAGGTGCAGGTGCGGCCCAATATCGGCTACACCTTTGCCGCCGCCATGCGCGCCTTTCTCCGCGCCGATCCCGACGTCATCATGATCGGCGAGATGCGCGACTTTGAGACTGCGAAAATGGGCATTGAGGCCTCCCTTACCGGCCACCTGGTCTTCTCCACCCTGCACACCAACTCGGCGGCGGAAACCGTGGTCCGTCTGATCGACATGGGACTCGACCCCTTCAATTTTGCCGATTCCCTGATAGGCGTCTTGGCCCAGCGCCTTATCAGAACCCTGTGCAACGACTGCAAGGAAGCGTATACTCCCACCAAGGATGAATATGACTATCTGGTCAACAACTACGGCGTGCTCTTCTACGATCACATCAAACAGCACTACTCGAAAAATCTCATCCTCTATCGGGCCAAGGGGTGTGAGGCCTGTAATGGTATAGGCTACAAGGGCAGGGCCGGACTCTTTGAACTGCTGTTGGCCAGCAAGACCATTAAAAAGCAGATCATCGAGAAATCCTCGGCGGAAGAGATCAAGCAGGAAGCTATCAACGACGGCATGACCGTTCTTTTCCAGGAGGGCCTGCATCTGGTCTTTTCCGGCAAAACCGACATCAAACAGGTAATTGCGACCTGTATTGCCTGAAAACTCCAGGCCGCCCTCCACCCTCTTTCATCGCAGCTCCGGGCCGGAAAAAGAGCATCCTTTCAGAGCCTGGGTACTTCTCCCAGGGAATGGTCGAAACTCTGACACTACCCGTTCCCCCGCACTCCCAGGTGATGGCAGATGCAATATCCCGGCAGGAGAAGCACCTCCATCACCCCGTACTCTCTTACTCCGGCACACCGACGTAATGCTTCTCAGGCTGCTGAGATGCAGTTTCTGAAACCTTATCCCTCCGGATATCGTCCCTGAAAACCTCCATACCCTTTTTCATGGCGCAGAAATCTCCGCACATGGTGCAGGTTTCCTCCGCTTCCGGGGCTCTTTCCTCTCGGAGCCGACGTGCCTGCTCCGGAAACATCAGAAATTTCTCCAGATCCTGCCAGCGCATGTCACGGCGAGCCATTGCAGCCTCCTTCTCGTTGTGGCGCCTGTCGGGGTATTTGGCCACGTCGCCAATGCGTACCGCCAGTCTCGCCACTCTTACCCCCTCGCGCACATCCTGCTCATTGGGCAAGGCAAGGTGCTCCGCCGGGGTTATGTAACAGACCAGATCAGCACCGTATCGTGCCGCATGGGCCGCGCCTATGGCCGAGACGATATGATCGTAGCCGGCACCGCTGTCCAGAGGAAGAGGCCCGAGGACATAATAGGGGGCATTGCCGCTCATTCGTTTTTCAAGCATGATGTTTCCCTCTATTTCGTCTAGAGGAACATGGCCAGGCCCTTCCACCATCATCTGGCACCCCATATCCCTTCCCAATTCAGCCAGCTCGCAGTTAATTATCATCTCCGCCATCTGCGCCCGGTCATGACTGTCGTGGATGGCGCCCGCCCTGATACCATTGCCCAGCGACAGGACCGCATCGTATTTTTTCATCAGTGCAACCACTCTGTCGAACTGTTCATAGAGAGGATTTTCCTTGTTGTTGGCATCCATCCAGGCAACCATGAAGGTCCCCCCTTTTGACGCCAGCCCGCCGTAACGGAATCCCTGATTACGGAGCCTCTCAATGGTGTAGCGATTGATGCCACAATGGACAGCCATGAAACTCAATCCATCTTCTAATTGCTGCTCAATCAGGTCGAACAGATACTCGGGGTCGAGTTTTGAAGGATTTCTGTATCTTCTGGCCGTTTCCTTAAAAGCCTGATAGAGAGGGACATTGCCGATGGGCAGGTTGGAAGTGGCGAGAATGGTTTTTCTGATCTGATCGAGATCGCCGCCGGCGGACAGTTCCATTAAGGTATCGGCGCCCTCTTCTTCCGCCGCAACGGCTTTACGTACTTCAGCGTCGAGATCGCAGATATCGGATGAAGTGCCGATTGAGGCATTTATTTTGGTTCGGAGCCCTGCACCAATACCAACGATTTTTTGTGACTTTCTCCTGGGATTGCAGGGGATGACAATTTCCCCCCGTGCCACCAGTGAGCGGATGTGCTCGGGATCGAAGTGCTCGTCGACGGCGACTTTTTTCATTTGTGAAGTAATGATAGTGTTTCTGGCGAGTTCGAGCTGCGTTTGCATGAGTGTCTACTCCCTGTTTGAAGAAACAGCGCCTGCCGAAACGCAAAAAGGGTTCCGAAAGGCACATGACCTTTACAGAACCCTTTACCATCGTGTTCTCACCAACTGGTGCATACGTCTTCTGACTTCCGGCTGAATACGCTTCACGCCTTCCCGGCTTCTTTAAAAGAAGCCAGTGACCGCCCATAGGGGCATGTGAGCATTCTCCGGTTACAGCGGCGGGACCGTCACGGATTTTCACCGTATTCCGTTTATACAACAGCTTTTCAAAACGTTGTTCTCAATTGCGAATCGAGTAAACCACCAAAGATCTCGGAGGTCAATAATTTATTGCATACCTCGGTGTGAATACCTCTGAAACTCGGCGAATCTCGTACCATAGAGGCAGGAGTGCTCTTTTCACGTGTCTGCAGCCAGGACGGCAGCAGTCAAATTCCCGGGGATGGGTGTATGGTGCGCCCGTTGCTTTTGATAGATTATCTCTTGCGTCCGCTGAGCCGGAAGACTACCTTTATTCCGGGAAATGAGCGCTTTTTCCAGTTTTAAAATGATGCAGCATGATGCATAGCAGATACTGAATATCAAGCTGGAATCGAATGGAGTCCCTTATTCCATGGTTTTAGAAACTCTCTCTTCATACAGGGCCGGGTCGCACCATTGATAAACATTCTATTGAAACTGGCCGCATTCACCTCCCTCGCCCTGGGCCTAATCGGTACCCTGCTGCCGGTGCTTCCCACCACGCCCTTTCTGATCCTTGCCGCTGCGCTGAGCTGTAAATCCTCGCCCAAACTCAGACGCTGGTTGCTCGAACATCCGGTCTTCGGCGCCACCATTCGCGACTATCTGCAGACCCGCTCCATATCCACCTCTACCCTGCGCAAAGCCCTGCTGATGCTCTGGCTCTGTTTATTGATCAGTATTCTGCTCGTGCAAAAGATCTGGATAGCCTTTTTCCTGCTGGTCACAGGCCTTCTGGTTTCAATCTACCTTCTGCGACTGAACAGACACTAGCCCGCATTTGCCGCCGTCCGACTACGATAATGCATTCGGCCGGGGGTGTGTTGTCGAATTAATATATTTATATAATTAAGGACTTAGAAGGGATTCAAGGCCAGGCCAATGAGCAATTATTGCCAGCGTTGATTTTCTGCAAACACCACAGGGATGGGCGGCAGGTAAAGGCTGCGAGACGCCTTGAAAGCTAGTTCCGACCGGCAGTTAGGGAAAGGGATCGTGATATATCTCCCACTCGATCTTCTCGTAGCCGTGTCTTCCTCCCCGCTCATCATCTTCGATGCTGAAAAAGCTGCCACGATAGCCGAAGGCGATGAAGGATACCTGATGGTCTTTTTCAATGGTGGCACTGAATCCAGCTTTATCGGTAAAGGTTGAATAAAAGGCAATATTGGGCCGCACTGTCCGTCTGCTGACAGCAACGCCGTCGTCATCGAGGAGATAGAGGAAGAGAGAGAGGTATTCAGCCGAGGGAAAGGTATAGGTAACACTTGAGTCTACCTCGACAAAGCCGCGGATATCAAAGTAGTCCTCCTTCACGCGTATGTTGTAATGGATAGCGAGTTCGCCGGTGCGCCAGGTTTTCTCCTCATCGGTGCTTTCCATGACAATACGCTCCGCCGCCAGAGCCTTGTCGCCACGATGGCTTTTTTGGACCATGGTCTTTGGCACCATGGTGCAGGAAGAGAAGAAAAAGATGAACAGAGCCAATAAAAGGAAGAAAGCCGTTCGTCGGAATATATCTCGTTTCATACCACCCTCATTTCTCTCCTCTGCACCCGTTGCAAAACGCCGGAAAGAGATAAAATCTCCCAGCAACTTGTTTTTTCCTGCCGTTCTTATAATCAATCTTGCCTGCTCAAGGTGTACTCGGCGGTTTCAGCGGGAAGAGGTGTCTCCTCACCCCACTTTTCACCGATTGGAAACAGACGTATTCCCTGAGGGGCTTAAACTTTTTCTGACTCTCCCTGGTTTCCAGCCAATCTCATCTCCCTCCATTGTATACGCAGGCAGCCGAGTTTCATAGGTGTTTCATAGGTAATTGGATAAAATTTTGCCTTGAATGTCTCGATTTCCGCCTTTGGAATTTCTGTTGTGGTGCTCTCTTCGTCTGTCTCTTCATCTCGAAAGAATCGTTGTACCGAAAATCAATATGGCCAGTGGGAGGGGGCAACGACAAGGACGATGGTTACCATAAATCCAGGCAGGGTGTAGAGCCTGCTGACACCTGCGATCAGAGCAATTCCACCGCCTTCACCGACGAATATATTGCCGGGAAGGTAAAGGCAACATGATGGTCACCGGTTTATCCGGTGCATTTTTTCGTTATTAAAAAATTTTGAACAAGAGTCAAAAGCCGACTTGACCCCTCCGCCTCTCCATCCTAGCTAAAGGTAAAAATCGGCAGCAACAGCAGCGTCGACAAATAGGAAGCTGCCGATATTCTGGGGAAAAAGACCGCCAGCGCTTAGTGAGTTTAGAGAGGAAAAAGGGAGGGGACGTTCACAAAACTTGGTATTCTGGCCCGTGCTTTTTCGGGTTGGTGAACCTCCAATGGGTCCACCACGCCCGATACTGTCTATGCTTGATGGGAGCTGAACTTTCCCACAAAGAATCTCAGCTGTCCTGTTACCTTTGCATGATTTCTTCTGCTTTCAGGACCACCACCACGTTTTCAAGCTCTGCCTCGATCTCCGGCGTCCAGTCCCAATCCATTTCGCGTTCGACCTCAACAACATTATAGGTAATGATCGTGCCTTTTACCGTGAGGTCGGCATCATCTACAATCATAGTCGACTGATCATCCGCAAATCCCTTGGGAAGAAAAACGACTATCTCATCGTTAATGAGCCCTCCGCTTTCCAGAACAAATGCCCGAGAATCAATACGATATTCCACCTCTCCGGGCACACTCACCTTTTTGCCGATAAAGTCCTCGTAATCATCGAGCAATTCTTCAACATCCTCGACCTTCATGTAACCGTCCTGCTGTGCAAAAACCGGTTGAATTCCCGTGAAACCCAGTGCCAGAATGAGCGTTGCCAGATATAACGGTAACCTTTTCATACTTTCCTCCTTTCATTTTGATGAATACTGTGGGGCCATTTCATTTACCCCAGTGATTGTTTATATAAAAATCATAGTACCGCCTTGATTAATATCAATGGGGTTTTCCAAATAGAGTTCGAGGAGACCAATCCAGTAGACTCCATCAGGGCGATAGAAGACATGATTGGTATCGAGATACTGCTGTAGGACCGCTACTCGCTGCGCGGGCGGATTTCTTCTCTGGTATAGAGATTAACATGAAAACAATGGAACCGTTTATAGCGAGAGCAGGTATGAATTCAACCGCAATGAGCGTCAGTGAGGGGCGCGGAAAAAATAAACTACCGATGTCGGCGAGGGCGCCGTCGAAGACGAATCAGATACGATGTTACTGAGTGCAGGATCACCTATAGTGGGTTTCTATCTCTTTAACCCTGCTCACCAGTTGCAGTCATGGATGACAGGAAGAGCATTGATGTGGACATTGATGAAAAGCTTGGCCCAAACCCTCTCGAGGATATTCTCCTTCGTCTGCGTAAGCATGCCGCTTGCCTGCAGCCGGTGGCACAGCTCTTCAAGCAATAGATGGTGTCTCCTTGCCAGGGGCGGAGAAATTCCAGAGAGGTGTTTCCCCTGCCACCATGGCGGATATGCCTTAGACGGCCTCTGTCTGACAGCCGAGGTAGCCAGTTGCGGAAATGAGCAGCTGGAATCATTGCAGCACCATGATTCCAGCTCATAAAGGGGTGTATGCTCCTTGCTAGGCCATGCTAATAACGGTAACGCAGGTAGAACCTGATATCCTGGGCGTCATCGACATAGGGCATTATTCCCATGAGACCGTCGGGATTTCCGGTCTGACCGAAGAATGTGTCGCTGCCGGCATGGTTGTAGTCGTAGTAGGTGTAACGTACCTGCCCGGTCAGGTATTCCCCTATAACCGGAAAGGTATAGTATGCTTCATAGGCGCTGCCTCTGGTGGCCAGTTTTGATCCTGCCAGAGTATCTTCGCCGTAGGTAAAACTCCGCCAATACTCGCTGCCGTAGTTGTATTCCAGGCCGAAGCGATCGTTTTCAAAGAAACCCGGCATGTTCAAGCCGACATAGAAGGAGTAGCCGAACTCACTGTCGGTGCTGCCCAACATGCCTTTTCCGCCGAAACCAAACATCTCTGCTGCCTGCTCTGAGCCATTGAGCCGATTGACCGTCTTATTGCTCGGATCGGTTTTATTGCCAGCAACAGAGACAAAGAAGATGGTCTCGGCAAGAAAACCCTCGAAGCCTTCGCCGATACCGTTCATCTGCAATGAAAGTGCACCGCCGGTCATGTCGCCAACGTCATGGAAGCGGTTTGGAGCCAGGGTATAGGTTCCTCTCGGGCTGAACGGATCGCTCATGTTGATATCGAGTCCCAGGCCCATGAGATTCCAGGACTGAAAGACGTTGGCCATGAGCTGATACTGGCCGTCATTAAAGAGTTGCAGGATGACACCGGCCAGGTCCATATCCGGGTTGTCGTCGCTTTCGCCATAGGGCGCGTTGAAGTTGTACTGGTTACTCATGGAGTACATGCCCAGAGTATTGGAGAAACCGCGTCCGAGGCAGAGCTTTGCATACAGCCCCGAGACATCGGTTACCTTGTCGAGGTCGAGCTTGAAACTCGCGCCGTCAAATTCCATATTGATATTGTGACCGATGGGAGAGGCAGGTTCGGAATTGCCCTCGCGCCAGTTGACAAGGAATCCGTCCGTCGACGGGCGACGTCCCAGGCTTGCCGAGTAGGGCAGATTTTCTCCCATTTCGCCAAAATAGAGGAAGTAGGCCTCCCTGAGCCTCAAGTAGACATCATCCTGGGGTTTCTGAGAGGCATACCAGTCGAAATCCTGAAACATGCTGGTCCTCTCGAAACTGCTTTCTCCAAAAACGCTGTAAACTCCCAGAGATCCCCTGAACACAAGATCTTCCACAGGCTGGGCTGCCATGCCGAGAATAAGTTTGTTGGTCAGCAGCGCATTGCTGGAATCTTCACCCTGGCCCGGAGCGAACATGCCATATCCATACTGTGGCGGCAAAGTAAGGTCATACCTGCCTGTCGGCAGCATTCCATCGTTCATGGAGTGGTCAACTATCTCATAGGCTGTGCGGAAGTCTACGGACCATTTGATATTATCGCCGGCATCATGGGTTTTGACCTCGGTGAGTTGCTCCTTCAGTGAATCATAATCCTGCTGCTTTTGGGCGGTCTCAATATCCTGGACCTGTTTTTTCAGTCCTTCCAGCTTCTTCTGCACTGCTTCCAGCTCAGCAATCTTGCTCTTCAAATCATTAAGTTGAGCCTGGACGTCAGAGTCGGCCAACACAGTTGTGGAATAGATGCTTGCCGCGAATATCCCAGCCACCACTGGCAATACGAGTTTTTTCATGCGGTTCCTCCTGAACAATGAGTAGATGAGACTGATACAGGCATGGTGCTGCCATCTGTTGAGAAAAGATGATCATTTTTCAACAGAACCCCATGCCATACCCTCCATGGCGAGCCGGCATCGAAAATTATGCAACCTAAAGTATTTAGCATAACTCTTAATCTGATTGTTGCATACATTCACATTCCATGCTCCAGTTGATGTGGACATAGCTGATTAAGGCACGATTCAGCCGACACGGCGAATACCTGCAATATCCGGTTTCACCCGCCTAGCACTCTTATGTATAAGAACTTAATAAAACTGTCAACAAGTATTACATTAAATTTTATAATGCTTTAATCTTG
>JGI12048J13642_10347598_pt1 | contig 19064 bp, 14 predicted proteins | sample ElkSlonscriptome_16_FD_13642 | JGI IMG/M metagenome (IMG submission 13642)
GCTTTAGCCGATTTTTCCACAGCGGACCAGCCATACCCGAGCGGCTAAAGCCTGGACTCCAACGGTTGGAGTGTAGGCTTTAGCCGATTATCCGCAGCGGACCAGCCATACCCGAGCGGCTAAAGCCTGGACTCCAACACTTCCGTTCCGAACAATTCATTGAAGAAAACTTGCATCGCTTTCCATGAACGCTCATCCGCTTTTCGATTGTAGGCAGCACCGCGTGAGTTGTCGGTTCCGGCGGATGGCTGAGTGAAAGAATGCACGGCATTCGAATAGATATTCATTTGCCAATCGACATCGGCTGCATTGACTTCCTCTTTAAACGCTTCGATATCACCAGCGGAAACGAATGGGTCATCGGCACCATGACAAATCAACAGTTTGGCCTTGATGTTCTTTCCGTCCGATGGCTGAGGTGAATCAAGTCCACCATGAAAACTGACAACGCCATCGACCCTTGCTCCGCTCCGAGCCAATTCAATCACGCCCGTTCCACCAAAACAGTATCCGATCGCTGCTAGCTTCTCTTGGTTGACCGATTGCTGACTCCGTAGTTGATCGAGTCCCAGGTTCAATCGGCGACGATACAAATCACGATCTCGCTTGTACTGTCCAGCCAATTTGCCGGCTTCACCAGGTCCACTTGGACGCACGCCTTTTCCGTAGATATCCAGAGCAAAGGCGACGTAACCGAGTTGAGCCAATTGTTTGCATCGCGATTTCTCATAGTCGGTTAAACCCATCCATTGATGAACCACTAAAACCCCTGGAGCGAGTAGGTCGATCTTTTGCGGATCATATGCGACGAAGCCTTCGAGCGTGACGTCCCCGTCAGAATACTCGACCGTTTCCGTTTTGACTTCGGCGGTAGCATGGTTCATCACGGAAATCGCGACGAAGACAGTCAGTAGGTGCCGCATGGTTTGGTTCCTCGACGATGGGGTTGTTGGAAGTGATTGTTTCACCGCGTACCCTGCGGGCTTCGCGAGTCACGTGTAAGGTACGCGCGGCCCGTTGGGCACGCGGTTTAACGGGGTAGTACGACACCATTTTAACCGATCTCGCCTCGGTCGCCGGTGGTCGCCGCGGCGATGTCAGCACTGTAACATTCGATTAAACTTGCTTGGTTTGCACTGCGATCGGTTTCGCGAAGCGCACGTATGGATCGATCGAGTCGGTTAAGTGAGCGGCTAGCCGAAAGCCGCTCTGACGCGTCCCGACGCAATTGTTGACGGTAGTACTCTACCGCAAACGAAAAAACATCTCGCATCGCCGCTCGCCGCTTCGTTGGCTCCTTGCCGGCTTGTTCGATATGCGAATGAATCACCCGTACGATCCGAACGGGATCGGGATGCGGGGCAGCAAACAGTGCTGATAATGCCTCGCGAAACTGATCCGCTTGTCCGCTCAACAGGTTCAACGCGACGTGCATGTCGCCACCTGCAATCTCGGTCGCCTCGATAATTTTTTCATCCGTCGCTTCCACTCCGTGGATGTCGCGAGTTAGTTTGACCGCCGACTCGCCCGTCAAAGATTGAAAGCGAATGACTTGGCATCGTGATCGAATCGTCGGCAATTGTCGCTGCTCGCTCGTACCGATCAAAATAATGACCGCCCCGAGAGGCGGTTCTTCGAGTGTCTTGAGTAGGCAATTGGCTCCTTCTTCATTCAAGTAATCGGCATCTTCAATGATTCCAATTCGTCGCCGTCCACTCATCGGACGCATCCGCACGTCGCGGCAGAAACCTTCCTGCATTCGAGCGTCCGGAGGACCGATGAGAAGTTCGAGTGGAATCATCGTCTTGTCACTCGGTTTGCCAACGCGGGTCACGTCGACATGGGTCCCGGCAGCAACTTGGACGCACGATTCACAAAGCCCGCAAGGTGACATTTCGGCCGGCTCACTGCGCTGACATAACAGCGTTTGGGCGAGCAGATTGGCGGCGGTTCGCTTCCCGATCCCGTTTTGACCGACAAACAGAAAACTGCCTCCGATCCGTCCTTTACCGATGGCGACCGAAAACCACTTTTCGATGTTTGCGTGACCGATGAGCGTTGACCAAGCCATTGGCTGCTTAGGTTCCCGACGAGTTGGATGATTCGTTTTCAAGCGATTCACAACGCAGATTCGCCTTTTCGATTTCGCAGATTTTGCTGAGACGATTGGCGTGCCGACCGCCTTCAAATTCAGTGCGCAACCACAGCAAAACCAAGTCATCGATCGGTCGATCGCCAATCATATCACCGGGCAAACAGAGAACATTGACGTCGTTATGTCGACGGCTCATTTCGACCATCACTTCGCTAGAACACGAAGCGGCACGCACACCGGAGTATTTGTTCGCGGTGATCGACATGCCGATACCCGTTCCACATATCAGGATCCCTCGATCGGCTTCCCCCGAACTGACTTTGCAAGCTACGATTTTAGCGAAATCAGGGTAGTCTACGGCTGATTCACTATCGGTGCCTTCATCAAAAACCGTGTAACCAGCTGTTTCAAGAGCTTGTATCAGTCGAGCTTTAATGTGAACACCACGGTGATCACTTGCGATGCACACTTTTAGCATTCCGTCACCCTTTTCGTTATGATTCGCTATTCGGTTCAGTTTCGTTATTTGATTCGGTTTCGCTGATGGGAAAAAAGTCGCCATCGAGCGAATCGAGCCATTTCCCAAGCTCTTCTTCAATTTGATCGGCACAGGTTTGGTAGACTTCGAGATCCATACCGACCGGGTCCGAGATGTCGCCTCCATCACGACGTAGCGTAAAGATGCGATCATGCATTTCAGGCCATGCGGCTAAGATTGCTGCCCGATGACCGCGTGTCATCGTCAAGACCAGGTCGGCGACATTCATGACCGATTCGTCGAGTGGACGACTGCTGTGCCCGGTCAAGTCGAGCCCCCGCTTGCCCATCACCGCGACCGCATGAGGACTGGCTCCTGACCCAGCCGACGCAGCGACTCCCGCCGACAGCACGCGGACCGCGTCTTCACATCCGGTCCGTTTTCGCAGCTGCTCTCGCATGAGCGTTTCCGCCATCGGACTGCGGCACGTGTTGCCGGTACAGACTAATGCGATCACGGGTTTGACAAATTGATTCATAGCAGCACGCTCAATCACGCCTTCACGGAGTATTTCCCAACGATTGCCGCTGACACAAACCACCGTGGTCCTACCACCATAACGAGTGGGGCCGTCGTCGAGCAGCAGGGGTAGATCGTGGCGATAGCGATCCGCCAAAGTTGCGGCCGTCGCAACAACCTCCCCATGATTACAGTTCGAATGACTGAAAAGGACAAGCGGTGCAGACAAATAACGGTGGATTTGATTCAAAACATCATGGTCGACAACACGGAAATTAATGCGACTTTGCTGGCAAAACAATTGCTTTCGGACGTTTTCCGGCAATTGGGAGACCGCTGACAAAGGGTCGCAGCACTCGACCTGAATCGTCAATGGACCTGGCCAGCAACGGTGCATCAGCCGGCGGGCGGTGCTGGAATCCTCTCCCAGATAGTCGATAGCGGCTTCCCGACTTCGGATCGATAGAGAGAAAGCCCCCGATTTGGAGACTTCACCCATTTCACGACCTTCATCCGCCGCAAGCTCCCGGCTGCCCTTCGCGATCGCAACCAATCGCTCGACCGCCGGCTGGCAAAGTGCGTGGGCAGCGATGGCATAACTAGTTTCGGTTGGCAAGCCAACGAGCTGACCCTCGACCAGCGCCTGGACGCTACGATGTACGATGTCTCGCGAATCCTCTGCCGTTTGGAGGTCTAGGATTTTCAGCATAAAGAATTGACTTTGCAAACGGCTGTTTTTTGATGCCAATTCGTATTAAATTGGCAAATCCGATGGCCCGGTAGTATACGATATTCATGAATTGTAAGGTTTATTTAGACGGTTTCCCAGTCCGCTCCCAGGCCGTCCGCTCCCAGGCCGTCCGCTCCCAAGCCGTCCGCTACCAGGCCGCATGGCGATTCGGTAAAGAGCGGTTCGGTAAAGAGCGATTCGGCAATGAATTGATCAACGAGTGAAAAACAATCTCAACCGCCGAAAGTGGTTTCGCACCTCCGTTGCAATCTCTGCGGCGATCGGAACCACCACGATCGATGGGTGCATCCCTGGGGGATCGCATGACCACCCCGAACTTGTTTGGGGAAGGCGAGGTTTTAGCGAAGGCCGGTTTCTAAAACCGCGAGCGATCGCCATCGACCCGCTCGATCGGCTCTACATCGTCGACACGACCGGCCGAATTCAAGTCTTCGATGTCGATGGCAATTACCTTCACGGTTGGTCGACTCCACAAACCAAAAACGGACGCCCGACCGGATTGGCGGTCGCGACAACCTCCGGCTTTTTCTCAGGCGGCGTCCAGGCCTCCGACGATCCATTGCCAACGCACTGTTTATTGGTTGCCGACACACACTATTACCGCATGCTTTGCTATACGCTTAGCGGAAAACTCATTCCCGAAAAACAAATCGGTGGTATCGCGGGCTACGCGCCAGGCGAATTTGCGTTTGTTACCGATGCCGTTTGCGATGGCGACGGATGCTACTACATCGGCGAATATGGCGATTCCGATCGGATCCAAAAGTTTGATCCGAGCGGCCAATTCATGACCGCTTGGGGCGGCACAGGGAACCAACCCGGTCAATTCGTCCGTCCGCAAAGCCTAGTCGTTCAAGGACAAACGTTGTGGGTGGCCGACGCCTGCAACCATCGAATCCAGCGGTTTGACACATCGATGCCAACACCAACGCTTGTTGATGTTGTTGGCCGCCAAGGCAGTGAGCAAGGTCAATTCTACTATCCGTACGACCTTTCCGTTGCCACCGATGGAACGATCGTCGTTTGCGAATATGGAAACCAACGCCTGCAGCGAATCGATCGCCAAGGGAACTGGATCGCCAGTTGGGGTGGCCCTGGTTTTCAAGCGGGACAACTCTACCAGCCTTGGGGCGTCGTCATCGATTCAGCCAGCCGCGTGCATGTTCTCGACAGCAACAATCATCGCGTGCAACGCTTGCCGCTTTCACAGTTAAGCTGAATTTCAAGCAACTCGTTACATGGCTCCTGCCTTGTAACGCAATGCTCGGAGGCTCCCGCCTCCTTACAGAACTGCTCGAGAGGCGGGAGCCTCCCACCACCGTGTTCCCAGGCACGAGCCTGGGAACAAGTCGATGCTGAATTTCTCTGTTTGTTTCAATCCTTTCGGCTTGCGTCTCATTGTCACCGAGATGCTGGCAATACATAATCATGGGTCATGTTTTGCTTTTATTCTCTACGGAATGGTGCGTTACAATATGACTTCGTCGGAAATCAACGCTTACGATGGCCCGCTTGGTGATTTAGTTCATCGTCTAACGCAGTCCTTTATTACCGAGCATGGCGAACCGCCGACATGGATTGTCGCAGCCCCAGGACGAGTGAACTTGATCGGCGAGCATGTCGATTACAACGATGGCTTCGTGATGCCAATGGCGATCGAGCGTTACGTCGCAATGGCTGCATCGGAGCGAAAGACGGACGACCGACGCGTCGCTTCGATACGCAGCGTGAACCTCGATGTTTCCGCCGAGATCGACTTAACGAAGGTCCCCACGCCGCCCGAATCCGCATCCTGGACGAGCTATGTCGAAGGTGTTTTTGCAGGATTCATGGAAAAGCTCGGCCCCAAATCCACTGAGAAAATTCCCGCTCTCAATATCCTGCTCGAGTCAAACGTTCCGGTCGGCGGCGGGCTTAGCAGCAGCGCTGCTTTGGAAGTCGCCACCGCGACACTATTGGAAGCGGTCACGGGCGTCGAGCTTGGAAAAGCCGAAAAAGCGTTGATTTGCCAAAAGGCGGAGCACGATTTCGCCAAGATGCCATGCGGAATCATGGATCAATTCAGCAGCGTTTTCGGCCAAACCAACGCGTTCATGCTGCTCGATTGCCGAAGCCAAGAAATTCGACAAATCCCGTTTTCTAGCGACGGCATCTCGGTGCTGATTACCAATAGCAACGTCAAGCACGAATTGGTCGGCGGCGAGTATGCCGAGCGCCGAAATGGCTGCGATTCTGCACTCCAAAAAATCGGTGCTGCCTCGTGGCGTGATGTCACGACCGAGCAAGTCGATGCAGCGGAGACCAAGTTGACGACTACCGAACTCCCACTGGCGAGGCACGTTGTTTCGGAAATCAAGCGAACCGAAAAAGCAGCCGAAGCAATCGAAGCGAGCCGCTGGGAAGAACTTGGTGATTTGATGTATCAAGGGCATGCGTCGCTTCGCGATGACTTCAAAGTCAGTTGCCAAGAACTCGATTTGCTCGTCGATATCGCCAAAGACATTGGCCGCGAAGGAGGCGTTTACGGATCGAGGATGACTGGCGGCGGCTTCGGCGGCTGTACCGTCACCTTGGTCGATTCCGACAAAGTGGTCGACGTCAGCGAGCAAATCTTGAAAGCCTACGAAGAACAAAGTGGCGTCGAGGCCCAATTGTTCGCCAGCCGGCCAGCGATCGGAGCGCACGTCATCCCACGCTCAACTCCCTAGTCGACGTACGTCCCCCCCCCTTCATTTCCTTTCTCCTAAAACTAGCAGTTCATTATGGCCACCTTGGACATCATCGTTTTCGTGCTCTTTGTCTTCTCGGTTATCTCGATTGGGCTCTGGAAAAGCCGTGATGACGACAACGAAGCGAAGGACGCGCAAGACTACTTCTTGGCAGGCCGTGGGCTGACCTGGTATTTGGTCGGATTCTCGTTAATCGCCGCCAATATCTCGACCGAGCAATTCGTCGGGATGACGGGCAAGGCAGCCGATTGGCTGGGGATGGCGATCGCCAGTTATGAATGGATGGCTGCGGCGACCTTGGTCGTGACCGCATTCGTGTTTCTGCCCGTTTTCCTCAAGAGCGGTATCTACACCATTCCAGAATTTTTGGAATATCGCTACAACACGTTCGCTCGAACCGTGATGGCAATTAGCACGATGATCATCTTGGTCGGTGTGCCGACCGCGTCGGTCATTTACTCCGGTGCAAAGGTGATCACGGGGAACTTTCAAGGAGTCGTGGTCGCCGGTTTGGATCTAGGCAGTATCACGGTGGGGTGTTGGATTATCGGAGTCCTGGCGGCCGCTTACGTGTTCGCCGGCGGACTGAAAGCTTGTGCCTGGGCTGACCTGCTACAAGGTGCTGCCTTGATTATCGGTGGGATGATCATCGCCTACTTTGCATTCGCACTACTGGGGGAAACCGATCCCGAAAAACTGATCCTGACCGCACGCAACAGCGAAGTCACCGTCGAAAGTCTTGAAGCCGCAGGCCCAATCGAACGGTTCTATGATCTCAACAAAGGTGAATTGCCCGATGGCAAATTACACATGATACGGCCAACCGATGACCCGGAGATTCCTTGGACCGCATTGATGATCGGACTTTGGATTCCCAACTTTTTCTATTGGGGACTGAATCAATACATCACCCAACGAACGCTCGGATCCAAGTCGTTGGCGGAAGGTCAAAAGGGGATCATCTTCGCCGCCTTTTTGAAGCTTTTGATTCCATTTATCGTCGTGATTCCCGGTATTCTAGCCTTCAATTTGTTCCAAGGAAAATTGCGTGAGGACGCAGTCAACCGCAATGCACTGATCATAGCCGAAAGGTCCCCCGAGCTTTTCGGCGAGATGTCGAGCAGGATGAAACCGGACCCCGAAGACACTCGTCATACGACCGTCGCAGCAGCGATCGAAGCCAACTTGGCCAATCCAAACCCACCCGAAGCGATACAGCTCTACACATTCAACGACGTGTTTGTCGATTTCATGCCCGAAGATGCACTGACGGTTGCGAAATACAACCGCTCCGTTTTGGAGGGCAAAGTGGAACTCGGTGATGAGATAGCACTCGGAACCAATGCAATCGATCTGGCTGCACTCAACGACAAGTTGATTAAGCAGGCCAAAACCGAATTGAAAAAAGAAGTGACGTCCGAGACGTTAGTGACGCACGATTATGACAACGCCTTCCCGACCTTAATTCGTGAACTGATTCCCGTTGGAACAGGAATCAAAGGTTTCGTGTTGGCGGCAATTTTCGGAGCGGTCGTTAGCTCGCTCGCGTCGATGCTCAATTCCGCGTCGACGATTTTCACGATGGACATCTTCTACAAACTGCGACCGACGTCGTCACAAAAAGCACTTGTGCGGACCGGACGAGTTTGCACGGTCGTCTTTGTGTTGATCGCGATGATCATTGCTCCGTTCCTAGGACACCCATCCTTCGGAGGAATTTTCACGTTCATCCAAGAGTTCCAAGGCTTTATCTCGCCTGGGATCTTGGCGATTTTCATCTTCGGTTTGCTCGTACACCGAGCACCACGTTCGGCTGGAACGGTTGGATTACTGTTGAGTCCAGCACTCTACGGGATGTTGAAGCTCTTACCTCAAACTCGAGACATCACGTTCCTCAATCGAATGGCGATTACTTTCGGAGTGGTCCTGGTGGTGTTGACGCTAATGACATTGATCCGGCCATTGAAGGTTCCTGTTACCCTGCCAATCAACGAGAACATGAATTTAGAGAGTTCGAAGATAGCGAAGTTCTTCGGCGGTGTCGTCATCGTCTGCATGTTCATCCTGTACGGCATTTTCTATTAACACAGGCTCCCTCGGTGCGCTATTTTTTACGGCGCCGAGCTCCCCACCCAAACGCGATCGTCAGCAAAACCGACACCACGGAAAGATCTTGCCAAGACGCTGGCACCCACGGAAACTCCGTCGCTGGCTGACGTCCAGCGAATATCCTCACAAAACCAGCCGATTCGACGCAACTTGACGCTGTTGCACTCGAACACACTACCATGGCCTTCTTCTCAACTCGATTGGTCACCGCTCAACATCTCAATCCGCTTATCCCCAATTTTCGGAGCACATCCATGGTCGACAGACGAGTATTACTTTTCGGTACCAGGGGTCAGGATGTCGAAAATTTGCAAATCATGCTGAACCGGCACATCGATCCGCGACCTGACATCACAGTCGATGGAAAATTTGGAAACGGAACGAAAGGAACGGTGGTCAAGTTTCAAAACCAAGCGAACCCATTTCATTCTCGCAAGATCGTTGGCGAGAACCTTAAACCGGACGGGATTGTCGGCCCGCTGACTTGGAAGGTACTCGATTGGTACGAGAAAGACGATCAAATGGGTCGGGACCGCGATCCAGGTTATGCCACACTCATCCGCAATGGCGGTCGCAAAGTACCTCATTTCTGCCAAGGCGATCCGCAATGGAGCTCGATCAAACTGGGGACGAAATCGATTGCCTCGAAAGGTTGTGCGATGTGCTCAGTTGCCATGTGTTTGGCATATTATGGGCACGACATCAATCCAGCATCATTGGATGCGTACCTCGATGCCAACGAGGGCTACTCCGGCAACGACCTCTACTGGCAAAAAGCTTTCAATGCTGGACAAACGCTTGGCTGTCGAAGTCCGAGGTTGACATGGCCCAACTACCGTCGTCGAAGCGATTTCATTGACACCATCATGGAACGACTCTGGAAAAACTTGCCAACATTAATCGGTGTCGATTATGGAACGAGCGGCGATGGGAGTGAGGATCATTGGGTCGTTGCGGTCGGGTACAACCAGAAAGACATCATTATCAACGACCCCGCAATCAGTGCTGGTAATGGCGCCGAACGGCCCAACCAAGAAATTACGCATCTATACGATTCACGACGTCGAGGCGGGCTGACTCCGGTACGACTTTGTTTGTTTGAGGTTTAGGTTCGTTGCGTTGGATTCGAAAGTTGGAGAGACTCGGCCACTGATTTTCATTTTGGGTGGCTGTTGCTAAATGGCGTCGCATTTCCGATACTTTCGGGAGCTAGCCGATCCCAACCGATTGGCAATTCACGTAGACTCGACCCATGACGTTGCTGATCCAATGGAAGAATCCCCCAACTCATCAATTCCTTTTTCGCAGGTGCCATCGCGGATCGCATCGACCAATCAATGGCATTTTGACGTGTCGGCGAACCATGGTTCGATCTCGGACTATGCCGGTGAAGTTCGGTCGGCGCTTCGTCGCCCCGAAGATTTCCCTGCCGTTTCCGCGGCGATCGCCCCAGGAGACCGGGTTGCTTTGGCGGTCGACCCCAACTTGCCGAGCTTACTGGAAATCCTTCGTGGTGTGCTGTCGGAAATAGAAGCAGCGGGTGCGGAGGCCGTTGACATCGTGCTTTGGGATGAAGCCACCGACGCCACGACCCAAATGCTGGAAACCGAATTCAAGGGGCGTGCGACGATTCTTCGGCACGACTCGACCCATCGTGAATCCCTTCGGTATCTCGGTGCTGACGTCGATGCCGAACCGGTTTATCTAAACCGCGCCATTGCCGATGCTGATTTCGTTTTGCCGATTGTCACGGCGCGACCCTGGGACGCTGCCCCCAATCGTCATCTCAGCGGTGTTTATCCGATGTTGGCCGATGCCGATACGCGAATCCGCCATTTGGAATCGCTATGGAAAATGTCTGATTCTGATTTAAAATTGGGCGAAGAAAACCGCGGCCAGAATGAGACCCAAATCGGATGGATGCTCGGAGTGCAAGTGATGATGGCAGTCGCCGCAAGCGAAGAGGGATTGGCCGGCAGGGTATTCGCCGGCACTCCCGAGACCATTCGTCGTTCGTTCGTTCTCGCTCGCCATCGCGGAGACGAGTATCCGCCTTCTGCGAAATTGGTGATCGCTTCGCTCGAAGGAAACCAGCAACAGCAAACGTGGGCCAATTTTGCTCGAGCGCTGATGACCGCAGCGAATCACGCCGCGTCCGGTGGCACGATCCTCGTTTGGACAGATCTTCAACAACCGCCAAGCGACCGATTGATCTATCGGCTCAACAACAACGAATCGATTGACGAACACGATTCCAGCAACACGTTTGATCAGGATGCCAAATCAGAAGACGGTTTCACGATTTGGGATCCGTCAGTCGGATTGGCTAGGATTTTGGAGCGAGTGCTCGCTGAATCGCGAGTGCTGATCAAGAGCCAATTAGACCGCGACTCGGTCGAGGCGTTAGGATTCGGAGTCATCGAATCGCTTGAAGGTGTCGAGCACTTGAGCCGTTCGTTTGAAGATTGTGAAACACTTCGAGCAGCTCAATTCGCCAGTGGAACGTTTGATTCATTAGGTTTCGATTCATTGCCTACGATCACAAAGCGGTCATCATGAACGCCGCCAACGATGAGGTATCGATCGCGGACGCCTACCACTATTGCCCACGTTGCGCGGCGAAGAACAAGGAAATCGGCAGCGTTCCTTTCCGCTGTGATGAGTGTGGGTTCGCTAACTTTTTCGGGCCAGTCGCAGCGGTCGGGGGATTGATCACGAACGACAAAGGGCAACTGCTTCTCGTCCGCCGAGCCGTCGATCCCGGAAAGGGCAAGTGGGGACTACCGGGCGGATTTGTTGATCGTGATGAAACGATTGAAGACGCATTGGAGCGAGAAGTTTACGAGGAAACGAAGCTTGTGATCGCAAGTCGCGAATTGTTGATGACGCATCCAAATGGCTACCGCTATGGCGGCATCATTGTCTCGGTGATCGATATGTTTTTCCTCTGCAAAGTCAGCACCGAAGATAAAATTCATCTCGATCGGAAGGAGCTCAGTGAATGTCGCTGGGTCGATTCCGATAGCGAACTGTTCGAACAAATGGCATTTGAGTCCAATAGAATTGCCATTGAACGTTGGAAGTCGACGCCGCTAAGGAAGACAGCACCACCCTAGAGACACGCTGCGGACAACCGTCATTCCGTTGCCGACCTCGGCTTGGATGTGCTTCAAGAAACGTGTAGAACGATGCATCATTACTGGCAATCTTCGAACAAAAGCGAGAGACACAGATGACGCTTAGCAAAGAGCAACTCGAAAACACCGACTGGGAACGACAACGGGCGCTCGGGTGGAATCGCGAAATTGCCGAGGAACCGTCCGAGCGCGAGCATCTAAATCATTACATCGCCTTGCAGATGGCGTCGGCGGGTTTATCACCTCCCGATAGCCATCGCGACCAATCGATGACCGCTCTTTCCGGCAGCATTCTGGATAGTCTGCGCGAAAAAAATCGATTGCTAGCTGAATACCGTCCTCCGATTGACCAGCGGATCGAATCGTTTTTGAATCGGTATTTTCACGATGTGATTGACGGTGAGCTATTAAAGCTTCCCGGTCGAACGTTAACACTCGATCGTCATGGCATGGGTCGTGAACTCAGTCTTCCAGCGGGTGGGCATCATTTCCACAACAACTTGGTCGACTCGTACCGCTGTTTGAACGGCGTGCTTCACAACCCACGTGCCGACCGGCGTACGACCGCGGGAACCTTTCACGTCGTTTCAGGCGGATTGCCGATCCCCAACGATAAACGAGTGGTTCCCAAGCACGTGTTCGCAAACCTTTTTCGTGCCGCGATGTCGCCGCCCGATGAGTTAATGCTGTTGCCCTACACCTCAACCTCTGAAAAACCAGAAAAAACGTGGGTGTCCCTTTTGCTACGTCCTTTGGTTTGTCCTGAGGTGGTTCCACAAACCGAAGCAAAGCGGATGGAAACCCGTTTCTTCGCTCCAGGCTGTTTGGTAAGCAACCTCGATTTCGTCGAGTCGATCTTCGGTAACGCGGGTGATCCGCTAAGTTTGCGAAACGATGCCGGTTTGGATGTTCATGGATGGAGTGGACATACCGGTTGTGTGATTTTAGCGACTCATTTGACTTCGCTGACAAAAAAAGAACTTGGACTACCTCGCTACGACGACGCGAACGAACGTCAACGTCGCGATTCGATGTGCTGGAAGACTCCATCAGAAAAGTACAATGATGGAGGCGCTTTCAAGGTGACCTGCCGCGATGCATCGGGAGTAATCGTTACGTTAATTGCTGACAACTATTTTGGTTATTGTAAGAAGGAAGTGAAAACCCAAATCAGTTATGCCACGAACTTGATGGGCGGATGCGAAGAGGAACATGCGGGCGGAGCGCTCGCGTTCGCGTCCTATTCACTCGGTGACGAGTTCCAAGCCGATAGTAGCCGTTACAACCAGCGTCGGTTTGCGGATGTTGCCAAAGACTACGCGTCGTTTATCGATGTACAAGACGAGGGCTATGGTATCGATAAGTTCGATCCCAATGTGATCTACATCCCGGAACAGGCCAAAGCGACGCTCCATGAACGATGCATTCTATGGACTCATCAAGGCAAAGAAGTTCGCATTCCCTTGTCGCCATCGCAGGTCTACATTGCTCCGAGCGGCTACAAAATCCGACTCGAAAAGCACCCCGCCGCACCCTCATGGCGTTTGGTCGGCTCCGTTGGCGAAGGTGTGTTTTGTCATAAACCATGCACCGTTAGTGGTGGTGGGAAAAGCGAGATTAGTAAAAGTCTTCGCGACTACATGCTTTACGGCCCGATTTTTGTCAAAGATCGTGAAGAAGATTTCAAGATGTTGGAAGAGATCTTTTCGCGCAGCTATCACGATCGTTGGTCGGGTGACTACGCGGGACGGACGGATTACACCGACCAACCAAGCCGTAGTGTTTTGTCGCAAAACCGAAGTCTTGGCAGCGTGATTCAATTGCTGACACCCTCTCCCGATTTTAATGAAGATTACAACAAGTGGCTTGGCACGATCCCCGATCACGTCTACGCTTTGGCTCTCATTATCAAACGATTCGTGAAACCAGGGATGGAAGCAAATTGGCAAGAATATTTCGGCGTCGACATCGTCAATGGTTCACCAGGCCACGAATTGAAGATGGACGAGCGGTCATTGGTAGGAACTTACTTACGTGTCGGTTTGCATGAAAAGAATTGGCGAACCTTCAAACTTCGTCAAGACTTCATTGCTGCTGACAAGGTCCAACGAGAAGATGACATTAGCTGTTCGGTCGTCGTGCCGAGTCGCGTGCTCGCCAATGTGGGAACCGGCGTTTTGCCATCGGACAGTTACAAGTTTGTCGAAAACTGTGAGTATCGTCTTTTCCAACGACCGGATGATGCCGTTCATCGAGGACTCGACAAGCAAACCGAATGGGATTTGTCGCGAACGGGCAATTTCATTAGCAACTTCGAACCGTTGTCGACGAAGGAAGCGAAGCAGATTGTTCAAGATGCGATCGAGTTTGACAAATTTACCGGCCCGATGGAAACGCTCCTCCTGAAAGCAGCGTCTTCGAAAGAAGGGTATGTCGTCAGCACGGCGGACCCGCGAATCGTCGATGGCAAACGAACCAAGAATCCTCGTTACCTTCAAGACCGCCCCGACCATGTTCGTACGCAAGACACCTACGTTGCAATGCGAGGCATTCAATTGCACCGAGGTTTGGCTGCCGATCAACCTGTTCTGACTCCCGTCGGCGCGGTGTTATCCGGTCGCCGCAACAATCCACCCGATTTGGAAGCGGGGTTCCGATCGTTGGCTGTCTATTCGCCGCTGCACTACCAAGAGCTACCTGAACTCTTGATGGACTACGTTTGCTCTTTGACCGGGAAGAGCCCGAGCACGACCGGAGCAGGTAGTGAAGGCGCGTTGACGAAGGGGCCGTTCAATGCCTTGATGCCTTCAATCGACCTCAACTCGGTCGTCGTTTCAATGATTCTAACGGGCTTGGGCGGCTTCAGTACCGCGGCGGGGCATGTTGGCCCTAACTTCGAAGTCGGTCATGACATCTCGCTTCTCATTCCCGAAGTGTGGTGCCGACTGAGACCCGAAGAACGCGATCCCGAAGCGATGATCAAAGCCAACATGCTCGAAAAATTAGAAGACTTCAAAGTTGACGGTGTCAACGTGCCCGCCAGTCGACTCGGGTATCGAATCACGCGAAAGTTCGTTCGGACCTACTTGGCTCGTATTTTTGACAATCCCGCAAAGGTGTTTACGCCCGAAATCTTGCAACCGGAACTGCAAGACAAGGAATCGTTTGTCGATGGCATCAAATACATTGCCGAAGCACAAGAGCGAGTTGCCAAGGCGTACTTTGAAGACGGCGGTTTCGAATTGGCCTGTCCGCCTCTCAAAGCCATCCTAAGCGTGATGGCCGAGGGGAATTACAAAGGCAAAACGATCGAGGCCTCCGAGATCCGCCAATTGTTTTCGCGTGACGCGTTGCTTGAAAGTGATTGGTACAAAGCACGACTTCAGGAGAAGCGAAAGCGAGATACCAATCATTGGAAGGCATTCGAGCAGCGAATCGAGAGCATTCTGGCCGAGCCGGATGAAACCGATCTGGTTAGCAGCCTCAACTTGCCAGTACGTTTAGCGTACGTCAAGAAAATGCGGATTCGAGCGGAATCGGCAAATTACGAATCCGAATTGATAGGCACAACCGGATGTGACCCCATGCGAGCAACGAAGTCGTAGGGGTTGGAGTGTAGGGCTTTAGCCGATTGACGAAGTTTCCGTGTTTCGCGTCTCGGAGAGGCGCGGCGACGAGGCGCTAACCCGCAGCGGAGGCTTTCTCTGCCATCGAGGCGGCGACTCGGTCAAGGATTGCCTTGGTTTTTCGAATGCCTTCATATTCGTCGCCTGGGCCCTCATACTCGATGCCGACGTAACCGTGATAACCGTGGTTGACCACAATTTCCATCATTCGGTCGTAGTCGGTTTCATACTTCTTGCCGCCACGTTCTTGGTAAGTTATATTCGAACCCTCCACCATTTGATGAGTCTTGGCGCTGACCGCTTTCGCAAAGGGCATCAGCAAATCGACTCCCTGATAATTATCAAACCATTCGACTGGATCACGGGAAACGAAAAAGTTGCCGAAGTCGGGTAGTGTCCCACAGTTCTCGAGTCCCACTTTCTCGATGGTCTCGGACAACCACTTTGCGTTGCTGCTCAATCCACCATGGTTTTCAACGATCACGTTGATGTCCTGTTCAGCCGCGTGCTCGCTAAGCCGCCGGAGGCCATCCGCTGCAAGTTTTTGTTGTTCTTCGTAGCTCCCTCTGCTCTGCGCATTCACACGAATGCTATGACAGCCTAAAAACTTGGCTGCATCGATCCAGCGATAGTGATGGGTGACCGATTCTTGACGATCTTTTTCTTGGGGCGCCCCGAGAGCACCCTCGCCATCGACCATGATGAGCAAACTCTTCACGCCTTGATCTTCGCAACGCGACTTCAATTCGGTGAGGTATTTTGTATCACGAGCTTTATCCTTGAAAAAGCTATTGACGTATTCGATCGCTTCGATGCCGAGCTTCTTCGCAACCGCTGGAAAATCCAAGTTGGTAACGTTGCTCGAAGAATCACCAAGGGTGCGGTGAAGCGACCACTCCGCAAGCGAGATTTTAAAAGGTGGCGAGTTGTCATCCGAGGATGGAGCGGCTTCATTCGCCCAAAGCTGCGAACGGAGTAAACCCGTTGCCGCCAATGCTGCAGCGGATGAAGACAAAAACTGACGACGGGAAGGTGCGTGGGAGACAACGGGCATGACGATCGAATCCTAACGAATTGTAAACAAACGTGAAACGGATGGTAGTAGTATACCCACTGTTTAGCCTGATGCTATCGGCTTCTCTCGCTACACCGCCGGAGCCATACCGCCTGAGCCGACGGGCCGCACGTCGACAATGCTAACGCGCGGCCCGTTGGGCACGCGGTTTAACGATTAGCGATTTTTGCTACAGTTTAGGCCGAAGCTCCTTCCGCGATCCATTTCTCTCTCACCATCGTGTCGTTTTGAATACCAATCAACCAAATTGCATGCTCGCCGGCTTGGGTGTGGTCGGGCGGGCGATTTTGAGTGCCCATCTTGATGCCCGGTTGGACGTACAAGTGACCGATTCGGATCAAGAAGCACTCCGCAGTGCGGTGGGGTCGCTGTCACTCGATCCACTCCAATGGGATGTTTCTGAAATACCGAATAATGCTTTAGACTTACCTGCAATCACGTTGACTTTCAAAAAGGATGGCGACGCAGGGCAGGTTTCCAATAAATTGTCTGCTCCGCCGATTTTGATCGAGTCAATTGCAGAAAAATTGTCAATCAAGCAGGATTTTTTTCGATTCGCCCAGTCTCGACTTCGTGACGATTGGATCCTTTGCAGTAACACATCGACATTGAGAATCCGCGATATCGCATCGGTACTCGAACATCCCCAGCGTTTTTGCGGCATGCACTTTTTTATGCCAGTCGCCCAACGCGATGCGGTAGAGGTCATCGCTTCGACAGCGACAGCGGAAAACGAAAGCCTGCAAAACGAAGTACTCGAGCGTTGTTGTCAACACATCAAATCGCTCGGCAAAACACCGTTGCTGGTCAAAGATTCGCCCGGGTTCATTGTCAACCGAATGTTGTCACCCTATTTGAACGAAGCGATGGTACTATTATCGCAAGGGGCGACGGATCAGCAAATCGAACAGGCAGCCATCGAGTATGGGATGCCGATGTCGCCTCTTGAGCTAATCGATCTGATCGGGACGAGAACGATGTTTGACGCTGGGCGAGTCTATTGGCAGGCATTTCCTTCGCGAATCGATCCATCACCGATCCTGCCTGCGATGATTAAAGCAAAACGGGCAGGCAAACAAAGCGGCGTTGGATTTTACGAATACCAGAACCAATCAAAACGTCGGAGCGGGAATCTGCCCCCCCAAACGGTCGAGATTTGCAACCGATATGTTCGCGATCGACGTGCAATGGACTTATCCGAAGTGGAGATGCGACTCGCCGCGACGATGTGGATCGAAGCAGCGTTGTTACTTCGCGAAGGTACGGTATCGGACGCGGGCTTGATCGCGCGAGCGATGTCAGGCGGATTGGGGTATCGTCATCCGAGAGGATGGTTTGGCTATTTCGACAACATCGGAAGTCATCCGCTTCGTGAGTTCTTGAATCAGCACGCGAAGTACTCAAAATCGCTAGTCGCTCCCCGTGTATTACTGGAGTGCCTTGCCCACCATTCTCCTAGTGAAACGCTCGTCTATTCGTCTTCTTCGAAATGACTTTTGGATGGCATGATTGAATCGATCCGAACTGCTTTTTTTCCTTTGAACGCGCCCGCTTTGACATGGAATTTCGGCACGTCCTGAATCGACAACTCAAGCGGAGCGTTTACTTCTTTCTCGGTCGTGATGACATCGCCGACCGACAAATCGAGTAGGTCGCGGGTACAGATTTTGGATTTCGCTAGGGTGACGACGACGTTGACCGGAGCGGCATCAATGCTGCTGGAAATTCGCTCGCGAGTCTTCTCGGTCGGTTTGCCTTTTCCGTAGCCCACCCAGCCGTTGCGACTCAGTTGCGAATTGAATGCTTCAATGGTGTTGAATGGGATACACAGATTCATCATCCCACGATTCTTACCCAAGACGACTTCGAATCCAACCAGAATCACGACTTCGTTAGGCGGCACAATTTGAACCAATTGTGGGTTGCTTTCCATGCGGTCGATTTCTAAATTTAAATCGGCGATATTTTCCCAAGACGTCGTCAACTGTTTTAGAAAAAGATCGACAATGCGGCGGATCAGACGCGATTCGATTTCCGTTAGTGGACGGCGAATTGCATCGCCTGGTTTCGGATCACCGCCAAGCATCCGATCGATCACGGCATACGAGAGCGTCGGGGCGACGTCGAGAATCCAATGTCCTTCAAGAGGTTGTGGTTTAAGAACACTAAAGCAGCTAGGGTTGTCGAGACTGAACACGAATTCGGAGTAGGTCAATTGATCGACGCTAAGCAGTTTAACTTCGATCATGGTACGCAGCAGCCCCGACATGGCGGCACCGAAGTTTCGGGCCAGCGTTTCATGTAGCGAGTGCATCGCCCGCATTTGGTCCTTGCCGACACGTTCGGGCCTCTTGAAATCGTAGGCCGTCACCCGCACCCCGGCTGGCAATAGTCCGGATGTTTTTGCCGCTCCGGTCGCTCGTCGTCCGTTTGGTTTGCCGGGTGCTTTCCCGCGAGACGAATCGATCGTTTTTCCAATGGATTGCTTGGCCGCAATCTCATCGCGGGCGGATGTTTCGATACCACCGCCGCCCGTCTGATCGAC
>JGI12048J13642_10234980_pt1 | contig 19040 bp, 16 predicted proteins | sample ElkSlonscriptome_16_FD_13642 | JGI IMG/M metagenome (IMG submission 13642)
GAACAACTATTACTCGTCGTTATGCCTTGCCCTGCACCACCGCAAACGCCCCCTTCACGGCGTCCAACTGAGGATTCCAGGTTTAAGGTTCAGGATTTAAGTGCAGACTGTTTTTATTAATCATTGCAACCAGGATTGCGAAAGAAGTTAAACCCAGTGGGAAATTAAACCCAGTGGGAAATTAAACCCAGTGGGAAATTAAACCTAGTGGGATGAAACCCCAGAGGAAAAAACGCAGATGAATGAGAACAGAGAGCCATCCTCAGCTAAGTCTCAGCTCGATTCAACGGTGGAAGCCATCAAATGGGATGGAGCCTCGCTGCAATTGCTGGATCAGCGTCTACTGCCGGAGCAAGAAGTCTATGTCAGGTGTGTCGATGGTGCCAGGGTAGCAGAGGCGATTCGAACCATGGTGGTGAGAGGGGCTCCTGCCATTGGCATTGCGGCTGCTTATGGCATCGCAATGGCTGCGCGTCAGCAGCAGGGTAGGCCGCAGCGGGAGAACACCCCAGCGGCCATACAAGAGGTTATGGATCTGTTGGCGGCCGCGCGGCCCACCGCCGTTAACTTATTCTGGGCCATAGAGCGGATGCGCCGGCGCCTGCTTGCCAGTCAGAGTGGCGAAAGAGGTGAAAGAGGTGAGAGTGTTGAGAGTGTTGAGAAAGCTGATGCGGATGCGCTGGCAGCGGAAGCGGTAGCCATTCATCAGCAAGATATTGCCGCCAACCGAAGAATGGCCCAGTTAGGCTCCAGGTTAATTAAGGAGAGCGAGTACGGCAGTGTGCTCACTCACTGTAACGCGGGAAGTCTGGCTACCGGTGGCATTGGTACGGCGCTGGGGGTGATCAGAGCAGCCTATGCCGACGGTCTGATTGATCAGGTTTATGCCGATGAAACCAGGCCTTGGTGGCAAGGTTCACGGCTGACCGCCTGGGAATTATCCCGGGACCACATTCCAGTCGTGTTGATTGCTGATGGTGCTGCCGGGCATGTTATGAAAACTCAAGCCATAGGGTGGGTTGTGGTGGGTGCAGATCGAATCGCAGCCAATGGCGATGTGGCTAACAAGATTGGGACCTATGGTTTGGCGGTGCTGGCACGGCATCATGGTGCTAAGTTGATGGTGGTTGCACCTACCAGCACCGTAGACTTTGCCACTGCCTGTGGCGAGGACATCGTGATCGAAGAACGTTCGCCCGATGAATTGAAGCAAGTGTATGGACAGCAACTGGCCCCTGCCGCTGCGGCCGCGCTCAATCCCGTATTTGACGTGACACCTGCCGATCTGGTCGATGCTATCGTTACCGAAAAAGGGGTGGTACAGCGGCCGGATAGAGGGTCCATGCTTGCGCTAAAATAGAATAGGGTTCCAAGCAATTCTTTTAGTTGAGGGCAAAGACTAAGCTGAATCTGACTCGGTTTTGCTCTGAGTCTGTCGTGGTTTGTGTGTGGTTTTTCTCTCGGTTTTCTACTTGGTTTTCCACCAGCACCTTAGCTCCATGATATTCGGCGATGAGCTTCACGATGACCAGGCCCAGCCCTAAGTGAAGCTGTTCGTCACCTTCTTCACTGTTGTCACTGTTGTCACCAATGCCACTATTGCCACGATGACTGATAAAGGGCTGAAACAGTTTGGGCAGGTGGGATTCTGGTATGGCTTTGCCTTGATTCTCTACCCATAAACTGATGTGTTCTGCCTGAGCTGACAAACCAAGGGTAATCGTGCCTTGTCGCTGGGTGAAGTCCTTGGCATTGTCCATTAGTTTGTCCAACGCTTGTGCGATTAAATCAGCATTGCCATGAATAATGGCACGATCGCAATGAATATCAGTCATCACATGGTGGCGGTTAAATAAGTGTTGATAGGCTGCTCCCAGTTCCCTGACGACGGGAACCAAATCCGTTGACTGCTTTTGCTGTTGCTGAATGCTAGCCTCGAGCTGGTTAGCCTGGCGCATGGCTGTGAGTAAGGTGCTGATGCGGGCCGTTCCCATTTGCGCGCGCTGTAAGTACTGTCGCTGCTGCTGCTCGTCTGCATCATCCATTAGCTGCAAAGAGGAGCTGACGATGGCTAATGGTGTGCGGCACTCATGGGTGAGTTTGCTGGCAAAGGACTCCATGTAGTCAGCATAGTTTTGCAACCGGTTCAGCATGTCTGCAAAACCCTGGGATAGATCACCCAGCTCATCGTTGATTCGATCGGTCTGGAAGGAGCTTTGAAAGTGGTGCTCTGGGTCCATTGCATGAATGATGCGTTGTTTCAGCGTACGAATACGCCAGGATAACCAGCTTGCATAGGTGAATAAAGCGATAATGATGATTAACATCACCACCGTGACCTGTGTCAGTACCTTGAACACAGCTTCGTCGGCCAGCGCTGCGCTGTTAGTGGTTTGGCTGGTCAGACTCACCCAGGCGCTGATGTGTTGATCCGATGCCGGGTTGTTTTTTTTATCCGCAGCCAAAACAGGGTAGTGGGTGGTGAGTATGGCGGCACCTGAGTGGTTGGGCTGGCTCCAAACGGTATAAGCTTTGGCTTGGTTTGGCCCGGCATGTTGATCGGGTTCAGTGAGGTCGCCTGAGTCCAGCTTAGCAGTAAGAATGCTTCGGATCAGCCCGCGCCAGGTCGATTGCCCGGCCAACAAGTCAGGATCAATCATGCGGTCATGCTGAAAGAGTGGCTGGCGCTCATAGCTTTCAATACGGAGCAAAGTGTTTTCAGGGGTCAGATTGCTGGCTAGTTGAGCGACGGAGTGATTGAGATACAGCATGGGTAGTCCCTGCTGGACGGAACCCAGAATCGGTTTCTTTTCTTTGCTGTAGTGAGAGCTGCGATGTGGTTTTTGTAGTGGCTGCCTGGTGGGAACTGCTTGCCTGTTAGCATCGATCCAGGCCAGATTGATGGCGCTCACCGGGGTATCAGGCAAGGCCACCTTTAGTTCAATGACGCTTCCTGTTCCGCTGGTCTGCCAAACTCCTGTCAGGTTACTTCCTGGGCCTGTCAATAGCCTCAGTGGTCCCGGACCATCGCTGTAAATCGTGTAGGTCTGGCTACTGGGTGTTGCTGGTTCGTGGTCAATAGTCTGGGCGCCAGTTGGATTGTTTGGTTTAACTCTGGCTGGTGAAAAATGCAGTGACAGGATGAGTTGATCAAACCCCTGCTCCGCACTGCCCGGTGTGCGGAACATAACGGATGGGTCCTTCAGTTCCAGCAACAGGTAGAGTTGATTGTCTGCGAGGCCTGTTTTAATGCGCACAGTATCGGTTTGATCCGCCAGCTTAAGCCAAGGAACGCCGGTCCAGTCACTTTGATAGCCATCTAATATAAAGTGATGGTTGAGCGGTGACAGCAGTAAGCGGGGATGAGGATCGGGCAAATCACTCAGGGCAGGGCTCAGAGCCTCGCTGATAAATCGGGTGAGTTGCAGGTGGCTGGCCTTTTGTGAGGAACGCAGGGATTGTTCCAGCAACACGGCAAAATTGAGCACAGCCAATGGCAGTAACAGGATGATTGCACCAATCATTACCAGTTGTTTGCGAAGGGACATGGTCCTAAAAACCGCCGTTGGCCGCTTGAATTTCGTTGATTGTTGTGGCGAAGAAAGTCCAAAAATGTCAGCAGCTCAGATGCCAACATAAGACGGTAGCAGAACAGCTAAGCGGAAGAAACCAAGCCACTGTTTCAAGCGTCCTTAGAAGCCCAGCGATAGCCCATTCCGTAGGCGGTTTGAATGCTATCGAAGGAGGCATCTAACGCAACAAACTTTTTGCGAATTCGTTTGATATGGGAAGTGACCGTGCTGTCATCGAGTACAGTGTTGGCTGCATCCATCAGTTGAGTCCGGTTTTTTACGTGACCAGGATGCCGGGCCAGGGCATGCACAATCCAGAATTCAGTTACGGTGAGTTCTACTTGTTGGTCGCTCCAGTTAGCATGCATGCGATCCAGATTAAGTGTCAGTTTACCCCGTTGAATCACTTGATCCGGCTTTTCATGGCTGGCCTGCAGGGCATCGAGGCGACGAAATAAAGCGACAATGCGGGCTTGCAGGAATGGCAGACTGATATCTTTACTCAGATAGTCGTCAGCACCCAGCCGCAACCCCGAAATCTGGTCGAATTCACTGTCTCTGGCGGTCAAAAAGATAATGGGGACCTCTGAACTCTGAGCCCTGACTTGCCGACACAGTTCGAAGCCTCCTTCTACCTCTGGACCCAGTCCAACATCAATTATGATCAGATCCGGTAATTGAACCCGAAACCGCTCCAGCGCTGCCGATCTGCTGGCATAAGTCTCTACCAGAAAGCCCAGTTTCTTTATGGCATCGGTATAGTTCGCACGAATCAAGGGTTCATCTTCCACTAGGGCAATGCGTCTGGTCATAACAGAGTCGATTATCAATGGTTAAGTATGCGGATGGAGTCCCTGAAATAAGGGGATAAAACCCGAGATTATTAGAACACAAGCTTCTCGGAGGGTTAAAGGTGGTGGACGAGGCTGGCCACAATTTGCCATTTTCTGCCAGCGAAATGACGGAATATGGATGGCGGAAACGCCTGCTCAAGAAACAGACTGATCAAGCCGCGAAGGTAAGCCAGAAGCGCTTGTCCGTCGTTGAGCTTATACCCTTCGACCCGCGAAACAGGAACTTCTCATGTCTCAACCGTTATTGCTGACTGAATCTCTGTCCTCTTTTCACTCTCCGGCTTCCCGGCGGCTGGATAGGACAAAAACAACATCGGTTATTGCTGATCCACAGATCGTGGCAGCAAACCAACCCCTTGCCTTAAAACTCCATGTGGCGCGTACAAGCAGCCGATCTGGCTGGGTAAAAAGGCTAAAAAACTACCTGCCCGGGTTTGCACTGTTGGTCTATGCATTGGCTAACCACTTGGTTTATATTCTGGAAAGTTACCAATAAGCACAAATATTCACACGCAGAGACCGCTAAAAAAACCAGTTTTTGGCACTGCTGTTACGATGTTCCTGAGCTTTTCCTGAAGTTTTATCGTTGTTTTACATTATTATACTCAGACCATAAGCCAATAAAGAGGTTTATCGGTTGTATTTTATTTAAACGGGCGGCAGTTACTGTGCTTTAAGACAGGAATGGCGTGTGATCAGATCGAAGCGTGCAAGCCTTAGATACAAATGAAGAGCAGTTGCACCGCCTTTCCAGGTTGCTGCACATTTTAGCTGTTCCTAACGATGGTGATGATCATGGGCAAAAGCAAGAGCAAAAATAGAAGTAAGATTAAAGATAAGCAGATGATGTATCAAACCGCTATTGTCACTGGGGCTTCAGCAGGAATTGGCCAGGCGATTGCTGAACAACTGGCTGAGCATGGAGTGAACTTGATATTGGTAGCCCGGCGGCAGGACAGACTACAGGAGCTGGCAGTTTCCTTAGCGTCCCGAGTTGATAGTCACGTGATCGCTTGTGATTTGACCAATCACGCCGAGGTGAAACAACAGTTCAAAGATTTACCAGAGTTGTTCACCGATGCGGATATCCTGGTGAACTGTGCGGGCCTGGCTTTGGGTCTGGAGGCTGCGGGGAAATGCGACTGGCAGGACTGGCAAACCATGATCTCGGTTAATTGTGCTGCGCTGGCCCATCTGACTCATTTGGTGTTGCCTTCAATGGTGAGCAATAACAGCGGTCACATCATTAACATTGGTTCTATTGCGGGCACTTATCCCTATCTGGGAGGTAATATCTACGGCGCAACCAAGGCCTTTGTTGAACAGTTTACTTTGAATCTGAAAGCGGACTTACTCGGTTCTCAGGTCCGGGTGACTAATATTGAACCTGGCATGGTGGCCGGTAGCGAGTTTTCCGAGGTGCGTTTCAAAGGGGATGCAAACAGAGCCAGGCAAATGTATCAACAACTTGACCCTTTGCAACCCAATGACATTGCTGATGCGGTTATTTGGGTGCTGACACAGCCACCTCATGTTAATGTTAACCGGATAGAATTGATGCCGGTTCATCAGGCACCCTCAGGCCCCGCCTACCACCGACAATCCAAAGGCTGAAGTGGCTGGGGATGGGTTCCCGGTCTGGTTAGACGATCCTCAAAGTTAGTCGATCCTTTAAAATACCTGCACTTTCTCTCTCCACAACTGTTGCCAGTTTTTCAACGCTTGCCTGTATACTGCTCTCTTTTTTCAGCTTTAGGTGAGTAATGATATGTCTACTAAAACTCTGAACATGAGCGAGGATTTGCTGGCTTACCTTATGGCCAATGGCGTAAGGGAAAATGAGATATTACAGGCCTTACGTCAGGAGACCCTGTCCCAACCCGCTTTCCAAGCCAGTGCGCATATGCAAATTGCACCGGAACAAGGGCAGTTGATGGGCATGCTGGTGCAACTTTGCGGGGTTCGGCGGGCGCTGGAAATCGGCACCTACACCGGCTACAGCTCGATCTGTATTGCCGGAGCGATGCCACCTGAGGGTCGGCTACTTTGCTGCGATGTGAATGAAGAGTGGGGCGGAGTAGCGCAACGCTACTGGAGTCTTGCCCAGCTAACGAAAAAAATAGACCTGCGTATTGCGCCGGCGATCGAAACTCTGCAGGGGCTGCTGGAGGTTGGTGAAGCCAACAGCTTTGATTTTGTGTTTATCGATGCAGATAAGACAAGTTATGATGCCTATTACGAAGCCAGCCTTGAGCTTTTACGTCCGGGCGGTTTAATTGCCATTGATAACGTACTTTGGCATGGCAAGGTGATTGACCCTCTTGAAAACGATGAGGATACCGTTGCCATTCGCCAATTAAATTCCAAATTGCAGGCCGATCAGCGTATCGATTATGTGATGGTGCCCGTGGCCGATGGCTTATCTCTTTGCCGTAAACGTCAGCCAGCCAATATCTGAAGTCAATGCCTTGGATTCGCGCGGGATTTTGAATTGAACATCAGCTTTATTCACAAAAGACAGTTTTTAATCCAAAGAGAGCGTGCTATCTTTCCGGGTCTGATCTTAATATTTAAGGATTGTTAATATGCTAAAACGATATATTCAGTTTTCTTTTGCTTTGGTCATGGTTTTGTTGCTTTCTGCCTGCGCGAGCGATGGTGATATGAAAGGCGACATGAAAAGCGATATGGGATCAGCAGCCGGAAATGCTGCTTTAGTGGGATTACTGACGAGTCAGCTCGGCGTCACCAGTGAGCAGGCGTTAGGAGGAGCAGGAGCAATTTTCGCGACGGCAAAGGATAAAATGTCCGCCGATGATTTCAGCTCACTCACCAAGTCTGTACCTGGTGTCGACAGTATGTTGTCTGCTGTACCCAGTGGGATTGATAGTAGTAGCGACGATATGCTAGGTGCTGCATTCAGTGCTTTGGGAATGGACTCCAGTATGATCAGAGATTTTGTTCCTTTGATTCTGGGTTATGTGCAGGGGCAGGGCGGTACTGACATGATGGGTCTGTTGCAAAAGTCACTGATGTAATCAATTCTGGTTAGCATGAGCTGGGTTTCTTTTTCTCCACAGAACGGAAGAAGTAGTACCAGCTTTATGTGGAGTGTTTGTTTATAGTTGCGCTTTCCCCGCTTTTCCTGTTTTATCACTACATTTAGCCTTGGCCAGCCTGGCAATATTGCGTGTCATTCCATCAAAAATAAACAAATGAGCGGGCACCAGCGTGTACCAATACAGCAGTCCGGTTGTACCCGCCGGGTGCCAATATGCGGTAGCTGTGATTTTCGTTTTGTTGGCCGCCAACGCCTCGGCCTCTAGCTCTAGTACCCCTGCTCCTGGCGCTTTCATCCCCATCATCAGGGTCAGGCTTTTCTGGTGTTGGACCCCGATAACCCGCCATGAGTCAACCGTATCTCCAATCCTGACTCTGGTGGGGTCTCTGCGCCCACGATTACGTCCGGGGCCGCCAATACTCCAGTCCAGCACTTCTCTGATGGTCCATAGCCAATTAAAGCCATAATACCGGGTACGTCCACCAATGCGGATAATCCGCTCCCAGACGTCGGCTAAACTGGCATCAGCGATAGCTGTACCCGAGGCTTTTTTGGCATAAAACGCATAAGCCGGATTGTAGTCTCTGAATTGCAGAGCACCTTCGGTCCAGCGCGCCGCCACCCGGTTTTGTTTTTCGGCAGCGAAGGTCGCTTGCACCGATTCGCGGAAGTTCAGCAATTTCTGGGGGATCAGCGCTTCTATGGGGCGGCTGTTGGCTGGGATATCGCTTTTCAAACCAGCAATTAAGGCGCTGGCAATATTGGTGGGCACGGTGGTTACTAAACGCAACCAGTATGAAGACAGTTTGGGGGTGAGCACAGGCACGGGAAAGATGGCTGGCTTTTTGTCCACCAAGTCAGCAAACTGTCGCATCAATTCCTCGTAACTCAGTATTTCCGGACCCGCTGCATCGAAAATCTTGCCCTTCATTTCTTCTTTGGCAGGGGCATGCACCAGGTAGTAGAGCAGGTTGTCAAGCGCAATAGGCGGTGACTTGGACTTTACCCAGCGCGGTGTCACCATGACGGGCAAATTGTTCACCAGGTCGCGCATGACTTCAAAGGCAGCCGACCCTGGTCCCACAATCATGCCCGCACGTATTTCGGTGACAGGAACCGATCCTTGACGCAAGGTATTGCCAGTGAGTTGTCTTGCTAAAAGGTGTTCTGATTCTACCTTGCCTGGTATCAATCCACCTAAATAGATGATGCGTTTGACCCCAGCCCGCGCAGCAGCCTTGGCGAAATTATTGGCGGTTTGACGTTCCAGTTCACTGAGATTTTTCCCCGCCGACATGGAATGAACTAAAAAATAAGCGATGTCTATGCCCGCAAATGCCGAGGGCAGCGTAGCGGGCAGCAGAGCATCAGCCTCCACTAGTTCCACGCCTTCCCAATGGCGGGCCTCGAGTATTTTTTTGTTGCGAGCCGCCGCACGTACCTGGTAACCGTGAGCAACCAGCTTGGGAACCAGGTTAGTCCCGATGTAACCACTGGCACCGAAAACCAATACTCTGGTGGCGTTGGCGGGCTTGCTGTATGGCTCGTTTGCAGGTTTGTCCACTGCCTTAGTTACATTTTTTTTACTTGAGTGTTGCATAATAATGACTCAATGGTCAGACTGATCTGATGCGTCAGCTACTCAGTTTGTGGGTGCAAAGTCGTCCAAGTGTGACGGGTTGGCGTAAAAAAATAAAATGAATAATAACAAAACCCGCTGAGCCAGACTTTAGGCAAAGCACTCCAGGCTAAAACAACCAGACTACAACAACAAAAAGAAGTAGGGTTTTTTATGAAGCAACCGATTACAGGATACCACCGGGATAATGAAGGCGACTGGATCGCTGAACTGGCTTGTGGTCATCGCCAGCACGTCCGTCACCAACCGCCTTGGATTAGTCGTCCATGGGTGGTCAGTCAGGAAGGCAGGAATTTTATGCTGGGCAAGGATTTACTTTGTGGGAATTGCCGAAACAATACCAGTATCAGAAGTCACTACCACAGCACACCTAATTGTTGAACATCAGGCATCCTTGAGAACTCGGTTAAGGGCTATGTGTAAGCCGTTTTAGAACTTCAGCGGCGGCGACAAAACCAAAGCTTCCCGTGGTGGAAGATGCGGCACCAAAGCCGCTGGCGCAATCGAGGCGTGCGCTATCATTCGGGCCGGGCTTGCATTGGCCTACCCCACCATAACCGTTGGGGTATATCGCTTGTTCAGACGAGAAAACCGAGGTGATGCCAAAGCGCCGCTTTGGATTGCTGGAAAATTGGTAGTCCTGTCTTAGTTTCTTCCTGACCTTCGCTAACAGGGGATCGTGAAAGGTGCGGCTAAGGTCCGCCACTTTTATCTGTGTGGGGTCCGTTAGTCCACCCGCTCCACCAATAGTCAACAACTTGATTTTTGCACGTTGACAATAGGCGATAATAGCGCACTTATGACGCACCACATCAATCGCGTCAATAATAAAGTCATGCTCCGGCGTCAGCCAATTGGCTACCGACTTAGCAGTGACAAACTGAGCTACAGAGTTCACATTGCACTCTGGGTTGATTGCAAGCACTCTCTCCTTCATGGCTTCCGCCTTAAGAGAGCCCACCGTCGCGCTGACGGTATGTAATTGACGGTTGGTATTGGAAATGCAAATATCATCCAGATCGATTAGTGTCAGACTACCTACTCCAGAGCGCGCCAGCGCTTCCACGCTCCAACTACCCACGCCTCCCAATCCAATGACTGCGACTTTAGCCTCGCTGAAACGTTGTAGTGAAGCCTCACCGTAAAGTCGTGCGATGCCGGAAAAACGGGCGAGGTAATCGGGGGAGTGTGCATTCACAATGATGTAACCGGTTCAATGTCAGAGCTTAAGTGAGGGCGGATTATAGGGCATTTGTCTTTCACGTTGCCAACCCACTCAGCATGAGCTTTACTTAGTTAAACAGGTTTCTTAACTATCGTGTTGAGCGATGATAAGACTAAACGGTTTTAAGGCAGCTTTGGTGTGGTTCAGGTGGCTGGGTTAGATTGATTCAATCCCTTCTTGAGTTCAATAGCAGTCGTGTCCTCTTCTCCTGCTGAATTTCGATGCTTTGCCGCCACTGATCTGCCCTATTGACAGGATTTCTGAATGACTCTTCCCGTTGTGATTTGCGACGATTCTGGTGTTGCACAAAAACAAATGGCGCGCTCGCTGCCGGATAGTTGGGATGTGGACATAAGCTTTGCAAAACACGGTTTGGAGGCGCTTGAACAGGTTAATCAAGGTAAGGGAGATGTGCTGTTTCTGGATCTGAATATGCCAGTGATGGATGGCTATCAAACCTTACAAAAGATAGCAGAGCAAGACCTCAATACGGTTGTTATTGTGGTCTCTGGCGATATACAGCCCGATGCCAGAAAACGGGTCATGGCCTTAGGTGCAGTCGACTTTATCAAAAAGCCATTTCAAAAAGATGAATTGATCGCTGTGTTGACCGGAGCGGGCATCTACTCTGGTCCGGAACAAGTCGTCAGTCACCCTAAGCAGCGAGCATTAGCCACACTCCCGGGCCTGTCTGAGCTGGAGGCTTACCGGGAAATAGCCAATGTTGCCATGGGGCAGGCCGCTGCGCTGTTGGCAAAGTTGCTGGAAGTTTTTGTGGTATTACCCATTCCCAATGTTAACTTGCTGGAATTGGGTGATCTACAGATGGCATTGCAAGCGGCCAAAGACAAAGAAACCATTTCTGCCGTGTGCCAGGGTTTTATCGGTTCCGGTATAGCTGGTGAAGCATTGCTACTGTTTCACGATTCCAGTTTTGATGATATGGCCAGACTCATGGGCTATCAGAATGAATTGAGTGAGTTGGCAGAGCAAGAATTGCTGATGGACCTGGCATCCATCTTAATTGGGGCTTGCGTCAAGGGGATTGCGGATCAATTAGCTATCGATTTCAGTCAGGGTCATCCCGTGGTTTTGGGTCAACATTTGGATGTGGGGCGGTTGTTGGAGAAAAACCGTTGGAGTTGGAAAAAAATATTGGCGGTTGAAATCTGTTACAGGATCGAAAATTTCAACATTCAGTGCGACTTATTGCTGCTATTTACGGAAGATTCTTTGCCGGTTTTACGCAATAAAGTGGCCTATTTACTTAAATAGACTGAATTTTTTAATCAATTAAATAGAGGTTTAACCTACTGCCCGGCAGTGGGACAGACCATAGGGCGGCCGCTAAACCATGACTCATGACCTTGAAATCACTGAATTCCACTGGTTAATGGATATGCTGCAGACGATAGATGTGGGCTTAGTCGTCTTAGATGGCGAATACCGGGTCAAGGTGTGGAATCAATTCATGGAGAATCACAGCGGTATGCAGGCAGATGCGGTCCGCGACTGTGTGTTGTTTGATTTGTTCACTGATATTCCCCGGCCCTGGTTCGAAAAGAAAACCCGGTCAGTGTTTTTGCTGAAGAACCGATGTTTCTTAAATTGGGAGCAGCAACCCTATTTGTTTAAGTTTAACAATTACCGACCTATCACCGGGACCGAAAACTATATGTTTCAGAACGTGACGATCTCGGCTTTGGTAACCACGAGTGGTGAGGTTAACAACATTTTTATGATGATCTACGATGTTACCGAAATTGCCAGTGCCCGCAAGCAACTCGAGTCAATGGGTTTGTGATTTGATATTTAACTGGAATCTTCAGGCCAATTTGTTGCGTACACTCTTAGATCAACTCTTATTCTAAATTTTAGTGCCATGGACGGTGGTTGAAAAACTGCTCGGTACTGCTTTCGAAAGGTCATTGTAGGTGGCTGTAATGATCGAATGACCGATAGTTTTTGAGTGGCAGATTTCCCTTAGCAGCATTGAACCCAGCCCAATATGGTCTTAACTGTCATGTCGCAGAGTCCATATTCAAGCGAAACCAATGACGGTACAGGTGACCCTCCTTGATCAGCACAATACCATTAGCAAGTAGAAAACAGACTCATGCGCCCGCTTCCAGAACCCGACGCTTTTTTAAACTGGCCGGTATGACTGCTTCGGTTGCCTCTGGCTACGCTGCTAACAAGATCAGGACAAGCCTTTACTCCAGTGAAAACTCAGAGGCTGACCGGCACAAGACTTATCAGAAAATGGCGGGAGACATTGTCCACACCTTGGGCGAGCTGAAGGGGGCGGCAATGAAAGTTGGTCAAATTGCTTCTCAAGCGCAGGATCTTCTGCCCAAAGAATTTTCTGAAGCGCTGCAATCTTTGCAGCAGGAAGCTCCCCCAATGGACTATGGGATTATTCGACAACAGGTCATCGATGAATTGGGGGAAGCTCCCGAAGTACTGTTTACTGAGTTCGAGGAGGAGCCATATGCCGCCGCTTCCATCGGTCAAGTGCATCGGGCGAAAACCAGGGCAGGGCAGTCGGTGATAGTAAAGGTCCAGTATCCCGGCATTGATAAGTCGCTGGATTCGGACCTTAAGCAGCTTCGGCTGACCCTGAAGCTGGGAGGTTTGCTTAAGCTTCCGAAGGCAAGCGTGGACCAGTTATTCGAAGAAATTAAAGCACGCTTAGGGGAGGAATTGGACTACAGTAATGAAGCCCGGAATATTGAGGATTTCCGACGTTTTCACCATGCAGAGCAAGAGTTGCTTATTCCTGCCGTAGTGCCGGAATTGTCATCCCAACGGATACTGACTCTCGACTATATTGCTGGTGATCATATTAGCAAGGTAACTACTGGGCGATATTCCCAGCAAACGATTAATAGGATCGGACATCGTCTTTTTCGTATTCTGGCTGATCAGTTATTTGTCCACGAGGCCATTCATGGGGACCCTCATCCAGGAAATTTTGCCTTTAGGCCCGATGGCACCATTATCATGTATGATTTTGGTTGCGTAAAAAGGCTGAAACCGGGCGTTGTTTCCGCGTATAAAAGAGCGGTCATTGCTGGCTTTGAGGAAGATTACCGGGGGCTGGATCAATGCCTGACTGAGCTGGGCATTCGTAATGAGAAGCTGCCCTGCGTCGATGAAAAATACTATGCCATGTGGCGTGATATCGCGATTCTGCCTTTTGTTGACGCCAGCCGCCCTTATCACTTTGGAACGGCGGATTTGCATCAGCGATTAGCCGCTAACATCCCCACTATTCTCACCTATATTGATTATTTCAAGCCACCAGTAGAAACTATCTTTATTGACCGTTTAATTTCTGGTCACTATTGGATGATGAGGCGTTTGCAAGTGCAGGCTGCTTTTCGAACGGAATTGGAGCATTATCTGGGTATGTCCTCACAAGCACTCGATAAAGTCACTAATACCTGCGTCTGATGTCGCTGCACCGTGTTCGGTGAGCGAATAATTCCGGGCTGTCTCAGTTTTGCGCAGGTCGGTTGGTTGAATTCTGTTCTGTGGTCTTGCTATTGTCGTTTTCCACGCTGGTTGCTGACTTGGTTAATGACTCAGCTCAGGCTGCGTTTTATGGGTGGTCTTTTGGAGACCGAGGCCAGGAGCTCGCTGGGCGGAGGCTGTTATTAGCGAATTTTTATACGAATCCAACAAAAATCTGGGTAACGACCCTGTCAGCAATCTTCACTTGTTGTCCCATACCGGTTGCTCTCATTCTGTTGCTGTGGTGGTGACCAGTCTTGCAGAGATTTCATCCCGTCAGCGCACAATCTACCTGCAATGGTTAGATGGCGAGGAGTTATCCCGCTATCAGGGTTTTCGTAATCGCATAAGTGCCGATTGTTTTCTGCTGGCACGGGCCATTGTCAAACATACCCTCGCTGGTTACCTCCAGTTGAGTCCTAATGAGGTTAGCATCACTTTATCTGCGCAGGGTAAGCCGGCGTTACTGCAACAGTCCTCTTATTTACCCGCTATTCATTTCAGTATCAGCCACAAGCTCAATCGAGTCATGGTTGGCTTTTCGTCGGAGCTAGTGGGCATTGATTTTGAAACCCTCATCCGCATGGATAAAATGGGCATCGCCCGGCGTTTTTTCTTGTCCGAAGAATCCGACCGGTTGCAAGCTCTTGATGCGGACGCAAGAAATGATCTGTTTACTAAAATCTGGGCGCTAAAAGAGGCGGAAGTGAAGCGCCAGGGTAGAACCCTGGCAGAGATGCTTGGTACGGTGGGCTTTGTTATTGACGGGCGGAATATTCAATGCCATGGTCTGCATGACCCGGCCCAATTCCAGCTTTTCCAGTTGGCGGACAGAATCGATGATAAAGCCAGGGACAGCAAGGACAGCAAGCACAAAGAAAGGGATATGCGGAAGAATCAAGCTGGAATTGCTGGTGGCTATCTGGCACTTGCCAGTTCATCCAGTTCATCTAGCCCTCCCATGTGCTTTCAGGGCTTGCCGTTGGCTGGTTATGAGAAAGTGGACCTAATACCGTTGGCGAGCTCCGGTGCGGCTAAACCATCGCTTGCTGGCTGAAACGAAATAGTGCCATCAAAATAAACCCCTTCGCTGTGATGAGACTGCTATGAACGACTTCACTACGATTACTATTGAGATTCAAGGACCGGTTGCCGCCGTCATACTGAATCGGCCGGAAAAACGTAATGCACTCAATATGCTGATGTGGGAAGAACTGGGTCAGGCGATGCATTGGGCTGATCAGCAAGCCAATGTCCGCGTGGTAGTTTTGCGCGGTCGCGGGCAGCATTTTTGCTCCGGTATCGATCTTATGGATTTTTCAGCCGTGCTTAATGAAAAGCATAGTTGCGAAGGACGCAAGCGAGAAAAACTACGCCAACTCATTATTAAACTGCAGCGCTGTCTGAGCGCCATTGAACGCTGTCGCAAACCGGTGCTGGCCGCTATTCAGGGTGGTTGCATCGGTGGGGGAGTGGATATGATTGCTTGCTGTGATATGCGCTATTGTAGTGCCGGAGCATGGTTCCAGATTAAAGAGATTGATTTGGGTATGACCGCTGATGTGGGCACCTTACAGCGTTTACCCCATGTTATTGGCGCAGGTTTGATGAGGGAGCTTGCCTATACCGGACGCCGGATAGAAGACCAGGAAGCACAACGGAGTGGGCTGGTGAATCAGGTTTTTGACAATGAGCAAGCATTGGTAGACGGGGTGATGGGACTAGCTGACGTGATTGCGGCAAAGTCCCCACTGGCCATTCGGGGTACTAAAGAAATGTTGCTGTATAGTCGCGACCACAGTGTAGCGGATAGCCTCAATTACGTGGCGACCTGGAATGCCGGTATGCTACTCAGTGAGGACATCGAAGAAGTGATGTTGGCTAAGATGCAGAAGCGTCCACCGAAATTTCAGGATTAGCCGGTTTCCAGGGCCGGATAAAGTTGCGCAAGCGCGGTCAGATGATCATTCTTTAATTGCGGTTGATGCTCGGTTCAGACCAATAGAAATCCAAGAGCACCACTCATCTTTAGTTGAGTGGCAGTTTGTTGCCAATTGGTTAATACTGGTTATAAAGGGATAGTAGCCAGCTGTGTGGTTCCAATCCGCAGTCTTGATAATTCTTTAGCGTATTTGGCCGCCCCTAAATACAAGCGATTGAATCAAAAAAAATAACAACAAAGACCTTCCATACCTAAACGATAATAACTATGAGTCGTTCACTTTCAGCATCGGCTGCTTACAGTCAGAGTAGTGACAGAAAGCTGTCACAAGGTAATTCGGCGGAACGGCGGGAACACTTGAGTACTCAAAATAACTCTGAACCATTCAGCGGAATCAACGAAAACCAAGGGGTTAGCGAAACCAGCCAACCCACCAGCCCCCCTTATCGTGCACTTATGATCACCGGCCTGGTGGTTATTTTTGCTTTTTTTAGTCTGATCGGCTGGCAGGCTTACATTAACGCAGAGCGTGAGGCCATTGCCGAAGGGGAAGAACTTGCTGAAGAAACCCTGGCTCTGCAAATCGAATTATTATCCGGGGTGCTGGAAAAGTACCGGATGTTGCCTCCCTTAATGGCTCGACAGCCGAAGATACACCGACTCTTTAAAACTGCCATTAATGCCAAAGCAACGACGATTGTTGAGCATGAAGTGCCAACCACGCTCGACCTGGACACGGATATACTCAGACCCGAATTACTGGAGCTGGTGCATTTAAGTGGTGCTAAAGATGTGGGTTTTTATGACCTTAACGGTAATCCATTAACCAGTGGACGGCATTTGTTTCGAGGTAATTTGGCAGACTTTGACGGCAGCTTATTAGTGGCGCCCTTGCAAGGCAGGTTAGGCCGGGCTTTGGTTACTTCCACAGGTGGCGTGATCAGCTATGCTTTTGCGTCGATTGTAAAGGAGGCAGGAAGCGCCCTCGGCATCATTGTTTTTTTTGTTGACCTTGAACCCATAGAGCAAACCTGGGCTTTGTCGCGCCTGCCGATTGCAGTATTCGATGAGCAAAACGTGATTGTCATCTCTAACCGGCGCGAACTGCTGGGCCAGAATCTGCAAACCATTCGTCGGGTGCGGGGAGAACGCATCTTCTACAACCTGGATCAGCGCTGGCGGCGACGGGTTGAGGCGGTGAAAGAAATACCCCGCTTGAACTGGCGGATGGAAGTCATTAGTGAGTTGCCCGGCTTGCGCGAGAGACAAAACTCAGCGCTATCGTCCACGCTTCTGCTGGCTATTGCTGTAGCGGCTCTCTATGTGGTGTTGGTACGCCGACGTCAATCTCAGTATTTGTCCAACCTGCGGGTGCAGGAAAATGCGATTCGCCTCGAGCGCCTGGTCAAGCAACGCACCCGTGATCTGAGCGCGAGCAATACTCACTTGCAACAAGAGGTTGAAGAGCGCAAGCAGGCGGAGGCTAAATTGGTGACCACTCAGAAAGAATTGGTACACACAGCGAAACTGGCGGTCATCGGTCAAATGTCTACCACCCTCAGTCATGAATTCAACCAACCGTTGGCCGCCGTCAGAACCTATGCAGAGAATGCGTCTAAGTTACAATCAATGGAGAAGTTCGATGCGGTAAGTGAAAATCTTTCCCGTATTATTTCACAAGTGGACAGAATGGGTGTGCTATCGAAAACACTCATGTCTTTTGCACGCAAACCGGAAGCTGAGGTCAAGCCGGTACCGCTCAGGCTGTGCCTCGATGAGGTACTGATGATACTTTGTCCACGAGCCAAAAAACTACAGATAATCATTGAAGACCTGGCGGATTGCGATGATCTGTGGGTGCTGGGTGTTCAAGTTCAGGTCACCCAAGTGCTGATTAATGTTATCAACAATGCCTTGGATGCGGTGGCCGGTCTCGGGCAAGCAGAACTCTCACGGAGTCATCAGCAGGGTCGCGTGCAAATCAGTTGTTCGCTTGCCAGTCAACCGGACCAAAAAAGTGGCTTGGACCAGAGCAAAATTTCAGAACAAAACCAAAACCTAAGCCATGAAACACCCAAGGACCCGAATTACGTGATCATTGGCATCCATGATAACGGCCCAGGCATTCCGAATCATCAACGGGAAACTATTTTTGAGCCGTTTTTTACTACTAAAACCAGTGGTTTTGGCTTGGGTATTGGGCTCTCCGTGGTTAGTGGCATTGTTAATGACTTGCATGGAAAGATATGGGTTGATGACAGTCCTTTGGGTGGCGCGTTAATATCGCTGGCATTGGTGGCTACTGAATCCCCCACTCAAAGCCAATCAGAATCCATTGTCATTAACGAGGGCTTACCCCATGTCTGAGCTTGGTTCTGAAAAGGCATTGGTAGCCGATCAAAACCCCCACATTTTTCTCATTGATGATGATGATGACTTGCGCCATGCACTTAAACAAGGGCTGGAGTTAGAAGGTTTTGAAGTGAGTGACTACGAGGCGGCTGAACGGTGTCTGAGTCAGATTAACCAAAGCACTTACGGTGTGGTGGTCAGTGATATTCTAATGCCTGGATTAAGTGGCCTTGAATTTCTCAAGACGATAATGGAATTGGACACGGCACTACCGGTGATTCTTATGACCGGTCACGGCAGTGTGCCGCTGGCAGTAGAGGCGATTCAGGCGGGTGCCTATGACTTCCTGGAAAAGCCTTTTCCAGTGCAGCGTCTGGATGAGATTATTAAAAGGGCATTAGAAAAAAGAAGGTTGGTGCTGGAAAATCGCAGCCTGAGAGAAATGTTAGAGGGCGACCAGCTTTCCCAGCGTTTTGTAGGGCGATCCCCTGGTATTGTCGCCTTACGTGACAAAATTGAGGCGGTGCAAGATGCCACTATTGATGTGCTTGTCACGGGCGAGACAGGCTCGGGAAAAGAAGTGGTTGCCCGTGCTTTGCATGACTTCAGTTCTCGTCGTCATGCCCCCTTTGTTGCCATAAATTGCGCTGCTTTGCCTGCTGATATTATTGAGTCTGAACTTTTTGGGCACGAGAGTGGTGCCTTTACCGGAGCCACCAAAAGACGCATCGGTAAATTGGAGTATGCCCAGGGAGGCTGTGTATTTTTGGACGAAATTGAATCCATGCCCCTGGATTTGCAAGCAAAAATACTGCGTGCCATTGAGGAACGCTGCATCGAGCGACTTGGCTCCAATCAGACAATTCCGCTGGATATTCG